>ERZ869909.1070-NODE-1070-length-24458-cov-5.118248_pt1 | contig 24458 bp, 19 predicted proteins | sample MGYA00520892_ERZ869909 | MGnify/ENA primary metagenome ERZ869909 (study PRJEB32215, sample SAMEA104723947) | bioreactor metagenome | biome: bioreactor; feature: anaerobic bioreactor; material: water | place: China | collected 2015-03-12 ... | reverse complement strand
GCCCCCGGGGGGGGTGTGCCCCCCGTTTTTGGGCCGAAAATCCCCGGGGGGGGTAAGGGGCAAAAAGCCAAGGGGGGGGCAGACAGCCCCCCACCCCGCCAGCCGCAACGGAACCTCCGCCATGCGCGACCTCTCCCGACTGCTGCGCCCCCGCTCCATCGCCGTGCTCGGCGCCGGCTGGGCCGCCAATGTCATCGAACAATGCCGCAAGATGGGTTTTGACGGGCCGGTCTGGCCGGTGCACCCCACCCGAGCCGAGATCGCCGGCACCCCCTGCCTGCCCTCGCTCGCCGCCCTGCCCGCGCCACCCGACGCCACCTTCATCGGCGTCAACCGCCATGCCACGCTCGATGTGGTGGCCGAGCTTTCCGCCATGGGCGCCGGCGGCGCCATCGCCTTTGCCTCCGGTTGGTCGGAAACCGGCGAGGCCGATCTGCAGGCGCAACTTGTCGCGCGGGCCGGTGAAATGCCGGTTCTGGGGCCCAATTGTTATGGGCTGATCAATTATCTCGACGGCGCGCTTCTGTGGCCCGATCAGCATGGCGGGCGGCGGGTCGAGCGTGGGGTGGCGCTGCTCAGCCAGTCCTCGAACATCGTCATCAACCTGACGATGCAGGCGCGCGGCCTGCCGGTGGCCTATGTCGCCTGTCTGGGCAATGCCGCCCAGGTCGGGCTGGCGGAACTGGCCGGCGCGCTGCTTGATGATCCGCGCGTCACGGCGCTCGGCCTCTATGTCGAGGGGATCAGCGACGCCCCGGCCTTTGCCGCGCTGGCCGAAGCCGCACGCGCCGCCGGCAAGGGGATCGTGGCCATCAAATCCGGCAAGACCGAGGCCGCGCGCAGCGCTGCAGCCTCGCATACCGCCTCGCTCGCGGGGGGCGGGGCTGCGTCTTCGGCCTTCCTGCGCCAGGCCGGCGTGGCTGAGGTCAACACCCTGGGTGAATTGCTGGAAACGCTGAAGATCTTTCATCTGCACGGGCCGGGGCTGGGCCAGCGGCTTTGTTCGCTGTCATGCTCAGGCGGCGAGGCGGGGCTGGTGGCCGATCTCGCCGCCCCCTTCGGGCTTGATTTCCCGCCCCCTTCGCAAGCCCAGCGCGCCCGGCTCTCGGCCACGCTCGGTCCGCTGGTGACCATCGCCAACCCCCTAGATTACCACACTTTCATCTGGGGCGACGGGCCGCGCACGACCGAGGTCTTTACCGCCATGCTGGAGGGCTATGACGCGGGGGTCTACATCATCGATCCGCCCCGCCCCGACCGCTGCGACCCTTCCAGTTTCGAACCCGCCCTCGATGCCATCGAGGCCGCCGCCCGGGCGACCGGCAAACCCGCCTTCCCCGTCGCCTCGATGCCCGAGAATTTCGACGAGGCGCGCGCCATCGCCCTGATCGAGCGGGGCATCGCCCCCCTGATGGGGCTCGAATCGGCGCTCGGTGCGCTCAGGGCCGCGCAGACCCAAGCCGGCGATCCACTCTGGCGCCCCTGGCCTGCCCTGCCCGAGCGCCCCCGCCGCCTGCTGCCCGAAGGTGCGGCCAAGGCGCGACTTGCGACGGCGGGCATCGCGGTGCCGCGCGGGGTCAGTGCCGACAACCTTCCGGCACTGCAAACCGCCGCCACCAACCTCACCCCGCCCCTCGCACTCAAGGGGCTAGGCTTTGCTCACAAGACCGAGGCCGGCGCCGTGCGCCTCAACCTGCAAAGCCTTGAGGAACAGGCCGAAATGCCCGGCGCCAAGGGCTATCTGGCCGAGGAAATGGTCACCGGCGGCGTGGGCGAGCTGCTGATCGGGGCGCGCCGCGATCCGGTGTATGGCGCCACGCTGACCCTGGGCATGGGGGGCGTGACGGCCGAGCTTCTGGCCGATACGGTAACGCTGGTGCTGCCGGTGGATGGCGCGCAGATCGACGCCGCGCTGCGCCGGCTGCGGCTCTGGCCCTTGCTGGACGGGTATCGCGGCCGGCCCCGCGCCGATACGCAAGCGGCCATCCAGGCGGCGCTGGCGCTGCAGGCGATGCTGGCGGACAATCCGGCGCTTGACGAGATCGAAATCAACCCGCTGATCCTGCGCGAAACCGGCGCGGTGGCGGTGGATGCAGTCATCTGGGAGGCAGAAACATGATGGAAATGCGCAGTGAAGGCCCGGTCAGGACCCGCCGCGAGGGCGCGGTGCTGGAGGTCACGCTGGACCGGCCCAAGGCCAATGCGATCGACCTGAAAACCAGCCGGGTGATGGGCGAGGTGTTTCGCGATTTCCGCGATGATGACAGCCTGCGCGTGGCAATCCTGCGCGCGGCGGGCGAGAAATTCTTCTGCCCCGGCTGGGATCTGAAAGCCGCCGCCGATGGCGATGCGGTCGATGGCGATTATGGCGTGGGCGGCTTTGGCGGCATCCAGGAACTGCCGCAACTCAACAAGCCCATCATCGCCGCGGTCAATGGCATCTGCTGCGGCGGCGGGCTGGAACTGGCGCTGAGCTGCGATCTGATCCTGGCCTCCACCAGTGCCACTTTCGCGCTGCCGGAAATCCGCTCGGGCACGGTGGCCGATGCCGCCTCGATCAAGCTGCCCAAGCGTATCCCCTATCATGTGGCGATGGATTTGCTGCTGACCGGACGCTGGTTCGATGCCGAAGAGGCGCATCGCTGGGGCATCGTCAAGGAAATCTGCGCCCCTGATGAACTGGCACAAAAAGCCTGGGACCTGGCACGGCTGCTGGAATCCGGCCCACCGCTGGTCTATGCGGCGATCAAGGAGGTGGTGCGCGAGGCCGAGGACATGCGCTTTCAGGATGCGCTCAACCGCATCACCAAGCGCCAGTTTCCCACCGTGGACCGGCTCTATTCCAGCGAGGACCAACTGGAGGGCGCGCGCGCCTTTGCCGAGAAACGCGATCCGGTCTGGAAGGGGCGCTGAAGGCGGGCTTGCACCCGCTTGCGCCATGATGGCACTCTGGCGCCATCGGACAGGCTCAGGGGGTGCCGGATGGATCTGCGCTGGCTGATGTTGATGCGCCGCTGGGCACAGCACCCGCCCAGCCCCCGCTTGCTGGCGGTGATCGCGGCGATTGTCGCCGTCGCGCTGTCGCTGGTGCTGATCGAGGCCATCTGGGGCTGGCCCGAGGCCCTGACCCCCAACACCATGGGCCGCGGCCTGCCGCTCCGCTGAGCGATCACTTAGCTGAGCGATCACTTATCCGCGAGTTGCGACAAAATGCCCCGACGCCGGGTTCCCCCATGGCGCGACCGGGCTACAGTCGGGGCTCCATAACAGGGAGACCGCCATGTTCCGACGCCTCGCCGCGCCCGCACTCGCCGCCCTACTTGCCCTGCCGCTCGCCGCCCCGGCCTTCGCCGATGAGGCCGCGATCACCGCCCGCAAGGGCCAGTTCCAGCTTTTCGCTTTCAATCTGGGGATTCTGGGCAGCATGGCCCAGGGCCGGGTCGAGTATGATGCCGAGCGCGCGCAGATGGCCGCCGATCACCTGTTCAACCTGACACGCACCCTCAACACCGGCCTCTGGCCCGAGGGCAGCGACAATGCCAGCGCCACCAATACCCGCGCCCTGCCGGTGATCTGGTCCAATCTGGAAGAATTCGCCACCCGCTGGGACGCGCTGGGCACCGGCGCCGAAGCGATGCAGGCGGCGGCCGGCACCGATCTGGCGGCGTTGCAGGGCGCGCTGGGCGGGCTGGGCGCGGCCTGTCAGGCCTGCCACCAGAGCTTCCGCGCCCCCTGACGCGGCGGGGTCCGTTGATGCGCCGCCTCCTGCGCCTTCTTGCCCTCTTGTCGCTGGCGGGGCTGGCGGGGTTCTGGCTGCTCACCCGCCCGGCCAGCCTGCCTGCCAGCACGCTGGCTGCGCTGGCCGCGCACCCCGCCGATGCCGAGAATGGCGCGCGCATCTTCTGGGCGGCGGGCTGCGCGGGCTGCCATGCCGCACCGGATATCGCTTTCAACGCGCCGATCGAGGAGCGACTGCGGCTGAGCGGCGGGCGGCGGCTGAGCAGCGATTTCGGCAGTTTCATCGCCCCGAATGTCTCGATGCACCCTGAGGCCGGCATCGGCGCCTGGACGCTGGAGCAATTCGCCACCGCGATGCTGCTGGGCGTGGCACCAGACGGGCGGCATTACTACCCGGCCTTCCCCTATACGACCTATCTGCGCGCCCGACCCGGCGATATCGCCGATCTCTGGGCCTTCTGGCAGAGCCTGCCGGCCGATGCGACGCCCGATCAGCCACATGAACTGGGCTTTCCCTTCAACCTGCGGCGCGGGTTGGGGCTGTGGAAACGCCTCTATCTGGAGCCGCGCCACCCCACGCCGCCGGCAGATGATGCGCAGCTTGCGCGCGGGCGCTACCTGGTCGAGGCGCTGGCCCATTGCGGCGAGTGCCACAGCCCGCGCGGGGCGCTGGGTGGGCTGCAAGCCGGTGGCTGGCTGAGCGGCGCGCCCAACCCCTCGGGCCAGGGGCGTATTCCGGCGATTCCGCATCCGCGCTGGTCGGCCGAGGATATCGAGGCCTATCTGTTCAGCGGCTTCACCCCGGAATTTGACGTGGTGGGCGGCTCGATGGCCGATGTCGTGGTGCAGATGGCGCAATTGCCAGCCGAGGACCGCGCCGCCATCGCCGCCTATCTGCGCGCCCTGCCCCCAGCCGATGCGCGCTGAAAGCAAAAGGCCGCGCCAAAAGCAAAGGCCGCCCGGCAAGGGGCGGCCCATCCTGATGCCGTGCTGAAAGCGCCGATCAGCGCGGGCCGATCATCATCACCATCTGCCGGCCTTCGAGCTTGGGCATGTTTTCCACCTTGCCCAGTTCGCCGACATCGGCCGCCACCCGGTTGAGCAGCTCCAGCCCCAGTTCCTGATGCGCCATCTCGCGGCCCCGGAAGCGCAGGGTGATCTTCACCTTGTCGCCTGCCTCCAGGAACTTTACGACGTTGCGCATCTTCACATCGTAATCATGGGTATCGGTCCCGGGACGGAACTTGATTTCCTTGATCTCGATAATCTTCTGCTTCTTGCGCGCCTCGGCCTCGCGCTTCTGCTGCTCGTATTTGAATTTGCCGAAGTCCATGATCTTGCAGACCGGCGGCACGGCATTGGGCGAGATCTCGACAAGATCGAGTCCGGCCTCTTCGGCCAATTCCATTGCCTTGGCGGGGGTGACCACGCCGACATTTTCGCCATCCGCGCCAATCAGGCGGATCTCCGGCGCACGGATACGGTCATTGACACGCGGGCCAGTATCGCGGCTCGGCGGGGCGTTGTGGGGTCTGCGGGCTATGGTCGCGCTCCTTCTAGATGTTCCGACGCGGGGAAAATAGACCCGCCGCCGCGCGCTGGCAAGGGCCCGCGCACTGCTCAAAAGCCGATTGCAGGGCAGGAATCGGCCTCTTTACCCGCGGATAACCGCCAAGAGACATTGCACTTGCACAGCCAAGGCGTGTAAATCGCCCCGCATCATTGCATACCGAGGATTAACCATGAAAAAGATTCTGATCATTGCGGCCATCGTGCTGGCAGCCGGCCTCGGCATCTGGCTGGCCCGCAACGAGACAGCACCCGCCCCCGCCCCGGTCGCCGCACCGGCGGTCGAGGAAGCGCCGGCTGTCGAGGCCCCCGCCGAAGAAGCAGCCGAGGAAGCTGTGGAAGAAGCTCCCGTCGAGGAAGCGATTGAAGAAGCTGCCACCGAGGTCGAGGCCGTGGCCGAAGAGATCGTGACCGATGTCGTCGAGGCCGGTGAAGCTGCCGCCGCAGAGGCTCAGACCGCCGCCGAGGAAATGATCGCCGACATCATCGCCGAATCGGAAGCCGCTGCCGCCGAGGTCGAGGAGCGCATCGCCGATTCGGTCGCCGCGATCGAGGAAGCCGCCGGGGAAGTGGCCGCCGAGATGGAAGCCACGACCGAAGAGGCGACCGAAGAGGCGATCGAAGAAGCCGCCACGGAAGAAGCCGCGGTCGATGCCACCGCCGAGGCTGAAGCCCGCCCGCTGACCGAACTGCTGACCGTGCAAGGGTTCGATTTCGATCAGGCGCTGGCTGCTGTTGACAGCTCCGACATGGGCAACCTGAACCGTGCCGCCGCGCGCCGCATCCTGGAAGGGCTGCGCGACAATCCCGGTGCCGTGGAAGCCGCGCTGCCGCAGCTGCGCTCGCTCTTCGGCCTCTGATCCGGGTCTGAGACAGATCTGAATGGAAAAGGCCCCCGGATCACCGGGGGCCTTTTGTTTTTCGCGCGGAACGACGCTCAGACACCTTCGCCGACGAAAGCCTTTTCGACCACGAATTCGCCCGGCTCGGAATTGGCGCCCTCTTTGAGGCCCCAGCCCTCAAGTATCGCCTTCACATCGATGTTGAAGGCCAGCGAGCCGCAGATCATCGCGCGGTCGGTGGAGGGGTCCATCGGACCGGGCAGGCCCAGATCGTCGAACACCTTGCCCGAGGTCAGGTTATCCGTCACCCGGCCCATCAAGGGCGAGGTCTCGCGGGTGGTGGTTGGGTAATAGTGCAGCTTGCCGGCGACCATCTCGCCGATCAGCGGATCATCCGTCAGGCCAGTGACAAGTTCCTGCCCATAGGTCAGTTCGCTGACCTGCCGGCAGGTATGCATCAGGATAACCTGTTCGAATTTCTCGTAAGTTTCCGGATCGCGGATCAGGCTGGCAAAGGGCGCAATGCCGGTGCCGGTGGCCAGCATCCACAGCCGCTTGCCGGGCAGGAGCGCATCCAGCACCAGCGTTCCGACGGGTTTTGGCCGCAGGATGATCTCATCGCCGGGCTGGATATGCTGCAAGCGGCTGGTCAGCGGGCCGTCGGGCACCTTGATCGAATAGAATTCCAACTCCTCGTCCCAGCTTGGCGAGGCGATGGAATAGGCCCGCAGCAGCGGTTTGCCGTTCTCGCCGGCCAGCCCGATCATGACAAATTCCCCCGAACGGAAACGCAGGCTTTGCGGCCGCGTGACGCGGAAGGAAAAGAGCCGCTCGTCCCAATGGCGCACTGCGGTCACCGTCTGGGTGTCAGGAGCGCGCGAGGCGGCGGTGCGCGCCGCCGGGGCTGGGGCCTGTGTCATGCGGGTTCTCGCCTTTCATGAGCTTGCGCACCCTCTCTAGCGCGCCGGCAGGCGGGGGAAAAGCCCTGCGGCGCCGGCGCGACAAAGCGTCCTGTCGGGCAAGTGGCGCGCATATGTCAGGCGCGGCGATCGCCAAGCATCTTTTCGGCGCCGAGCCAGCCCATCAGGATCGCCGGGGCATTGGTATTGCCGCCGATCAGCGAGGGAAAGGCCGAGGCATCGCAGACCCGCAGCCCCTCCAGCCCATGCACCCTGAGCCGCGCATCGACCACCGATTGCGCCGGATCAGGCCCCATGCGCGCCGTGCAGGAGGGATGAAACACCGTGCCCGAGCGCGCGCGGATATCCTCGATCAGCGCGCTGTCGCCAGTGATTTCCGGGCCCGGGCGCAGTTCCTCGGCGATCAGCGCGGCCAGCGGCGGAGCACCGGCGATGCGGCGCAGTTGTTTGACCGCTGCCAGCATCTCGGCGATGTCATGTTCGGTGCTCAAAGCATTGGCGGTGATGCGCGGCGCGGCGAAGGGGTCGGGGCTGGCCAGCGCGATATGACCTCGGCTGGTGGGCCGGCAGTTCGACAGGCCGAGCGACAGGCCCGAGAACGGATCGGGGTTGAGCACCGGGCGTTCGCCATCGCGCGGAATGAGCGTGGAAAACGCCTGAAAATAGAGCTGCATATTGGGCCGGCTCAGCCCCGGATCGGTGCGAAAGAAACCGCCGGCATGGTTGATCGAAACACCCAGCGGCCCGCCACCGGTGCTCAGATAGCGCAGCCCCGCCCAGAGCTTGCCCCACCAGGGGCGCAGCAGGTCATTGAGGGTCGGCACATTCATGCGGAAGGTGTAGTTGATGCCCTGATGATCGGCCAGATGCGCGCCGACATTGGGCTGATCGAGCGTGATCGGCAGGCCCAGCGCCTGCAACTGCGCGCCCTCACCCACCCCGGACAGCATCAGCAGTTGCGGCGTATTGATCGCGCCGCCAGCCAGGATGACCTCGCCGCCCGGGGCGGTGCGCGCCACCATCTCGCGCCCGCGCCAGCGATATTGCACGCCGACGGCGCGACGCCCCTCGAAGAGCACGCGGGTAACCTGCGCATGGCAGCGCAGCGCCACATTGCTCCGCCGCAGCGCCGGGCGCAGGAAGGCGCGGGCCGTGGAATTGCGCCGCCCGTTCCGAATGGTCAGCTGGTAGATCCCCGCGCCCTCCTGTTCGGCGCCATTGAAATCGGGGTTACGCTTCAGGCCGGTCTGTTCGCAGGCGGCCAGGAAGGGTTCGACCAGCGGATGCGCCGGCTGACGGTTCGAGCCGATATGCAGCGGCCCGCCCCGGCCGCGCCAGTCATTGCCGCCATCGGCACAATCCTCGATGGCGCGGTAGGCGGCGCGGGCCTCGTCCCAGCCCCAGCCGGGATTGCCGGCATTGCGCCAGTCCGCGTAGTCCGAGGCATGGCCACGAATCCAGACCATGGCATTGATCGAGGACGAGCCCCCCATCAGCTTGCCGCGCGGCCAGTAATCGCACTGGCCGGCAAGGCCCGGGTCGGGCTCGGTGCGGTAACACCAGTTGACCGCAGGGTCGTAGAACAGCTTGCCATAGCCCAGCGGCATCTGCACGAAGAAGCGCCGGTCGGTGCCGCCGGCCTCCAGCACCAGCACCCGGTTGCGGCCATCGGCCGAGAGCCGCTCGGCCAGCACCGAACCGGCCGAGCCGGCACCGACGATCAGATAGTCGAACTGGCCTTCCATCGCCCCTCCGCCGGTCGCGCAAGCCGGGCGCAAACCGCCCGCCAGCCGCGCAGGGAATACGATCCGCGCACGCCGCGCAAGGGCCATGATGCGCCGGGCCGGCTGAGGCGGGCCTGGCGCTTGCCGCGCTGGCCGGGGCGCGCTAGACAGGCGGGATTGCAGCAGGAGGCGATGAGTGATGCCGGCGCATGAAATCGACGCTCTGGACCGCAAGATCCTGGCCGAATTGCAGGAGGATGCCAGCCAGTCGCTGGACGATATCGCGCGCAAGGTCGGCAGTTCCAAGACCCCGGTCTGGAACCGCATCCGCAAGCTGCGCGAGGCCGGGGTGATCGGACGCCAGACCGTGCTGCTGGATGCCGAGGCGCTGGGGCTGGAGGCCTGTTTCTTCGTGCTGATCCGCACCAGCGCGCATGAGCCCGACTGGCAGGCGCGTTTCCTGCATTCGGTGCGCTCGCGCCCCGAGGTGCTGGAGGCGCACCGGCTGGCTGGCGATATCGATTACATCCTGAAGGTGCGGGTGAAGAATGCGCGCGCCTATGATACCTTCTATCAGGCGCTGATCCGCGATGTGCGCATCCATAACGTGACGGCGCTATTGTCCATGGAAGAGATCAAGGCCACCACCATTCTGCCGGTGTGATGGCGAAGGGGGGCTGTCTGCCCCCCTCTGGCCTTTCGGCCATTCACCCCCCGAGGATATTTGCGGCACAAAGACCGGGTCAGTCGGTGAGCGATTCAAGCACCGGCGGCAGCGGGGCGGGCGTGCCGCCGAGAGCCGTGGCAATGGCGGTGACGTTGGCCATGATCATGCCCGGGTAACTGTCGGCGCCCGAGCCCGGTTCGCCCAGCGCATCGGAATAGAGTTCACCCCCGATCACGAGTTCATGCCCGCGCGCGCCGGCGGCTTCGATCAGGGCGCGCACGGCGCGCGGGCTGAGCGTGGTTTCGATGAACACCGCCGGGATATCGCGTTCGGCGGCTTCGCGGGCCAGTTCGTCGATGGCAGCGATCGAGGGTTCGGATTCGGTGGAAATGCCCTGGATGGCCAGGTTCTCCAGCCCGTAGCGCTGGGCGAAATAGGCAAAAGCGTCATGTGCGGTCAACAGCACCCGCCGCTCGTCAGGGATACTGGCGAGCGTTTCCGCAGCCCAGGCATCGAGCGCCTCGAACAGCGCGGCTTCAGCGGCCATGCGGGCGGTGATCTGGGTGGCGCAATCGGGGGCGAGCGTGCTCAGCGCATCGGCCAGAGCGGGCAGCAGGCTGCTCCACAGGATCGGGTCCATCCACAGATGCGGATCGGGGGCGCCTTCGTCATCAAGCAGCCAGGCGGGATCGATGCCGTCGCCGAGGATCAAGGCTCCGGTGCGCGCCAGCACATCGGCGAGCCGCCCCTCCAACCCCAGACCCAGCGCCACCACCAGATCGGCGCGTTGCAGGCGTTGGATATCGGAGGGGCGCGGCTGGTAGAGATGCGGATCGAGGCCGGGGCCGATCAGGGCCTCGACCTGCACACAATCGCCGGCGATGCGCGCCGCCGGATCGGCGATCATGCCGATAGTGGCCAGAAGGCGCGGGGCTTCGCTGGCCTGCGCGGGGCTGGACAGAGGCAGCGTCAGGGGCAGCGCCAGCGCAAGGGTGAGCGCGGCGAGGCGAGGAAGTGCGGGCGGGAAGGCAGGCATCGGTGCTCCGGCGGTTGAATGGGTCAATAGGGGATTTGTATTGCGAATGATTATCAATTGCAAGAGCGCTGCGCGCCGACGCCACTAATCGGATATTCCGATCAATATTGACCCCCAAGGCGAATTGCCTTTGCCCCCCGGCAGCGCGATGATCAGAAATCCGGGCAGAGGACGGGGGATACGGCATGGCCGATACAGCGCGCGTGGTGATCATTGGTGGCGGAGCGGTGGGCGCATCCTGCCTCTATCATCTGGCGCGGGCCGGCTGGACCGATTGCCTGCTGCTCGAGCGCAACGAGCTGACCGCCGGTTCCACCTGGCATGCGGCGGGCAATGTGCCGACCTTCTCGGCCTCGTGGTCGATCATGAACATGCAGCGCTATTCGGCCGAGCTTTACCGTGGGCTGGGCGAGGCGGTCGATTACCCGATGAACTACCATGTCACCGGCTCGGTGCGGCTGGGCCATAGCGCCGAGCGGCTGCGCGAGTTCAAGCGTGTTGTCGGCATGGGCCGCTATCAGGGCATGGATCTGGACATCCTCGCGCCTGACGAGATCACCGATCGTTATCCGTTTCTGGAAACCCATGATCTGACCGGGGCGCTTTATGACCCCTATGACGGCGATATCGACCCGGCGCAGCTGACCCAGGCCCTGGCCAAGGGCGCGCGCGATCTGGGCGCGCGGATCGAGCGCTTCCGCCCGGTGACCGGCGCCCGGCGCGAGGGCGATGAATGGGTGCTGGAAACCCCCAAGGGCGAGGTGCGGTGCGAATATGTCGTGAATGCAGCGGGTTATTATGCCGCGCGCATCGGTGCCATGTTCGGTCGGCGGGTGCCGATGATGGTGATGAGCCATCAGTATCTGCTCTTTGATGCCATCCCCGAACTGGAACGCTGGAGCCGCGACACGGGCCGCAAGCTGCCGCTGCTGCGCGATGTGGACAGTTCCTATTACCTGCGCCAGGAGAAGATGGGCTTCAACCTCGGCCCTTATGAAAACCCCTGCCGCGCGCATTGGGCCACGCCTGATGACCCGATGCCCGAGGATTTCAGCTTCCAGCTCTACCCCGACGATCTGGAGCGGCTGGAATGGCATATCGAGGATGCCATGGCCCGCGTGCCCCTGCTGGGTGAGGCGCGGCTGCAAAAGGTCATCAACGGCCCCATCCCCTATACGCCCGATGGCAACCCGCTGCTGGGCCCGATGCCCGGCGTCCCCAATGCCTTCGAGGCTTGCGTCTTTACCTTCGGCATCTGTCAGGCCGGCGGAGCGGGCAAGGTGCTGGCCGAATGGATCACCGAAGGCGGCACCGAATGGGATATGTGGTCTTGCGATCCGCGCCGCTTCACCGGCTTCGAGGATCACGATTACTGCGTCGCCAAGGGCATGGAGGTCTATGGCCATGAATATGCCATGCACTTCCCGCATCACAGCTGGCCGGCCGGGCGCGACCGCAAGCTTTCGGCCCTGCATGAACGACTGCAGGCACGCGGTGCGCAGTTCGGCGCCTATAACGGCTGGGAGCGTGCCAACTGGTTCGCCCGGCCCGGCGATGACACCTCGGAGGCGGGGCAACAGACCTGGCTGCGCGAGGGTGCCTGGTTCGGTGCCGTGAAGGCCGAATGCGAGGCGGTGCGCGATGGCGCCGGGCTGCTGGAGATCCCCGGTTTCAGCCGGCTGCGGCTGCGCGGCCCCGGTGCGCGGGCGTATCTTGATGGGCTGACGGCCTCGCGCCTGCCGCGACCGGGGCGCGTGGGTCTGGCCTATTTCGCCGATGAGCGCGGGCGCATCGTGACCGAAATGAGCGTCATTCCGGCAAGCGACGAGGATATCACCTGCATCACCGCCGCCGTGGCGCAGGGCCATGACGGCGATCTGCTGCGCCGGGGGCTGCCCGAGGGGGTGATCCTCGAGGACGAGACCGAGCGCTTCACCTGCCTTTTGCTGACCGGGCCGAAAGCGCGCGCGCTGCTGGCCCCGCTCACCGATGCCGATCTGGCGCGGCCCTGGCTTTCGGCGCAGTTCGAGGCCCGTGTGGCCGGCTGCCCGGTGATGCTGCTGCGGGTTTCCTTCGCGGGCGAGCTGGGCTGGGAGCTGCATTGCGCGCCCCAGGATGCACCCGCCATCTTCGATGCCCTGACCGACGCCGGCGCGCGGCCCTTCGGCATGTTCGCGCTCAACAGCCTGCGCGTGGAGAAGGGCTATCGCGCCTGGAAGGGCGATCTTTCCACCGATTATTCGCTGCTTCAGGGCGGGTTGGAGCGTTTCATCGACTGGTCGAAGGAATTCCCCGGCAAGGCCGCGCTTCTGGCCGAGAAGCAGGCCGGCAGCACCAAACGTTTTGTTACCCTGCAGGTCGATCCCGGCGACAGCGACCCGCCCTATATGTCCACGCTCTGGCATGAGGGCGCGGTGGTGGGCGAGACCACCTCGGGCTATTTCGGCCACCGGGTGCAGGCCTGTCTGGCACTGGGCATGCTGCGCGCCGATCTGGCCGTGCCCGGCACCGAGATCGCGGTCGAGGTGTTTGGCGAGAAGCGCCGCGCCGTGGTGCTGCCCGATGCACCGGCCTGGGATGCCGGCAACGAAAGGCTGCGTGCATGAGCCTGATCACGCTACTTGATGGCGGCATGGGGCAGGAGTTGGTGCGCCGCTCGGGCGATGAGCCGACGCCGCTCTGGGCAACGCGGGTGATGATCGACCATCCTGGCATGGTGCAGGCCATCCATGCCGATTATTTCGCCGCCGGCGCCAGCCTCGCCACCACCAATACCTATGCGATCCACCATGACCGGCTGGAAAAGTTCGCCCTCGATCACCGTTTTTCAGAGCTGCACCGCGCCGCGCTGACCGAGGCCCATGCCGCGCGCTCGGCCGCCGGTCGCGGCATGATCGCGGGATCGCTTGGGCCGCTGGTGGCCTCCTACCGGCCCGAACTGCTGCCCCCGCATGAAACCGCAGCCCGGCTCTATGCCGAGGTCGCCGCCCTTCTGGCCCCGCATTGTGATCTGCTGCTGGGCGAAACCGTGGCCTCCATCGCCCATGCCCGGGCGTTGATCGCCGGTGCCCGCCCGGCAGCCGAGCGTGCGGGCATACCGCTCTGGCTCTCGGTCACCGTCGATGATGCCGACGGCACGCGGCTGCGCTCGGGCGAACCGATCGCCGCATTGGCCGGGCATCTGACCGGCGTGGCGGCGCTGCTGGCCAACTGCTCGGCGCCCGAGGCCATGGATCAGGCGATGACGCCGCTGGCCGCGCATGGCCTGCCGTTTGGCGCCTATGCCAACGGTTTCCAGCAGATCACCGCCGAGTTCCTCAAGGACAACCCCACGGTCGATGCACTCAGCGCCCGGCCGGAACTGACCCCCGAACGCTATGCCGATTTCGCGCTGGGCTGGGTGGCGCGCGGCGCCACGCTGGTCGGCGGCTGCTGCGAAACCGGCCCCGCCCATATCGCCGAACTCGCCCGCCGCCTGCACGCGGCTGGCCATAGCATCGCCTGAGGCCCCATGTCCGCGCATCCCTCCTCCCTGCCCCGCCATGCCCGTGTGGTGATCATCGGCGGCGGCATTTCCGGCTGCTCGCTGGCCTATCATCTGGCCAAGGCCGGCTGGCGCGACATCGTGCTGCTGGAGCGCAAACAGCTGACCTGCGGCACCACCTGGCATGCGGCGGGGCTGATCGGCCAGCTGCGCGGCTCGCTCAACATGACCCGGCTGGCGAAATACTCCGCCGATCTCTACACGCGCCTTGAGGCCGAAACCGGTATCAGCACCGGTATGCGCCAGACCGGTTCGATCTCGGTGGCGCTGACCCGGGCGCGGCACGAGGAACTGCTGCGTTCGGCGGCGCTGGCGCGGGCCTTCGACGTGGAAGTGCATGAAATCGCCCCTGCCGAGGTAAAGGCGATGTATCCGCATCTCAACGTGGGCGATGTGGTCGGCGCGGTGCATCTGCCGCTCGATGGCCAATGCGACCCGGCCAATATCGCCATGGCGCTGGCCAAGGGCGCGCGCCAGATGGGCGCCACGATCCTTGAAGGCATCAAGGTCACCCGGGTCATCGACGATGGCAAGCGCGTGCGCGGTGTCGAATATCAGACCGGCAGCGAGACCGGGGTGATCGACTGCGAACATGTGGTCAATTGCGGCGGCATGTGGGGTCGCGATCTGGCGGCCGCATCGGGCGTCACCCTGCCCCTGCACGCGGCGGAGCATTTCTATCTGGTGACCGAACCCATCCCCGGGCTTGAGCGCCTGCCGGTGCTGCGCGTGCCCGATGAATGCGCCTATTACAAGGAAGATGCCGGCAAGATGATGCTGGGCGCGTTTGAACCCAAGGCCAAGCCATGGGGCATGCAGGGCATTCCCGAGGATTTCTGCTTCGACAGCCTGCCCGAGGATTTCGAACATTTCGAGCCGATCCTCGCCATGGCCATGAACCGCATGCCGATGTTCGAGAGCGCCGGCATCCATACCTTCTTCAACGGGCCTGAAAGCTTCACGCCGGATGACCGCTATTATCTGGGCGAGGCGCCGGAACTGGGCAATTACTGGGTGGCAGCGGGCTATAATTCGGTGGGCATCGTCTCTTCGGGCGGGGCCGGCATGGCGCTGGCGCATTGGATGACCGAGGGCGCGCCGCCCTTCGACCTCTGGGAAGTGGACATCCGCCGCGCCCAGCCCTTCCAGAAGAACCGCCGCTATCTGCGCGAGCGCGTTTCAGAGACCCTGGGCCTGCTTTACGCCGATCATTTCCCCTTCCGGCAGGTGGAAACCGCGCGCGGGGTGCGCCGTTCGCCGCTGCATGAACATCTCAAGGCGCGCGGCGCGGTCTTTGGCGAGGTTGCCGGCTGGGAACGCGCCAACTGGTTCGCCCGCGAGGGCCAAGAACGCGAATACCGATACAGCTGGGGGCCGCAGAACTGGTTCGAGAACCAGCGCGCCGAGCATCTGGCCGTGCGGCAATCCGTGGGTCTGTTCGACATGACCAGCTTTGGCAAGATCCGGGTGGAAGGGCGTGATGCGCTGGCCTTTCTGCAACGGCTTTGCGCCAATGACATGGATACCCCGGCGGGCCGCATCACCTACACCCAGATGCTCAATGATCGGGGCGGCATCGAAAGCGATCTGACGGTGACGCGGCTTTCCGAAACCGCCTTCCTGCTGGTGGTGCCCGGTGCCACGCTCCAGCGCGATCTGGCCTGGCTGCGCCGCCATCTGGGCGATGAATTTGTGGTCATCACCGATGTCACCGCCGCTGAATCGGTGCTGTGCCTGATGGGGCCGCAGGCGCGCGATGTGCTGGCGCGCGTGAGCCCCGAGGCGCTGGACAATGACGCCTTCCCCTTCGGCACCGCCCGCGAGATCGAGATCGGCATGGGCCTGGCCCGCGCGCATCGCATCTCTTACGTCGGCGAGTTGGGCTGGGAGCTTTATGTCAGCGCCGATCAGACCGCACATGTCTTTGAAACCCTGATGGAAGCCGCGCCCGAGATCACGCTTTGCGGGCTGCATACGCTCGATAGCTGCCGGATTGAGAAGGCTTTTCGGCATTTCGGCCATGACATCACCGACGAGGATCATGTGCTGGAAGCCGGCCTGGGTTTTGCGGTGAAAACGGCCAAAGGCGATTTCATCGGCCGCAAGGCCGTGCTCAGGAAGCGCGAGGCCGGGCTTGAGCGGCGCATGGTCCAGTTCCTGCTGCAAGACCCCGCCGCCATGGCCTATCACAACGAGCCGATCCTGCGCGACGGGCGCATCGTCGGCACCGTGACCAGCGGCAATTACGGCCATCATCTCGGCGGCTCGGTGGCCATGGGCTATGTGCCCTGCCCCGGGGAAAGCGCCACCGACCTGCTGGCCTCGCGCTTCGAAATCGACATCGCCGGGCGGCGGGTGGCGGCGCAGGCCAGCCTCGCGCCGCTCTACGACGCAAAGGCCGAGCGCGTGAAGATGTAACCCTGCCCCGGCAGGGCAACCATGATATCAAGGAGTTGCGGGATGAATGACGATCTTTGTGCGCCCGCAAGGGCACGTCGCAGCGGTGGCCGCGCCGCCCGTATGGCCGAGCGCGCGGCGCCCCTGGCCGAGGCCCTGCGCCCGGTTCGCCCGGGGCTGGAGGGCGGCCAGTATCGCCCGCTGAGCGATGCCGGCGTGGCGCGCATCCATCAGGCGGCGCTCGATGCGCTCGAACAGATCGGCCTCGCCAATGCCCCGGCCTCGGGCGTCGAAATCCTCACCAATGCCGGCGCGATCCTCGGCGATGACGGGCGCATCCGCTTCCCCCGCGCGCTGGTCGAGGACATGCTGGCCAAGGCCGCGCGCGACATCACGCTGCATGGCCGCGATCCGCGCTTCGATCTGCATCTCTCCGGCTCTCGGGTGCATTTCGGCACTGCCGGCGCGGCGGTGCATGTGGTCGATCTGGAAACCGGCACCTACCGCGATTCCACCGCGCAGGATCTCTATGATGCGGCGCGGCTGACCCAGCATCTGGACAATGTGCATTTCTTCCAGCGCGCCATGGTCTGCCGCGACGTGATCGACAATTTCGACATGGATATCAACACGCTCTATGCCTGCCTTGCCGGCACGCAGAAACATGTCGGCACCTCGTTCTCCGATCCCTCGCATGTCGAGGGCTGCTTCGATCTGCTGCATATGGTCGCCGGCGGCGAGGCGGCCTGGCGCGCGCGCCCCTTTGTCAGCAATTCCAACTGCTTCGTCGTGCCGCCGATGAAATTCGCCGAGGAAAGCTGCATGGCCATGGAGGCCTGCATCCGCGCCGGCATGCCGGTGCTGCTGCTCTCGGCGGGGCAGGCCGGCGCCACCGCGCCCGCGCCGATCGCGCTGGCCATCGTGCAGGCGGTGGCCGAATGCCTGGCCGGCGTGGTCTATGTCAATGCCATGGCGCCGGGCCATCCGGCGATCTTCGGCACCTGGCCCTTCGTCAGCGACCTGCGCACCGGCGCGATGTCCGGCGGCTCGGCGGAACAGGCGCTGCTGACCGCCGGCTGCGCGCAGATGCACCGCTTCTACGGCCTGCCCGGCGGCGCGGCGGCCGGCATCGCCGACAGCAAGCTGCCCGATATGCAGGCCGGCTGGGAACAGGCAATCTCGAACACGCTGGCCGGGCTTTCGGGGCTCAACATGGTCTATGAATCGGTGGGGATGCATGCCTCGCTGCTGGGCTTCTGCCTCGAATCGCTGGTCCTGGGCGACGATATTCTGGGCCAGGTGCTGCGCTGCGTGCGCGGCATCGAGGTGACCGAGGACAGCACCGCCATCGAGGCCATGAAGGCGGTCTGCCTTGAAGGCCCGGGCCATTACCTCGGCTCCGACCAGACCCTGCGGCTGATGCAGACCGAATATGTCTATCCCGCCATCGGCAACCGCATGAGCCCCAAGGAATGGGTCGAGGCCGGCCGCCCCCTGCTGCTGGATGCCGCGATCAAACGCAAGAACCGCATCCTCGCCGAGGCCACCAGCCAGATCGACCCGGCGCTTGATGCCGCGATCCGCGCCCGCTTCAATATCCATTTCCACTGAAGCGCGCGCCCGGCCCGGTCTTTGTGCCGAAAATATCCTCGGGGGTGAGGGCCGAATGGCCCGAGGGGGCAGAAAGCCCCCTCAATCCCTGGCCAGACGGGGCCGGGAAGCTGCCTTCCCGGGGTCAGCCAATCACCGCAAAGGCGTCCACATCGACCATGCCGTGATCGGTGATCTTCAGATGCGGGATCACCGGCAGCGCCAGGAAGGCCAGTTGCAGGAAGGGCTCTTCCAACTCCACCCCCAGCGCGCGGGCGGCGGCACGCAGCGCCACCAGTTTCTCGCGCACCGCCTCGAAAGGCTCCAGCGCCATCAGCCCGGCCACCGGCAGCGCCAGTTCGGCGCGCACCTTGCCGCCCTCGACCACCACAAAACCACCCTCGATCTGCGCCAGACGCTCGGCGGCCAGCGCCATATCGGCATAATCCACCCCGACAACGGCAATGTTGTGATGGTCATGGCAAACCGTCGAGGCAATCGCCCCGCGCTGCAGACTGAAGCCACGCACGAAACCATTGGCGATATTGCCGTTCTTTCCATGCCGCTCGATCACCGCAATGCGCGCCAGATCGCGTGCGGGATCGGGGGCGCGGTCGCCGTTCACCAGCGGCACGCTTTCGCGGATATGCTCGGTCAGGATCTTGCCGGGCCAGATACCGATCACCGGCACGTCATCCGGGCCACCTGCCAACCGGAAGCTTTGCGGCGTGAGCGGCGGCAGATGCACCGAGGCACGCGCCACCGGCGGCAGTTCCTGGCGCGCGCCGAAAGCCGCGTCATCGGCCATTACCCCGCCGCAAAACACCATCTCGGCGCGGCATTCGGCCGGATCGCCCAGCACCACGATATCGGCCCGCTTGCCCGGCGCGATCTGGCCGCGATCCTTCAGCCCGAAAGCCTCGGCCGCCGACAGGCTGGCGGCGCGGTAGACGGCCAGCGGATCGCAGCCCTTCTCGATCAGCCGGCGGATCATGTAGTCCAGATGCCCGTGTTCAGCGATATCGAGCGGGTTGCGATCATCGGTGCACAGGCACAGATAGGGCGCGGTCAGCGGCGTCAACACCTCGGCCAGGGCTTCCAGATCCTTCGATACCGACCCCTCGCGGATCAGCACGCGCAGCCCCTTTTGCAGCTTTTCGCGCGCTTCCGCAGCCGAAGTGGCCTCGTGTTCGGTGCGGATGCCGGCGCTGACATAGGCATTCAGATCACGCCCGGACAACAGCGGCGCATGGCCGTCGATATGGCGCCCCTGAAAGGCGCGCAGCTTCTCCATGCAGCCCGGATCACGATGGATCACGCCGGGATAGTTCATGAATTCAGCCAGACCGATGACGCGGGGATGATCGGCCAGCGGCGCCAGATCGGCGGCGGACAACACCGCGCCGGCGGTTTCCATATGCGTCGAGGGCACGCAGGAGGAAAGATTGACGCGAATATCCATCACCGTACGCGCCGAGGCCTGCAAGAAATACTCGATCCCCGCCAGCCCGGCGACATTGGCGATCTCATGCGGATCGCAGATCGCCGTGGTCACCCCGCGCGGCGCCACGCAGCGGTCGAATTCAAACGGCGTGATGCAGGAGCTTTCGATATGCAGATGCGTGTCGATGAAGCCCGGCACCAGCAGCTTGCCCGCCACATCGACAACCCGCCGCCCCTCGTAGGCCGCGCCGATACCGACGATCGTTTCGCCGCAGATCGCCACATCGCCCTCGATGCGCGCGCCGGTGACCATGCACCAGACCGTCCCGCCCCTGAGCACCAGATCGGCCGGCTCGTCACCCCGGCCCTGGGCGATGCGCCGCTCAAGCATCATTGCTCAACCGCCGCAGCCGTTCGATCAGGCTTGACGTATCCCAGCGGCCGCCGCCCATCGCCTGAACATCCTTGTAAAACTGGTCGATCAGCGCGGTCACCGGCAGCGGCGCGCCGATCTCGTTGGCGGTGGCCAGGCAGATGCCCAGATCCTTGCGCATCCAATCCACCGCGAAGCCGAAATCGAACGTGCCATCGAGCATCGTGGCATGGCGGTTGACCATCTGCCAACTGCCCGCCGCACCGCCCTGAATGACCTCGATCACGGCCTTGCCATCCATCCCGGCTTTTTCGCCAAAGCGCAGCGCCTCGGCCAGGCCCTGCAACAGCCCGGCGATGGCGATCTGGTTCATCATCTTGGCGATCTGCCCGGCGCCGCTGTCGCCCAGCCGTTTCACGCTGCGCCCATAGGCGCCCATCACCGGCTCGGCGCGGGCATAATCAGCTTCCGAGCCACCGCACATGATGCTCAGCACGCCGTTTTCGGCCCCCGCCTGCCCGCCCGAGACCGGCGCATCGACAAACCCCAGCCCCAGCGCACCGGCCTCAGTGGCCAGTTCGCGGGTGATCGCCGCCGAAACCGTGGTGTGATCGACGAAGATCGCGCCTTTGGCCATGCCGGCGAAAGCCCCGTCCGCGCCCCGGCAGACCGCGACCAGATCGCCATCATTGCCGACACAGGCCATGACCAGATCTGCGCCCTCGGCGGCCTCGCGCGGGGTGGCGCCGGCGCGTCCGCCATGGGCCTTCACCCAGGCCTCGGCCTTGGCGGCTGTGCGGTTATAGACGCTGACCTCATGGCCGGCCTTCACCAGATGCCCGGCCATCGGATAGCCCATCACTCCCAGCCCCAGAAATGCAACCCTGGCCATGCGTCCCCCTCTCTGCCCCGTGACATGCTGCGCCGCCCAAGGGGCCGCGCCAATTCATTTGCGATTGCTTGCGCGACACCATAGGTAACGAAGCGGGGCACAAGGTCAACACGAGGGAAGAGCCGGGCCATGCTGATGCTGTTTCGCTGGCTGATGCGCATTGCCATCGCGCTGGTTGCCGTTTTCGTCATCGCTTTCGGCGGGCTTTACTATTTCCTCTCGCGCTCGCTGCCCGATTACAACGCCAGCTGGCGGGTGCGTGGCATCGAGGCCAATGTCGAGATCGCGCGCAACACCCATAACGTGCCGCATATCTTCGGTGAGAGCGATGCCGATGTGTTCTTCGGCCTCGGTTTCGCCCATGCCCAGGACCGGCTGTGGCAGATGACGCTGCTGCGCCGCACCGCGCAGGGCCGCCTTTCCGAAGTGTTCGGCGCGCGCACGCTGCGCACCGACGAGCTGCTGCGCCGGCTGGATATCTACGGGCTGGCGCAGACCTCGGTCGCGGCGCAAGACCCCTATGCCAGCGCCGCGCTGGAGGCCTATGCGCGGGGCGTCAATGCCTGGATCGGCCAGATCAACGAGCGCGCGCTGGGGCGGGGCGCACCGGAATATTTTCTCTTCCCGGTCGAGATCGGGCTCTGGCAACCGGCTGATTCCATTGCGCTGATCAAGCTGATGGCGCTGCAACTTTCCGGCCATCTGGATGCCGAGGTGCGCCGCGCCCGGCTGTCGCTGCTGCTGGAGGAAGACCGCCTGCGCGACCTTTTGCCCGATGATCCCGGCACCGGGCTGACCGCCCTGCCCGATTTCGCCAGCCTGTTTCCCGGCCTCGATGCGCCGGGCGAGCGCGAAACCCGGCTGGCCATGCCGCATGTCGCGCCGGGCGATCTGCCGGGCGGCATGCTCTCGCCCTTCCCACCGCTCGAATTCGCCGGCGCCTCGAATGCCTGGGCGGCCGATCCGGCGCGCTCGGCCACCGGCGGCACGCTTCTGGCCAATGACCCGCATCTGGGCTTCACCGCCCCATCGATCTGGTATCTGGCGCGGCTGGAGCTGGAAAGCGGCGGGGTGATCGGCGGCACGATCCCCGGCATTCCGGCGGTGCTGGTGGGGCGTTCGGAGCATCTGGGCTGGGGGCTGACATCGAGCTACCTCGATGATCAGGATATCTTCCTTGAAGAGCTGCACCCCGAAGACCAGACCCGCTACCGCACGCCCGAAGGCTGGGCCGAATTCGAAACCCGCCGCTCGATCCTGCAGGTCAAGGACAGCGAGCCGGTGACCATAACCCTGCGCTGGACGGAAAACGGCCCCGTGCTGCCGGGCAGCCATTTCTCGCTGGCGGCGATCACCCCGCCGGGCCATGTGGCATCGGTTGGCTGGACGGTGCTGAACGGGGAGGACACCTCGGCCTCGGCGGCGCTGGCGCTGATGCGCGCGGGCTCGATCGACGAGGCGCTGGAGGCCGGTGAAGCCTATGTCGCGCCGGCCCAGAACCTCATGCTGATCGACCGTGAGCGCATCGCCATGCAGCTCATCGGCCATATGCCGCGCCGCGATGCCGAACACCCCACGCAAGGGCGCATGCCGGCGCCGGGCTGGGATGCGCGCGCCCGCTGGCAAGGGATTTTCCCCTACAGCGCCAATCCGCGTTTCATCGACCCCGAAACCGGGCTTCTGGGCAATACCAACAACAAGCCGCTGGACCGGCCCTTCCCGCTGCATGTCAGCTTTGAATGGGGCGACACGCAGCGCATCCAGCGCTGGGTGCGGCTGATGCGCCAGCGCGGCGTGCATACCCGCGAGAGCTTCATCGAGGCACAGCTCGATACCGTCAGCCAGGCGGCGCGCCACCTGCTGCCGCTGGTCGGATCGGAGCTGTGGTTCCAGGGCGAACCCGCCGAGCCCGGCACGCCCGAGGCGATGCGCCAGCAGGCACTGCAGATGCTGGCCGACTGGAACGGCGAGATGAACGAACATCTGCCCGAGCCGCTGATCTATGCCGCCTGGATGCGCGCGCTGCAAAACCGCATCATCCGCGACGAACTGGGCCCGGTGGCCGAGATCTTCACCCATATGGAGCCGCTGTTCATCGAACGGGTGTTTCGCAATACCGGCGGCGCGGCGATCTGGTGCGATGTGATCCAGTCGGCGGTGGTGGAAACCTGCACCGACATGGCGCGGCTGTCGCTCGATGCGGCTCTGCTGGAACTGCGCCAGCGCTTCGGCCCCAATATCGAAAGCTGGCGCTGGGGCGATGCGCATCAGGCCACCCATGACCATCCGGTGCTGGGCGATGTCGCCCTGCTGCGCCATTTCGTCAATATCCGCCAATCGACCAGCGGCGGCGATCATACGCTTCTGCGCGGGCGCACGCGCGGCAGCGGCAGCGAACCCTATGCCAATGTCCATGGCGCGGGTTTTCGCGGCGTCTATGATCTGGCCGATCCCGAGGCCTCGGTCTTCATCATCTCGACCGGGCAGTCGGGCCATCCGCTCAGCCGCCATTATGACGATCTGGGCGTGCTGTGGCGGCGCGGCGAATATATCCCCATGACGCTCGACCCCGAACTGGCGCGCGCCGGCGGGGTGGGCATCACCCGGCTTGAACCCCGCCCCTGAGCGCGCCATAGTCGCCGACCGAAAACACGAGCCGAAGCATGATCTATCAAAACGCCCGGGACTGGCTGGAAAGCCCGCACAAGCGGGTCTTGCTGTTTGGCATGTCGGGGCTGGGCAAGACCCGGGTTTCGGCGCTGCTGCGCCAGGGCGGCTGGTTCCATTATTCGGTCGATTACCGCATCGGCACCCGCTACATGGGCGAGTATATCGCCGACAGTTTCAAGCGCGAGGCGATGAAAGTACCGCTCTTGCGTGAGCTTCTGCTGTCGGATTCGGTGCGCATCCGCTCGAACATCACCTTCGAGAACCTCACGCCGCTTTCGGCCTATCTGGGCAAGCCCGGCGACCCGGCGCGCGGCGGGCTCGATTTCGACGAATACCGCCGGCGCCAGAACCAGCACCGCGAGGCCGAGGTGGCGGCGCTTCTGGATACCGGGCAGTTCATCGACCGGGCCCTCGATCTTTACGGCTACCGGCATTTCGTCTGCGATTCCAGCGGCTCGATCTGCGAGGTGGTGCAGCCCGATGATGCCGAGGACCCGGTGTTGCAGGCGCTGTCACGCCATCTGCTGCTGGTCTGGATCGAGGGCAGCGAGGCCCATACCGCCGAACTGGTGCGCCGCTTCGACCGCGCGCCCAAGCCGATGTATTACCGCGCCGATTTCCTGCTCGATGCCTGGCAGGGCTATCTGCGCGAGACCGGGCTGGCGCCGGGTGCCGTCGATCCCGATGCCTTCGTGCGCTGGACCTATGCCCGCGCGCTGGCGCATCGCCAGCCGCTCTATGCGGCGATGGCGCGGCGCTGGGGCGTGACGGTGGCGGCCGATGCCGTGGCCGCGGTGCAGGGCCCGGCGGATTTCGACGCGCTGATCGCCGAGGCGCTGGCGCGCCGTGCCGCCGAGGCCTGAAGGAGACCAAGATGCCGATCACCCTGCCCGCCAACCTGCCCGCCTATGACGTGCTGACCCGCGAAGGCGTCATGGTCATGTCGGATGTGCGCGCCGCGCGTCAGGATATCCGGCCGATCAGGATCGGGCTTCTGAACCTGATGCCCAAGAAGATCCAGACCGAGAACCAGTTCGCCCGGCTGATCGGCGC
>ERZ869909.1069-NODE-1069-length-24479-cov-12.112245_pt1 | contig 24479 bp, 20 predicted proteins | sample MGYA00520892_ERZ869909 | MGnify/ENA primary metagenome ERZ869909 (study PRJEB32215, sample SAMEA104723947) | bioreactor metagenome | biome: bioreactor; feature: anaerobic bioreactor; material: water | place: China | collected 2015-03-12 ... | reverse complement strand
CGCGCTGCGCGTTGGGTTTGCTGATGCCCTTCTTGCACAAATGCTGGGCCTTGACGGTTAGACAACCGGAGTGCCTGTAAAAGCTCCTGCTGAGCAACCAAGAGCTCAGGGCTATACAACTCGATGAGCGGCTCACCTTGCGCCACCCGCGCGCCCTCATAATTCACGAACAAGCGTTCAATGCGGCCACTGGTCCATGCGCTAATCGAGGTTAAGCCGCGCTCGTCATAATCAAGCTGGCCAGTCAGTCGCAGCTCGTACTGAGCCAAACCATCGCGCACCGGCTCGGTTTGTAAACCCAGCAACGCCAAGCTGCGACCACTGAACTCAATGCGAGTGACATCGTCGTCATCATCAGAACCGCCGGCAGCGACCGGAATCAGCTCCATACCACAAATTGGGCAGCGGTCATTCGGGTCCGTTGATCGGAAGTTTGGGTGCATGGAGCAGGTATACTCTTGCGCTTGCGTTTGGGTGAAAAGCCCACCATTCGCAGCGCTTTGTTGTCCGTTGCTCTGAAGTGCGTGTGCATGGCCACTATGATCATGGTGTGCGCCGTGGTCTTGGGCATGCACAGGCGCTTGCAAACCAACACTCAAACTCAACGTGGTCGTCATCAAGACAGCAAATAGCGCCGTAATGGCGACCGTGGTTTTAATCGTTTTCATGGCGAGCCTCGGTATCTAACTGATAGGCAAAAAAAGAATGAATGGTCGTGACCGCGTCGAGCTGATTCGCCAACGCTCGTTGATAAGCTAAGGCAAAGGTCAGCCATTCCTGCTGACTGGCAAGGACGTCGGCAAAGGTCGTCGCGCTATTGGCATATTGGGTGAGCAGCGAAGCCACAGCTTGCTCTGCTCGCGGCAATAAAACGTCACCGTAAAGCTGGCGATTCCGGTCGGCTTCTTGCCATTGATACAGCGCCATACTTAATTCAGCTTGGAGCTCTAATTGCGTGCTTTGCCAACGTCCAATCGCGCTATCGACGTTGGCCGCAGCGACGTCACGTTGGGCTTGATAGCGACCTCGCCAAATCGGTAATGACACGCCAACCATACCGCTTACTGTGCCGGATTCCATCGCTGTGTCCATGTATTCCAAACCGACCATCAAGCGCGGTAGTCCTGCGGTACTGGCAATATCTTGCGCCACTTGCAAGGCTTGTAACTCATATTCAGCGACTCGAAGTAATGGGCTCGCTTGCGTGAGTTGGGCATACAGTTCGCTCTGCTCACGAGGTAATTGACTTGCTTGCGCATGGAAATCAGCCAAACTCAAGTTTGAGTTGAATGGCTCGGACACCCCTCGGCTTAGTGCGCTATTCACACGTGCCAATTGTGAGCTTTTTAAGGCTTGTAAATTGGCTAAGTCACTTGCGCTTTCTGCCACTGTGTTCTGCGCGCGCAGAAACTCACTCAAGCTAATATTACCGGTGGCATATTGCTGCTCTGCCACCAATACTAGCTGCGCGCGCAAGTCGACTAAATCCTGTTGGACACGAATATTCTCCACTACATATAAATATTCAATCAGCGCCCGCATTACTGCGGTCGTTACCGTCGCTGTTTCGTCCAGGTAACGCGCTTGCGCAGCGCGCAATGCCGCTTGCGCTTGTTCGACCGCCATGCTTCGCCGTTTAAAGATCGGAATGTCCTGGCTCACGGCGATAGTGCGCGAGTCGGTATTATTTAAACCTTGGCTCAGGCTCAGCTCTGGGTCCATGAGCGCACCAGCTGCCGTCACTTGCGCTTCGGCACTGCGCAGCTCAGCTTTCGCGGCTTGAATCCGCGGGTGATGCTCGTGGGCATAGCGAATCATGGCGGCGATGTCAGCATCACCAACTAAGGCAGGTGTTGGTTGGGTGTTCACTTGCGCTGCCTGCAAGTCAGCGGCGGCCAAGTAACTTGGTTGATAACTCGCACACGCAGTCAGCACGCTGATGGCGAATAACGTCACACCAAATCGAATAAATTTGAATGAAAACATGAAGTTTGCCTATCCAGAAATAAAGTTTCCAGCACACCCGTTCGGTGGCTGGCATGACCGTGATTGGATTAAGCAATAATCGGTGGGCGTGAGCTCTGCGCTGGCAGTAGTGAGTAGAACGACTCCAACACCCAAGCGACCGTGTGTGCTGGGTTTGCGAGCCGACATTCAAGGGTAACTAAGGCAGCCATACAACCATGGCCAGCAGAGACACAATGACCGCAGTCTGCAGGACAATTCAAGTAGCAGTCACTGTCTTGGTCACAGCAGTCGTCATGGCTTGCGGCGCTATCACTGGCCTCGGCGGCTAATTGCTGTGCCTGCATTTTGGCCATCAGTTCGCAGTGTGCGTCAGACTCTGACGGTATAGCGGCCGCTGTATGCTCAGCATGAATGGTCGTCATTCCATGCGCTAAATGCTGAATACCTTTGCTGTGCGCATTACCAAACGCCGCCGCACCACCAGCAAATGGTAGTGTCACTAAGGTACTCAAAACAAAGATTACCAGCCACAGCCGGTAGTTTTCGCGCATCAGTTGCTCCTGTAATAACCTACATAGAATAACCATCCAGCATGATAAAGTAAAGAACTCCACGCCCCAAACGCCTTTGCATGTCCCTCCTTTTGGTTCTTTCCCGCACTTGGTCGTCAAATTCATTCATTTACCGCAAATTCAGATTTGTTTACCCCTTATTTTTGTTTATTCGGTTAAGTTATCGTTAGAATCGAACGGTTAAATCCTAAACACACACAACAAGGCTGCATTGAACGGCCACATGCAGGGAACTCAAAGATGAAGAAAACATTGATTGCGACAGCCCTTGCCGCACTACTTGTGACTCCTTTGGTTTACGCCGAAGAAGCCAAAGAAAATGGCGAGAAGAAAGAAGAAGAGAAAAGTTATTCGGATCTGATTAAAGATCTTGATGCCCACGAAGGTCTATTTAACCTTTATCAAGATCCGAAAACTGGAAAAATGCAGTTTTCAATTGCTGATGAGCAACTCGACAAACCCTTCCTTTATTTTGCAACCACAGTAGACGGTGTCGTTGAAGCCGGTCATTTCCGTGGTAACTACCGGGAAACGAAAGTCGTTGAGTTCCGTCGTTACTTCGATCGCATTGACATTGTTGTTCTCAACAACAATTTTCACTTTGACGAAGATAGCGCCTTACACCGTGCCAAAGATGCAAACATCAGTGAAGCAACCGTCGCCTCATTAAAAATCAAGAAAGAAGCCGATGGCCGTATTCTGTTAGACGCTGACGAGCTGTTCCTGAGTGAAGCATTGCACCGGGTATCACCATGGGCGCGCCCAGGTGGGAACCAAGGTCCTTCATTCTCGCTAGGTAACCTGAACCGTAACCAGTCACGTGTAGTTAACAAACGTGCCTATCCGAACAATATGGACGTGGTGGTTGATTATGTCTTCAACAACCAAAACCCAACTGTTCGTGGTTCAAACGCGGTCACTGACCCGCGCTCAATTTCAATCAAATTGCAGCACTCGTTCATTGCGCTACCAGAAAACGACTTCCAACCGCGCCGTGCTGACGCTCGTGTCGGTTTTTTCGGGCAGCAAGTCACCAACATGACCACCGCTGACTGGACACCATTTAACGACGTCATTAATCGCTGGAACCTCGTTAAAAAAGATCCAAATGCTGCCATTTCAGAGCCAGTGCAGCCAATCGTTTGGTGGATTGAAAATACAACGCCAGTTGAATGGCGTGATACGGTTGCTGAAGGTATTTTAGCATGGAACAAAGCGTTTGAAGCTGCTGGCTTCATCAATGCTATTGAAGTTCGCGTACAGCCTGATGACGCTGAGTGGGATGCCGGTGATATTAACTACAATGTGGTTCGTTGGACTTCGTCACCACGTCCTCCGTTTGGTGGATATGGTCCATCATTAGCTAACCCGCTGACCGGTGAACTCATCGCTGCTGATATCATGATGGAATACGTCTACATGAGTAACCGTTGGATGGAGCATGAAATCCACGGTGACGACGCCTATGGTTTGGGGCACCAACATGACGAGAATGGCTTGTATTGCAGCCAAGGTCACTTAATTCATTCCAACCTGATCGCTGGCCGCGCCATGGCGGATTTACTTGGTAACGAGTCAATTGAAGACAACGAACTGCTCCGTCAAGGCATGGTTCATGTCATCTTGCACGAAGTGGGTCACACGCTCGGCTTGAATCACAACATGAAAGCATCAATTATGTGGGACGAGAACGAAGTGCACGACGCATCATTAACCCAAGGTGTGCTGACCGGCTCGGTCATGGACTATGCGCCTGTGAACATTGCACCACCGGGTGTTGAGCAAGGTGATTTCTATCAATACGTTGTTGGTCCTTACGATGTTTGGGCAATTGAATACGGTTATAGCCCTGCACTAGACGAGGCAGACGCTGAAGAAGCTCGTTTAGAGTCAATTTTAAGCCGCTCACACGAGCATGGTTTAGCGTTTGGTAACGATGCCGACGACATGCGTGCACCAGGCCGTCACATCGACCCACAAGTCATGATCGGTGACATGTCTTCAAATCCAGTTGGTTATGCTCTAGGTCGCTTTGAAGTTGTTAACCATACCCTCGACAACTTACTTGAGCGTACCCGCGTAGACGGCCGTTCACATCAACGCACGACAACAACCGCAGGTCGTTTGTTTGGCCAGTACTCAAGTCAAGCGGGCGTAATTTCACGTCAAATCGGTGGTGTCTATGTTGAGCGTGCAGTCGTTGGTCAAGGCGCAGACGCCAAGCCATTTACGCCAGTTCCACGCGAGCGTCAAAAAGCTGCGATGCAAGCACTGAAAGACCACGTCTTTGCACCGGACGTTCTACACCGTATGGAGCCTGTTCTCGCTTACATGCAGAACGAACGTCGCTTCTTCAACCACTCTGGTAACAACGAAGATCCGAAGTTCCACAGCATGGTCTTGAACATGCAGCGCAATGTCTTTAATCACCTGTTACACCCTTGGGTATTACAGCGGATTACGGACAGCACGCGTTATGGTAACGAGTATCCGTTGCACGAAGTCATGGGCGACCTCACTGACGCGGTATTCCAAGCCAACCAGCCGTTATCGACCACCAGCAAAAACCTGCAAATTGAGTACGTCAATCGTCTACTTAATGTGGCTGGTTTTGAAGGCAGTGGAAGCTACGACAATCTGAGCAAAGTAGCTGCGACCGCTCAGTTAAATCGTATTCGTGCGATGCGTGCTCCACGTCGTTCAGACTTTGAAGCAACGGCACATTACGACTATATTAAACGCATTATCGACAACGCGTTTAACAGCTAAGATTGTCTAAGCGACAGTCCTAGCATAAGGATGGCTAGATGCTGAAACTTGGACCTGCCACACTCGTCGCCGCGGCCTTCATTGGCCCCGGCACCGTGGTGACCGCCTCGGTGGCAGGCGCAAGTTTTGGTTATGCATTGGTTTGGGCGCTCGCCTTTGCAATTCTAGCCACCCTAATTTTGCAAGAAATGTCCGCGCGGGTTGGCGTTGTCACCCAACGCGGGTTAGGTGAAAACCTCCGAACTGTGATTGAGCGCCCTTCTTTCCGACTCCCATTTTATATTTTGGTTATTGCCGCTGTCGTAATCGGCAACGCCGCTTATCAAGGTGGCAACTTGACCGGTGCCAGTATTGGTGCTGAAGGGCTGCTCGGCACACATCCTTTCTCATTTAACTTGTGGGCGATTGTCATCGGTATTATTGCGGTGATTGTGCTCTGGCAAGGCAAATACAAAACTGTCGAACGCACACTCATCGGCTTAGTCATGCTCATGAGTGTGGCTTTCTTAATTACCTTCTTTTTAACGCGTCCTGACTGGCTCGCCATGCTGCGCGGCTTCGTTCCGCGGATTCCCGACGGGGGTGCACTGACCATGATGGCGCTAATTGGCACTACCATTGTTCCTTATGCGTTATTTTTACATGCAGACAGTGCTCGCGAACGTTGGCAACACACGGAAACCAAACAAGCGCTGCGTGAAGCACGCGCGGATATTGCCACCTCGATTCCGATTGGCGGCTTGATTACCTTAGCCATTCTTTCGACTTCGGCATCTGCATTTTTTGTCCATCAGCTGACCATTCAAGGCCCCGGTGATCTGGCCCAATCGATTGAACCTGTGTTTGGTCGTTTCGCCGGTATGCTCATGGGGGCGGGCTTGTTTGCCGCTGGGATTTCATCAGCCATTACCGCACCATTGGCCTCAGCCTATGCGCTGACTGGTATTCTTGGTTGGTCGCGAGAGCTGAATGGCAGAGGTTTTCGCGCCGTTTGGCTAGGTATCATTCTCATTGGTATGACGCTATCGTCGTTGGAAATTCGGCCGCTCACCTTGATTCTTTTCGCCCAGGTCACCAATGGACTGTTACTACCATTGATTACTTTTTTCTTATTGCTCGCAGTCAACCATCACAGCATGGGCCATTACCGCAACAATCGTCAACAGAACCTCCTCGGCCTTATCGTCTTCCTCTTCGCCTGCCTCCTCTGCGCCCGCACCCTCTGGTTTGCATTCAGCTGACGCTTGCAGGCTGGGCTACGAACTTTACCGACAGAGGCTCATTTTGTTGCAGTTGCGAAATAACGTGACCAACTACCAATATGTCTTCAATCGACATTTTTGTAACTTTTTTAAAATCTCTTTTGAATTGAGATGTATATTCAACGCGAAGCATGCTTTATTTTTCCATCGGTTAATTCTGAAATCATTTCATTCACCGATGTCGCTTCTTGTCCTTTCCCTTCAAGAAGCTCGCGCATAGCAGCCTGCGTCGTTGCATTAGGTTGGCGTGTTCTTATTTCAAACGGTATACCACCATGATTAATCACAGCTCGTGCAAAAAGCTTCAAAGCCTGCGATGGACTCAGCCCTACTTCATCACAGATTTCTGTGAAAGCAACTTTAGTTTCATGGTCGATTCGAGTACTTAACATCTCACTTTTCATACCAAAACCCCTTACCTGCCTTACAATGCTTAACAATGCTTAACAATGCTTAACAATGTAACACATTTAGAGCATCTAAAACAGTCAGCGATGTCCTGTTTTAGGAACAAAAACCAGCTTATAGGCTTAGCTTCGCTGCTTCAGCCTTACCCCTTCCAGTCCACGATCAAAAAAGCCGGCACCCATTATAGGCACCGGCTCAATCCACTCTCTCTGAGCGCAGTCAGAAACCTCGATAACAAGGCGGAATTGGGGCAATTGAGGGAGCGTACATTAAGTACGTGACTGATTGCGACCCAATTCCAACGCAGTTAGCGAGGAATTCTGACAAGCGACTCCTACCAGAGGATGACGCGTTGATCTTCTGGCAAATACATCCCATCCCCTTCCTGAACATCAAACGCTTCATAGAAGCCTGGAATGTTGCGTGGAGCACCGAGGGCACGGTACTTGCCTGGGGCGTGAGGGCCGCGGGCTAGCTGTGCGCGCATGGCGTCGTCACGGAACTTAATTTTCCAGATTTGTGCCCAGCTGATGAAGAAACGCTGTTCGCCGGTGAAGCCGTCCATTTCTGGTGACGGCTGACCGTCGAGCGATTTCTGGTAAGCACGGAACGCGCTTAACAAGCCGACGTGGTCGCCGATGTTTTCACCGAGTGATACACGACCGTCGACATTCATGCCTGGTAGTGGCTCAAACTGTGAGTACTGTTCGACTAATTTGCCGGTTAGCGCTTCGAACTGTTCGCGATCTTGATCAGTCCACCAGTTCCGCAGGTTGCCGTCACCGTCGTAGCGTGAGCCTTGGTCGTCGAAACCGTGGCCGATTTCATGACCAATAACGGCGCCGATACCGCCGTAGTTGACTGCGTCTTCAGCATTCATATCAAAGAATGGCGGTTGCAGAATACCTGCTGGGAAAACGATTTCGTTCGCGGTTGGGCTGTAGTAAGCGTTTACTGTTTGCGGTGACATGCCCCAACGCGTGCGGTCGACTGGCTGACCGAGATCTTCGATATTGCGGTCATAACCAAAGTTGGCGACACGAATCGTGTTACCAATTAAGTCATTCGGCTGAATATCTAACTCTGAGTAGTCACGCCAGACGTCTGGGTAACCGATCTTCGGTGTAAATTTGGCAAGTTTGTCGAGGGCCATAACTTTCGTATCTGGAGTCATCCATTCGAGTTCTTCGATCGATTCTTCCATGGCAATTAGTAAGTTATCGATCAATTCACCCATACGCGCTTTCGCTTCTGGTGGGAAGTGACGGGCGACGTATTCTTGGCCAAGAACTTCACCGAGTGCACCATTGGTTGCTTGAACGCCGCGTTTCCAACGTTCTTGTTGCTCTGGCGTACCGCTTAAGGTGGTGGAATAGAAATCAAACTGGATATCAGCGAGTCGGCTGTGAAGACGTGAGGCGAAACTACCGATGAGGCGAACTTGCAGATAGTCTTTCCACGTTTCTAAATCGACATCGTTATACATTTGTCCAAGCGCTTCAATGTATGACGGTGTGTTGACGATAATGTACTCGGCGTGATCAACACCGGAAATCTCGGCGATGGCGTCATAATCGATTTCACCCATCAATGCACGGACTTCGTCGATAGTCATTTTATTATAACGCGCTTCAGCGTCACGGATTTCTAAACGTGTCCAGTGATGTTCGGCAAGTTGATGCTCAAGATCATAGATACGCTGGGCTGCATCGGCCGCATTTTCATGGCCTGCTTCGGTCAGGATTGCCTCTAAATATTCGACGTACTTGGCACGGATATTGGCAAAGTCTTCACTGTCGCGGAAGTAATAATCGCGGTCTGGTAAACCTAGGCCTGACTGGCTCATATGCAGTGCGTAGATTTCCGGATCTTTGGCATCAGTGGACACATACATGCTGAATGGGCCACCTAAACCGTCACGACGCATAGACGCTAAAGTGGTCGTCAGTTCTTGGTGGCTGGAAATGCTAGCAATCCGATCAAGCATCGGTAGAATCGGCGTGATGCCGAGCTCTTCAATCAAATCTTCGTTCATGAATGACGCGTAGAAATCACCGATTTTTTGCTCATTCGTACCGTGTGCCGCATTTGCTGCAGTTGCGTCTTCGATGATGGTCTGCAAGCGGATTTCATTTTGCTCTGCAAGAATGTTGAAGGCACCGTAAGTCGCGCGGTCAGACGGAATTTCAGTGTTGTCATACCAAGTGCCGTTGACGAACATAAATAGGTCGTCTTGCGGGCGAACTGACATGTCGAAATCTTCCAGCATCAAGCCGGAGGTCAATTGACGCTCTTGCTGTGCTGATTCATATTGGGCTGATTGTTGCTCTGCTGTTGGAGCACTTGACTGTTGTGCTGGCGAGCACGCGGCAAGGCCAAGAGCCAGTGCAACGCTCGCGGCAACTAAAGTAACCTTTTTCATAGTGGTTCCGCCTGGTTTTAACGTTTATGTATTTGTTAAAAGAATGTACAAACGGAAGTTAGTGTAAGACTTTAGCGCTGATTTAGCAAAGCCCAGAGCACGCTTCGCCCCGAGCTTTACCGCAAATTACAGTAGATGACCGAATTTTTTCGTTTTTGTCGCTAAATAGTACTCATTGTGCGGTGTTCCGGCGGTAATGTGGGGGATACGTTCAACCACGTTGACGCCGCATTCGGCGAGCTTTTCTAGTTTTTTCGGGTTATTGGTCATCAGGCGTAGGGATTTGACGCCTAATTGTGCGAGCATTCCCGCAGCAATGTCATACTCACGAGCGTCTGGCGCAAAGCCGAGAATTTCATTGGCTTCAACCGTGTCGAGACCTTTGTCTTGTTCAGCATAGGCACGGATTTTATTAATTAAGCCGATACCTCGCCCTTCTTGGCGCAAGTAGATAATCACGCCACGACCTTCAGCGGCAATTTTTTCCATTGCTGCTTCCAATTGCGGCCCACAATCGCAACGCTGGCTAAACAAAGCATCACCAGTTAAGCATTCCGAATGCACCCGCGCCAACACCGGCTCATCGCCGGTAATGTCACCAAGCACTAGTGCCACATGCTCTTTACCCTTCGGATCTTCAAATCCGACCAAGGTGAACTCAGCGAATTGCGTAGGCAGTCGCGTCTGTGCGGCAATTTTCATTTCGGCTTGATTTGTCATGGTGACTACAACTCTCAATCAACTTTGGTGGCTGAAGATTATATCAGTGCAGACGCGAAATTTCTGCTTTTTGACGCAGTGAAAATGCGATTGCGTTAATGCAAATATTGCCGCGTGGCGATCAAAAAAGGTGCGCTCGATGCGCACCTTTTCAATTCGATGATGGCGAAGCTTAATTCGTCCGTGGCAGTGGCGCCATTCCAGCACCGAGCACTTGATCAAAGAATTCACCATTACGACGACGCTCTTCTTCAAGCTGAGCGCGTGTCACACAACGCGTAGTACGCATGTGCGAACCGGTTTGGCGCTCAGACCGACAAATTACTTGTTGTGAATCATCGCCCATTACCAATGCTTGTAACCGCTCGTGGAGATTAAACAAGCGCTGCTTCTCCTCTGTGTTCATCTGCTCAATATCGGTACGGTTGCCAATCAGCGCCCGCAGATTGTCCTGAATATTATTGAACTGATTTTGTTCCCGCACTGACAGTTGACGCGGCTCACCCTCTTGAATCGAAGCATGTAAGTTGTCAAGGAACTCCTTGTACTCAGGAATCGAGACGGTCTGTGGTTGCGCCTGTGTTGTCGCCGAAGTCTGACCTGACGATGAGTCGGTTGCAGCACAGCCGCTCATCACAACGAGGCAGCATGCTGCTGCGAAAAGTTTAGTTAAATTCATCATTTTCTCTAGTCCCCCTATGAGTCCGACACCTTAACAATCTGATAACATGCGCACAAGACACAGTGACATTTTGTTACAAAATAGGCGTTCAACAGGGCTATTTTGTAACAAAATAGGCGTTCAACAGGGCTATTTTTGCGGTACAAACAACAACGCCCATGTACTGTATCAGCACATGAGCGTTGATTATGTTCACCAGACGTTCCGCAGAACGCCGAAGCGATTTACTTCTTCTTCGCTTTCTTGTTCGGCAGATCCGTGATTGAGCCTTCCATCACTTCTGCGGCTAAACCAACTGACTCGTGCAAGGTTGGGTGCGCGTGTACGGTTAAGGCGATGTCTTCTGCATCGGCGCCCATTTCGACGGCAAGACAGATTTCACCTAACAACTCACCAGCATGTGCGCCGACCATCGCACCACCAAGAATACGGTGCGTTTCTTTATCAAAAATCAGCTTGGTGAAGCCGTCGGTTGCACCAGACGCAATTGCTCGACCTGATGCAGACCATGGGAACACTGCAGTTTCAATAGCAATACCCTGCTCTTTCGCTTCTTTCTCGGTCAAACCTGCCCAAGCAACTTCTGGGTCCGTATAGGCAATTGACGGGATTACTTTCGGGTCGAAGAAGTGCTTCTTACCAGAAATGACTTCCGCAGCAACGTGACCTTCATGCACTGCTTTGTGCGCCAGCATTGGTTGGCCGACGATATCGCCGATCGCAAAGATATGTTCAACGTTGGTGCGCAACTGCTTGTCGACTTCGATAAAGCCACGGTCAGTTACGTTAACTCCCGCTTTGTCAGCGCCAACTTTCTTACCATTTGGCGTGCGGCCAACGGCAACCAGAACCGCATCATACTTGACTGGCTTCTCCGGTGCGTTTTTGCCTTCGAAAGTGACTTCAATGCCGTCTTTTTTCGCTTCAACCTTCGTGACTTTAGTTTCCAGCATAATGTTGTCGAACTTCGACTTCATCGATTTGGTGAAAACTTTAATCAGATCTTTATCAGCAGCTGGAATTAACTGGTCCATGAACTCAACAACGTCGAGTTTTGAACCCAATGCGCTGTATACGCAACCCATTTCCAGACCAATGATACCGCCACCAAGAATCAACATTTTCTTCGGTACAAACGGCAATTCAAGTGCGTCGGTCGAGTCCCAAATACGCTCGTCGTCATGCGGAATAAACGGCAACTCAACAGGCTGTGAGCCAGCAGCGATAATGGCATTGTCAAACTTGATTACAGTTTCTTCATCACCCGAAACTTTCAGTTCATTCGCGCCAGTGAACTCACCTTTACCGGTGACCACTTTCACTTTGCGCATTTTCGACATTTGCCCCAAACCGCCAGTTAACTGGCCGATGACTTTTTCTTTGTGCGCACGCACTTTGTCTAAGTCAATTTTTGGTTCTGCGAACGTCACACCGGCGTCGCCTAAATGCTTTGCATCTTCAATATGCTTCGCTAAGTGCAGCAGCGCTTTTGAAGGAATACAGCCGACGTTCAAACAAACGCCGCCGAGGCTTTTGTAACGCTCGACCAGAACGACTTCCAGACCTAAGTCAGCTGCACGGAATGCTGCTGAATAACCACCTGGTCCGCCACCTAACACGACGACCTGTGTTTTAATTTCGTTGCTCATGTTGACCCCTATTGTTTACCGCTAGCTGCTGCGCCAGCAATACAATTCAAATTTCGCGCAATATTGTACCGAGAAAAACTCGGTACGTCTTGTCTCTCAACCCGATTAAAGGATGATTTTGCGCAAATCTGCCAAGACTTGGCTTAAGTACACAGTGAACCGTGCTGCAACTGCGCCGTCAATCACACGATGGTCGTATGACAAGCTCAACGGCAGCATCAGGCGTGGCTCAAATTCTTTACCATTCCAAACTGGCTTCATTTCACTTTTTGAGACGCCCAAAATAGCGACTTCCGGCGCGTTAACGATCGGAGTGAAGGCGGTACCGCCAATCCCACCTAAGCTCGAAATTGACATACAGCCACCTTGCATATCGGCCGCTTTCAACTTACCGTCACGAGCACGGATGCTGACATCGGCAAGCTCTTTCGATAATTCAATAATACCTTTCTGGTCGACGTCACGAATGACCGGAACAACCAAACCATTTGGCGTGTCAACTGCAATGCCGATATGAATATATTTCTTCATAATCAGGTGTTCGCCGTCTTCATGCAACGACGAGTTGAACACTGGGAATTCCGCTAACGCTTTCGCCAAGGCCTTCATGATAAAGACCAGTGGCGTGAATTTCACATCCGACTTACGTTTCGCCAGTTGCTCATTCTCGCTTTTACGGAACGCTTCAAGTTCAGTAATGTCCGCTTCATCGAATTGCGTGACATGCGGGATGGTTACCCAGTTGCGGTGTAAATTTGGCCCGGAAATACGCTGAATCCGCGTCATTTCAACTTTTTCGATTTCTCCAAACTTACTGAAATCAACTTTCGGCTGAGCAATCACTTGCAAGCCACCCTCACCACCGGTTGTCGGTGCCGACGAAGCCTTCGGACGGGATAGTTCGTATTTTACGTAATCCTGCACGTCTTCTTTCAACACGCGCTCTTTCGGTCCAGAACCTTTCACTTTCGACAAATCGACGCCAAATTCGCGCGCCACTCGACGCACTGCCGGCGACGCGTGGACAAGACCTTCTTCCTTGCCTTTGCGGCCTAAAGGATGATCAGGCACGGGCGGATCGCGACGTTCGCTGCGGCTGCTTTCTGCCGATTTAGCATCGTCCTCTTTACGCTCTGCTTTCGGCTCGTCTGCTGCGCTCGATGCTGCCGTGTCTTCCGCGTCATCATCGCTGGCACTAGCAATCTCAAGCTCGAGCACAAGTGAGCCCTCACTTACTTTATCACCAACCTTCACCTTCAGGCTTTTCACTTTACCTGCTTGTGGGCTAGGCACGTCCATCGTCGCTTTGTCGGTTTCTAAGGTAATTAAGCCATCTTCTTCAGCAACTTCATCACCCTCGCTGACAAGAACTTCAATCACGTCAACTTCACCTGACTCACCAATATCCGGCACTGTGACTTCGATCACTTGGGTGCCGCCAGAAGACTTCTTCGGCTTACTTTCCGCAGGTTTGTCGTCTTTGGTTTCTTGCTTTTCTTCTTTCGGTTCTTCTTTCGGTTCTTCTTTCGCGGTTTCGTCTGCTTCTGACGACTTTTCTTCGCCTTCACTTACCGCAGCGATTAAGGCTAATAAATCACCCTCGCTGATCTTATCACCGACTTTCACTTTCAAGCTTTTGACCGTGCCAGCAAACGGTGCTGGAATGTCCATCGACGCCTTATCGCTTTCAACCGTCACTAATGCGTCTTCTGCTTCGACGTTATCGCCTTCGCTGACTAAGATCTCAATAACTTCTACGCCTTCCCCACCAACGTCGGGAACTAAGACTTCTTTTGCATCTGCCATGATCTGCTCCTTACGCGTGTAGTGGGTTCATTTTTTCAACATCAATACCGAAGTCTTTGATCGCTTTCGCTACCACTTTCTTATCGATGTCACCCGCTTTCGCCAGCTCTGCCAAAGCGGCCACAACAATATACTGCGCATTCACTTCAAAGTGACGACGCAAATTTTCACGGCTGTCTGACCGACCGAAACCGTCCGTACCTAAAACCCGATAAGGCGCTGGTACCCATGCACGCACTTGATCTGCGTACAGCTTCACATAGTCGGTTGCGGCAATCACTGGACCGTTACCTTGCTCGAGCGCTTTGGTAATATAGGCCTGTTTTTCTTTCTTCGTTGGGTTGAGCATGTTGTAGCGCTCAACGTCTAAACCGTCACGCGCCAACTCATTGAATGAAGTGGCGCTAAAGACCGTCGATTCAACATCGAAGTCGTTGGCGAGGATGTCCGCTGCTTTGCGTACTTCCTGTAAGATAGTGCCTGAACCTAATAAGCGCACTTTGCCTTTAGCTTTCTTCGCTTTGACCGTATCGAGCTGATAAATGCCACGTAAAATGCCCTCTTCCACACCTTCTGGCATTTCCGGCTGTTTGTAGTTCTCGTTCATAATGGTGATGTAATAAAAGACGTTTTCCTGCTCCGCATACATGCGACGCAAGCCATCTTGCACAATCACCGCCACTTCATAGCCGTAGGTTGGGTCATAAGTTATACAATTAGGTACCGTACCAAAATGCAGATGACTATGGCCGTCTTGGTGCTGCAGACCTTCACCATTCAAGGTCGTACGACCGGCAGTGCCACCCACTAAGAAACCGCGTGCCTGACTATCGCCAGCGGCCCAGACGAGATCACCAACGCGCTGGAAGCCAAACATGGAGTAGTAGGTATAGACCGGAATCATTGGCTCATTGTTGGTCGAGTAGCTGGTTGCCGCTGCGACCCATGACGCCATAGCACCGAGTTCGTTGATCCCTTCCTGCAAGACTTGGCCTTTCTTATCTTCGCGATAATAGGCAACTTGGTCTGCGTCCTGCGGGGTATATTTTTGCCCTTGGCTCGAGTAAATACCAACCTGACGGAACAAACCTTCCATCCCGAATGTCCGTGCTTCATCTGGAATAATCGGGACGACACGCGAGCCGATTTTTTTGTCTTTGAGCATGGCGGTTAGCACCCGTACAAAGGCCATGGTGGTCGAGATCTCGCGATCACCTGAGCCTTTCAATACAGCATCAAACGCTTTCAATGACGGGACTTCCAGCTCTTTATCGGTTTCGGCTAGACGCACAGGCATAAAGCCTCCGAGCTTTTCCCGGCGCTCGCGCATATATTTCATTTCGTCGCTGTCTTCGTCGAACTTATAGAATGGAATGTCTTCCAGCTTCTCGTCGGCGATTGGAATGTTGAAACGGTCGCGGAAATGTTTGATCGCGTCCATGTCCATTTTCTTCACTTGGTGGGCAACGTTCTTGCCTTCACCGGCAGCGCCCATACCGTAACCTTTGACGGTTTTCGCTAGGATCACCTGGGGACGACCTTTGGTGTTTACCGCTTTGTGGTAAGCCGCATAGACTTTTACTGGATCGTGACCACCGCGGTTCAAACGCCAAATATCTTCGTCGGATAAGTTCGCAACCATGGCTTTAGTTTCTTCAGTTTTGCCAAAGAAATGCTCACGGGTAAAGGCACCGCCCTTCGCTTTATAATTCTGATACTCGCCGTCTACACTGGTTTGCATGATTTCTGCCAGCTTACCCTCGGTATCACGGTACAACAGTGGATCCCAGTAACGGCCCCAAATGACTTTAATCACTTCCCAACCAGCACCACGGAAGGTACCTTCAAGTTCTTGAATGATTTTACCGTTACCACGAACTGGGCCATCGAGACGCTGGAGGTTACAGTTAATCACGAAGGTTAGGTTATCGAGACCTTCACGGCTTGCAAGGCCAATCGCACCTAAGCTTTCTGGCTCGTCCACTTCACCGTCGCCGAGGAAGCAGTAAACCCGCTGATTTGAGCAGTCTTTGATACCGCGATCGGTTAAATATTTTAAGAATCGTGCAGTGTAGATCGCCTGCATTGGACCGAGGCCCATGGAAACGGTCGGGAACTGCCAAAAATCAGGCATTAACTTCGGATGCGGATAGGACGAAATACCATTGCCGTCGACTTCTTGGCGGAAACCGTCAAGCTGTTCTTCGCTGATACGGCCTTCAAGAAAAGCGCGCGCGTAAATACCCGGCGACACGTGACCTTGGATGAAAAGGAAGTCACCACCATCGCCATTGCTTGGCGCACGGAAAAAGTGATTGAAGCCAACGTCATAAAGCATGGCCGACGAAGCAAAACTGGAAATGTGACCACCAAGTTCAAGCTCTTTCTTTGACGCACGTAACACCATGGCTAAGGCATTCCAACGAATCGCTGCACGAATGCGCGCTTCCAGCGTATGGTCACCTGGCATCACCGGCTCTTGGCTCACTGGAATCGTATTTAAGTAAGCGGTGGTTGGCTGATAAGGCAGGTATGCACCACTGCGACGGGCTTTATCAATCAGTTGCTCTAAGAGGAAATGCGCGCGCTCTGGGCCTTCGGCGTCGAGCACTGCTTCTAAGGCGTCTAGCCACTCCTGCGTTTCCTGTTGGTCGATATCGTGTTGATCTAAATCTGCCATAATGATTCCTTACTTCTCCAGTGGAGTCGATAAAGGTTCACTCCGCCGCAACGCACGTTGCAGCCGGGTGTGTTCCCGATTCAGGTGTAACAAAGTTCGTTCGATGTAGGCTAAGTGCTGATGACAGGCGTCGCGAGCTTGTTCTGGTTCACGCGCAATAATGGCATCAACAATGCCTTGGCGATGCACCTGCAATTGTTGGCGCACATCGCTGCGCTCCGACAGAACTTGCAAATTACGTCGCATGTTTTCTTGCAATAAATCACGCATTCCGCGCACTAAATGGAGCAGAACGACATTATGTGAGGCTTCGGCAATACTGGTGTAAAACTGCATGAGCGCTTCAGCTTGCTGCTCGATGGGCTGCTGTGCAACTTGACTGATTTGCGCGAAGCTCTGGGCGATATGCTGGAGGTCTGAGTCCGTTCCACGCATTGCCGCATAAAAGGCTGACACACCCTCGAGGGCATGACGAAATTCGAGTAAATCAAACTGAGATTCAGGGTGGCGAGCGAGTAACTCAAATAGCGGTTCGCTGACGTGTTGATCCAGTGCGCCAGCAACATAAGTTCCACCACCCTGACGCCGATTGACCAAGCCTTTGGCTTCAAGCTTTTGAATGGCTTCACGTAATGACGGCCGCGAGACTTGGAATTGATTCGCAAGTTCACGTTCCGATGGTAATTTCTCACCGGGACTCCAAGTACCAGAAACGATCATCGACTCAATTTGAGCGACGATAATGTCTGATAGCTTTGTCTGTGCAACTCGTTGAATCATAATTCTTTTTTGTAACCCTGTTGAGGAATCTGTCGATTCCGCTTTCGGTAAATTGGTCTTACCAATTTACCAAGAGCCAGTATTATAACGCTGAAACCGTTAAAAACCAATCATTCAGAGCTACCCAATTGGTCTTACCTCCTGTCGTTCCTTAACTCACCCAGCCGAGCAAGGTTGCGATAGCAACGACCACCAACAATAAAATCATAGTGCGACGCGCTAAGTTGACCAGTAACTCGAGTTCTGAGGTGGGATCGTCCTCATTGATGTTGGCGTCTTCGGCAGCGACAGCTATGTCACTCAGTTGCAGTTCGGACTGTTGCGGCGCATGACCGAGTACTTTCAGCCAAACCGGCATGGCTCGCGAGAAATGGCCCACTAACAAGTAGCCGAAACCAGCCATTCGAATCGGTAGCCAGTCGACCCAAGCCAATAACGTTGCAAAGCGCTCAGATTGGCTTCGTAACAAGCCGTAAGCTAATGCGCCTGGTGCACCAAATAAAATAAACCAAAACGCGACCGCAAAGTAATAGCGGAAATTAAGCCAAATCACTTGCCGTCCCAAACTCATGCCTTCCGCTTCACTGTATTGCAACACCTTAGCGGCGGCCGCCATTGCTTCAGAGTCTTCCCGTTGGGCAGCCAGAAAATAGTCGCGTAACGCCTGCCGCTCTGGCCAACAGCCAGTCACTAACGTCAGCACAAGAATGCTCACCAACATACTGCCGAGACCGCCATTCGCGAGCCATAACAAGACCGCGAGCAAGAGTGCTGGAGCAATGAGAAGCAAAGGGCCAAACAAATCATGCTCACGCCATGAGGTCAACTTTTCCTCGCCGTCGAGCCAACTATCCCAGCGCCTCGCAATCGGGTCGAGCTGCCACGCGTCGGGTGTGACCCGCAAGCGCTCGATAATTAATGCAATGAACAACGAAAACACGAGCATGTTGTTTCTTCCTCTAGTTCATGGCTACCGGTGCGTAGCACATAGTTTTTGATAATATGTCCAGTTAAACGCGGGACCCGGATCAGTTTTACGGCCGGGAGCTATATCCTCATGGCCAACAATGCGTTCGTTGCTAATCTGCGGATAGGCGTGTTGCAATGCTATCGTGACCGCAGCAAGCGTTTGGTATTGTGAATCAGTGTAGGGGGTGTTGTCGGTTCCCTCAAGTTCAATTCCAATGGCAAAATCGTTACAACGTTCTCGTCCTTGCCACGACGAAACACCGGCATGCCAAGCGCGTCGGTCAAAATCGACGTATTGAATCACTTGACCACAACGACGAATTAAACAGTGCGCAGAGACCCGCAAGCCTTCAAGGGCTGCAAAATCGGGGTGGGCAGTGCAGTCCAATTCGCCGAGAAATAAATCCGTGATAAACTGTCCACCGAATTGCCCAGCAGGTAAACTAATTCCGTGAATGACGAGTAAATTAATGTCAGTTGCGTCCGGACGTTCGTCAAAATGTGGTGATGCGATATAGTCCGCGCCTTGTAGACGATGTCTGCATACCTGCATGCGGTGCTCTGTCGAGGTCATCGTGATCAGTTTCCCAGTAGTCTGCGCAATCAGCGTATCTTGAGTATCGGATTTTCCGCTAAAAAGGTAAAGCAAGAGGGCAAGCCAATGCAAACAGAACAAGACCCCAGTAAAGTCTTCGGCCGTTGGTTTAACTGGTTTTCATGGATTGCTTTATTATTTATCCTGTATTGGTTTTTCAGTGGCCACATTGGCCGTCAAGAAAACCCCAATCAACAAGTCAGCAGCTGGCACGACGGCAACGTCGCCGTGGTTGAACTCAGTCAGAATCGTGCCGGGCACTATCTTGCAAACGGCCACATCAATGGTCGAGACGTCGTCTTTATGCTTGATACCGGCGCAACGCAAGTGGCGATTCCCGGTCGTATGGCGGCTCAACTTGGCGTCGAACGAGGGCCGGCGGTACAAGTACGTACCGCGAGTGGCATTGCGACCGCTTACCGGACGGAAATTTCCGAACTCCAACTTGGTGCCATTCGGTTGTATAATGTCGCCGCGACCATAGTTCCGGACTATGACAGTCACCATATTTTGTTAGGCATGAGTGCATTGCGCTCGCTTGAGTTTACCCAACGCGACGGCGTCTTAACCATCCGCCAATAGTTGATTGGCGTGACCTACAGGAACCATCATGAACTCTGATGTGCAATTTGAAACAGCTTTGAAAAACTCCATCCCTGCGCAAGTTCAAGCCGCGTTGGCAGAAGACTTGGGGGGCTTCGCCGATGCCAGTCAAGATATCACGGCAAGCTTAATTCCTGCCGAAGCGCATGCGCAAGCACGTCTGATTACTCGTGAATCAGGCGTAATCTGCGGTACTGAGTGGGTTAATGAGGTTTTCCGGCAGTTACAAACCGACGGTGAGGTCGAAGTAGAATGGCAAGTGCAAGATGGCGATACCGTAGCGCCCGAACAAGTGCTTTGCTATTTACGTGGTCCAGCACGTGCCTTGCTCACCGGAGAGCGCACCGCCATGAACTTTCTGCAAACCTTGTCGGCGACCGCGACGGTTACCGCCGCAGCGGTTGCTCATTTAGCTGGCACCAAAACCGAATTGTTGGACACACGCAAAACCATTCCCGGCCTGCGTCTCGCGCAAAAATATGCGGTGCAATGTGGCGGTGGTAAAAATCACCGGATTGGTCTATTCGATGCTTTTTTAATTAAGGAAAATCACATCGCCGCCTGTGGCAGTATCGCTGCTGCGATACAAACCGCACGTGACAATTTCCCTGGGCGTTGGGTTGAAGTCGAAACGGAATCGCTTGTCGAACTTGAACAAGCGCTATCGGCTGGCGCAGACGTCATCATGCTCGATAATTTCTCGATGGCCGATATTGCCCTTGCCGTCAAGCTCACCGCTGGACGAGCAAAACTGGAAGTATCAGGTAACATCACCCCCGAACGTCTAGCCGACTACGCTTCGTCGGGCGTCGACTTTATTTCCTCCGGCGCGTTGACCAAGCACATCACCGCACTTGATTTATCGATGCGCATTACGACACGTTTGTAGAGCGCTGCGCCCAGTGACTCATATAAGTTGTTAGGTGATCGCTGAAAACGATTTACGAGTCTAGTTAAATGCCGATTCCTTTGCTATTGATAGTGACTCAACACGATCAACGCAGCCAAAAGGAATCGGCTTATGTCTCCCAGGTACTCATCGTCACGAAAATTACCGCGCCATCGGTCCCAGTTCGCAGGTCAGGGATTTAACCTTATCGAGTTAATGGTGGTGGTTGCCATTCTTGCCATACTCAGCTCTTTTGCCATTCCGGCGTACTCCGATTACAACCAACGAGCAAAAGCCGGCGCGGCGCTGTTGTCACTGCAGCCGTGGCAAACGGCCATCAGTCTGTGCTGGCAAATGCAAGGAACGCTGTCACCGTGCGGTCAGTTTGGTCAGCGCGGAATTCCTGCTGTTCCCACCGAGTTACCAAAAGGAATCAGTCACTTGAGTACGGGAGCCACTGCAGCAAGCATTCAGGCCGATCTTGACGTCCCGACCCACGCCGGTGAGCCCTTGCGGGTTGAATTACGGCCCCGAATCACTACCACGCAACTGCAATGGCAACTCGTCTGTAATGACTTTCGTGCCGATGGCAACATGCGGATTCCGCATTGTAGCGGCACATTGTAACGCGACACGATCACGATACTTATGAGCCAATTACCCAGCGCACTGGCCGACTTCATCGCCGAACATGCTTTAAATCAATGTACCGACCTGCACCTCGAGGCAACCCCGCATGGATACCGCTGGCGAGCGCGACGACTCGGTCAGCTTCTCTTTCTAAACGACTTATCCGCGCACGAAGGAAAGCGCGCCCTCGCAGCGATGAAAGCAGCTGCAGCACTCGACATTACTGAGCGCTGCTTACCTCAAGACGGTCGCTTCCAGTTTAGCGCAGTGACTGCAGCTGCCGTCGAGGAGAACAATCGCAACCCGATCCAGATTGATTGTCGACTCAATACGGTGAATACCTTACATGGCGAAAAACTCGTCCTGAGGTTACAAGTGCTGGCGATTGGCACGTTGCCTTTAAGGCAGCTTGGACTCTCTGCAACCCAATTCGATCTCGTTCAGCAAGCGATTCATGCAGAACATGGTCTGATTCTCGTCACCGGCGCGACCGGCAGTGGTAAAACACGTACCCTGTACGCCATGTTAGAAGCAATGGATAGCGCTCAGCTGAATATTGTCACGGTTGAAGATCCCGTTGAAATTGCCCTACAAGGCATTAATCAAGTGCCAGTCAATAACGCTCAGTCTTTAACCTTTGCGCGCGCGCTGCGAGCACTTTTGCGCCAAGATCCAGATGTCATTATGATTGGTGAAATACGTGACACGGAAACCGCGCAAATTGCCTGCCAGGCAGCCCAAACCGGTCATCTTGTGCTTGCGACATTGCACGCCAGTAATCCATTGAGTGCATTTATTCGTCTCCAGCAATTGGGCGTCGATTACTTTCAGCTGGCGGCTTGTTTGCTCCTCTTGACCAATCAGCAACTCGTCGTAAAACAACAAAGTCGCTGCGGTCTCTTTCACTTGCTCAGTCGTCAAGATACGCTCATTGACACGCTCTTAGCTCATCAACAAGAGCACTTCTGGCCCCAATTAGCGCAGCTTTGCGAACCTCATAGCAGGAGTGCTCACAGTGGCTAAAGCAAGTTGGTATCACTGGTCGGGTCTGCATCCGGAGCAGCATTTCTTGCAAGGCGTCAGCCAGGCAACATCGGTGCAGCACTTGCGCCAAACCCTTCATCAACAGAGCATTCTTTTGCAGAACCAGCGATCATTGCCGTCGCTCCGGCATGTTTCCATTGCGGCTTGGCTTCAACTTCTACAACAATGGCTATCACTGACCCAATCCGGTTTTGATCAACTCCGTTGTTGGCAACATTTACGCGACAAGAGTCGGTCACAACAATTAGCCAGTGCTTGCCAACAGGTTTGTGGAGGCATTCAACAAGGACAAAGCTTGCACGAGTCAATGTCACAGCGCAGCGACATTTTCCCAAATTGGCTGCTTCCTTGGATCAAAAATGCTGAAACCAGTGGTCAACTTGCGCTAACGTTGGCGCATCTGATTCAGTCATTACAGAGCAAAAACGAACGCTTGCGCCAACGGCGGCAGGCGTTACGCTATCCGCTCACCGTACTTGTGGTCGCGATACTGCTGATCGTCTTTATGCTGAAGTTTTTGGTGCCCAAGTTTGCTGACATTTACCACGGTATGGATGCGCAAATCCCTGCTCTGACCGAGACCCTAATCCGCCTAAGCGAGGTCTCGTGGCTTGGCTTTGCGTTGGTCGCTGGTTGTGGCATCTTTGTCGGCTCTGGCGTCTTGATGCTTATGCGTCGGCTGCAAGAGAAGGCGTATCGGTTGCCGTGGATCGGCAAGTGGCTTAATCAACAGGTGCTCTATGACGATCTTGTTATGCTGCAATTTGGCATGCAAAGTCAGATACCCCTGTTAACCCTGTGTCGTCACCAAGCCGAGCAAAGCAAAAGTCATTATTGGCGGGCGCAATGGCAGCGTGCTTTTCAACAGATGCACCAGGGTCGATCTTGGCATAGCTGCTGGCAGTCAAGCTTAGCACCAGACCGCGTTTTGATTGCTATCGACATTGGTGAACAAAGCGGCCAACTCGGCGAACAAATCGGCATTGCTATCGCTGATCTTAAGCAAGACCTCATGGCGTTCGAAACACAGCTCAGCGCGACGGTACCTGCCCTCCTCTTAACTATGGTAAGTTTGTTAACCTTAATGATTTTACTGGCTATTTATTTACCATTATTTCAACTTGCGGGCGCAATCGCAGTATAATGGGTCAACAACAATAAAAAGGAACATGGCGTGGCAGAAATATTAATTGTATGGCCTTGGTTTGGTTGGTTGTTTGCGCTGTTTATTGGTTTGTGTTTTGGTAGTTTCGGAAATGTCGTCATTGCTCGTTTACCAAAAATGATGCAAGCGCAATGGCAACGGGATTGCGCCGAATTGAATAACAGCAAAACCAGCGAACAGCCGGTTTATAATCTAGCGCAACCGGCGTCACACTGTCCTCGCTGTAAAACCCCGATTCGTTGGTACGACAACATTCCGGTACTTAGTTACTTGCTTCTTCGAGGAAAATGCCGCGCTTGCAACGCGAGTATTGCGATTCGCTATCCCTTGGTCGAAGTTTTCTGCGCTTTTCTGGCGGCAATAACCATCTACCATTTTGGCTTTAACACGTTAGGTTGGAGTTATGTCGTCCTGCTTTATCTACTTGTGCTACTTACCTTAATTGACGTCGACCATATGCTCTTACCCGATCAGATCACGTTGCCGTTACTTTGGCTCGGTCTGATTGGCAGTATCTTTTGGCTACCCGTGACGCCTGCCGATGCCATTATTGGTGCTGCAGTCGGGTATCTCTTTTTGTGGTCATTATTTTGGCTGTTTAAACTCGCTACTGGCAAAGAAGGCATGGGTTATGGTGACTTTAAACTGTTGGCCGCTTTAGGCGCATGGTTGGGCTGGCAGCATTTACCCTTGATCATTCTACTGTCATCGGTGGTCGGCGCTTGCTTCGGTATTCTGCAACTAGTCGCCAAAAACACGCGCTTTGGCCAACCCATGCCGTTTGGTCCCTATTTGGCAATTGCAGGTGGAATTAGCCTTTATTTTGGCGATGTCATTTATGCTTGGTACTGGAGTATCGCAATCTC
>ERZ869909.1068-NODE-1068-length-24485-cov-3.508194_pt1 | contig 24485 bp, 35 predicted proteins | sample MGYA00520892_ERZ869909 | MGnify/ENA primary metagenome ERZ869909 (study PRJEB32215, sample SAMEA104723947) | bioreactor metagenome | biome: bioreactor; feature: anaerobic bioreactor; material: water | place: China | collected 2015-03-12 ... | reverse complement strand
TACGCACCAGAACCCTATCGCCGTGAAGGACTTCGCGCATTTCCTTCGGCCCGAGGAAAACATCGGGCTGGCCGTCGCGGCGCACCAGCAGGTGCGCCGACACCCTGAGCCCGGCGAGTTCGCGAAAGGCGGGATGCGCCGCGGGGTCGAGCCGGTTGCAGAACAGCGCGTCGATCCACGGGCCGCCGAACTCGCCCGGCGGCAGGCTGATGCCGTGGATGACGATCAGCTCCGGCGCCACGCCCGGCGGGCGGTCGTCCTGGTTGGGCGAGTCCACCTGGCGTGCCGCGGCCAGCCGCCCCGTCGCCGGGTTCACCGTGAAGCGTGGCCTGCGACGGATGGCAGTCATGGGCCACAGTCTGCCCTGCGCCGCGCCTGCGCGCATCCGTGGCCGCCGCTTGCGCCCGCCGCGACGCCCCCCGATGATGAGGCCGATGGCAACCCGACTTCCCCCGCTCGAAGCAATGATCCGCCAGCTCGTCGCGACACCCTCGGTGAGCAGCCTGCAACCGGCGCTCGACCAGGGCAACGAGGCGGTGTGCGGACTGCTCGCCGGCTGGCTCGAGCCGCTGGGTTTCGCGGTGGAGCTGCGGCCGGTGCCCGGCCTGCCGGGCAAGTTCAACCTGCTGGCGCGCGCCGGCGCGGGACCGGCCGAGGACGCGCTGGTCGTCGCGGGCCACACCGATACCGTGCCCTGGGATGCCGACCGCTGGCACAGCGATCCCTTCGCCGGCGTGGTGCGCGAGGGCCGGCTGTACGGCCTGGGCAGCGCCGACATGAAGTCCTTTCTCGCGGTGGCCGCGCACGCCGCCGCACGGCTCGACTTGGGGCGCCTGCAGCGGCCACTGCTGCTGCTGGGCACGGCGGACGAGGAAAGCGGCATGGGCGGTGCCCGCGCGCTGGTCTCGGCGGGCGAATCGCTCGGCGCGCGCGCGCTGGTGGGTGAGCCCACCGGGCTGGTGCCGGTCAACCGCCACAAGGGCGTGCTGATGGAGCGCATCGTGCTGCGCGGGCGCACGGGCCATGCCAGCGCGCCGGCGGCGGGCCTGAACGCCATCGAGGGGATGCTGGCGGTCATCGCGGCCCTGCACGCCTGGCGTGATGCGCTGGCGGCGGAACTGCCGGATCTCGGTTTCCCGGTGCCGGGCCCGACGCTGAATCTCGGCGCCATCCGCGGCGGCGACAACCCGAATCGCATTTGCGCCGAGTGCGCGCTGGACGTCGACCTCCGGCTGGTGCCGGGCATGACCACCACCTCGGCCCGCGCCGGGCTGCGGGCGGCGGTCACCGCGGCACTGGCCGGCAGCGGCTTCACGCTCGACTTCGAGCCGCTGTTCGCGGGCATCGACCCGCTGGCCCCCGGCGCCCGTCGCGAACTGGCACAAGCCTGTGAGCATGCCGCCGGCCACGCCTGCGCGGCGGTCAACTTCGGCACCGAGGGCCCGCTGTTCCAGCAGCTCGACATGGAAGTGGTGATCTGCGGGCCGGGCGAGATCGCCGTCGCGCACCAGCCCGACGAGTCCATCGCGCTGGCCGAGGCGGTGCGCGCGGTGGACCTGGTCGAGGGCGTGATGCGGCGTTTCTGCGCGGTGCGCGCATGAACCCGCGCCGCGACGCGAACGCGGAACTGGTGGCGCGCGACCTGGCCTGCGTCTGGCATCCCTGCACCCAGATGAAGGACCACGAGTGGCTCCCACTGGTGCCCATCCGCCGCGGCGCCGGCGCCTGGCTGGAGGACTTCAACGGCCGGCATTACCTCGATGCCATCAGTTCCTGGTGGGTCAACCTGTTCGGCCACGCCAACCCGGTCATCGGCGCCGCCGTGCGCCGCCAGCTCGAGACGCTGGAACACGTGATCCTCGCCGGCTTCACCCACGAGCCGGTGGTGGAGTTGTCGGAGCGGCTGGTGGCCGCCACGCCCGAGGGACTGACGCGCTGTTTCTATGCCGACAACGGCTCCTCGGCGGTCGAAGTCGCGCTGAAGATGAGCTTCCACTACTGGCGCAACCGCGGCGAGACGACGCGCCGCCGCTTCGTCGCGCTGGAGAACAGCTACCACGGCGAGACCCTCGGCGCGCTCGCGGTCGGCGACGTGGCCCTCTACAAGGAAACCTACCGGCCGCTGTTGATGGAGTGCCTGCTGGCGCCGTCGCCCGATGCCTGGCTGCGCGAAGCCGGCGAGTCGCCGGCGGAATTTGCGCGCCGCCGCGCCGCCGAGCTCGAGGCGCTGCTGGCGCGCCACCCGGGCGAGGTCTGCGCGGTGATCGTCGAGCCGCTGGTGCAATGTGCCGGCAACATGCGCATGTACGACCCGGCGTACCTGGCCGAGCTGCGCGCGATCTGCAACCGCCACCGGGTGCACCTCATCGCCGACGAGATTGCCGTGGGCTTCGGCCGCACCGGCACGCTGTTCGCCTGCGAGCAGGCCGGGATTTCGCCGGACTTCATGTGCCTGTCCAAGGGCCTGACCGGCGGCTTCCTGCCGCTGTCAGTGGTGCTCACCGGCGAGGAGGTCTACGGGGCCTTCTACGACGAATACGGCACGCTGCGCGCCTTCCTGCACTCGCACAGCTACACCGGCAACCCGCTCGCCTGCGCCGCCGCGCTGGCCACGCTCGACCTGTTCGCCGCCAGCGACGTGCTCGGCGACAACCGCCGCCGCGCCGCGCTGATGCGCGCCGGCGTAGCCGAGCTCGAGGACCATCCGCACGTGGCCGAGATCCGCCAGGCCGGCATGATTCTCGCCATCGAGATGGTCCGCGACCGCGCCTCGCGCACGCCCTACCCCTGGCAGGAACGGCGCGGGCTCACGGTGTACCGCCACGGGCTGTCGCGCGGCGTGCTGCTGCGCCCGCTGGGCCCGGTGGTGTACTTCATGCCCCCCTACGTCATCGACGAGGAGGACATCGCGCTCATGGCCCGGACGGCCATCGAGGGCATCGAGCTGGCGACGCGGGCGAGCTGATGTCGCGCACGCCACGGGTCTTCGTCACCACGCCGCTCGCCACCGGGACCCGGCTCGAGCTCGAGGGCGAGGCCGCGGCCCATCTCGGCCGCGTGCTGCGCGTCCGGCCCGGCGAGCCCGTGGTGCTGTTCGACGGCAGCGGGCCGGAGTTTGCCGCCGAGGTGGTGGCCGCGACCCGGCGCAGCGTCGAACTGGCCATCGGCGAGCGCAGCGAGATCTCGCGCGAGTCGGCGCTGGAGCTCGTGCTCTTGCAGGGCGTGTGCCGCAACGAGCGGATGGACTGGGTGGTGCGCAAGGCGACCGAACTCGGCGTGAGCGCCATTCGCCCGGTGCTGGCGACGCGCTCGGTGGTGAAACTCGACGACCAGCGCGCCGCCAGCCGCCTGGAGCACTGGCAGGCGATCGTCACCAGCGCCTGCGAGCAATGCGGCCGCAACCGCCTGCCGGCGCTGCTCGAGCCGTTGCCGGTCGCCGCCGCGCTCGCCTCGCATGCCCGCGCCATGGGGGTGCTGCTCGAACCGGAGGCCGCCGGTGGGCCCGAGACGCTGCCCGAGCCGGACGGGCCGGTGGCGCTGCTGGTCGGCCCGGAGGGCGGACTGGACCCCCACGAGCGTGCCGCGGCGCGCGCCGCCGGTTACGCCGGCATCCGTCTCGGCCCGCGCATCCTGCGTACCGAGACCGCGTCGCTCACCGGCCTGGCGTTGCTGCAGGCCCGCTTCGGAGACCTCGGCTGATGGCGACACGCGACGACTATCCCCATTTCCAGGCCATCCCCACGCGCTGGAAGGACAACGACGTCTACGGCCACGTGAACAACGTCGAGTACTACAGCTACTTCGACACCGTCATCAACACCTACCTGGTCCGCCACGGCGGGCTGGACATCCACCGCGGCGCAAGGATCGGTTACTGCGTCGAGTCGCACTGCCGCTTCGATGCGCCCATGGCCTTTCCCGATACCGTGCACGCCGGGCTGCGCGTGGCGAAGCTCGGCAACTCCAGCGTGCGCTACGAGATCGGGCTATTCCGCGAGGACGAGGCCACGCCCGCCGCCGAGGGCTGGTTCGTGCACGTGTTCGTCGACCGGGCGACGGGGCGGCCGGCGCCGCTGGAGGACACGCTGCGCACCGCGCTGGCGAAGCTGCTGGCGGAGCAGTCCGCATGAAGGTGCGCGCCGCGGTATTGCGCGAGATGGGACGGCCCTCACCCTATGCAGATTCGCGGCCGTTGGCCATCGAGACCCTCGAGCTGCAGCCGCCCGGCCCCGGCGAGCTGCTGGTGCGGGTGATGGCGGCCGGCCTGTGCCACTCGGACCTGTCGGTGATCGACGGCTCGCGCCCGCGGGCGATGCCGATGGTGCTGGGCCACGAGGCGGCCGGCGAAGTGGTCGAGGCCGGCGCGGGTGTCGAGGGCTTCCCGGCCGGGCAACGCGTGGTGTTCTCCTTCGTGCCGGTGTGCGGCCACTGTGCCCCCTGCGCCGGCGGCCGGCCCGCGCTGTGCGAACCCGGTGCGCAGGCCAACCTCGCCGGCACGCTGCTCTCCGGCGCGCGCCGCTGGCAGGCCGGGTCTGGGCTGGTGCACCACCATCTCGGCGTATCCGGCTTCGCCGAGTACACCGTGGTGGCGGCGAACTCCGCGGTCAAGGTCGATGACGAACTGGCGCCGGAGATCGCTGCGCTGTTCGGCTGCGCGGTGATGACCGGGGTCGGCGCCATGGTGAACACGGCCCGCGTCGCGCCGGGCGAGAGCGTGGCCGTATTCGGCCTCGGCGGCGTGGGCCTGGCCGCGCTGCTCGGCGCCCGCGCGGCCGGGGCGTACCCGCTGGTGGCCGTCGACGTGCTGGAGTCGAAGCTCGCGCTCGCCCTGGAGCTGGGCGCGTCCCACGCGGTGCAGGCCGGCGCCGCGATGGACGCGGTCGCTGCAGTGCGCGAGGCGAGCAACGGCGGCGTCGACTTCGCCATCGAGAGCGTCGGCCACGAGGCCGTGCTGGCACAGGCCTACGCCGCGACCCGCCGCGGCGGCACCACGGTGACCGTCGGGCTGCCCCACCCGGCACGGATGTTCTCGGTGCCCGCGGTGAGCCTGGTCGCCGAGGAGCGCACGGTGAAGGGCTCCTACCTCGGCTCCTGCGTGCCGAGTCGCGACATTCCCCGTTTCGTGGCGCTGTACCGTGCCGGGCAGCTGCCGGTGGACCGGCTGCTGACCCACACGCTGGCGCTGGAGGAGATCAACCTGGGCTTCGACCGGCTGGCGGCCGGCGAGGCCGTGCGCCAGGTGGTCCGCTTCTAGGCCACGCGCCTCGCGGCAGCGGCGAGGGAGCGCGGTATGCTCGGCCCATGCTGACTCCCGCCCCGCGCCTGCCACCGCGATTCTTCAGCCGCAATGCCGCCGCCGTCGCCCGCGCCCTGCTCGGCCAGGTACTGGTGCGCGTGCTGGACGACGACCGCCGGCTGGCCGGGCGCATCGTCGAGACCGAGGCCTACCTCGGCACGGCGGACCGGGCCGCGCACAGCCACGGCGGCCGGCGTACAACCCGCAACGAATCCATGTGGGGCGAGGCTGGGCGTGCTTACGTGTACTTTGTATACGGCATGCATTACTGCATGAACGTGGTCACGGAAGGCCCCGGACGACCCTCCGCCGTGCTGTTGCGGGCGCTCGAGCCGCTCGAGGGGCTGGAGTTCATGCGCGTGCGCCGGGCCGGCCCTCGTCCGCACGCCAGCGTGCGGGACGTCGACCTGTGCTCCGGGCCGGCGAAGCTGGCCGAGGCGCTCGCCATCGACCGGGGCCTCGACGGCGCGGACCTCGTGACCGGTGACGTCCTGTTCCTGGAGGCCGGCCGCCAGTTCGCGTCGTCCGAGGTCATTGCCACCCCGCGCATCGGGGTCGGGTATGCCGGAGAGTGGGCCGACAAGCCCCTGCGGTTCCTGCTCGCCGGCAACCCGCACGTCAGCCGGCCAGGCGCGGCCCGGGTTCGCACGGGGTTGACACAACTACATTCCTAGTTATATTGTCCGCCTCATGGACTCCGCAACCGCCGCCACTCGCCTCGCCAGCCTCGGGCATGAGCTTCGCATCGAGCTGTTCCGGCTGCTGGTGCAGGCCGGCCCGGAAGGCCTGGCGGTCGGCGAACTTCAGGCGCTGGTGGACCGCCCGGCCTCCACCGTCGCGTTTCACCTCAAGGCGATGGTCGACAGCGCGCTCGTCACCCAGGCCAGGGAGGGCCGGGTGGTGCGCTGCCACGCCGACTTCGCTGCGCTCAACGAGCTCCTGCTGTTCCTCCGGCATGACTGCTGCCGGGGCGTCGCCCTGCCCGCGTTCGGGGCGCGACGCACGGCCTGACCCATGCCGATTTTTTCTGGCGCTTAAATAACTATTACCCTAGGGATATGACATGATCACCGACATGCCACCTTCGCCGGCCACCGAACCCTGCAGCTGTGCGGCGCCGGCGCAGCCGCCGCGCCCCGCCTCCCCCGGCCTGGCGGGCCGCCTGCGGCGCGCAGCCACCCGCCTCGATGGCCCGCTGGCAGCCATTTCCGCAACCCTGGTGCTGCTCGGGGTGCTGGCACCGGCACAACTCGCCCCGTCGATCGAATTCAGCCTGCGGGCGCTGCTGGGCATCCTCCCCTGGCTGCTGGTCTCCGTGGCCCTGGCCGCCTGGGCCCGCGCCAGCGGGCTCGACCGCCGGGTCGCCGCTGCCTTCTCCGGCCACCCGGCGCGCATGGTCGTGCTGGCCGCGGTCTTCGGCGCGCTTTCGCCCTTCTGCTCCTGCGGCGTGGTTCCGGTCGTCGCCGGCCTGCTGGCCGCCGGTGTGCCGCTGGCCCCGGTGATGGCGTTCTGGCTCAGCTCACCTTTGATGGACCCCACCATGTTCGCCCTGACGGCCGCCACGCTGGGCCTGGAGTTTGCCGTGGCCAAGACACTGGCAGCCATCGGCATCGGCCTGTTTGCCGGCGCGGTCGTCCTTGTGCTGGCCGGTCGCGGCTGGGTCAGCGGCCCGGCACTGCAAGGCACGATCGCAGGCCCTGTGGCAGCGACGGGCGACGGGCGAGGAACCGACGTCCCCACGCCCGTCACCTGGAACGTGCTGGCCCATGCCCAGGCGCGCTCCGCGCTCCTGCGCTACGCAAGCGAGACGGCCTGGTTGCTGCTGCGCTGGATGGCGCTGGCGTTCCTGCTCGAAAGCCTGATGGTGGCCTGGTTGCCGGCCGACCGGGTGCTCGCGTTCCTTGGCGCCGAGGCGGCCGCGATACCGCTGGCCGTGCTGGTCGGCATCCCGGCGTACTTCAACGGGTTCGCGGCGTTGCCACTGGTGAGCGGACTGGTGGCGCTGGGCATGGACCCGGCCGCCGCGCTGGCCTTCCTGGTGGCCGGGGGCATCGCCAGCATCCCGGCGGCGGCCGCGGTTTGGGCGCTGGCCCGGCCGCGCGTGTTTGCGCTCTACCTCGGGCTCGGCATCGCGGGCTCGTTGCTGGCCGCCTATGGCTACGGCCTGTTCCTCACGGGCGTCAACGCTTGAGAACGACGGAGGACTGACCGAGGTGCGCCTCAATCGAAGGGGTTTTCGAGCCGCACGCCCGTGCCGGCAAAGTCCCGCTCGTTGCGCGTCGCCACAACGAGGTCATGAATGAGGGCGGTGGCGGCGATGAACTTGTCGAGCACGTTCTCGGGCCGCGGCGCGCGCAGGTGTCCCCAGAGCTGGGCGACGTCGGCGTCAACGGGCAGGATGGCGTCGGCGTGAGTCATCAGCGTCGCCCGGAGCCAGCGCTCGAGCCGTTGCAGGAACGATCTTACCCCGCGGTTGGCGCGCTCACCCTTGCGGGCTTCGCTGATGACGTTGGTGTCAAGCAAATACATCGCGGGCGCGCTCGGACTGAATCCTCTCGAAGTCCTCGTCCCGCCCCGCCGCGGGGACCTGGGCAATGGCGTCCGCAAGGCTGCGGCGCCGCGTTCTCAAGAGCGCTTCCTCGAGGATGGCGCGATGCTCCGCCTCGGCACTGCGCCCATGGCGCGCAGCGCGGGTCTTGAGCGCGCGCACCACGCGCTCGTCGAGATTCCGAACCACCAGGCTGCTCATTCCCCATCCTCCGGCTGTGCGAATACGATAGCAATGATGTCACCCCGAAACAGGGCGCACGGCCACCCCGGATAACGATGTGTTCCAGCTGGATTCGACCCCGCAAGGGCCGGGTTCGACGACGAGGGAATGGACTCTCCGGACGGGAGTGCCTCGTGGCACGGAGGGCCGTGGTCACTGTGATATCTTCTCCATGCACGGGGTGCTGAACACCTACAGGGAGTTGCGGGGACGGTGAGCCAGCTCAGGGAATTCCTCGGCCTGCTCAACCACTCCTTCCGCAACCTGTTGCCCATCATTTTGGTGGTCGGCGTTTTCCAGTTCCTGGTCATCCGCCAGGTGCCCGACGGCTGGCTGCCGATGACCATCGGCCTCCTGGTGGTCGTGCTCGGCGTGGCGCTGTTCCTGCACGGCCTCGAGCTCGGCATTTTCCCCATCGGCAAGAACCTCGCCAACGAGTTCGCGCGCAAGGGCTCTTTGCCGCTGCTCATGCTGTTCGGCTTCTGCCTCGGCTTCGCCGCGGTGATCGCCGAGCCCGCGCTGATCGCGGTCGCAAGCCAGGCGGAAGTCATCAGCGAGGGCCGCATCAACGACTGGACGCTGCGCATCCTGGTCGCGACCTCGGTCGGCCTCGTGGTCGGCCTCGGCGTGGTGCGCATCCTGCTCGGCCACGGCCTGCAGTGGTACGTGATCGGCGGCTACCTGGTGGTGGTGACCGTCACCTTCTTCGCCCCCGAGGAGATCGTCGGCCTCGCCTACGACTCGGGCGGCGTGACCACCAACATCGTCACCGTGCCGCTGATCGCCGCGCTCGGCATCGGCCTGGCAAACTCGCTGCGCGGCCGCACGGCGCTGCTGCACGGTTTCGGCCTGGTGGGCCTGGCCGTCATGGTGCCGATGATCTCGGTGCAGCTCTACGGCATCGTCGTCTACACCTTCGGCGAGGCACGGGATGTCACCGGCACGATCGCCGGGGCGCTCGACCCCGAGGCCGGCCAGGTCGTCGCCGAGGTCGGCGGCAGCCTGCTGCTCGGCATGCTCACCGACCTGCTGGCGATGCTGCGCGACGTGCTGCCGATCATCGCGGTGGTGCTGGTGTTCCAGTACCTGGTCATCAGGAAGCCGCTCGCGCACCTGCACAAGGTCGCGGGCGGTTTCGTGCTGGTGATCGTCGGCCTGTACGCCTTCGTGGTCGGCCTGAAGATGGGCCTGTTCCCCATCGGCCAGGGCATGGCCGAGCAACTCATCCGCCTCGACGGCTGGCTGTTCGTCTACCTGTTCGCTTTCGCCATCGGCTTCGCCACCACGCTGGCCGAGCCGGCCCTGATCGCCATCGGCATGAAGGCCGAGGAAGCGGCGCAGGGCCAGATCAACGACAACCGCATCCGCCTGCTGGTGGCCATCGGCGTCGCCACGGGCATCACCATCGGCGTGCACCGGATCATCAGCGGCGACTCGATCCATTACTACATCATGGCCGGCTACGCGGTCGTGATCCTGCTGACCTTCCTGGCGCCGAAGTACATCGTGGCGCTGGCCTACGACCTCGGTGGAGTCACCACTTCCGAAGTCACGGTCCCGCTGGTGACCGCGCTGGGCATCGGCCTGGCAACGCAGATCGAGGGACGCAACGTGATGATCGACGGCTTCGGCCTGATCGCGTTCGCCTCCATCTTTCCGATAATATCGGTGATGGCCTACGCCATCCTCGTCGAGGCCGCCCGGCGGCGCAGAGGAAATCCCCCATGAAGTTTGCTGCACTCGTTGCGATCATTGCCGAAGAGCTCGAAGAGCAGGCCATCGACTCGGCGCGCCAAGCCGGCGCTGCCGGCGTCACCATCCTCAACGCCCGTGGCATCGGCGCCACGGAGAAGAAGACTTTCTTCGGGCTGACCTACCAGGGCAGCCAGTCGGTGCTGCTGTGCGTACTGGAGCGAAAGCTCTCGGTCACGGTGATGAAGGCGCTCACCCGCGAGCTGGAACTCAAGGACCACTCCAAGGGCGTCGTGTTCACCCTGCCCCTCGAGCACATCGCCGGCATCGACACCCGGCAGATCGAGAGTTTCGTCGAACAGATCCGCGAAGAAATCTGAACCGGTCGCTGGAGGCACCATGCTCGTCAAGGACATCATGCAGGCCAACGTGGTCACCATTTCGCCGCTGGCGACGCTGCGCGACGCGATGGCGAAAATGAGGGACCACAAGGTGAAGTCGCTCGTGGTCGAACGGCGCGACGAACACGACGCCTACGGCATCATCACCTACACCACCGTGCTGCGCACCATCGTCGCCGAGGAAGGTGACATCGACCTGATCAACGTCTACGACGTGTGTGCCAAGCCGGTCGTCACCGTGCCACCGAACATGGACGTGAAGTACGTCGCCCGGCTGATGGTTTCGCAGGGCCTGGGCCGGCTGGTGGTGCTGGAAAGCAACGACCTCGCCGGGATCATCACCATGAACGACATCGTCACCGAAGTGCTCGGGATGGCCGACCTCAATTGAGCGGGCTCACCTGCTGAGCCACCAGGGCGCGAAGATACGCCTTTAGGTCTGGGAACAGGGACGATGCACCAGTACCACTTCGACGACCCCATCCGCGCGCGTTTTCATGGCTGCCTCCTCGCCGGGGCGGCCGGCGACGCGCTGGGCGCGCCGGTCGAGTTCATGTCACGGAGCGAAATCCTCGACCGCTTCGGCGCCGGCGGCATCAACCGTTTCGCCCCGGCCTATGGCCGGCTCGGCGCCATCACCGATGATACCCAGCTGGCGCTGTTCACCGCCGAGGGACTGCTGCTGGGCTGGGAGCAGGGCTGCCGGACCGGCCAGTCCTGCCTCGTGCGGGCGACCCACGAGGCCTACCAGCGCTGGCTGCTGACCCAGGAAGAGACGCCCGGACCGCGGGGCATCGAGCCCGGCGAGGCGCAGGAGGGCTGGCTGCTCGCGCACCCGGAGCTGCACAGCCGCCGTGGCCCCGGGGCCACCTGCCTGGCGGCGCTGGCGTTCCCGCGCGGGCCGGGCGTCGGCGCCGACAACGACCGCAAGGGCTGCGGCGGCGTGATGCGGGTGGCGCCGGTGGGGTTGTTCATGTGGAGGCCGGGCGAGGCCGCTTCCCTTGATGCCACTTTCCGCCTCGGCGCGGCGCTCGCCGGGCTGACCCACGGCCATCCCACCGGGCGGCTGAGCGCCGGCGTGGCGGCCGTGCTCGTCCAGCTGCTCCTGCACGGTCGCTCCCTTGCTGCGGCCCTGGCCCAGGCCCGGGCGTTGCTGGTGCGCCACGCGGGCCACGAGGAAACGCTGGAAGCGCTGACGCAGGCCGAGCTCCTGGCCTCCTCGGCGCTGCCCAGGCCAATGGCCATCGCCGCGCTCGGCCAGGGCTGGGTGGCCGAGGAAGCGCTGGCGATCGCCGTCTATTGCGCGCTGGTGGCCGAGTCCCTCGAGGACGGCGTGGTGCTCGCCGTCAACCACGACGGCGATTCCGATTCCACTGGCGCGATCGCCGGCCAGCTGCTCGGCGCCATGCACGGCGCCGAGGCCATCCCCGGTGAGTGGCTGGCACAGCTCGAGTTGCGCGAGGCCATCGCCGATGCCGCGGAGCGGCTGTACCGTTACTGGACGGTCAGAATGCCTGGTTGAGCGGCGCACGCGTTGCGCCTCTCGCGCCGGCTCACACGCCGGTGAACAGGAAGTCGAGCGCAGCCATGATCTCTGCTCGCTGCCCGGACAGGTCCGCCACTCCCTCTCCCAACTGGCGGCGGGGTATGCCCGCAAGCTGGGGGGTCAACATGACGTGCGCCGCGCCGGCCACCTCGAGCACTGGCGAAAGCGTTCGCATCGGGACTGCGCCGGACCCGTCCAGCGGGCTCAATGGCACGACCACCCGGGTCGCCAGTTCTGAAACCAGGTCGCTCTGCACATCGAGCAGGAAGGGGATCTTGTCGCAGGAGGCCGGACTGGGATTCCGGTACACGCTGAATTGCGGCATCAGAAAGTGCGCTGCCCATCGCTGAACACACCGTCACGCTCGACCATGGCGTTGTATGCCGCCATCGCAGCGCGGTTCTCTGCCAACCACTGCTCGCGCTCGTGCGACTTCAACACTTCCGCCAAGGCCGCCTCCAGGGTTGCGGACAAGTTGATGTTCAGCGCGCGCGCCCGGCGCAACAAGTCGGAATTAACGCTGAGATTGGCCGCTTTCTTGGGCGCGTCGAGGTCGAAGGCTGCGGACATGGGCGAACTCGCTGCGATTGAGCGCTTGCAGTATATGCGCATCCGAATGCGCATGTATACTGCGCATCCAGATGCGAGAGAGGCGACGCCGCCCGGCCCGGGCGACGCGCTCAGCGCCGCGCCGGCTGGACCTTGTAGGGCCCGTCCGGAATGGCCGCGTAACCGCTGACCAGGGCCGCGTCGTTCGCCTGCCGCGCCAGGGGCAGGTAATTCGGCGCCGCCCGCGTGATGGCCGCACTGATCGCGGCGGCGACCAGGTTGCCCAGCGGCGAGCCCGTGTCGCTGTTCTGCGGCGTGTAGACCATGCTCTGGCGGGTGGTCCAGATCTCGCTGCCGTCGCGCGCCACCATGCGGTAATCGAACTCCACCGTCACGGTGGTCGACAGCACGGCGTACTGCGCATCCCAGCGCTCGATGGTCACGAACAGCACCGCGTCGGCGCCGAACAGCTGCGCCAGCAACTCGGGCGGCTGCTGGTGGATCTGCTCGCCCTCGTAGAAGCCTTCCTGCTGCAGCACGAACTTCGTCGTGTTCACCGGGAAGACGTAGTAGCCCTTCTCCGCCAGCGGCTTCGGCAGCGTCGTGAGCAGGTAATCCGGCGCATCCACGTCGAGCGAGTTGTTGACCACCGGCACCACCAGGATCGAGCGTGGCGCGACCGCCTCGAAGGCCGTGAAATCCGGGCGCTCCGGCGGCGTCACGCAGCCGGCCAGGAACCCGCCGATGAGCAGCACGACGAGGCGCTTCATGGCTCGATCTCCATGCCGTCCGCGGCCGGGCGACGCCGCTCGAGGCTGGCGATCATGACCTCCATCAGTCCCTTGCTCTCCGGCCATGCGTCCCGTTCCTTCGCGTACAACTCGATGGCGCGCGTCGTGTCGCCCGCCTGCAGGTACAAGGTGCCGAGCTCGGCGTACAGCCCGGGCGCCACCTTCTGGCCCCGGCTCTCGAGCGCCGCGAGGTGCTGCTCCAGCCCCACCCGCATGGCCTCGGTCCGGGTGACGTCCTTGTAGCTCTGGTACAACAGCTCGTCGTACTTGCCCCAGTCGTAGGTCCTGGGCGTGGCACAGCCGGCCAGCCCCAGTCCCGCCACCAGCACTCCAATTGCCAACGGCCTCATCCCTGTTGCTCCCTTACCTGATGACGAAAGACTTCGAGACCCCGTCGCCGACGTAGAAGCGCTCCTGCAGGAGCACCTGGCCGCCGTGCACGACTCGCACTTCGTGCGTGCCGGGGACCACGCGCAGCGCGGCCCGGCCGTCGAGGTAATCACCCACCTTGCCGACGGCGGCGCCATCGACGAACACCAGCGCATCACCGTGGTGCGCCTCGGCCACGAAAGAGATCTGCGGCCGCAGGTCCGCCACGCCCTGGCGCTCGGTCGGCATCTGCACGCAGCCGGCCAGCCCGGCCAGCACCAGGGCGGCAACCGCCCCAACAATCAACTGCTTCATTTACATCGCTCCCGCAGCGCGCACGACCAGGCTACCCAGCTCGTAACGGGCAATGCTTCCCGACACGATGGACGCCACCGAGCCCTCGTTCAGCTCGGTGTCACCGAAGTTGGCATCGACCCGGATCGAGGCGACCTGCACGCCAGGCAGCGTCACGTCCGCGCCCGTCTGCGGCGACTTGATGACTTCGCCGCGCGTGTGCACCTCGAAGACCATGCCCGGCAGGATGCCCTGGCTCCTGCCGCCGCCGAGGAACAGCCGCTCGCCATCGGCCCGCAGGATGTAGGTCTGCCACGGCCGCCCCTGCATCTGGAAGGACAGGCGATTGACCGCCTCCGATACCGCCTGGCGGATGGCCGCATCGTTGAGCGTGCCGTCGTAGCCGGCGCGCGAACCGAAGCCCATGACCGAGGCCGTCTCGGTCGATGCCTCGCCCGCGCCCGAGGTGGCGAACAGCACCTGGCTGGTCGCGGTGTCCACCACCCTGAGGTCGACCTTGGCGAACGCGACCTGGCGCTTGCTGGAGGACAGGAACCCGGTCTCGCCGACCGTCTTGCGGCCGAACTCCGTCAGCGAACCGATGACCAGCGCATCCACGCCGATGACGTTCAATTCCTGCCCGGTCAGCCGGCTCTCGGCCTCGAGCCGCGAGATGTCCGGGCGCTCGAACACCAGGTAGGCGCCGGACTCCGTCAACGCCTTGCTGAGCAGGTCCGTCACCTGCTTGCCGAGCGGGTCATCGTGCCGGTCGCGCAACAGCGACTGGCCGTAGTTGGTCTCGTTGGTGATGCGACCCAGCGCGATCTTGCGCTTCAGCGTCGGCTGCGCGGGCGTGGCCGCCAATACCGCCTGCTGGGCCGCCTGCTGGGCGGCGATCGACTGTGGCGCCTCGACCTGCTGCACCGGCGGGGTCTGCGTGGCGCAACCGCCGATCACGAAGGCGAGCGTCAAGGCGGCCATCGGCCGCCCGAGGGGATTGCTGGAATACTTGATTTGCATGGGGTGGTTCCTGCTCGGAGCCGAAGGGGGGCCGGCATCCAGCCGGACCGGTGGCGCGAATTCTAGCGCAAGTGTTCCCCGGGCGCGGCTGGCATCATGGGCCCTCCAACCGCCGCGCCCGGGCCGAGACCGACGCCGAGACCCAGTCCATGCAAACCCTGCTCATCGACGGCCACAACCTGCTCTACGCCACCCGTCCCGCCTTTGCCGCGGAGCTGGTCGACGGACACCCGGGCACGGCTGCGCGTGCCGCCCTCGTCGCGCGGCTGCTGCACGCCTTCCCCCCGCCCGGGCCGCCGGTGCTCCTGTATTTCGACGGGCACGAGGCCAGCGTCGAACGGGCCTCCGGCCGCGTGCAGGTCATCTACTCGGGCGGCGAGGGCCAGCAGCGCGCCGACGGGGCGATGCTGCGGCGCCTGGCCGAACTGCGGGCCGCCGACCGCGACACCCCGGTCATGGTGGTGACCCGCGACCTCAAGCTGGCGCGGCGGGCACGCAAGCGCGGCGCGGAAGTCGTCTCGCCGGGCGAGTTCTGCGCGGCATGGGAGTTGCTCGGATGAACCGCGCGTTGCGCCCGGCGAGCTGCTTCGCCACGGCCGCGGCCGCGCCGTTGTTTTGCCTCGCCTTGGCCGCGACGGCGACACCCGCCCAGGCGCTGCCGCTGGCCGAGCGCGACGCGCTGCGCATCGCCTACACCCCCCGCGTGTTCCATTTCACCAGCAACAAGGACTACGTCGACTGGAACCACGTCGTGGCGCTGGAGTGGATCACGCCGCGCCACGCCCGCTGGGGCGCCGACCGGGCACACTTCGGCGTCTCCATGTTCGACAACTCCTACGGCCAGTTCTCCCAGTCGATCTACGCCGGCCTCGAGTGGGACTGGAAGCCGGCCTGGGGCGGCCAGTTGTTTTATTCCTTGAGCCCCGGCCTGGTGCACGGCTACAAGGCGCCGTTCGAGAACCGCCTGCCGCTCAACAAGGCACTCGGCGTCGGCGTCACCGTCGTGCCGGCGATCGGCTGGGAGCGCGACCGGCTCGGCTTCGCCATCAGCCTGGCCGGCTCCGCGGTGGGACTGCGCGGCAGCTGGAGCTTCACCCGATGACCGAGCCACTGCTGCTGGATGATTTCCGGCGCGAAGACGGCACCTCGACCCTCGGGACCCGCTGGGAGGGCCTCACCGACCGTGTCATGGGGGGGCGCTCCGACATGCAGGTCGGCCATCGCGACACGGACGACGGCCGCGTGCTGTACCTGCGCGGCCAGGTGCGGCTCGAGAACCGCGGCGGCTTCATCCAGGCCCGGCTGCCGCTGTGCGCCGACGGCGGCAGCCTCGACGCCAGTGGCTGGCAGGGCATCCGCATCAAGCTTCGCGGCCGGCCCGGGCCTTACTACCTGCACCTCAAGACACGCCAGACCTGGCAGCCCTGGCAGCACTTTCGCGCCCCGGTCGAGGTCGAGGCCGAATGGCAGGAGCGCTTCGTGCCCTTCAGCGCCTTCGAGGGCCGCGCGACCTGGCAGACTCTCGACCCGGGCGGCCTGAAATCGATCGGCGTGGTCGCCTACGGCGAGGCCTTCCTGGCCGAGATCGAGGTGGCAAGGCTGGAGCTGTGGCCGGGATCACCCAGAAGGGGGGAAGGTGGGGGCCCGGGGGCTTGTGGGCTGCTGGAGGATGCCGGACGCCGGACCGATCACGCAGCGCGACGCAAGCCGAGATGCTCCACGAAGGGGTCGAAGTCGCGGTCCGAATAGAGAAGCGGCAGGCGCTGATCGATACAGAAAGTCGCGATCACCGCGTCGGTGGTCTTGCGGACCGTGATGCCTTTCTTGCGCAACGCGCGGAAGTTCTCCGCCACCCGGACGGCGCGCTCCGCGCCGAGCATTTCGTAGACCGGGACGTTAACCAGTAACTCGCGGGCCTTGTGAAAATCGGCGTCATCCCGGAATCCCTGCAGTACCTCTGCCAGCACCAGGTCGCCAAGCACCACAGGCTCCCGTCCCAGCAGCCGGTCAAGCGATTCGCTTCCCGGCGTCGTGACGCCGTTGAAATAGTCGATCCAGACGCTGGAATCCACGCACACCATCAGTCAGTCCGCATGCGCTCCAGGTCCCCGGTCCAGCGAAGCCTGCCCCGGAAACCCCGAATCTGCTCCTGGCGCCTGAGTTGAATGAGGGTCTGCAGGCCGAGCTCCACCACCTCGCGCTTGGTCTGCGCGCCGGTGACCCTGAGCGCCTCGGCCATCAGCTTGTCGTCGATCACGATGTTGGTCCGCATGGGGGGCACCAAGGATGTGTATAACGTGCGCCGAGTATACACACCAGGGGAATACTGCGGGGTTTTCGCGGGATGACAGGGGTTGCGACGTTTCCGCGGAAACGCGTGCGCCATCCGTGCGTGCAGGCGGGGAATCGTGCGTCACGGCCAATACCGTGATCCGGCGCACGGGGACCCGGCGGTTCCGGTCGTATCGTGACCGAGGCTGGAATGTAAAGGACCGCCCATGCGAACCAATTACGTGCTGATCGATTACGAGAGCGTCCAACCGACGTCTATGGCCGTCGTGGACCACGAACATTTCAGGACGTTCGTGTTCATTGGCGCCAACCAGGCCAAGGTGTCTACCGAGTTGGCCGCCACGCTCCAGCGCATGGGCGCTCGCGCCGAGTACGTCAGGATTTCCGGCAGCGGTCGCAACGCGCTCGACTTCCACATCGCCTACTACCTCGGCCAGCTGGCGGCCGCCGATCCCACCGGCTTCTTCCACGTGATTTCCAAGGACACGGGTTTCGATCCCCTCATCCAGCACCTGAAGAGCAGAAAGGTACTGGCCGGACGGGTGAGATCGATCGAGGAGATCCCGCTGGTCAAGACCCACGGCGCCATGACCCGGGATGCGAAGCTCGAGTGCATCGTCGCGCGCCTCCAGCAGATGAAGACCGCGAGGCCGCGAACGGTAAAGACGCTTGGGAGCACGATCTCTGCGCTGTTCCAGAAGAACCTGCCGGAGAAAGAGATCGAGTCGCTGATCAAGGCGCTCGAGAAGCAGGCCCTGATCGTGATCGAAGACAAGAAGGTCAGCTACTCGCTTCCCTAGGCGTCGCCGCTGCCCCGCATTCCCGGGCTCATGCCATGAGCCCCGCCCACGCTAGGCTGGGCTCGGGACCTCCACGGGCAGGGACGCCCACCAGACCGAGACAATCGCCGTGCCCGCCCGACTCCGACGCCGAGATTTCCTCACGCGACTGCTGTCCCTGCCGTTCATCGGCCCGCCGACGATCAGCCTTGCAAGGGATGCGGAGATCTATTTCATGGTCTTCCCGGTGGCCGGCTACGCCTTCCACGAGGGGCCACGGATCATCGACGGACTTCGCAAGGGGCAGGAAGTGACGCTGGTACCCGAGCCGCACAATGGCTTCGACCCGAGAGCCATCCGCATCGAGGTCCATGGACGCCACATCGGCTACGTGCCGCGCAGCGAGAACCGGCCGCTCGGTCGATTGCTGGCGCAGGGCGCGGAACTGCGCGCGCGGCTGATCCGGGTGCAGCCGGAGGCGGAAAAGTGGGAGGTGTTGCGGGTGGGGGTGTCCTTGCGGATGCGAGGGGATTGAGCGTAGAGCCTGGCCTGGGAGTGTTCCGCCCGATGGGCTTATTGGTGTCACCGATTGAACCGCCCCGGTGATCCACCGCCCAGCAAAGCACGGTACTCGTCGACCTGCTCGTCCCAGCCCGGTTCGATCGACTCGGGTTTTCGCGCCTGCTCGGCCGCCACCGCGGCATCACGGAAATGCAAGCTCAGGCGCCACGCGAGGATTCTCGGCAGGTCAAGGAACCTTGCTGCCACGGACTCCCCACTCGAGCCCGCGCCCTGGTCGAGCAGGGCAAACTCCCTCAGGAATTCCTCGATCGCCGCTCGAGATGCCTCACCGGCCAACTGCTCGACCTGCGCCGTGACCGACTCCCATCGCTCCGCCGGCTGATCGGCCACGAGCGCCAGGAACTGCCGCTTCAGGTCATTCGATTCGTTCAATTGACTTCTCCAGCGATGGCTGTGGCTCCTGCTATGCCCCTCATGTCCACAGCGCCAGGGACTTCCTCACGACAGACAATCGAGCACGGTGATTCACCAGGATTTCCGTCCCCAGGATGGCCGTGACGCCCGTCTGCTCAAGGGCCGACTCAAAGCTCTCCGGCAGGATGCCCGCGTGTCCCGCCAACTCGATGGCTCCGACGGCCCAGTTCACAGGATAAAGCGGGGTGGTGAAGACGCCTACTGAAGGATGGAAGTCCTCGACCGTGCGCACCGGTTCCAGGCCCTCGACCAACGGCCGGGCCGCGTACGAGATCGGCGCGCCGGTGTCGAACACCGCCAAGGCCCTCTGACCGGCAACTCCTACATCCAGCGCCGGCACCCCACCGATGAACTCCAGCGGCAGGGCCTCGCCAGAACATTCGCCGAGGTCGCGCCCCACTTCGAGCACGCCATTGCGCAGATCGAAGTCGACGTCCCTGTCGCACAAAACGTCCATACCAAGCAGGAAATTAATGTCCGCACCCAGGTGCGCGGAAATGGTGTCCGTCGTCACGCCCAGCAATGATTCCTGCAGCCGGATCCCCTGCCCTGCGAACGACAGCACCCCGCCCCGTCCGATGGACACCGGCGAGCCGGTGTCCACCAGGGCCGTGCCCTCAGGCAGCTCCACGAGGAGATGGCCTGTGTGCTCCCACAATGAATAGCGATGGATGTCCATCGGCCTTCTCCGCGCTGAGATCAACATCAACATCACGCCGCTTGCGACGAGCCCGGCCCGCCGTAACGTCGCGCCCGATCCGACGTGCTGCGTCCCGGCCCCATGGTCGCCCGCTTCGCGGGAAACGCCGCGAGGTGAAGCAGGGTCCCGTCCACCAACAGGCCGCCGCCCACGCAATCACGGCCAGTGAAGCGAAGGTCCGAGCCCGCGCCCAGCGCCGGGTAGGACCGGATCTCACCGCTGCCGAGGTCCGCCAGCAATCGCTTCACCGAGCCGACGGTGGGCACACTGAATGCGCGGTCGGCTGGCTCCGACAGCGCTTCGAGCGCGTAGCCGGCGAGCACCTTCGCGCCAAGCTTCCCGCAGGTGGTAGGCTGGTCGAAGAGATCCATCCCTGCGATGCGCGAGCCCACTGCAAACGCGGCTCCGTGGGCATACCTGGTGGCTGCGTGCAGCGCGCCAGCGTAGTCCTCGAGCTGCGGCTGGGCGTCGTGGTACATGTCTGACATCGCTGAGGTCGGGGAGAGCGAGCCGAGGCAGGCTGCCTTGTCGGCGATGTCCTGCCAAACGCCGCCCTGGTCGGAGTGCCGCGTGCCAGCGTGGCGCATCGAAATGGAGACCGACTCGACCTTGCGTGCCCGCCCGGAGGCGAACTGTGTGCGGGGCGCCTCCGAGAACTCCGGCGTCGCATAGGACCACCGCCCCGCCTCGACGCAGCTGACCGGCAGGCGGACTTCGTGTCCCGCCGGCACCAGCAGCGTAAGGTTGGGCACGCGGTTCTGCTTGGCGCCAATGAGTTCCTCGCCCTCAAGGATGAGCACGGCCTTGTCCAGGCCGTTGACGACGAGCAGCTCAGGGACGCTTCCCGACCCGGAGACTTCCCGGATCGCGAACTTGCCTCGGCCCAGGTGGAGCGCTTCGCCAAGAGTGAGGTAACCGAGCTCGCCCTCCACCCCGTATCGCAGCGGGAAAACGCTGAGATTGCGGTAGGTCAGGGGTCTGTGGACACGGATGCCATTGATCTGTTTGCGAATCTCTTCAAGCATGACGGAACGCTCCCTGCTTCTGTCGGCCGCCCGACGCGGGTGGTCTCGTGTGAAGACGAAACCGGGCGGCGTTTCTTACAGGTCGGTCCACGGAACCAGGCGAATCTCGCCGGTCCGTTCGAACTCGAGGCGGAGAGTCGCGGGTGCCTCGGGCACCGGCAACTCGAACGCGCCTACGGCGTCCGTCGTGTAGCGCTGCACCGCCGCGCCACGAACCACGAGGTTGGCGCGCACGCCAGCCACGGGCTGCTCGTTCCGGTCCTGTATTCGCACCCGGAGCATCGGGGGGTGGCCCGCCGCAACGAGACCAAGCTCGATCACGTGCCGCCCCGCCGGCAGCTTGGCCAGCATCCCGAGATCGGCGACGGCTCTGGAGGCCACCGGGATCCGGACCTCGCCCAAGTCATGGCGCTCAGCCCTGCCCCGGAGAAATGCGGCCATGGCGCCGAATTCGTCCGGCGACTGGTCCGCGAGCACGTCGAGCGAGCGCGGCGCTACGGATTCCACGCGCTGTATGTTCCGCGACCCCTTCGGGACGCGCCCCAAGGAACGATGCATCGCGTAACTCACCGGCTTCTCCACCGCCGAGAGTTTCGTCCGCACCCGCCGAATGAGTTCGAGGCGTGTCCGCGCGCCCGCATCGCGGCTCAGCATCTCCGCGACGAACGGATCGTCCTCCCCGCCATCGAGGTACGCGAAGAGCTGTTCGTCAGTGAGTCGCATCATTCCCATGCACTTCCACTTTCAGGACGCAGCAAGCCGCCGATTCTTACAGCGGTCATGATTGCCCCTGCCCCGCGCAACCGCGCCGCAACACGTCCTGGAGTTGCGCGTGCAAGCGCTTTTCGGCCCGGTGCGCGCGTTGCGCCGCGTTATTCGGATTAGTGCCCAGCTGCTCCGCAAGTTCCTGGAGAGTGTAATCGTGACTGAAGCGCAACCAGAGCACATGCTGGTCCGATGCAGACAATCCCGCATACGCCTCCGCGAGCGCTTCGGCGAGCGCCTCGCCCTCCAGCACGGCGAGCGGGTTTGCATCCGGTCCCGCCAAGAGCCAGTCGTCTTCCAGCGGCTCAGCTCGGTCGCGACCGCGCCCACGGCGCAGGTCCCGGGCCGTGTTCTCGCAGATGGTGCGCAGGTAAGCCGCCAGACTCGCCTCAGTGTTCGCCGTGTCGTCTTCCATGCCATGCCAATTGATCAGCGCGCGCCAGTGGTCTCGCGACAGCTTCAGCAGCGTCTCCTGGACGACGTCCTCGGGATCAGCACGCCAGGAGTACTCGCCGCCGCTGGCCCAGCGGAGGACGCGCGGATACCAGGCCGAGAAGAACTGCTCGATGGCCAGCAGGTCGTCGTCGATCATCGCCTGGATTTCTGTGCGCCAGTCTGGCATTCCGCTGGTCCGACCTCGGCCTTATCCCGCTACAGGATAAGGCAGCAGCGGCTCATGGAGTGAGCCACGGGGCCCAACAGCGATCTCCATCTCGATATCATCGCCGTCAGCGGGCCAGTCTTCGCTGAAGAGTCTGATTCGGCTGTGATTGTAGGCGGCGCAGGGATTGACGCTTGCCAACCGGCCGTATTCTTCGTCGATGGCAGCCTTGAGGAAGGGCAGAGGCTGGTCGATGTACCGCGATACGATGTTGCAGAACAGGTTGAAGCTCTCGTCGATCTCTACGTCCCGTGTTTTCAGACCGAGAAACTCCGCCTCCCGGGGGTCGCTGATGAACATGCCGGTCGCCAGCCCTTTGAGACGGCAGTTGCACGCGAATGCCGATGCGTAGCACCACACGAAGATCGTGTTATCTCGTTCTCGCAGCTGGTCCGCAAAAGCCTGATCGATGACAAGCACGGAATCTGGAAACTGGCCAACGGAGTACAGCCCATCTGGACACCCGTGACCCAACAGGATCACGCGGTCGTGTGTTTCAATCAGCCGACGGAGTTGGTCGCGGGTGGCGCCTCTCTCCAGCACGGTGGCATCGATATCTCGGTAAATCAGTTCGAGCGGTCGCGTGGTTGGGTCTCTTGGGTGAATAACGAGATTCTTGTTTCCCATGATTCTGATCTCCATAATCGACTTTTGCTAGACTACGTGGGCTCAAGCGTCGACGTGGTGCCTACGTGGACATAGGTACCATATCTATCAGTCGTACGCAATTGGAGTGCTCGCTGATGGCTCAGCCCTCGAAATTTGGCAAGTTGGTTAAACAAATGCGAGACGACAGCGGGCTGTCGCTCCTGACAATCCATAAGGCGGGCGGACCCGACGCCTCCTACATCCACCGGATCGAACGTGGAAAGGTCGTCAATCCGGGACCGGAAGTTGTCGCGAGGCTTGCGAGAGCCTTCGCCGCGGCAAATGCTTGGTCCATGGAGAAGCTCTGGGAGACGATGGACCTCATGTTCGAGACAGCTGGTTTTGCAGCCCCTCCAAAGCCAGACGACGAAGCGATCCGACGAGAGTTCAGCAAGGTACTGCGGAAACGGCAGCTGGATGAAGAGCAAATCGGGGCCGCGGTGGCCAACGTGCCCGTCCTCACCATGCTCCAGGTGATCGAGGGTGACGAGCCCCTGGAGATCCGTCCCGTGAGCGAGTTTCCACGAAGCAGCGCGTCGCATCGTGAAACGTTCGTTCTCCCGGCCAAGAAGCACGTGTTTCCTGCCGGCCCCTCGGCTGATCTTCACGTGCGCAGTGAGCTCACGCCGTCGAAGCGCGAGCAACTGAAAATGCTGGCGAAACTGGCGGAGAAAATTATTGCCGACTAGACGCGGGCCAGAATGGCGCGGTTGCGGACTTGATCACGGCTTACTCGGCTGTTCCACGTGGCGCCCACGTGCAAGACCTGGTCAGGCAACACGTACCGCCGCTCGCACGTGCGAGATTCAAGCTGCCCTCCCCGATAGCCAGATTCACAAGCGCACGGCCGCCGACCTATTGATCCCCCATCGCGCGCTGGATCCTCAGGTGCAACTTCAGCGCCGTCGAGAAGTAGTACAGGAACGGATTCCGCACGACTTGTTGCGCCTCGCATTCCGAGATCGGAACGACGACGCCCCTGGCCCAGTGGAGAGCTCGACCTCTCGCCCTGATGATCATGGCCTGATAGTCGTGAACCGCCCCGGCTTTCCAGATGAGGTTCAGGCTTGGCCCGATTCGCGCCCTTCTATCTCTCCAATTTCCTCCCCAGATATCAACCACTGCTCAACCAGCTCGCCGACGGACTCGGCGCTGAGGCGATTGGGCCCCTTGAGCGCACATTCCCAAACCACCAAGGTTCGCCATCCCAGACGCCTCAGGGCATCCATGCTCCCGGCATCCCGCAAAACATTAGATTCCAGCTTGCTACGCCACTTCCCGCTGTTAGAGGACGGCCATTTGAACAGCCGACACAAGTGTCGGTGCCAGAAACATCCATGCACAAGAATCACGGCCCTGTATTTGGGCAAAACGATATCTGGCCTTCCCGGCAACCCACCGAAGTGAATCCTGAACCGGAATCCTCGGCGGTGAAGCTCGCGGCGAATAGCAAGCTCAGGCGTTGTATCCTTGCCACGGATTCCTGCCATCATCCGCGACCTGGCCTGCCTGTCGACAATGTCCGCCATAGTTGATGATTTGCGCCTGGTTTATGGCCAATCAGACCTGGTATGCTTGAGGCCTTGACGCTACTTCATCGGCCAAATGACCTCGACCATCCCGATCATAGACCTCTTCGCTGGCCCGGGTGGACTTGGCGAGGGATTTTCCTCGATCGTGGATTCAACGGGAAATCGCGTTTTCCGGATCGCGTTGTCCATCGAGATGGAAGACAGCGCACACCGCACGCTTCAACTACGCGCCTTTTACCGTCAGTTCCCGTCCGGGGAGGCGCCCGAGAGCTACTACCAGTATCTTGCCGGCAAGCTGGGTGATGATCCCTCGGATGGCCTGTTCGCCGACCCACGATTCTCAACCCAGGCCGCGGCCG
>ERZ869909.1066-NODE-1066-length-24505-cov-4.315089_pt1 | contig 24505 bp, 17 predicted proteins | sample MGYA00520892_ERZ869909 | MGnify/ENA primary metagenome ERZ869909 (study PRJEB32215, sample SAMEA104723947) | bioreactor metagenome | biome: bioreactor; feature: anaerobic bioreactor; material: water | place: China | collected 2015-03-12 ... | reverse complement strand
TCTCTCCGTGGTCTGAGCGATCGCAGTGATCAACTCGGCGCGAATCCACGCCGTCGCGCGGCGGCACCGGCTTCGATGCTCGCGACACCCGGGCGGAGCGCGACGCCCCCAACGCCTGCTCAGCGGAACACCGGACGAGCCACCCCCCCACCGCAGCAACAATCGCAGGCGGATGCACAGAGCAATCGCGACCGCGTTCTGGCGGCTCGTGAACGGCGTCCGCCGCCACGCGGAGCGATTCGTAGTGCCGACTCCCTCCAGAATGTCGGAGCGAGGCGAGGCGAAATCGGGACTCGGGATCCGGCATCGCGCCCCAACGCCGACGGCTCGCGACCCCGGAGTGATGACGGCACGCCAAACAACCTGCCCGAGATCGGCATGTCGCCCGAACTGCGGGCTCAGCTCGAGGCGATCCTGATGGGGATACTCCGTCAACGCCAGCAGGGAGGCACGACGGGTGGCGGCGGCTCCGGTAACGCCGGCGGAGGCGGAGGCGGGAACTCGGGCGGCGGCACCGTCGGTGGAGGAAATGGTGGCGGATCGAGCATCGTGGATGCGACCGATCCATCGACGCCCGCGCCGAAGCGGCCCCTCCCGGCTCCCGGCCCAATGTCGACGGCGACGGACGGCACGATCGGGATCGCGGCGCGATGGGTACCGGTCGAGCGAACCAGAAGCTGCGGCCTCAGCGGCAAGCGAACGAACGACCTGTACCTCCGTCTGGATCGCCCCGGTCGCCTGCTCTCCCTCGGTGTCGGAGAACAGTCCGATGGGATCAAGATCGTCGGTGGAACATTCCATCAGGATCCGACCGGCGGCAATGCCCCGCCGAGCTTCGGCGAGATTCAGGCGAACCCGTGCGTCGCGTACGACTCATTCCTCGCGATGGGCACCTTGGAATCGTTCTTCTTCCTCGGAGCAACGACCTTCACGGGCGGACCGAACGGGAACACTGTCCTCGCGAGTCTGGGATCGTTCAACGGTGATCCCGGGCGTCAGAATCAGATTTTCTTCGGGGACGACGGCTACTACATCCGGATCGGGCGTTTCACCGCCGATGAGGGCGTCTCGGTCGATGGCGAGGTTCGAGCGTTCGTGATTCCGCAGGGCCGGAGCGAATTCCGCAGCATCGGTGTGGCCATTCCGGATTGCCCCTCCTGCTGGGGACGAAGCCCGGATGATCCTCCTCCCGGCGGCGGAGGAACCGACCCCGGGACCGACCCTGGAACCGACCCTGGAACCGACCCCGGGACCGATCCGGGAACCGACCCCGGGACCGATCCGGGAACCGACCCTGGGACAGATCCCGGACCTTCTCCCGGACCCGGCGATGGCGGGGGCGGCGGCCCGTTCCCCGGCCCCGGCTCGGGCGGTGGAGATCCAGAACCGCTGCCGCAGGGTATCGAGGCGGTTTGGGTGACCGTCACCATCCAGCCGTGCGTCGTGCGGGACCCCAATACGGATACCTTCGTGGACGGCACAGGCGAGCTCGAAGCGTACACCGTGACTGACCTGTACCTACGCATGGGCGTGCCACATCGCGTGGCGGGCATCGATACCTACACGAGCCATCTCGATGGCATCCTGTTGGATGGCAATGTCTATCAGCATCCCCAGGGCACCAACAAGCCGACAAACATGACGGTTGAGCAGGGTCCGGTTTGCAGAAACTACGACTCATTCCTCGACTTGGATGGCGCTGAGTTCGGCTTCTACTTTGCTCCAGAGCCCTTCCGCAGAGACTGGGGCAACGAAGTCCGGACGACATGGTTCTGGAACTTCGGTGCGGGGAATCCGATCCCCCGCGCACGCTTGCGTCCCGAGCTTCGCAACGATCAGGCGTACTACTTCCGCATCATGCGCCTGACCGCTGAGCCGGGAACGCTGACGGACGGGAACATGGAAGTGTTCATCCAGCGGGCAGACACCGGCACGAACGCGACCGTGCTTGTGCCGATCCCGAATCGCCCCTGACACCGCACTCCCGACACATCCTCTGGGGCCACCACAGCGGACGACTTCCCGAATTCTGGCTCCGTGGCGCCGATTCAGCATCGGCACCGGCGAAACGGATCGGGGTATAGTCCGTCCGGCTGGGGGAAATGTAGTTCGTCGCTCGCGTCGGCCACGCCCCGCGAATCGACCCAATCCCAGAGAGGTGGCAGGACATGCACCGAAGCTTCGGGCACGCTGTACTGATTTCGGTCTTCGCTTTGATCGCAGCCCTGGCCCCCTCGGCGCGGGCCGGCGTTGTGGATCTCCCTCGCCATCCGTCGATCAGCCCGGACGGATCACAGATCGTCTTCTCGTGGCGCGGCGATCTCTGGAAGGTGTCGAGCGATGGCGGGCAGAGCGTGCGTCTGACATCGCACACGGCCACCGAAACGCACTCGGCGTGGAGCCCGGACGGGTCACACATCGCATTCAACTCGGAACGCCTCGGAGCCAACAACATCTTCATCATGCGGGCGGACGGCTCGGGCGTTCGCGCGGTGACGGATACCGATCGCCCGCTCACACTCTCGGCGTTTTCGCACGACGGCGAAGACCTGCTCCTGCACGCCTCGATGGAGGGCGATGTCTACCGCGGATCGCGCCCGTACCGCGTGTCGGTCTCCGGCGGTCCGATCACTCGTCTGCATGACGCCTTCGGTCACTCGCCGTCGATGAGCCCCGACGGGAGCAAGCTGGCATTCGTGCGCGGCGAGTCGTCTTCGCTCCGCCGCCACTACCGGGGGCCGGGGCGCAGGAACATCTGGGTTCAGAACACGAGCACGGGCGACTTCTCCCAGATCACCGAGTGGGAGGGCAACGACGATGCCCCGAAATTCGCTGGCAACGCGCTGATGCTGTTCCTCTCCGATCGGGAGAACGAGACCGTCAATCTTTACGCGATGCCGCTCGGGCGTGCGAATCAGGCAGCGCGAGCACTGACGCGCTTCGAGGGTGTGGATGTGCACGGCTTCGATGTTTCCCGCGATGGACGGACGGCGGTGGTCGCGGTCTGGGATGCGCTCTACACGGTGGATCTGACGAATGATCGCGCACAGCCGCGCAAGCTGAATCTGACCGCACCGACGGATGCGGGCGATGACATCGCCCTGAAAAATATCTCTCGCGATGTGACGGAGGCCGCACTGAGCCCCGACGGCAAGGTGATGGCGTATGTAGCGTACGGACGGATCTTCGTGCGGAGTGTGGATGACAACGCCCCGACGCGACAGGTGACCCGCGGCCATGACCGCTGCGCCGACATCGCCTGGTCCCCGTGCGGCACGACCCTCTACTTCTCATCGGATCGGGACGGCACGGAATCCATCTACCGAGCCACGGTCGATGCGACGCGATCCGAGTTGATCGAGCGCGTCCGCAGCACCCGCAACGGCCAGCCGGAACAACCCGAGGAATCCGCCCCCCCGGAATCCGCCCCTCCGGAATCTGTTCCCCCGGATGAAGACGCCCCGGATCAAACCGCGCCCGATGAGGATCCCGAAGCGAACGACGAGGATGCGGAGAACGGCGAGAACAATGCGGAGTCCGATGCGCCCAAGCGCTCTCGTGACGACAAGGGACCGCACCCCGCCGAGCGCTGGCGCGATGCTGTGCGGTTCACGATCGACCCGGTGGTGCAGCAGAGAACGAACGACCGCCGTCCTGTGCCCGCGCCCGATGGGAAGCAGCTCTCCTTCCAGCGCGAACGGGGCGACATCATCATCCTCGACCTCGAATCCGGCGAGGAGCGCACCTTCATCGAGTCGTGGAGTCTCTGGAACGAGTGGCGTTGGAGCCCGGACGCCCGCTGGATCGCGTACACGATTTCGGACAGCAACTACAACTGGGAAATCTACATCGCCCCTTCGGACGGCTCGGGCGATCATGTGAACATCACCATGCACCCGGGACGCGATGCCTCGCCGCGCTGGTCGGCGGATGGCCGCATCCTCGCATTCGTCTCCGACCGCATCGAGGACAGCGATGTGTGGCTGGTCTTCCTCGACCGCACATTGGAAACGAAGACCGCGCCGGAAATGGATGCCTACTTCGAGGAGGCGAAGAAGCAGGCGCGTCGTCTGTCGCCCCTCGACCCTCGCAAGGAGAACCTCGGCTTCGATCCCGGCAAGCCCACGACCCTCTCTCTCCGTGATGCGTACCTTCGCCTGCGCCGGGTGACATCATTCCCCGGCTCCGAGGGCAACCTCGAGCTCATGCCCGCGGGGGACGCCTTGCTCTTCAGCGCTGCGGGAGGCGCGGGAGGCGACGGCGGACTCTTCACCATCAAGTGGAACGGCTCGGACCACTCCCGCATCGGTCCGATGGGTTCCGTGCAGCATCTGTCGCTCGACGGAAGCAAGGCGGTGGTCACACGCGGCGGACGAGCACAGATCATGGCGCTCCCGGGCGGGCGCTCGGAGAATGTCGATCTGGACGCAACGATCCGCATCGACCTCGCCGATCAGGCCAGCCAGATGTTCCACGAGGCGGCCCGCCGACTCGGCATGACCTTCTATCACCCGACCATGAAGGATCTCGACTGGGATGAGTTGACGATGCGCTATCACACGCTCGCCATCCGCTCTCGCACCCCGGACGAGTTCTCGTGGGTCGCCAACCGATTCCTCGGCGAACTCAACGCTTCGCACATGGGGGTCAATCCGCCGCGTGAGGGCGGCGCTCCCGTGCAGGCAGCCGGGAGACTCGGCATCGACAAGAGCCCCGTCGATCGCGGGTTCCGCGTCGATCGCGTGATCGAGTTCGGCCCGGCCGATCGGGGTGAGCTCGCACTCGAGGCAGGCGACATCATCATCGGCGTCGAGTTCGAGCCCTTCGCTCCGAACGAGACGCTCACATCCCGTCTGCGAGGAACAGTCGGGCGCGAGATCACCGTCACCGTCCTGCGTGATGGCAAAGAGATCGACCTGCTGATCACCCCCCACTCCTACGGCGCCGAGGTCAATCTCCGCTACGACGACTGGCAGCGTCACAACGCTCGACTCGTCGAAGAGTGGTCGGGCGGGCGGATCGGATATCTGCACATCCGCTCGATGGGTATCCCCGCGCTCTACGAGTTCGAGCGGGATCTGTACGCCTCCGCCCACGCCAAGGACGGGCTGCTCATCGATGTCCGCAACAACGGCGGCGGCTGGACCACCGATCGCATCCTCGCATCCATTATGGCCCCGGTGCACGCCTACACCCGTGCCCGCGGCGACAACGACGCCGGGCTCGATTCATACCCTCAGGACCGGCTCTTCATCCAGCGCTACACCCGCCCCGTGAACATGCTCTGCAACGAGAATTCCTTCTCGAACGCGGAGATCATCTCCCACGCCTTCAAGACCCTGGGACGCGGAACCCTCGTCGGAGAACAGACTTACGGCGGGGTCATCTCGACCGGCGGCTTCCGCCTCATCGACGGGACCACCGTACGCGAGCCCTTCCGCGGCTGGTACCTCCTCGACGGCACGGACATGGAGAACAACGGAGCCATCCCCGACATCATCGTGCCGCAGACCCCCGAGGACGAGTCCGCCGAACGCCCCTACGGACTGGACCGCCAGCTCCGGATCGCCGTGGAGGACCTCCTGAGCCGCCTCGACGACTGACCCCCTCGCAACCCGGAAGCGAAAATTCCGTACAACCCCCTGCCGCTCGGGCTTCCCCATCATCGGAAGATTGTGAAACTGGAGAGACTTTGATGCCCACACTGATGAAACGACACGACGCACGTGCGTCGCGCCTGTTGTCTCTTGCGCTGTTGACTTTCTCAACGGCCGCGTTTGCTCAGGCGGATGATGCCATCCGTCCCGATGCAACGATGCTGATGTACCCGGCGGTCTCCGCCGAGAACATCGCTTTCGTCTACGCCAACGACATGTGGGTCGTCCCGCGTGCGGGTGGTGTGGCCCGCAAGATCGCAAGCCCTCCCGGACGCGAAGGGTTCCCAACCTTCAGCCCCGACGGCTCCGAGATCGCCTTCCTCGGCAACTACGAGGGCAACTCGGACATCTACATCGTGCCGGTCAACGGCGCTGCCCCGGCGTTCCGCGTGACGCACCACCCCGGCACGGAATTCATCACCCAATGGTCCGCCGATGGACGCATCGTCTACCACCTCAGCGGCAAGGGCGGTCTGGCCCGCCAGACCCAGCTCTTCACGGTCACGCCCGACGGCGGGCTGCCAGAGCAACTCCCCGTTCCCTATGGAGCCAACGGGCAGATCTCACCCGACGGTGAGTGGCTCGCCTACCAGTTCCACACACGCGACTTCCGAACATGGAAGCGCTACCGCGGCGGCATGGCCACCGACATCTGGCTCTTCAACCTCAAGACCAACGAGTCACGCCAGATCACCGACTGGGAAGGCACCGACACGCTGCCCATGTGGCACCGCACGGATGTCTACTACCTCTCCGATGCAGGCGACAACCATCGTCTGAACATCTGGAAGTACGACACGCGCAACGGGCGCCGCTCTCAGGTCACCAACTTCGACGAGTTCGATGTCAAGTGGCCGTCCATCGGACCGGGCGATCGCGGACAAGGCGAGATCGTCTTCCAGAACGGATCGCGCGTTCACCTCCTCGACCTCCGGACACAGCGCAGCCGTCCCATCGACATCATCATCCCCGGCGATCGCCCGACGCTGCGCCCGCAGCAGGTCGACTACGCACAATTCATCGCCAGTGGATCCGTCTCGCCCGAGGGCGAGCGTGTCGTGGTCGAGGCCCGCGGCGACATCTGGTCGCTCCCCGCCGAGAAGGGCATCACACGCAACCTCACACGCACCAGCGGCATCGCGGAGCGAAACCCGATCTGGTCCCCCAACGGACGCTGGATCGCCTACCTCTCCGACGAAACCGGCGAGTACGAGATCTACATCACACAGTCCGACGGTCGCGGCGAGACCAGGCAACTCACCGACAACGGCGAGGCGTACCGCTACCTCGAATCATGGTCGCCCGATTCCAAGCACATCCTCTTCTCCGACAAAACCGGATCCATCTACCTGCTGAATGTTGACAGCAAGGAACAGACCCATGTCGCGACCGACGCATGGGGCGCCCGTCAGCCCGTCTCGTGGTCGCACGACTCAGCATGGCTCACCTTTGCACTCTCGAACGAGGCGAACTCACAGGGCGTCGTGCATGTCTACAACATCGAGAGCGGCGAATTGACCGCACTCACCAGCCCGATGTTCAGCGATGCCAACCCCGTCTTTGACCGTCGCGGGCGCTTCATGTACTTCGTCTCCAACCGCCGCTTCAGCCCGCAGTACAGCAGCATCGACACCACATTCATCTACCCCGATTCGCAGGTCATCCTCGCGGTGCCGCTCAACAGCGATGTCGAAAACCCCTGGCTGCTCAAGAGCGATGAAGTCAAGTGGGAAGAGGATGAAGAGGAAGCAGACGATGCCGAGGACAACGGCAACGCCGATGATGCAGACGCACAGACCGAGGACGCCGACGATGAAAACGCCGACGACGATGCCGATCCCACGGCGGACTTCGACACCGAGCATCCGCTCTTCGGCAAGTGGGCCGGCAAGGTCTTTGGCCCCGAGATGATGGGCTTCCCCGCCGGAGGCATGGACTTCGAGATGACCATCCTCGTCACAAAGGAAGGCGTCATCACCGGCACCAGCACCTCACAGGGCGAAACGCAGTCCTACGACTCCATCGAGTGGAACGCGGGAACCCGCACCGTCACATTCAAGTCTTCAACGCAGGGCATCACGGTCGTATCCACCGCAACGCTCGACGGTGACAAGCTCGACGGCCAATGGAGCATCGATCAGATCGGCATGTCCGGCACATGGAACGCCACACGCACCAGCCGTGAACTCGACGCCAAGGAACTCGACGAGGCCCGGAAGGCCGCGGACAAGGACGAAGCCAAGCCCGTCGTCATCGACTTCGAGGGCTTCGAGGCACGAGCGATGATGATCGGTGTCGCCCCCGGCTCGTTCGGCAATCTCGGCGTCAACGACAAGAACCAGTTGCTCTACATCCGTCGCGGTGACGGCATCAAGCTCTATGACATCGAGAAGAACGATGAAGGCGAGAAGGCAGTCCTCCCCGGCGGCTTCGGCTTCATGATCACCGCCGACGGAAAGAAGATGGCCGTCATGGGCGGCGGCGGCATCGCCGTCGTCAATACGGCTCCCGGTCAGTCGATGGCCAAGCGCGTCCCGACCAACATGATGAAGGGGCAGATCAACCCCCGCGAGGAGTGGGAGCAGCTCTTCATGGATGCATGGCGCATCCAGCGCGACTTCTTCTACGATCCGGGTCTTCACAAGGTCGATTGGGAAGCCGCCCGCGATCGCTACAAAGCCATGCTCCGCGATGCCGTCACCCGTGAAGATGTCTCGTACATCATCGGCGAGATGATCGGCGAGTTCAATGTCGGCCACGCCTACTACTGGGGCGGCGATGTCGAGCGAACACCCTTCCAGAATGTCGGCATGCTCGGCGTCGACTACGAGCTCGCCACCGAGGACGACCACACCGCGTTCCGCATCGCACGCATCTACGAGGGCGCGGCGTGGGACGCCGATGCACGCAATCCGCTCCGTGCGCCGGGTGTCGATGTCACCGAAGGCATGTTCCTGCTCGAAGTCAACGGCATGCCGCTCGATACCAACCGCAACCCCTTCGTCGCGTTCGTCGGCCTCGCCGGTCAGATGACCGAACTCACCGTCTCCGAGAAGCCCTACTACGACGATGATGCGCGGCGCGTCCTCGTCAATCCGCTCGGCTCCGAGCAGAACCACCGCTACCGCGCGTGGATCGAGCGCAACCGCCAGTATGTCTACGACCAGACCGACGGCAAGGTCGGATACATCTATGTCCCCAACACCGGCGTCGATGGACAGAACGATCTCTTCCGTCAGTTCTACGGCCAGCGCCACATGGACGGCCTCGTCATCGACGAGCGTTGGAACGGCGGCGGACAGATCCCGACACGCTTCATCGAACTGCTCAACCGCCCGCGCACCAACTACTGGGCGCGCCGCGACGGCAAGGACTGGCCGTGGCCGCCGGACTCCCATCAGGGCCCGAAGGTCATGCTCATCAACGGGCTGGCCGGATCGGGCGGCGACATGTTCCCCGCGCTCTTCCGTCAGGCCGGGCTCGGCAAGCTCGTCGGAACACGCACCTGGGGCGGACTCGTCGGCATCTCCGGCAATCCGTCGCTGATCGATGGCGGATACACCGCCGTTCCCACCTTCGGCTTCTACACCACCGAAGGACGCTGGTCGATCGAGGGCCACGGCGTCGACCCCGACATCGAGGTCATCGACGATCCCGCCAAGATGATCAGCAAGAATGGTGAACTCGCCGATCCCCAGCTCGATGCCGCCATCGAGCAGGTCATGAAGGAGATCCGCGAGAACCCGTACATCCCGCCGCAGCGTCCCGCCGGGCCGGACCGCTCCGGCATGGGCCTCCCCGCCAACGAGCGCTGATCACACGCGGTCGCGACATCTCACATGCAACCCACGGGGCACTCTTCGGAGTGCCCCGTTTTCTTTTGCGCAGAGTCTCACCCCTCAGAGACACCGAGCGATCCCGGCATCGTCTCCACCCATGCACGGATCTCATCACGCACGCGACGATAGTGCCCGAGGGCTTCCTCCTCGCTTGCGGCGTCACGCGCAAGACGCGGCGGATCGTCGAAGCTCCTGTGGACTCGGCGGACCCGCTTCAATCCCGGAATCACCGGACACTGCTCGTGCGCTGCATCGCACACAGTCGCAACCAAATCAATCGTCGAGAGATCGAATGCATCGACTGCCTGCGAGAGATGACCGGAGATGTCCACGCCCACCTCCTGCATCACCCGGACCGCGAGCGGATTCAGCCCGTGGGGATCGGTCCCGGCCGAGCACGCGTCGATGCTGTCCGCTCGCAACGCCCTCGCCCATCCCTCTGCCATCTGACTCCGGCAGGAGTTCCCCGTGCACAGAAACAGCACACGGATGCGAGAAGGATTCGCACTCATATCGAACGCTCCACTTTCTTCCTGCCGTACCACCGCCGCCCCAGCCACAGCGAGACCGATACCAGCATGATCAGCACCGGAACTTCCACGAGCGGACCGACCACAGTCGCGAACGCCACACCGCTCCCGATCCCGAAGACGGCGATGGCCACCGCGATCGCAAGCTCGAAATTGTTCCCGCTGGCCGTGAACGCGAGCGTGGCGGATCGCTCATAGTCCGCGCCGATCCTCCGCGCCAGCCAGAACGATGCGAAGAACATCAGCACGAAGTAAAGCGCCAGAGGCACCGCGATGCGGAGCATGTCGAACGGCAGCTTCACGATCGTGTCGCCCTTGAGCGAGAACATCACCACGATCGTGAACAGCAGGGCGATCAGCGTTACCGGCGCAATCCTCGGCATGAAACGCTTCATGTACCACTCATCGCCCATGATGGGCGTGAGGATGGCCCGCGTGAGCATGCCCGCCACGAAGGGAATGCCGAGGTAGATCATCACGCTCTTGAAGATCTCCCCGATGGTGATGTCCACGACAGCGCCCTCAAGCCCGAAGAAGGCCGGCAGCACCGTGATGAACACCCACGCATACACCCCGAAGAAAAGCACCTGAAAGATGCTGTTGAAGGCCACCAGCGCGGCGCCGTAGTCGCTGCTCCCTCCCGCCAGCGCATTCCACACCAGCACCATCGCGATGCACCTGGCAAGCCCAACAAGAATGAGCCCGACCATGTACTCCGGATGATTGTGCAGGAACAGCACAGCCAGCCCGAACATCAGCACAGGCCCGACCACCCAGTTCAATACGAGCGAAAGACTCAGCACCCGCCAATCACGGAACACCTCCGGCAGGCGCTCGTAACGCACCTTCGCCAGAGGCGGATACATCATCAGGATCAGGCCGATCGCGATCGGGATGTTCGTCGTGCCGACCGTGAACGAATCCACAAAGCCGGTCATCCCCGGCACAAAGCGGCCGAGCATGACCCCCACAGCCATGGCGAGAAAGATCCACAGCGTCAGGAAACGATCAAGCAATCCCAGCCGCCGACTCGGCGCGGGAGCACAGGTCTCGGGAACTTCCTCCGGCACGCTCGTTTCCATGCCGTTCACCGCTTCCGTGCGGAAATGTCAGCGCTCGTGAGATAGTCCGTGATGGTCCCGTCGGGCAGCAGCGATGCGATCTCCCGATACAACGGATCATCAAACTGCGTCAGCGCTGCAACATACTCCGGCTTCGGCTTGATCACGACATCGACAAGCCCGGCTTCCATCGCCCATCGCTCGGTATCCGCGATCAACTCCGCACCCGCGACACAGCCCACCAACGCATCGATCCGAGACAGCACCGCCTCCGGCAACGGACGCAGCAGCGCAAGATCCGACACCGCAACCCGTCCGCCGGGCTTGAGCACCCGTGCGATCTCCTGCCACACCTGCCGCTTCTCCGGCGAGAGATTCAGCACGCAATTACTGATCACCACATCCACGCTCGCATCGGGCAAGGGCAGATGCTCGATCTCGCCCAGACGAAACTCGACATTGTCCAGCCCCGTCCGCTCGCGGTACGCCGTGATGTTCCGACGCGCCTTCGCGAGCATCTCCGGCGTCATATCGACACCGATCACGCGACCGCTCGGACCCACCTTCGGCCCGCACAGAAACGCATCGAACCCCCCGCCGCTGCCGAGGTCCAGCACGACCTCGCCCGTACGGAGCGCCGCGATCGCCGCCGGATTCCCGCAGGAGAGACCCATGTTCGCGCCTTCCGGGAGCGACTCGATCTCCTCGGCGCTGTACCCGATCTGCGCGGCGAGTTGATCCGAGCTCAACGCCACCGGCCCGCAGCACGATCCGCCGCCGCAGCACCCGCCTCCGCTCGGCTGCTTCTCCTGACCCCCAGCGAGAAACACACCGCTCTCGGCGATCTTGGCGTATCCCTCGCGCACCTTCTCGCGTACTTCGTGTCCATTGGCCATTTCCATCATCCTTTCGCTTGGTTCTCCGTAAACCTCGGAACCCCCGGAATCAGCAACAACGCTCCGCTTCACCCGCATCGATCTGGCGAAGCGACTCCGGCGTGCAACACCCCTCCACCTTCAGCAACCGACACAGCGCCTCCGGATCCACCGCAACGATCTCATCGAGCCACGCCCGATCCTTCCGGACCTGCTCCACACCCTCGACCCCCGACAACGCCAGCGCCAGCCCCGCACGCACGCCCTCATCCAGACCCGGCTCGTCCGGATCCGGCATCCGGTAGTACATCCACCGCCCCTGCTTCCGCCCGACCAGCAGCCCCGCCCGGCGCAACTGCGTCAGATGCTGCGACACCGTCGACATCGCCAGCCCCACCAGCGCCTGCAACTGGCACACGCACACCTCCCGACCGCGGCACGCCAGAAGCAGCCGTAAACGAGTCTCATCCCCAAGAGCCTTCGCAATTTCAAGAGTGGTCTGTATCATGATTCGTCATTTCGGCAATGACCAAAGTATAGAATCGATCCAACCCCTGTCAACCGCCACGCGCCCGGAGCCGTGAAAATCGTCCTAAATCCCGAAAAGCCGTGCCGCGGCACGCGCGTACCGCTCGCGCGTCCCCTCCACCACCTCCGCGGGCAGCACCGGCCCCGGAGCCCGCTTGTCCCACGCCCCGCCCCGCGCCAAGCCCTCCAGATACTCGCGGACGAACTGCTTGTCGTACGACTCCTGAGCCCCGCCCGGCGACCAGGCGCTCGCCTCCCAGTACCGCGAGGAATCCGGGGTCAGTGCCTCATCGCACAGCAGCATCGCCCCACGGTCCACGCCGTCCTCGATCACCCCGAACTCGAACTTCGTGTCCGCGAGGATCACCCCCCTCTCGAGGGCGTAGTCGTGGGCGGCCTCGTAGATCGCCAGCGTCATCGCCCGCAACCGCTCCATGACCGCCGCTCCGACCGCAGCGGCCGCGTCATCGAAAGTGATGTTCTCGTCGTGCGCCCCCTGCTCGGCCTTGGTCGCGGGCGTGAAGATCGGCTCGGGCAGACGATCCCCCCGGCGGAGTCCGCTCGGCAGACCGATGCCGCAGACCCGCCCGGTCGCCTCGTACTCCTTCCAGCCGGACCCATCGAGATATCCCCGCGCTACGCACTCTACAGGCGCCACGCGGCATCTCCGTGCGATCGTCACCCGCCCCGCCAGTTGGCGGGCATCCCCCGGCGTCAGCACGCCCTCCCGCACCAAGGTGTCCACATCCGTGGAAAGCAGGTGCGTCTTCGCCAGCCCACGCTCCTCGATCCACCGGAACCACCTGCTCGACAGTGCGGTCAGAATCCGCCCCTTGTCCGGAATCGGCGTCGGCAGCACGACATCGAACGCGGAGAGCCGATCCGTCGCGACGATCAGCAGACGCTCACGCCCCTGGGCATCGGGCGGGAGGTCGTAGATGTCCCGCACCTTCCCGGCACGCCGACCGGGCAGGGGCAGATGCGTCTCCAGAATCGTTCCCATGCTGCAATTCCCTGTGGTCTTCGTGGGTCGGTTGCTTGAGCGTAACATCGGAAGGCCCCCGGGGTTGCGGAACCCGTCCAGTCCGCCACAATGCCCACATCGGGTGCCAGCCGACTTGTCAGGCGGGCACATTGCAGCGTTGCCGGCGAGCGTCGGCGGGGCAGGCCCCAGGGAGCGCGGGCTGGCATGCTTCGGTTTGTCGTCTTCAACGAGGATTCGCCGGCGAGCGATTTCACGCTGCGCCATGCCCACCTGATCGGCAAGGACGACCTCGGCGTCCCAGGCACCATCTCCTTCAGCGAGGGCATCATCACCTGCGAGAAGGCCACCAACGATGAGGCCTCGCTCGCCCTTCAGGTCGATGCCGGTACCTGCGGCATGCTGACCCTCCGTACATGCCTGCTTCCCCACCGCGAGCGCCCCTACCTCCTCGAACTCGAACTCGCCCGTCACCGGATCATGCTCTTCCTCAACAAGATGGAGGAGTGGGGACTCTCCTACATCTCGAATGATGATCCGATCGTCATCGCCTTCGAAGAGGCGCGCACCGCGTTCACGGAGTCGCTCGTTGCCCGTGATCCCAGCGGGGAGTTCACACCGGAGCAGGCCCGTTCGGCGAAGGTCGCGCTGTGCAAGGCCATCGAAGCCAGCGAGGGACTCGCCCGCCTCTGCGCCCAGCGTCAACTGACTTACCGTCTCGATCCGCCCGAGGACACCAAGCCCATCGCCGCACCGCGCCTGGGCATCCTCGTCCCGACCGAGCAGTTCGCCGAACCGCTGCGCAAGATCGTCGCCGGGACATTCGACTTCATGGTCAGCACCATGCGCTGGAAAGAGATCGAGCGCGAGGAGGGACGCTACTCCTTCGTTGAGACCGATCGCTGGATCGAGTGGGCGGTGCGTCAGGGGCGCATCCCCGTCGTCGGCGGACCCATCCTCGACTTCTCGCCCGCGTGCATCCCCGACTGGATGGGCGTCTGGGGTCAGGACTACCAGTCCGTCCGCGAGTTCGCCTACGAACACGCCAAGCGCGTCGTCACACGCTATCGACGCACGGTGAACCGCTGGGTCGCGGTGTCCGGGCTGAATCTCAACCGCGGCTTTTCCTTCTCCGTCGATCAGATGATCGAACTCACCCGCCTCTCCGTGCTCATCGTGCGCAAGCTCCATCCCTCTGCGAAGGTCGTCGTCGAGGTCACCGAGCCGTGGGGCGAACATGTCTCGGCCAATCCGGAATCGCTCTCGCCGCTCCTCTACGCGGAACTCGCCCTCGAATCCGGCATGCAGATCGACGCCCTCGGACTCCGCCTCCAGCTCGGCGACCGGGCACCCGGACGATCCATGCGCGACCTCTGCCAACTCTCCTCACTCCTCGATGATTACGCCGCGTTCGAGCGACCGATCGATGTCACCGCGGTCGGTGTGCCCAGCGCGCCCGTTCCCGAGAGCAACAGCGACGACGAACACGACTGCGAGCCGGGCTGGTGGCGCTCGCCCTGGTCGCCCATCCAGCAGGCGGAGTGGATGACCGAAGCCCTCACCATCATCGCCTCGAAGCCCTACATCCGCTCCGTCGCATGGCAGGCCCTCTTCGATGCATCGCGCTCGCCCGAGATGCCCTGCGGCGGTCTCATCACCACCGAAGGTCGAGCCAAGCCCGGACTCCGGCGCCTCGCCGAAATCCGCGATGCGGTGCGCCAGAAGAAGGTGCCGACCATCGCGCTCGGCGAGATCGTCAGCAACAACACCGACCTCGCCGCCGCCGCGCAGGCCGCGGAATCGGACCAACCCCCGACCGCCTGAACCGACCGCCCGTGTTCCCCAGAGCCAAGCCAGCACGCCTCGCTTCGCTTCAGCCCTCGCGTCGAGGCGCGGCAGGACTCGGCATCCTCCTGATCGCCCTGCTGACCCTCACGCTCGCCCGCGCATGGGACGCGACGCAGACACCAATCACCACCGATCCTGCAACAGCGCGCCAGACCATCGACCTCAACCACGCCGACAGCGACCTGCTCCAACTCCTCCCGGGCATCGGGCCGCGTCGAGCCGAAGCCATCGTGGAAGAACGCCGGGCACGGGGCGTCTTCGTCTCGCTCGAAGACCTCCAGCGCGTCTCGGGGATCGGTCCGCGCACGATCGACCGCATCGCGCCCTTCGTGCGTGTCGGCCCGCCCCCGGAAATCGCCGCATCTCCGTCTCCGCAGGACTAAACTCCCGGTCGCCATCCCATCACACCCTCACACACGCCATCCGACGGATGCCGCGTGCCGCCCCGCCATGCGCCAAACGGAACAGATCACACCATCGACGCTCAAAGCCATCGCCGCTTCGCCCGGTGTGATCGACCTGGCGAGCGCACTGGGGCGCGCCGAGAGCACGAGCGCCATCGGCGCTGCCGGATCATCCACCGCACTCGTCACCGGCGCGGTCGCACAGCTCCGACAGCGTCTCACGCTTCTCATCACCGCGCACCTCGACGATGCGGATGAAGCAGTCGAGGAGTTGCTGGCGCAGGGCATCCCCGCATCGCGCCTGCCCGCGCTCGAGATCCTCCCCGGAGAAACCGGCGTCAGTCTCGATCTCTTCGCCGAGCGCCTCTCGACGGTGCGCTCCATGCTCGCGGGCGAGTACTCCGACCGTGCATTCGTCCTCGCGTGCCCGATTCAGTCGCTCATGCAGGGCGTCCCCCGCCCCGAGCGGATGGAAGAACTCCTCCTCTGCCTCGCGCCCGGCGATGCGCGCGGCCCCGAGTTCATCACGCGCTGGCTCTCGCTCGCCGGATACAAGCGGCTGGACTCCATCGAGGAGCCCGGCGACTTCGCGGTGCGCGGCGGCATCGTCGACATCTTCCCGCCATCCTCCGAAAAAGACTCCGGCGGCGCGGTCCGACTCGACTTCTTCGGCGATGAACTCGAATCCATCACCGAGATCGACCTCGAAACGATGGGCTCCGACCGACGCCTCGAACGCATCGAACTCGTCGGCGTCTCGCTCGAAGCCGCGGCCTCCGATGAGCGGACCATCCCCTTCCTCGAACTCGTGCCGCGAAACGCCATCGCCATCGTCAGCGAAACGCTCGAAGTCACCGAGCAGGGACGCGGCTACTTCGAGCGCGTCACCGATGCGCGCGGCATCATCGGCCCCCCCGCGGTCTTCAAGGCGCTCCGCGAACGGCTCCACGCGTGGGCCGAGATCAACCAGTTCGGCGCACCCGGCGCTGGCGTCATCGAACTCCCCGCCCGCATCCTCCCAGAGTTCGCACGCGATGCTTCCGATGCCGTGCGCGAGCTCGGCGAACTGACGCGCGACCACCGTGTCACCGTCTTCTGCCAGAACGAAGGCGAGCAGCAACGCTTCACCGAACTCCTCGCGGAATTCGCCCCCGACGCCGCCATCGACCACACCGTCCAATACCTGCACCGGGGCTTCATCTGGGAATCCGACAAAGATCCCCCGGAATCACCCCCGAACGAATTACCCCTCGCCCTCATCCCCTACCACGAACTCCTCCACCGCTACCAGACCCGCCGACGCATCCGCCGACTCCGCACCGGAAAATCCACCGACACCTTCCTCGAACTCACCGTCGGCGACTATGTCGTCCATTCCGACCACGGCATCGCGAAGTTCACCGGCCTGCGCACGCTCAAGGCGCGCGCCCCGAAGGCCACCGCCGAGGCCGAAACCGAGCAACGAATCGAGAAGGCCGCGCGGCGCGCCAAGGACGACACGCCCTCCGAGGAATTCCTCACACTCGAATTCTCGGGCAGGACCAAGCTCCATGTCCCCGTCGCCCAGATCGACAAGGTTCAGAAATATGTCGGCGGGTTCCACGGCCGCCCGCCCCTCTCGGCCCTCGGCGGCAAGAAGTGGGAATCGCAGAAGGAGCGCGTCAAGGAGTCCGTCCGCGATCTCGCGGCGGAATTGCTGCGCATCCAGGCGGCGCGTGAGCACTCCCCCGGCACACGCTTCCCCGCCGACACGCCGTGGCAGGTCGAGTTCGAGGCCGAGTTCCCCTACGAGGAGACCGAGGACCAGCTCGCCGCGCTCTCGGAAATCAAGAAGGACATGACCTCCTCCCGCCCGATGGACCGCCTGCTCTGCGGCGATGTCGGCTACGGCAAGACCGAGGTCGCCATCCGTGCCGCGTTCAAGGCCGCCGAGTACGGCAAGCAGGTCGCGGTGCTCGTCCCGACGACGCTCCTCGCCGAGCAGCACGAGCGCACCTTCCGCGAGCGCTTCGCGGGCTACCCCTTCACCGTCGAATCACTCTCTCGCTTCAAGACACGCTCCGAGCAGAACGATGTCCTCATGCGCGCCCGCAAAGGGCAGGTCGACATTCTCATCGGCACCCACCGCCTGCTCAGCAAGGATGTGCGGTTCGCGGACCTCGGGCTCGTCATCGTCGATGAAGAGCAGCGCTTCGGTGTCGAGCACAAGAACGCGCTGCTCCAGCTCCGGCTCACCGCCGATGTCCTGACCCTCAGCGCCACGCCCATCCCGCGCACGCTCCACATGTCCATGCTCGGGCTCCGTGACATCTCCTCGCTCTCGACCCCGCCGCTCGACCGGCGCGCCGTCGTCACCGAAGTCATCCCCTACAACGAGAAGCGCATCGCCCAGGCCATCTCCCGTGAACTGGCGCGCGAAGGGCAGATCTACTTCGTCCACAACCGCGTCCACAACATCAAGTCAGTCGCCGACGATGTCCGCCGACTCGCCCCCGATGCCCGCATCGTCATCGGCCACGGCCAGATGGCCCCCCACGAGCTCGAAGATGTCATGCGCACCTTCGTCAACCGCGATGCCGACATCCTCGTCTCCACCACCATCATCGAATCCGGCATCGACATCCCCACCGCCAACACGATGATCATCAGCAACGCCGACATGTTCGGCCTCGCCGATCTCCACCAGCTCCGCGGACGCGTCGGACGCTACAAGCACCGCGCCTACTGCTATCTCCTCCTGCCCAACGACCGCCCCATCACCGAAACCGCCACGCGACGACTCCGCGCCATCGAGGAATTTTCGATGCTCGGCGCGGGCTTCAAGATCGCCATGCGCGATCTCGAGATCCGCGGCGCGGGCAACCTCCTCGGCTCCGAGCAGAGCGGGCACATCGCCGCCGTCGGATACGACATGTACTGCCGACTCCTCGACCACGCCGCGCGCGAGCTCCGCCACGAGTCCACCGTCGAGCCCAGCGAAACCACCATCGAGATCGGTCTCGCCGGATCGCTCCCCAAGCCGTACATCCCCAGCGACAACCGCCGGCTCGAAGCGTATCGGCGCATCGCCACCGCACGAACCATCGACGACCTCGAAACCGCCCGCGCCGACCTCGTCAGCGCCTACGGCGAGCCGCCCCCCGCCGCCGAGAAACTCTTCGAGCTCGCACAGATCCGCATCGGCGCGCACGCGCTGGGCATCCGCTCCATCGCACTCCACGAGCGCGATGTCATCATTCGCGCCGAGCAGGCCGAACCCGTCCTCCGCGCCTTCGACGGCGTGCAGGGATCGCTCCGACCGCTCACACCAAAGCCCGGTGATGAACTCGTCCAGATCTACTTCCGCCCACCCGATGCCTACCGCGAACCCGCCACGCTCAGCGCGGTGCTGCGCAAGCGGCTCGCGCCCGCATCATGAGCGCGGCGCGGACGGCGTCGACTCGATCCATATCTCGCGGATGTCCTGCCGATCCACGACTCGGCGCATGAGCAGGTAGATCACGCCCGAAGCGGTGTACCAGTACGAAACCGCAACGCCCGTCACGAGCAGCCGCATCGCCATGCCCGCAAGTTGCAGTGTGGGATTCGATTCCCTGTCCCAGTTCAGCCCCGAGACGCCCGCCCACGACGCCGAGAGTACGACCCCCGCCGCCAGGAAAGCCATTCCCGACACGATCGCGAAGTAGAGCAACCATCGCAGCGTGCGGGCCACGAGATACGCCCCCGCTCGCTGGATCGCATCCATAGCATCGGTCCGCTCCGCCGCGATCGCGGGCACGATCATCGTCTGGCAAGCAACGAGCGCCAGCCACAGAATCCCCGCGATGATGCTGACGAGGTACCCAGCGTCCGCGAAAACAGCCATCCCGGTCTTCCACAGCAGCGCCGCCGCACCGACCACGACGAGCATCACCACGCCCTGGATCACAACCGCGCCCAGCCACGCCTTCCACGAGTGCACAGCAAACAGCACACTCCCGCGCAGACCGAGATACGCCTCGCTCGACACCCGCAGAATCGCCGAACGCGCGATCCCGATCCCCACCGCGCTCAACGGGACCAGCACGATCACCCAGAACAACACCGCCGAGAGCGTCACCGACGACACCGGGCTCCGCGGCAGCAGCGAGAAGGGCGCTCCACTCGTGAACCCGGAACGCTCGTACCACAACGCCGAGACGATCCACCACGCCGCGCCGCCCGCGATGCCCAGCAGCAGCCGTTCCGGCGCGAGCGACATCGCCGGCGTCCGCAGCAGCATGGGCCACACCCAACTCCGTGTCAGATCACCCCACACCACCGGCTCACGACCGATCGGCCGCTGATCATCCCCGCGCTCATCGCCTGTCTCGTGCATACGCCCGCATCATCGCACACCCCGCCCGCTTCTGCACGCTCACACGCCGCCCAGCACGCGCTCCGCCTCCGCGAGCAACTCCTCCGGCTCGACCATCCGCCCCGGACCCACCGCGCGGCACGCCTGCCACCCGCTCGCCGGGCCGACCATACGGAACCCATCGCCCTCCAGCGTCTTGAGATTCCGCTGCGTCGATGGCTGCGCCCACATCACCTCATTCATCGACGGAGCCAGCAGTACTGGTGTCTTCGTCCGATCCACCGCGCTGAGCACCAGCGACACCACATCATCCGTCCGCCCCGTCGCCAGCTTCGCCATGAAGTCCATCGTGCACGGCGCGATCACCGCCAGATCGAGCCCCCGCGCCGTCGCGATGTGCTGCGGATCGCTCGCCTCCACATGCTCCCACTGGCTCGTGTACACCGGACGACCCGACAGCGCCTGGAAAGTCAGCGGCGTCACGAACCGCGCCGCCGCGTCCGTCATCGCCACCGTCACCGACGCTCCGCCCTGCGCCAGACGCGAGACGAGCATCGCCGCCTTGTACGCAGCGATACCGCCCGTCACCCCGACAAGGATGCGACGATCAGTCAGTGCACTTTTCATTTTCTCATCGCTCACGACCTGAGAGCGCTGACCTTCATCTCCGGGGCGCCCTCGGGCGGCGTGAAGCCCGGAGGAATCAGCACCTCGGATGTGCAATCCTCGGGAAGCTCCGTGCGCGAGTAATCCACACAGATCTTCTCCTGAAGGATCTCATCGATCACCACCTCGAGATCGGTCCGGCCGTTCCGCTCCACCAGCGGGCGTGCGCCATCCATCAGCTCCACAAGCCGCTTCTGGATCAGCACGCACAACTTGAAACGGCCGCCAACCTTGTCGACGACATCTTCGCTCTTCAGCGCTTCGATCATCCTGTGGTCGCTCCTCGTGCGTCGGCGATGCCCGTAATCCCGATCCCGAGGCAACCGGGCGGCTCGGATGGGCGAATCGCAAGATCAGAGAGTATACTCCACACACGGGTTCGACCACCAACAACGATTTCCCGCCCTCTCGGCGGTACCCCGCCCGGTTTCCGGCGACCGTTCCGGGCAATTCGGAATCTCATGACCTCGACCAGAACCTTCCAGTTCGGCGATCGCGTCGTGCATCACGCACGCCCTGAATGGGGGATCGGCGTCGTCACCAACGCCCAGAAGATCCTCGCCGACGGCTCCGCGGCCCAGCGGCTCACCGTCCGCTTCGAGCGGGAGGGCATGAAGACCGTCTCCACCGCCCACGCCGACATCCGCCCCGCCGGCGAGGCCGAGCCCGTCGCAGCCGAGGCCGCCCAGATCCCCGAGTGGCTCGGACGCCAGGACCCCATCGAGATCGCCCGACGCATGGGCCACCTCCCCGAACCCGCCCGAGACCCCTTCGCCACCCCCGCCCAACGCCTCAAGGCCACCCTCAACCTCTACCGCTTCTCGGATCAGGGCTCCTCCCTCCTCGACTGGGCCGCCATGCAGACCGGCCTCACCGACCCCCTCTCCCGGTTCTCACGCCACGAGCTCGAGGAGTACTTTCGGCGCTTCGCCCACGAACGCGAGCAGCACCTCCGCTCCCTGCTCTCGGACCTCCAGAAGTCCGACCCCGCCGCCCTGGCACGCATCGCCGCCGATGCCACCCCGGATCAGCGCTCCGTGCTGCAACGCCTCAACGCCCGGCGTTGAGCCCACGCAACATCCCGCGCCGCCCCACCATCCGGAGGTCGCCATGCACCCCGCACACACAGCGCGCCACCCCCGCTGCGCCATCCACCTGCCCCACATTTCCGGACCACGCCCCGCCATCGCCACGCCGGCACGCTCCGAGGCCACGCTGGCACGCACCGTGCCCCCCTCTTTCCGTCCGCGACACAGGTCGCCTCCAACAACCCAAGATGCGAGACGGAGCCACCATGAACGAGCAGGAGTTCAACAATAAGCTCGGAGAACTCATCGATCAGATCGAGACCCTCCCGGCGCCCCAGCGCGAGCAGCTCCAGAAGCTCGCTCGTGAAACACGCGAACGCCATCAGCGCATCCGTTCCACGGTCAAGAGTCTCCAGGACTCCCTCGACTACCTCCGCCTCTCCGTCAAGTACCTCGTCTTCGACCTCGAAGCCACACGCCGCGAGAACGACTACCTCCGGCGCATGCTCGGCGCGAGCGACTCCAACGGAAACGCCTCACCAGACCAGAACAACGGCTGATCGCGCACCCCCCGCGAATCGCCACGCTCGACAACGGAAGCCCGGTGGGACTGAGAGAGACGGACGCCGGTGGCCCGAAAGGGTCGCCGGCTGTTCGCTTTTGGAGACATCGACTCCGCACGAGCCATTCAGGTCCGGCGGATGTTCTCTCGGCTCAGCATCAGATCGAAGGTCGCCGCGGCGAAGTCCTGATCCTTTGCAGACAGTGTCGTGTAGAAGGGAACCGCGATCGTTCGCTGCGAGATACGCTCGGCGATCGGGAAATCGCCCTCCTTGTAGCCGAACATCTCCCGGTACACCGGCTGCAGATGGATGCACGGGAAATACGGCGCCCCCCCCACCTCGTGCCGGTGCATCCCCTCGATGATCCGGTCGCGCTCCTCAGCCGTGTATTGATCGCTCAGCCGCAGCACGAACACGAACCACGACATCACCGTCTCCGGCGATACCGTCGGCAGAACGACATCGTGATTGTCGAGAAATCGCTCCATGTACCGACGCGCCACCGCCTGGCGACGCGCGACCACCTGCTCCAGACGACGCACCTGCGACAGCCCCAGCGCCGCCTGCAGCTCGCTCATGCGGTAGTTGTACCCAAGCCGCTCGAAGCGCATCCAGTTCTTCAGGCCGCCACCCCCATCCGTCGCGCGCCCCTGATTCCGCAGCGAACGGCACACCGAGGCCAGACGCTCATCATCCGTCACGATCATGCCCCCCTCGCCCGTCGTGATCTGCTTGTTCGGATAAAAACCGAAGACCCCCGCATGGCCGAACCCGCCGATCGGCCGCCCGCGCCAAGATCCACCCAGCCCTTCGCAACAATCCTCGATCAGACGGATCTCGTACTTGTCCGCGATCCGCCGGTAGGTCTCCATGTGCTCGGGGTTCCCGAAGGTCTCCACCGCGAGGATCGCCTTCGTTTTCGGCGTGATCTTCGCCTCGATCTGCGAGGGATCCATGTTCAGCGATTTCGACTCGATGTCCACGAACACCGGCTTCGCGCCCACATACAAAATGCAGTTGCTGCTCGCGATGAACGAGAACGGCGTCGTGATCACCTCATCCCCCGGACCGATCCCCATCGCCAGCAGCAACATGTGCAGCCCCGCCGTACCGGATGAGCACGCCACACCCTCCAGCCGATCCGTCAGCGTCGCGACCTCCCGCTCGAACGCCTCCTGATACGGCCCGATCGACAGACGGCCCGACCGCATCGCCGCCGTCACCGCGAGAATGTCCTCCTCCGTGATCTCCGGCGCCGACAGCGGAACTTCCTCAGACATCCCCGAACCGCCCTTCTTCAAAACCGCACAAACTTCCACGCTTCATGCCGCTTGTATCGGGCATTCACCCACTCGACTCATCAACGAGACGCCATCAGCGTCGCCAACGCCTGACGATGCTCACCCCGGATCCGGAGCGCCAACCACGCCGCCTGCACCCGCAACGGACGCGGCAGCATGCTCTCCCCCATCGCTGCACGCTCCACCCGATCCCGAACACCATCGCTCGAATCGCCCCACCGCGCCGCCGCGATCGCCCCCATGTGCGACAACACCCGAACCCCCCACTCCGGCTCCTCATCCGCCCCCCACAGCACCGCGGGCGGACCCTGCAACACCCCCGCAAGCACCGCCTCCGCCATCGCTTCAGATCCCCCATCCACCGCGGCCCGGACCACGCTCGACAACCGCCCCGGAGCAATCCGCGCCAGCTCGCGCGACAACGCGAACACCACTTCGCTGCTCACCCGCAATTCCCCCAGCATCCGCAGCGTCACCAGCTCCAGCACGCTCGCCCGCCGCTCACGCTCCAGTCGGTCCACCACCTCGAACGCCCACCCCCGCAGCAGCGTGGAGCGTGTCGAAAGCACCGAGACAAGCTCCTCGACGATCCGCCCGTCGTCTCCGGAGCGGAACGCCAGCGATGCCCGTCCGAGCCGCGCGATCGCATCGCGCTCATCCGCCGCCATCGTCTCCAGCACACCCATCGGCGCGGTCGCCCACGCGGCAGCACCGATCACCGACCACTGCAACGCACCGCCAAGACTCTCCGCACCCGAATAACGCTCGCGCCACAGCCGCTCGCCGCGCGACGGCGCGGTCGTCAGCATCGCACGCACCGCCAGCCGCTCCACCGACGACCGATCCACGCTCTCCGGTGCATCGGGCAGCGCCGCCAGCACCGAGTC
>ERZ869909.1063-NODE-1063-length-24547-cov-33.028606_pt1 | contig 24547 bp, 24 predicted proteins | sample MGYA00520892_ERZ869909 | MGnify/ENA primary metagenome ERZ869909 (study PRJEB32215, sample SAMEA104723947) | bioreactor metagenome | biome: bioreactor; feature: anaerobic bioreactor; material: water | place: China | collected 2015-03-12 ... | reverse complement strand
ACGGAGGCCGTCGCTGACCTGGACCGAGACAAGGACGCCGCCCGCAGAACGGGCCGCGTCGGAGCCGATGCGGAGCGCATGCGCCGCGAGATTGCGGAGCGTCTTGAGCGCCTCGGCGGCGTCGGGCCGGCTGGCCGACGATCTGGCAAGCCTCGATCCTGAAGCGCTCGGCTTCATTCTTGCCGACTGGCAGGTCTGGGCGCGCGACGATCAATTGCCGCCGGTCGCGACAGAGACGGGCGGCGACTGGCGCGTCTGGCTGATCCTCGGCGGGCGCGGCGCGGGAAAGACGCGGGCGGGCGCCGAATGGGTGCGGGCCAAGGCGCTCGGCATTCCGCCGCTCGGCGCGGAGAGAGCGCATCGTATCGCGCTCGTGGGCGAAACGCTGGCGGATGTCCGCCGCGTGATGATCGAAGGTGTATCGGGATTGCTGGCCGTTCACGGCGACGACGAGCGCCCGACGCTCGAAGTCTCGAAGTCGCAACTCGTGTGGCCAAACGGAACGATCGCGCAGATGTTTTCGGCGGAAGATCCGAACAGCCTGCGTGGGCCGCAGTTCGATGCGGCCTGGTGCGACGAGCTTGCGAAGTGGCGCTACGCGGAAGAGACATGGGACATGCTGCAGTTCGGGTTGCGCCTTGGAGAGGTGCCGGCGATTGCCGTCACGACGACTCCGAAGCCGCTCCCGCTTCTGAAGAGCATCATGGAAGATCCGGCAACGGTGATGACGCGGACAGCAACGGTGGCCAATGCGGCCCATCTGGCACCTGCGTTCATTGCGGAGATGGAGCGGCGCTACGCCGGAACGGCGCTGGGGCGGCAGGAGCTCCTGGGCGAGATCGTCGACGAGCAATCCGGCAGCCTGTGGCGGCGGGATTGGATCGAGCAGGCGCGTGTGACCCAGTGCCCGGAATTGAGAAGTGTCGTCGTCGCCGTCGATCCGCCGGTGACGGCAACCGCGCGCTCCGACGCGTGCGGCATCGTCATTGCCGGGCTGGGAGCGGATGGACGTGCCTACATCGCGGCCGACCGCACCCTGCAGGGCCGCACGCCGGACGTGTGGGCGCGGGCGGCCATGCGCGCGTATCATGACTTCATGGCCGACCGCGTCGTCGCGGAGGTGAACCAGGGCGGCGATCTCGTCGTGTCGGTGTTGCGCCAGATCGACGAGGCGGTGGCGGTGCGCACCGTGCGCGCGACGCGCGGAAAGTGGCTGAGGGCCGAGCCTGTCGCAGCGCTTTATGCGGAAGGCCGCGTCGCGCATGTGGGCGTGCACGCCACATTGGAAGAGCAGATGCTCGCGTTCGGCGCGGATGGGCTTGCGCGCGGGCGCAGCCCGGACCGGGTAGACGCGCTGGTGTGGGCGCTGACCGATCTGATGATCGAGCGGACGGCCCAGCCGGGCATCCGCCAGCTTTAGGGTCCGTACTCAATATTCGATGGGACATTGATGAGGCAAGACAAGCCAAGGGCCAGGAAAATCGCGCAGCGCGATGCCTTCGCATCGGGCAAGCGATTTGACGCCGCCATTGGCTTGTCTTGCCTCACCCCGGAGGGGCGCGGTCCTTTCACGCCGCTGGTGCGTCCCGAAAGCTTGCAAACCATGGAGGTTTGCTGCGCTTCCGCTCCTGCCAGCAGCACGAAAGTCCTCGCGTCAATGCCCATCCAATATTGAGTACGGATCCTAAAACGCGACCCAAAGCAAGGACCTTTCGATGCCGCGTATTTTGGAGACGCTGGCGGGCTTCTGGCCCGGCCGGGCGAAACCCTCTGTCGTGTCGCCCGCCGACGAAGCCAAGGCGAGCGCGACGGGACCGCTGATCGTGTTGGAGACGCTGGGCCGCCCCGTCTGGACCCCGCGCGACTACGAGGCCTTTGCGCGCGAAGGCTTCATGCAGAACGCGATCGTCTATCGCGCGGTGCGCATGATCTCGGAAGCGGCAGCGTCCGTGCCGCTGCTGCTGTACGAGGGCGATACGGAGATCGAGCAGCATCCGCTCCTCGATCTGGTGGCGAGACCGAGCATCGACCACACGAGCGCGGATTTTCTCGAAAGCTGGTACGGCTATCTGCTGGTCTCCGGAAACGGCTATGTCGAGGCGGTGGCTGTCGACGGGAAGCTGCGCGAGCTCTATGCGCTGAGGCCCGACCGCATGAAGGTCGTGCCCGGCGGCGAGGGGTGGCCGGAAGCCTACGAATATACGTGCGCCGGGCGCACTGTGCGCTTCGACGAGGAGCCCATCGAAGGCGTTCGCCCGATCCTTCATGTGCGCCTGTTTCACCCCGTGAACGACCACTACGGCATGAGCCCCGTCGAGGCGGCGGCGCAGGCCATCGACATTCACAATACGGCGGGCCGCTGGAACAAGGCCCTGCTCGACAATTCGGCGCGTCCTTCCGGCGCGCTCGTCTATGGCGGCGCGGACGGGCGGATGACACCCGAGCAATTCGAGCGCCTCAAAGCAGAGTTGGAAGACGGCTTCCAGGGGCCGAGACGTGCGGGGCGTCCTCTGCTCCTGGAGGGCGGGCTCGACTGGAAGCCCTTGAGCCTTTCGCCGAAGGACATGGATTTCATCGAGGCGCGCAACGGCGCGGCGCGGGAGATCGCGCTCGCCTTCGGCGTGCCGCCGATGTTGCTCGGCATTCCGGGCGACAACACGTACTCGAACTATCAGGAGGCGCAGCGGGCGTTCTGGCGAGGTACGGTGCTGCCGCTCGTGGCGCGCACGGCGAAGGCGCTGTCATTCTGGCTCGCTCCGGCATGGGACGCGGGCAGCCAGAGCCTGCATCCGATGCAGGGCGAGGGGCGTCTCGAATTGCGCCCCGACCTCGATCAGATCGAGGCATTGACGAGTGAGCGCGAAGCGCTCTGGGCGCGGATCGAGAAGGTGAGCTTCCTGACACGGAACGAGAAGCGCGCCGCGGTCGGCTACGCCCCGCTTGTGGACGAGCCGATCACCGACCCGCCGGCGACAGAGTGAGCGTCGGCGCGGACGCCCGGCATCAACGCTTCCAGCAGACAACGATGAACTCCGGAGTTTCCTGAATGGGCGCTTCACAGGCGAACCGAACGACGACGCGCGGCCTTTTGCCGGCCCCCGCACCAGAAATGAAATTCATCTCCCTCGACTTCAAGCACGCGGAGGCCGACGGGACGTTCGAGGGCTACGCGAGCCTGTTCAACCGCGAGGACCTGGGACGCGACATCGTGATGCCGGGCGCGTTCCGCGAAAGCCTGGCCAGCCGCGGACCGCGCGGCGTCAAGCTTCTCTTTCAGCACGACTCGAACCAGCCGATCGGGGTCTGGACGGCGCTTCAGGAAGACGCGCGCGGGCTCCATGCGCAGGGCCGCCTCATGCGTGAGGTTGCGAAAGCGCGTGAGGTGATGGCGCTGATGCGGGCCGGCGCGCTGGATGGGCTTTCCATCGGCTTTCGCACGGTGAAGGCGCGCCGCGATAAGGCATCGGGCGTGCGACGGATCGACAAGATCGATCTCTGGGAGATTTCGATCGTGACGTTTCCTCTGCTCCCCGAGGCGCGGATCACGACGACGAAACAGACGCCGTTCGCGTCGGGCCCTCCGACCGAGCGCGAGTTCGAGCGCTGGCTCACGCGGGATGCTGGGCTGACGCGAGGCGAGGCCCGTGCGGTGCTCCGTTCGGGTCTCGCGGGCCTCAAGGCTCTGCGGGATGCGGGCCGAGGCATGACGACGGAGGCACGGTTGGCCGCCCGCATGCGGGACGCGGCCCTTGCGCTCCGATCGTGACGTGACACGCAGGCATCCAAAGGACAGGACCAACATGGCAGACCACGACGAGATCGAAACGAAGGCCGGCAGCAGCGTCGGCGCGGCGTTCGAGGATTTCATGCGCGCGTTCGAGGCCTACAAGGAGACGAACGACGAGCGGCTCGGCGAACTCGAGCGGCGCTCGGCGTCGGACCCGCTGATCGACGAGCGCCTGGCGCGGATCGACCGCGCCATCGACGAGACGAAGCGGACGGCGGACCGGCTGGCGCTCAAGGCGGAGCGCCCGCATATCGGCGGCAGTGCGCCGGAGACGGGCGCCGTGCGCGAGCATCGCCAGGCGTTCCACGCCTATGTCCGTAAAGGCGAGGCCGCGGGGCTCCATCTCCTGGAGCAGAAGGCGCTCGCGGTGTCGACGAACAGCGGCGCCGACGGCGGCTACCTCGTGCCGCCCGAGACGGAGCGGGCCGTGATGTCGGCGCTGAAGGATATCTCGCCGATCCGCGCCATCGCATCCGTGCGGCAGGTCTCCGGCTCGGTCTACAAGAAGCCGTTTGCGACGACAGGCTTTGCACACGGCTGGGTGGCGGAGACGACGGAGCGAACGCAGACGAATACGCCGACGCTCGTCGAGATCCCATTCGCGACGAAGGAGCTTTACGCCATGCCGGCGGCGTCCGCGACGCTGCTCGACGACAGCGCCGTCGATATCGACGCGTGGATCGCCGAGGAGGTGCAGGGCACGTTTGCCGAGCAGGAGGGCAAGGCCTTCGTCAGCGGCAACGGGACGACGGAGCCGACGGGCTTCCTGACGTACACCAAGGAGGTGGCAGGCGCCGAAGAGTGGGGCGAGATCGCCTACATCAAGACGGGCGTGAACGGCGCGTTTCCGGCCGACAATCCCTCCGACAAGCTGATCGACCTCGTCTACACGCTGAAGGCGGGCTATCGCGCGAACGGAACGTTCGTGTTCAATCGCGGCACGCAGGCCGCGATCCGCAAGATGAAGGACGATGACGGCACCTACCTCTGGCAGCCCGCGGCCGCGGCCGGCGAGCCATCGCTTCTGATGGGCTATCCGGTCGTCGAATCCGAGGACATGCCCGTGATCGCCAACGGGGCCTATGCCATCGCCTTCGGCGACTTCCGGCGCGGCTATCTCGTCGTCGACCGCGTCGGCATCCGCGTGCTGCGCGATCCCTACTCCGCCAAGCCCTACGTGCTGTTCTACACGACCAAGCGCGTGGGCGGCGGCGTGCAGGACTTCAACGCGATCAAGCTGCTTCGCTTCGCGGAGTAGAGCGGCGCGCGAATGGGCGCGTAAGCGAAAACACAGAATACCGGCGGGTCTCCTCCCTCTCGCCGGGTGAGAGCGAAGCCGCCGGCACCCCCTCCGGCGGCTTCGCTCGTTGGGGGGCCTGATCGACCAACGAGGAGAGGACAGCATGGCTTTGACCCTGACGGGCGCGCCCGCCGTGGAGCCGGTGACGGTGAGTGCGGCGAAGACGCATCTGCGCATCGACGGAAACGCCGAGGACATCTTGATCGCGAGCCTGATCGTGACATCCCGGCTGCACGTCGAAGCCGCACTCGGCCTCGCGCTGATCAAGCAGCAGTGGCGCCTGACGCTCGACAAGTGGCCGGAGCCGCGGTGGTCGAAGCATCGTGCGGTGCGGTTCCCGATACGGCCGATACGCAGCGTGGCGGAAGTGCGCGTGCGCGGAACGGATGGCACGCCCGCCGTGCTCACGCCGCAGAGCTACCTGCTCGATCAGGACGCGTTGATACCGCGGCTCGTGCCTCGCGACGGAAGCTGGCCCACGCCGGGCGTGCCGGCGGCCGGCATCGAGATCGATTTCGAAGCGGGCATGGGAGAGGAGGCGGACGACGTGCCGGAGCCGATCCGCCACGCGATCCTGTTGCTCGTGGCGCACTGGTACGAGCATCGCGATCCGATGGAGATCGGAACCGTCGGCGCAGCGATCCCGGCTGCCGTGTCGGATCTGTTGAAGCCCTATCGGGAGGTGCGGCTGTGACGCGGATGCCGATCGGGACGATGAGGCACAGGCTGGGGCTCGAAGCGCCGGTCGATACCTCGGACGGCGGCGGTGGCGCAACGCGTGCGTGGTCGCTCGTCGCGGAGGTGTGGGGGGCGATCGAGCCCGCGTCGGGCGGTGAGCACGTCGCGGCCGATGCAGCGCATGGCCGCGTGAGTCACGAGATCTGGATCCGGCACAGAGCGGGGCTTGGGCCGCATATGCGGTTCAAGATGGGAGCGAGGATATTCGACATCCGCGCCGTTATCGACAGCGGGGCGCGGCGGCGCTTCCTGCGCTGTCTCGTCGAGGAGCGCGTGCCGTGAAGATCGAGGTGCGCCTGGATGGCGGTGAGTTTCGTCGGATCGACTCGTTGATGGCGGCTGTGCGGCGACGTGCGCTGGAGCGGGGCGAGGCCCGCCGCGCGGCACGGGCCGAAGCCGAAACGAGAGAACGCGAGATGCCGACGCGCTCCGAAGATGGACGCGGCGATGGCGCGAGGAGATAGCGGATGGCGGCTCCGGCTTGGGAACTGCAGAAGGCCGTGTATGGCGCGCTGATTGCGAATGCGGGCCTCGTTGCGGCGCTCGGCGGCGCGCGCATCTACGACGAGGTGCCGCGCGGTGCCGCATTCCCCTACGTGACGTTCGGGCCGATCTCGACGCGGGATTGGAGCACCGGCACGGACGAGGGCGCGGAGCATACGCTGACGCTGCGCGCCTGGTCGAAAGGGGGCGGCGCGCGCGAGGTGCATCTCGTGCTCGATGCCATGCGCGCGGCGCTGCACGAGGCGGCGTTGACGATATCCGGACAGCGCCTCGTAAGCCTGCGCCACGAGGCGAGCGAGGCTGCGCGCGAGAGAGACGGCGAGACGTGGCAGGGCACCGCGCGCTTCCGCGCCGTGACCGAGCCGGTGCCGTAGCGGACACGATAGCGCCTCCTCGCCGGGAAGCGGTGAAGCGAAGCGAAAACGAGCAACATCTTCGGCTGCGTGAGCGGCCGGGGAGCAAGGCGACCCGCGGTGAGCCGCGCCCCCGCGGAGCGCCAGCGCGCCACGTGGCGCGCGGACGGGCGCGTGAGCGGAGACAGACATGGCGGCGCAGAAAGGCAAGGACCTTCTCTTGAAGGTCGACAGCAACGGATCGGGGAGCTTCACGACGGTTGCAGGATTGCGAGCGCGAGCCATCGCGTTCAACGCCGAGACGGTGGACGTGACGCACCAGGAGAGTGCGGGGCAATGGCGCGAGCTGCTGGCCGGCGCGGGCGTCAAGAGCGCGCGGCTCTCGGGCTCGGGTATCTTCAAGGACGCGGACTCGGATGCGCTGATCCGAAGCTACGTGTTCGACGGAACGATCCGCGACTGGCAGGTCGTGGTGCCGGATTTCGGCATCGTGGAAGGCGCGTTCCAGATCACCTCGTTCGAGCTGACGGGCCGCCATGACGGCGAGGTGGCGTTCGAGATCGCGCTCGAATCCGCCGGTGCCCTGAGTTTCGACACCGACTGACGGGGAGGGATGCGAGATGGCCAACCGGCATCGTGGTGAAATCGACGCTGTGCTCGACGGCAAGTCTTATCGGCTCTGCCTGACGCTCGGCGCGCTTGCCGAGCTCGAAGCCGCTTTCGGCGACGAGGACATGCTTGCGCTGGCGACGCGCTTCGAAACCGGGCGCATTTCGGCAACCGACTGCCAGCGCGTCATCGGGGCGGGCCTGCGTGGCGCGGGCCACGACGTGAGCGACCTCGCGGTGGCCGCGATGCGCGTCGAAGGTGGCGCCGCAGGATACGTGGACATCGTGGCGCGCCTGCTCGCGACGACATTTGCGGCCGAAGCCGGACCCGAGGCGTCCGAGCCTCGAGGAGGCGACGCCGCCGGCCCTTTCCCTGGCAGGACGTGATGGCCGTGGGCTTTGGCCTGTTGGGGCTGGAGCCGCGTGCCTTCTGGAGCCTGACGCTTCCGGAGCTCGACGCGGCGGTACGCGGCCGTTTCGGCCTGACGCGCAGCGAGACGCCACCGTCGCGGCGCGAGCTTTCGGAATTGCAGCACCGCTATCCGGACCGATGAGAACGGACGCCTCATATGAACGATTTCAATACGCCGGCGGAAACCTGGACGGTGGCGATCAATGCCGACACGACGGGTCTTTCGTCGGAGCTTCGCAACGCGGCGCGCCTGGGCCGGCAGTTCTCGACGGCCCTCGTGGGCGCGTTCGACGGGATCGCCGTCAAGGGGCGCGCTGTGGGCGATGTGTTGCGCACGCTGGCGCTGAGACTTTCGGACATCGTGCTGAAAGCGGCGTTGAGACCGCTCGAGCAGGGCTTCGGCAACCTGGTGTCGGGCCTGATGTCGGGTGGAGTCGCGTTCGCGAAAGGCGGCGCGGTGCGGCAGGGGCTGCCGGTGCCGTTTGCCTCCGGCGGGGTTATTCAAAGCCCGATCTCGTTTCCGCTTGCGGGCGGACGCTTCGGTATCGCGGGCGAGCGCGGGGCGGAGGCCATCATGCCGCTCTCGCGCGGGCCCGACGGGCGGCTGGGCGTCGCGGCGCGCGGCGGCGCGGGTGTTGCGGTGACGTTCAACGTCAATACCGCCGACGCGGAAAGCTTCGTGCGATCGGAGGCGCAGGTTGCCGCCATGCTGGCGCGGGCCGTCTCGTTCGGGCAACGCAACCTTTGAGGCCACGAGAGGAGAGAGTGCGTGAGCTTTCACGAGATCCGCTTTCCGACCGGCATTTCGCGCGGAGCACAGGGCGGGCCCGAGCGGCGCACCGACGTCGTGGTGCTGGGCTCCGGCTTCGAGGAGCGCAACAGCCGCTGGCTCGCCTCGCGCCGAAGTTACGACGCCGGTTACGGCGTGCGGTCGCTCGACGCGCTTCATGAGGTGATCGCGTTTTTCGAAGAGCGGCGGGGCCGGTTCCACGGCTTCCGCTGGCGCGACCACGCGGATTGGAAGTCGGTTGCGCCCGGCGCGCAGACGACGGCGTTCGATCAGGCGATCGGCGTCGGCGACGGCACGGCGAGAGCGTTTCAGCTCCGAAAGACCTATGGCGCGCTGCATGCTCCGTTCGTACGCGAGATCGTGAAGCCCGTGGCGGGCAGCGTGAAAATCGCGGTGAACGGTGCCATCCGGGCGCAAGGCACGCATTTCAGCGTCGATGCAACTTCAGGCGCCGTGGTGTTCGTCGAGGACGAGGCTCCTGCAACGGACGCTGTGGTCACGGCCGGTTTCGAATTCGATGTGCCGGTCCGGTTCGATACCGACAAGCTCGAGATCAATCTGTCGGGTTTTCAGAGCGGGGCGATCCCGCGCATTCCTATCGTCGAGATCCGCCTATGAAGCAGCTTCCAAGCGGGCTTGAAGCGCATATCGCCTCAGGCGCGACGACACTGTGCTGGTGCTGGCGGCTCGCCCGGCGCGACGGCGTCGTGATGGGGTTCACGGACCACGATCGCGACGTTGCGTTCGGCGGAACGGTGTACGAGGCCGCGGCGGGCATGACGGCAAGCGAGATCCGCGACACGGTCGGGCTCGGGGTCGACAACCTCGAAGTGACGAGTGCGATGACGTCCGAGCGCCTGGCCGAAGCCGATCTCGCGGCCGGCGTTTACGACGACGCCGATGTCGAGATCTACCGCGTGAATTGGATGACGCCTGCCGACCACGTGCTCATGCGCAGAGGAAATCTGGGAGAGGTCAAGCGCAGCGGGAAGGCCTTCGCGGCGGAGGTGCGAGGCATCGCGCACGTTCTCCAGCAGACACAGGGGCGGATATTCCAGTACGCCTGCGATGCGGATCTGGGCGACGGGCGCTGCCGTGTTGCCTTGGCGAATGCGGCGTTCACCGGCAGCGGTGCGCTCGAGGCCATCGACAGCCCGCGGCGGTTCACCGCGAGCGGCCTTGGGGGCTATGCCAGCGGCTGGTTCACGCACGGCCTTCTGACGTTCACGTCGGGTGAAGCGGAAGGCCAGCAGGTCGAGGTGAAAAATCACACGCAGGCCGGCGAAACGGTGACGATCGAGCTGTGGAGCCAAGCACGCCTGCCGCTATCTCCGGGCCAGACGTTTACGGTGAGCGCAGGCTGCGACAAGCGTCTCGCGACGTGCCGTGCGAAATTTGCGAATGCCGCGAATTTTCGCGGGTTCCCGCATATGCCCGGCAACGACTTCATCACCGCGGTGCGCCGGCCCGGCGCAAAGTCGCGCTGAGAGGCAGGTGATCGTGCAGGAGCGGAATGCCCGCCATCGTGCGCACGGTGGCGACGACGTCGTGGCGGCGGCGCGCCGCTGGATCGGAACGCCGTACCATCATCAGGCGAGCACGATCGGCGTCGGTGCCGATTGCCTGGGCCTGATCCGCGGCGTGTGGCGCGAGATCTATGGCGAGGATGCGGAGACGCCGCCCGGCTATTCGCGCGACTGGGGCGAGGCGAGCGGAGACGAGACGCTCATAGAGGCAGCCCTCCGCCATCTGGTGCCGCGCAAGGACGGCGCATCCGAGATCGGCGACGTGCTGATCTTTCGGATGAAGCCGGGCGCTGTTGCGAAGCACGCGGCTGTGCGCGCGACGGCGGAGACGATGATCCACGCCATGGAGCATTGCCGCGCGGCCGAGGTGCCGTTCGGCCCATGGTGGCGCCGCCGCCTGGCGGCGAGTTTCGCATTTCCAGGGACCGTTCGATAAATGGCCACGCTTGCCCTTGCCGCCGTCGGTGCCGCCGCCGGAAGCGCGATCCTGCCTGCCGGCATTTCCATGCTCGGCATGACGCTTTCCGGTGCCGCGATCGGAAGCCAGATCGGCGCGTTCGCAGGATCGTATATCGACAACGCGCTGTTCGGGTCGTCGGGTCAGCGGCGCACGGTCGAAGGCCCGCGCCTCAACGATCTTCACATCACGTCCTCGACCGAGGGCGCGCCCATCCCGCGCCTCTACGGCCGTGCGCGTCTCGGCGGTCAACTGATCTGGGCGGACGAGATCCGAGAGCACATCGTCACGACGCGCACGGGCGGCGGCAGCGGCAAGGGCAGCGGAAGCTCGAAGGGCCAGGCGACGGAAACCACCGAGTACCGCTACACGGCGAGCTTTGCGGTCGCGCTGGCGGAAGGCCCGATCAACGGGATCGGCCGAGTCTGGGCAGACGGGGCCGAGCTGGATCTCGGGCTGATCAAGTATCGCCTGCATCAGGGGACGGAGAACCAGGCGCCGGATAGCCTGATCGCAGCCTTGGTCGGCGCCAGCGCGGCCCCGGCCTACCGCGGCGTTGCCTATGTCGTGTTCGAGGACATGCCGCTTGCCGACTACGGCAATCGGATCCCGCAGCTTTCGTTCGAGGTTCATCGCGCGGTCGAGCCGTTCGGGGACGAGATCCGCGGCGTGTGCGTGATCCCGGGCTCGGGAGAATTCATCTATGCGACGGAGCCGGTCAGCAGGGCGCTCGGGCGCGGGGTGTCGCAATCGGAAAACGTACACACGCGCCAGGGCGGAACGGACTGGAGCGTGGGGATCGATCAACTCGAAGCGACGCTGCCGAATGCGACGTCGATCTCGCTGATCGTGAGCTGGTTCGGCACCGACCTGAGAGCCGGACATTGCGAGGTAAAGCCGGGCGTCGAGGTTGTCCAGAAGACGACGGCGCCGATGGCGTGGAGCGCGGCGGGCCTGACGCGTGCGACGGCGCATGTCGTGAGCAGAAAGAACGGGCGTCCGGCGTACGGCGGAACGCCGGCCGATGCCTCCGTGATCCAGGCGATCGCAGATCTGAAGGCGCGGGGGAAGAGCGTCGTGCTGACACCGTTCATCCTGATGGACGTGCCGGAAGGAAACGCGCTCGAGAACCCCTATGGCGGGAGCGCCGGACAGCCGGCATACCCGTGGCGCGGGCGCATCACGTGTCATCCCGCGCCCGGCGAAAGCGGCAGTCCGGACAAGACCGCGGGCGCGGGGAGCCAGGTGGCCGCGTTCGTCGGCACCGCGTCGGTGTCGGACTTCGCCGTGTCGGGAGGTGCCGTTTCTTATACGGGGCCGAACGAATGGTCCTACCGGCGGATGATCCTGCACTATGCGCATCTGGCGAAAGCGGCAGGAGGCGTCGACGCGTTCCTCATCGGCACGGAGATGCGCGGTCTGACGCACGTGCGCTCGGGCGCGTCGAGCTATCCCTTCGTGGCGGCGCTCCAAACGCTGGCGGCGGATGTGAAGAGCGTTTTGGGCAGCGGGACAAAGGTCACGTACGCTGCCGATTGGTCCGAATATTTCGGCCATCAGCCGGCCGATGGCTCCCGCGATGTCTATTTCCATCTCGACCCGCTGTGGGCCTCGCCCCATATCGACGCGATCGGGATCGATTGCTATTGGCCGCTTGCCGATTGGCGCGACGGGACCAGTCACCTTGATTATCTCGCGGGTGCGCGTGCGATCTACGACGAGGAGTATCTGAGATCCAACGTCGCGGGTGGCGAAGGCTTCGATTGGTACTATGCGAGCGCCGCAGACCGCGAGGCGCAGATCCGCTCACCCATCGGCGACGGTCACGGAAGCCCCTGGGTTTTCCGCTATAAGGACATCCGCTCCTGGTGGCTGAACCCGCACTTCAACCGTCCGGGCGGGACGCCGAGCGGCACGCCGACGGCGTGGGTTCCGCAGTCGAAACCGTTCTGGTTTATGGAGATCGGGTGCCCTGCGATCGACAAGGGCGCCAACCAGCCGAACGTCTTCGTCGATCCGAAATCGAGCGAGAGCTTCTTCCCGTATTTCTCGCGCGGCACGCGCGACGATCTCATTCAGCGCCGCTACCTGAAAGCGCTGATCGAAACGTTCGATCCCACGAGCGAGACCTATGTTGCGGGGCAGAACCCCGTGTCGTCCGTCTACGGCGGGCGGATGGTCGATCTCGCGCGCATTCACGTCTATTGCTGGGACGCACGGCCCTATCCGGTGTTCCCGTACAATGAGGACATCTGGAGCGACGGAGCGAACTGGCACTTCGGCCACTGGCTGAACGGACGCTTCTCGGTGGGCGCGCTGGCCGAGGTGGTGGACGCGATCCTCGCCGACTACGGTTTCGAGGATCACGACGCGACCCGGCTGGCGGGCATCGTGCCGGGCTATGTGATCGATCGGCTGATGTCGCCGCGCGATGCGTTGCAGCCGCTGGAGCTCGCCTACTTTTTCGACAGCTTCGAGAGCGAAGGCCGGATCCGCTTCCGCCACAGGGGCGCGGAACCTCCGGTGCTGACCCTCGGCGAAGAGGATCTGGTGGAGGAGAAGCCGGGCGATGCGTTGTTGACGATGACGCGCGCGCAGGAAACCGATCTTCCGGCCTCCGCAAAGCTCAGCCACATCGTCGCCGCCGGCGACTATCGGCAAGCCGTTGCGGAGGCGCGCCGGTTGACAGGCACCAGCGGCCGCGTTGCGCGGGCCGAGCTGCCGATCGTGCTGGAGCACGAAAGCGCCTCGCGCATCGCCGATGCGTGGTTGTTCGAAACCTGGGCCGCCCGCGAAAGAGCCGCCTTCAAGCTGCCGCCGAGCGCGTTGGGCGTCGAGCCGGGCGATGTCGTGTCCGTCGAGAAGGACGGCACGGGCTATCTCGTGCGCGTCACGGAAATCGGCGAGCGGGGCTTGCGCGAGATCGAAGGCTTGAGCATCGATCCGGACATCTATCGGGGTGGGATGCCGCGCGAACGGGAGACCGTGGTCGAGGGCGTGGTGTTCGACGGCGTGCCATACGTCGAGTTTCTCGACCTTCCTGTGTTGCGCGGCGACGAGCCGCCGACGGACGGATATGTCGCTGCGTTCCAGCTTCCGTGGCCCGGCAGCGTGGCAGTGTTCTCGTCTCCTGAGGATGCAGGCTACGTTCTGCGCGCCGTCGCCTCGGCGCCGGCCGTGATGGGCGTCACGCTCGATCCTCTCACCCCGGGGCCGATCGGCGTCATCGATACGGGAAACCGCGTGCGCGTGGCGGTGACGGGCGGCGAGCTTGCATCCGTGACACGGCTGCAGCTTCTTTCCGGAGCCAATGCGGCGGCGATGAAAAACGAGGCCGGCGGCTGGGAAGTCCTTCAGTTCGAGCGGGCGACGCTGGTCGCGGGCGGAACCTACGAGCTCTCGAACCTGCTGAGAGGGCAGGGCGGGACGGAGCTCGAACGGCGAGCGCCGCTTCCCGAAGGGGCAACGTTCGTCCTGCTTGCGGGACTCTCCCCCGTCAGCCTGGCGCCCGGCGAAATCGGGCTGCCGCTCCTTTGGCGGTATGGGCCCGCAAATCGCGACATCGCCGACCGCTCGTACGCGGGTGCGACGCACGCGTTCGTGGGCCGCGGATTGAAACCGCTTTCGCCGGTGCACGTGCGCGGCGCGCGTTCCGGGGGCGGCGATCTTGCGCTTCGGTGGATCCGCAGGACGCGCATGGGTGGAGACGGCTGGGAGACGTCCGAGGTGCCGCTGGCGGAAGATGCGGAAGCCTATGAGGTGGACATCCTCGACGGCGCAACGGTGAAACGCACCATTGCGACGACGGCGCCGCAGTGTGCCTACGCGGCTGCTGAGCAGATCGACGACTTCGGAAGTCCTCAGGCTGCTGTGGATGTGGCCGTCTATCAGGTGAGCAGCACGTATGGGCGCGGCAGCCCGAAGTTTGCGCGCGCCTGAGCCTTCAGCCTGCGCAGCAGCCATGAGCAGGTGCCCGGGCGCCTGAAGAAAATCGAGGATTGCGTATGGACGAAGCCTTCTGGCTGAAAGAGGCGTGGCGCGAATACGGCCAGGCCGAGCGAGCCGGCGCGCGCGCCAACCCGCGACTTGTCGCGCTATTTCGCGATGCGGGCCACCCGAAGGTGACGCGCGACGAGGTGGCGTGGTGCGCGGCTTACGTGGGCGCGATTTTGGAGCGGACAGGCATCCGCTCGACACGCTCGCTGATGGCGCGCTCATATCTCGCGTGGGGCGAGCGGCTCGCCGAGCCGCGCGTGGGCGCCGTGGCGGTGTTCTCGCGTGGACGCAATCCGGCCTTGGGTCATGTGGGGTTCTGGCTCGGCGAGACGGACGGCGACGTGGTGCTGCTCGGCGGCAACCAGGGCAATGCCGTTTCGGTGGCGCGCTATCCGAAGAGCAGGCTGCTTGAGCTGCGGTGGCCGCAACCGCAGCGGGATGGAAACCTGTTCGGTCGCGCCCTCACTCACGTGCTCGCGATGGAAGGCGGCTTCACCGACGATCCGCAAGATCCCGGCGGCCCGACCAACAAGGGTATCACGCTCGGCGTGTTTGCCGCGTGGCGAAAGGTTCGGCTGAGCGCGGGAAATCGGGCCGGCATGATCCGCGATCTCAAGCGCATCGACGGCGCGACGGTGCGGGAGATCTATCGGCGGCGGTATTGGGATGTCGCCCGCTGTGCGGAACTGCCGGCCCCGCTCGCGCTCATGCACTTCGATGCGGCCGTCAATCATGGGCCGGGCACCGCCATCCGTATCCTGCAAGAGGCTGTCGGTACCGATGTCGACGGAAAGATCGGACCGAACACGCGCGCCGCGATCGCGCGCACCCCGTTGCGCGATGCACTGGCGGCCTACGCCGCCATTCGCGAGCGGCGCTATCGCGCGCTTCCCCATTTCGGTCGGTTCGGCCGTGGCTGGCTGAGGCGCGTCGCCGCAACGCTCAAGACGGCACGCGCCCTCGCCGCGTCGCCCATCCCCGAGACATCCCCCAAGCGTGAAGGAGAGAACGATATGAGCAACACACCGACGACGTCGGGCAACGGAAAATGGTGGGGGCACTCCGTCACCATCTGGGGCACGATCATCACGATGCTCTCGGTCGTGGTGCCCGCGGTTGCTCCGGTGACCGGCATCGACATCTCGGGTGACGAGGTGCGCGACGCCGGCGAGCAAGCCGTGGAGGCGATACAAGCCGTAGGCGCTCTGGTAGGCACGTTGCTCACGATCTTGGGCCGGATGCGGGCGAGCCAGCCGATCGAGCGAGCGTTTTTCAAGGCGAAGGAGTAGCGCTCTTCACACGGCGGGCGTTCGCCACGCTCGCCACACAGGCGGCCGACGGATGCGCACCCGTCGGCCGTTACGGGAGGGAAAGGCTGGCACTAGGCTCGGTTCATCGGCCCGACTATAGTCGCCGCGATTGACCCGCGTGTTAACCACCTGCGAGAGACGCTCCCGTGCGCATATTGGTCGTGGAGGACGACAAGGATCTGAACCGCCAGCTCAACGCCGCTCTGACCGGCGCCGGCTATGCGGTGGATCAGGCATTCGATGGAGAGGAAGGCTACTTCCTCGGCGACACCGAGCCTTATGACGTGATCATCCTCGATTTGGGCTTGCCCAAGATGGATGGCATCTCGATCTTGGAGCAATGGCGCCGCGCCGAGCGCAATATGCCGGTGATCATCCTGACGGCCCGCGACCGCTGGAGCGACAAGGTCTCCGGCATGGATGCAGGCGCCGACGACTATCTCGCGAAGCCGTTTCATATGGAGGAGCTGCTCGCGCGCGTGCGCGCTCAGGTGCGACGCGCCTCGGGACACGCCAAGAGCGAGATCGAATGCGGCCCGGTGCGCCTCGACACCAAGACCGCACGCGTGACCTGCGACGGCCAGCAGGTGAAGCTCACGTCGCATGAATACAGGCTATTGGCGTATCTGATGCACCACGGCGGGCGCGTCGTCTCCCGGACGGAGCTCGTGGAGCATCTCTACGAGCAGGATTTCGACCGGGACAGCAACACAATCGAGGTGTTTATCGGACGGCTGAGGAAGAAGCTCCCCTCCGATGTGATCGAGACGGTGCGCGGTCTCGGCTACCGCATGAGCCGTGGAGCCGATGAAGCTTAAGTCGCTCGCGTTCCGGTTGTTTGCGACGTCCGCGGCGTGGACGCTTCTGGTGCTGCCGATTGCCGGCCTCATCATCTATGAGCTCTACCGCGACGACGTGCAGGCGACGTTCGACGCGCGCCTCGAAAAGCTCGTGTATGCGATTGCCGTCGACAGCATGGTCGGTGCAGCGACACCCATTGCGCCCAACAACCGTTACGAGCCGCTGTTCGAGGATATTCACTCCGGCTGGTATTGGCAGATCCAGCCCATCGACGACGCGACCGCACCGCGGCTGGGGTCGGCGTCGCTCGACGGCGCCGAGATCGACATTCCCTTTCGCCACAACATCAAGCCCGATGCGAACGGTGCCCGCTGGATGAATTCGACCGGCCCGATGGGCGAGGCGCTGCGCATGGTCGAGGTGATCGACACGCCCTATTATCATCGCGAAGGCCCACGCTACTCGGTACTTGTGGCCGGTCCCATCGACTGGTTGGAGAGCCGTGTTGCGAATTTTCTCACGCGTCTGGCGGTGGCGCTCGCGTTGACGGGCATCGGCCTCGTGACGGTGACGTTGTTCCAGGTGCGCTTCGGCCTTTTGCCGTTGCGGCGCATCGAGCAGGGACTGGCTGAGATCCGTTCGGGAGCGGCAGGCAAGCTCGAGGGCGAGCTGCCCGGCGAGATCGAGCCGTTGCAGGTCGAGCTCAACGCGTTGATCGCGTCGAACCAGGAGATCGTGGACCGCGCGCGGACCCAGGTCGGCAACCTGGCGCACGCGTTGAAGACGCCGCTCGCCGTCATCACCAACGAAGCGCGTGAGGACAAAGGCCCCCTCGGCCGCAAGATCGTCGAGCAGGCCGAAGTCATGCGCGATCAGGTGAACCACTACCTCGACCGCGCGCGCATGGCGGCGCAGGTGCGCGTGATCGGGCGCGCGACGCCCGTGCTGGAGGTGCTGGACACCCTGAAAAGGGCACTGGAACGCATTCACCGCGACAGGGCGATCGCGATCCAGATCACCTGCCCTCCAAGCGTTCGTTTCGCCGGCGAACGCCAGGATCTCGAAGAAATTCTGGGCAACGTTTGCGACAATGCCTGTAAATGGGCCGGCAGTGCCGTGAGGGTCCGCGTGACGGCGGACAGCCGGCGGACGCCTGGCCGGCTGGAAATTGTGGTCGAGGACGACGGACCGGGGCTGTCGGAAGAAGAACGCGCCCGCATCGGCAAGCGGGGGGTTCGGCTCGACGAGACGAAGCCGGGTTCGGGCCTCGGCCTGTCCATTGTGACGGATCTCGTCCAGTCGTACCGGGGAACCCTCCAACTCGCTCCGTCCCCGATGGGGGGGCTGCTCGTTCGCCTCGACCTCCCGTCAACATGAGCAAAAGCCCCATATTTCCAGTGCGCAACGTCGAATTTTCGCCTGAATCCCGGTAGAAACGGGTTGATGGATGTGCTTGAAGACGAGTCCACATTCTGGGCAAGGCTCGGACAATGGGGAAGAGGTCCGGTACACCTCCAGCTGTGGTTCCGACTTCGGCGAGCCGCCGGACGGGAATGTGAACTCGGCCAGAATTCGGCGACAGAAGCTTCGTCGGCACGGAATTCTGCAAGAAAACGGGGATCTTCATGCGCACGCTATGCGCTTCCGCGCTTCTCATCGTTTCGATCGGGCTTGCAGGGTGTGGGCCTGAGGGTCCGAGCAAGGCCGATACGGGCATGGTCGTCGGCGCAGTCGCTGGCGGCATTCTCGGCAACCAGGTCGGCAAGGGCGGCGGCAACATTGCGGCCACCGCGATCGGCGCTGTGGTCGGTGGCATCGTCGGCAGCGAAATTGGCCGCTCCATGGACGAGCAGGATCGCCGTCTGGCGCAGGAAGCCGAATTCGATGCGCTCGAGCGTGGCCAGTCGGGAGTTTCCCGTCAGTGGCGCAACCCCGACAACGGACGCTACGGCGAAGTCGTGCCGAGCCGGCCCTACAAGCGTGGCCAGCACGATTGCCGCGACTACACCCACAAGATCTATATCGACGGCCGCCCGCAGGCGATGCGGGGCACGGCCTGCCGCAATCCCGACGGCACGTGGAACAACGTCGCCTGACGCGACGGACAGCTTCGATTTCGAGCCGGGCCTTCCGCTGCAGTGCGGGAGGCCCGGCTTTTTTTTATGGGATGCGACGGAAAAGCTCATCACGAGCCCGCGAAACGCGAACCAATTGGCCCAACGCCCCTTGTCAGTGCGGCCCCCCACCCCTATTGAACCCGGTGAAATAGAAATCTTCTAAGGTTCTCGATGCTTCTTTGGGTCACGTTCGCGATTTTGACGGCGGCCGTCGTCGCGTACTTGCTGCGGCCGCTGAGGCAGGCGCAAGGGCCGGCGGCCATAGCATCCGAGTCGGCGGATGTCGCCGTCTATCGCGATCAGCTCAAGGAGCTCGATGCAGAGCGCGAGCGAGGCCTCATTCCCGCAAGCGAGCACGAAAGTGCGCGGGCTGAGATCGCGCGCCGCCTGATCAAGCGCGCGGGCAAGGCCGAGCGCGCAGCCGCGGAGGCCGGAGCGGGCGCCGAGAACTCCACGTCCGCACGCCGGATCTACGCGGGGATGGCCGCTGTGCTCCCGGTGCTCGGCATCATGCTTTATCTGGGCATGGGGTCGCCGCATTTGCCGGCCCAGCCGTTCGCCGCGCGCGACACCGGACCGGGCAGTGAGGTTGCGATTGCCGGCCTCATCCACCGCGTCGAGGAGCGCTTGCGGGAGCACCCGGAAGACGGCAAGGGCTGGGACGTGATCGCGCCGATTTATCTCCGGATCGGCCGCTATCCGGAAGCCGCCCACGCCTACGCGCAGGCAAACCGCCTCGAAGGCGAATCCGATCGACGCCTGCTCGGCTTCGCCGAGGCGACGCTGCTCGCCGAAAGCGGCGTGGTGACCGAGCCGGTGCGCACGGCGGCGCTGCGTCTCCTCCAGCTCAATTCGGAGCACATCCAGCCGCGGGTATGGCTGGCGCTCGGCCGCGAGCAGGACGGGGATCTGGCGGGGGCCGTCGCGGACTACCGTAAATTGCTGTCGGGGGCTCCCGACGATGCGCCGTGGCGCGATGCCGTGGCGGAGCGGCTGTTGCTGGTCGAGGCGCGTCTCAGAGGTGAGACGGTCGAGGCCAAACCCGCCTCCGCACCGGATGCGGCCGAGAGCGCGGGGCAGCTCAAAGCAAGCTCCCCGGCGCCGAAGGAGGGAGCGGCCGGCGCAAGTCCGTCCGACATCGCGGCTATGTCGCGCGAGGAGCAGGACGCATTCGTCGGGGGGATGGTTGCCCGACTGGCGGCCCGCCTCGAAGAAAACCCCCAGGATATCGAGGGATGGTTGCGGCTCGCCCGGGCCTATAAAGTTCTGGAGCGCGACGATGACGCACGCTTGGCCATCGTCAAGGCGCGGCAGGCGTTTGCGGGCGACGAAGAAGCACTGGGCAGGATTGCGGGGGCGGAAAGCACCCTCGGCCTCGGTGCAAAGGAGGACCGGACCACGCCATGACCCGAAAGCAACGACGGGGACTGTTGATCGGCCTGGGCGTGGGCGTGCTGTCGCTTGCAGCCATCCTGATGATGTTCGCGTTCCGCCAGTCCATCGTGTTCTTCCACACGCCGAGCGATGTCGTGGAGAAAAAGATCGAGGCCGGCACGCGCTTTCGCCTCGGCGGCCTCGTCGAGGACGGCTCGGTCGCACGCGGGGAAGGCACGTTCGTACGGTTCGCCGTGACGGATACGTTGAAGTCCGTGCCGGTGAGCTACGAGGGTATCCTGCCGGATCTGTTCCGCGAAGGGCAGGGCGTGGTGGCGGAGGGAACGTTGGGCGCGGACGGCCATTTCGTGGCCGACACCGTGCTGGCAAAGCACGACGAGAATTACATGCCGCCCGAGGTGGCGAAGGCGCTCGAGGAGCGCGGCGTCAAGCTCGGGCCGAATGCCACTCACCCGGGCGGCGGCGAAAGCAACAGCGGCTACGGAAGCGGCAGCGCCTACGGCGGCACCGAGACGCAATAGAATGACGTGAGAGAGCAGCGGGCGGCTTTCACACGCCGCTGCGGGCGAGGATGATGTGATCGTCGAAATCGGACACTTTGCGCTGATCCTTGCCCTGCTGGTTGCAGCCGCGCAGACCGTCATTCCGGCTTGGGGCGCAAGAAAGCGCGATGCGGCCCTGATGGCCTTCGGGGAGACGGCCGCGACGACGCAGGTTGCGCTGATCCTTCTCTCGTTCCTGGCGCTGACGTACGCCTACGTGACGTCCGACTTCTCCGTCGCCAACGTGGTGGCGAACTCCCATTCGACGAAACCGCTGATCTACCGCATCTCCGGCGTTTGGGGGAACCACGAGGGCTCCCTGCTTCTCTGGGTGCTGATCCTCGCGCTCTTCGGTTGGGCGGTTGCCGCTTACGGCAACAATCTGCCCGCGACCCTCAAGGCCAACGTGCTCGCGGTGCAGGGCTCGATCGCGGTGGCGTTCCTGCTTTTCATGCTGCTGACCTCCAACCCCTTCGACAGGCTCGACCCCGCGCCGCTCGACGGGCGCGGCCTCAATCCGATCCTGCAGGACCCCGCGCTCGCCATTCATCCGCCGTTCCTCTACATGGGCTACGTCGGCTTCTCGATTGCGTTCTCGTTCGCAATCGCGGCCCTGATCGAGGGCCGGACGGACGCGGCTTGGGCGCGCTGGGTGCGCCCGTGGACGCTCGGCGCCTGGATGTGTCTCACGGTCGGCATCGCGCTGGGCTCCTGGTGGGCCTATTACGAGCTCGGCTGGGGCGGGTGGTGGTTCTGGGACCCGGTCGAGAACGCATCGTTCATGCCGTGGCTGGTCGGCACCGCGCTTCTGCATTCCGCGATCGTGATGGAGAAGCGCGAGGCGCTCAAGGTCTGGACCATTCTGCTCGCGATCCTCGCCTTCTCGCTCTCGCTGATGGGAACGTTCCTGGTGCGCTCCGGCGTGCTGACGTCCGTTCACGCTTTCGCCGTCGATCCCGACCGCGGCGTGTTCGTGCTGGGCATCCTGGCGTTCTTCACGGGCGGCGGCCTCGCGCTCTTCGCCTGGCGTGCGCGCGAGCTGCAGCAGGGCGGCATCTTCTCGCCGATCTCGCGCGAAGGCGCGCTGGTGCTCAACAACGTGCTGCTGACGACGGGATGCGTGACGGTGCTCGTCGGCACGCTCTATCCGCTCGCGCTCGAATCCTTGACCGGCACCAAGATTTCCGTCGGCGCCCCGTTCTTCAACATGACGTTCGTGCCGTTGATGATCCCGCTGCTGCTCGCTGTCCCTCTGGGGCCGCTGCTTGCGTGGAAGCGGGCCGATCTCGCGGCCGCCTCCGAGCGGTTGCTCGCGGCGGGCATCCTCGCCATCCTGGTGATTGTCGCGACGTTCGCTTTGACGGAGCGGGGCCCGTGGCTCGCGCCGTTCTGTCTTGCCATCGGCGTCTGGGTGATGGCGGGCGCGGTGTCGGAGATTGCCTATCGCGTCAAGCTGGGCTCCGTGCCGCTCGCCGACTCGTGGCGGCGGTTGCGGGGGCTGCCGCGCGCGGCCATCGGCACGATGCTGGCGCATTTCGGCGTCGGCCTGATGGTGTGCGGCATCGTGGGGACGAGCGCCTATCAGAGCGAGCAGATCCTGCTGATGCGCCCCGACACGACGACCCAAATCGCCGGTTACGAATTGACGTTCCGCGGCGCGGCGCCGTCGCGGGGGCCGAACTACACGGAAACGATCGGCGTGTTCGACGTGACGCGCGGGGGGAGCGCGGTGGTTCAGCTCAAGCCCTCGAAGCGGCTTTACAACGCGCCGCCGCAGCCGACCTCGGAAGCCGGAATCCACGCGTCCTGGCGCGGCGACCTCTATGCCGTCATCGGCGACCAGCAGCCGGACGGCGCGTTCACCGTGCGGCTCTACTTCCACCCGCTGGTCCGCTTCATCTGGATCGGCTGCTTCATCATGTTCATCGGCGGCGCGGTATCGCTGAGCGATCGGCGGCTCCGGATTGGCGCGCCGCAGCGGGCGTCGCGCACGACGCCTGCAGGCGTTCCGGCGGAGTGAGGAGCAGGACATGAGGGTCACGCAAAGCCTCGTGCTCGGATTTGCCGTTCTGCTCGCCGCGGTCACGTGGGGCGGAGAGGCGCGTGCCGTGCAGCCTGACGAGATCCTGTCCGACGCGGCGCTCGAAAAGCGCGCGCGGGGACTTTCGGCCGAGCTGCGCTGCCTCGTCTGTCAGAACCAGTCCATCGACGATTCCGACGCGCCGCTCGCGCGCGATTTGCGCCTCCTCGTGCGTGAGCGCCTCGTCGCCGGCGATACCGACACCGAAGTCCGCGAATTCGTCGTCGCGCGCTACGGCGAGTTCGTGCTGCTGAAGCCGCCGTTTTCCATCGAGACGCTGCTCTTGTGGTTCATGCCGCTTCTGGCGCTCGTGACCGCGATCGTCATTCTATGGTCGAGCTTCCGGGCAGGGCAGACGAGCGCCAACGAGGAGCCGGCGGGCGAAGCGACGCCGGGAAGCTCCCTGACGCTCGAAGAGCAGGCGAAGCTCGACGCATTGCTTGCCCGGAAGAGCGACGGAAAATCGTAGCCCTATCCGCCTGAAGCGTGAATCATCGGTCTCGCAAAAGGCTTCAGCGTGCCGGACGGCGGGCTCGCTTGCCGCGATCGGCGTCGTAGCCGCCGACGCTCCCCGTTTCGATGTGCAGCGATTGGTGGGGCCCCGGCTGCCCGCCGCGCCGTTCCGCATCGCGCGCCGAAAGCCTCTTGAGCAGCTCTGCCGTCGCAAGGCCCGTTTCGCTGCGCCCCTCCGCCTGTTCGAATGCGCGGATCGCGGTGCTGAGCTTGGGCCCGTAAAGGCCGTCCGCGGCGCCGACACGATAGCCTTCCGAGGCAAGCAGACGCTGCAAGCTTTTCATGTCGTCGCGTGCGACGAGAATTTCGGCGCGCCCGAGCACGTCCAGAACGCCGCGAAAGGCATCCGCGCTGACCGCCGTATTGGCCACCGTCTTCGATTTGTAGCGGTGCACGATCTTGCCCTGCTGCGTGAGCACCCGCGATTGCAGGTACGTGCCGACGTTGATGCCGACGACCTCGGGGCCGGCCGGACCGTCAATCAGCATCGGAGAGCCGGAGGAGGCTTCTCCCGTATCGCACGTGTGCAGGATGACGTGGCGTGGGTCGGTAAAATCCTTCGAGATCGAGTCCCAGTCGGCCCCCGCGAACGAGCGGCGGATCGCGCACGGATGCCCGAGCGCAAGCTCCCATTTGCCGAAGTCGCGATGATAGCTGACCTGATAGACGCGTTGTGCCGTCGAAAGCTCGACGAGCTTGTCGGCGGGTTGCCGGCTGAGCGGCAGGGAGCGGCCTTTGCAGATCGGCGTCTCAAGCCGCATCAGCGCCCAATCGGACGAGGCGTCGATAGGAGGCCGGACGCGCAGGTTGAGCGTGCCGGCGGCGACGTTCTGGGGCGCGCCGCCTTGCCGGGTGCCGGCAATCCGCGAGACGGCGTCCGGCGCGCCTTTGGGCGAAAGACGGAACGTGAAGCCCGGGAGCCGCGGCGCGCGTTCCCCGGCGGTCCGAAACAGGCAGTGCCCGGCGGTCGCAGCCACGTCGTCCCCGACGCAGAAGGCCGTGCAGACCGATTGCGAGCCCGGCTCGTAGATGAGCCCGACCGAGGCATTGAGACCGGCACGGTCGGCGGGAAGAGGGACACGGTCGTCGGCGCCAAAGATCGCGATTCTGTCGACGGAAGGCCCGTCCGGCGCCGACACGCGCGCCGTATCGGGCCTGAGCGGAGCCGCTCCGCCGGACGGCAAGCCCAGGACTGTCGCCAGTGCGACCGCCACGGAAGCCGAAAGGATGGGGAAAACAGGGAACCTGCGCCGCATTACCAACTCTTAACGTGACCGAAAGGCAGCCGTAAGGCCGGAGACACTACCTGTCGGAGCAA
>ERZ869909.1062-NODE-1062-length-24558-cov-48.113149_pt1 | contig 24558 bp, 9 predicted proteins | sample MGYA00520892_ERZ869909 | MGnify/ENA primary metagenome ERZ869909 (study PRJEB32215, sample SAMEA104723947) | bioreactor metagenome | biome: bioreactor; feature: anaerobic bioreactor; material: water | place: China | collected 2015-03-12 ... | reverse complement strand
AAACGGGCGATGACCTGACGGCCTTTGCAGCGTGGAAAGGAAGCGGACGGCGTGGTACATTTTGTCATGGCGGCTGATGCGGTTGATTCTGGTGTAGGAGCTTGAATTATAACCGACTTTCAGCCGCCTTTTTCATGTCTGATGCAATATCCAGGTTAGGATGAGAGCAAAATCGGCTGAGGTATGCCTCGGCACATAACACGAATAGCGGTCACGGTCTGAAAGGCTTGGGCGGGAGCTCAGCCGCGGAGGGTGACCGTTACGCAGCGGACAAGGAAGGAGCAGCATGGGCAGCGTGTTTACTCCCGGCATGCGCGTCGTCTGTCGCGATGCCGAATGGCTCGTGACGCGGGTGGATGCCGCGGGCAGCTATCAGCACCAGATCGTCTTCTGTACCGGGGTGGATGATCTCAATCGCGGCCACGAGGCCGCCTTTCTCACCCAGCTGGACCGCATCAAAGAGGTCAACCCTCGCGAGACGGCCCTGGTGCGGGATGACTCCAACGGCTACTCGCGCTCCCGGCTCTTCCTGGAAGCCCAGCTGCGCCAGATGCCGCTGACCGACCCGGCGCCCAACTTTGAGGACATGGGCGCCTTCACGCCCATGGAGTACCAGAAGGAGGCGGTACACCGCGCCCTGCATCAGCTGCGCCCGCGGCTGCTGCTCGCCGACCAGGTAGGCCTCGGCAAGACCATCGAAGTGGGCATGATCCTGAGCGAGCTGATCCGCCGAGGGCAGGGCAACCGCATCCTGGTGCTGGCCAAGAAGTCGATGCTCTCCCAGTTCCAGGCCGAGCTGTGGAACCGCTTCGCACTGCCGTTGGTACGCATGGATTCCGACGCGCTCTCCCGGCTTCAGCTCAAGATCCCGGCCTCGAAGAACCCCTTCGAGGTCTATCAGCGCATCATCATCTCCATCGATACCCTCAAGGATATCGGCCGCTACGCTCACTTCCTGGAGAACACCCGCTGGGATGTGGTGGTAATCGACGAGGCGCACAACGTCTCGGGCGGCAGCAACCCGGAGCGGCATCTCAGCTACCGTCTGGCGCGTCGCCTCTCGCGGCGCACGAACAGCATGCTGCTGACCACCGCCACGCCCCACAACGGCAAGCGCGAGACCTTCGGCCGCCTGATCAGCCTGCTCGACCCCTCCGCGGTGCCGGACCCCAATCTCCAGGAGTACGAGGCCAAGGACATCGCCCCCTTCTTCCTGATGCGCTTCAAGGAGGACGTGAAGGCCGAAGCGGGCAGTAACTTCTCCGAGCGCCAGGTGGTGCCGTTGGATCAGACCACCGCCCACGCCAGCGAGGCAGAGGAGGGCGTCTACCACCAGCTGGGGCATATCCGTCAGCGGGTGCTCGACAAGGAGATCGAGAGTCAGGCCATCGTCAGCTGGGGCATGTACAAGGCGTTCCTCTCAAGCCCCGAGGCGTGTCTCTCTACCGCCAGCAAGCGTCTGGCCCAGATCAAGCGCCAGGACCCCGGCTCCCCGGAAGTCGAAGAGCTTGCCCTGCTCACACGCCAGCTGGAACAGTTGACCATCACCGAGAGCGCCCGCTTCAAGGCGCTGGTGCGTGAGCTGGAGGCCATGGGCTGGGATGGCACGGCCAAGAGCCCACGGCTGCTGATGTTTACCGAGAGTCGCGTGACCCAGCAGGCCCTGGCGCCTGCACTGGCACGCCACTTCAAGCTCAAGTTCTCCGACAAGGAGCAGGACCAGGCCGGGCAGACCATCGCCGCCATCCACGGCGGTATGTCCGACAATGCCCTGGCAGCATCGGTGGAGTCCTTCGGTACCGGTACCAGCGAGGTGCGACTGCTGCTGGCCACCGACGTTGCCTCGGAAGGCGTCAACCTGCACCACCAGTGTCACCACATCATCCACTACGATCTGCCCTGGTCGATCATCACCCTGATCCAGCGCAATGGTCGCATCGACCGCTTCGGCCAGAAGTATCCGCCCATCATCCGCTACCTGATGGTGGAGACCCGCGAGGGCCTGCTGGAGGGCGACAGCGAGATCTTCCAGCGCCTGGTCGACAAGGTAGAGGAGATCAACCGCTCCACCCGCACCGGCGAGAGCGTGCTCAAGCTCTACGACCCCGATAAGGAAACCGATGCCGTCGGCGAGGGCCTGGTGACCAACCGGGAGGGCCTGAAGCGGCGTCTGGATGACGGGGCCGATGGCGAAGCCGGCGGGCTGGAATCCCTGCTGCATGACGCCTCGGCCCAGGGGCATGACGACTTCCTCGACTTCCTGCTTGGGGAGGACGACGACGAGGCAGCCGCTGCCGGTGCCGAGGAACCCGCTGGGGTGAAGGACAACTCGCGCATTCGCCTGCTGGGCAACGCCGAGTTCTTCGAGCAGGGCTACCGCACCCTGCAGGCGGAAAACCGCGACTGGCCGGGCCTGGAGAAGACCGCCGAACAGTTGATCTTTACTCCGCCCCGCGAGGTGGCCCGCCGCCTGGGTGCGCCCTGGGTGGATAGCGAGATGGTGTATGGCGCTTCGGCGATGCCGGAGGAGGCCTGGCCGGCGGAGAAGCAGCTCTTCTTTACCGAGAGCCCCAGGCGCGCCAATGCCGCCATCCAGGCCGCGCTGGCTCAGAAGGGCCAGTGGTCCCGCGAGCTGCTGCTGACCGAGCAGCACCCGGTAATGAAGTGGCTCTCCGAGCGGCTGATGATGCTGCAGGCTCGCGGCGAGGCACCCCTGATCAGCTCCCCCTGGCTGGAGCCGGGCGAGCTGCTGTTCTGCTTCATCGGCCAGGTCAGCTCCCGCGCCGGTACGCCGCTGATCGTCGACCCCCACGCGGTCTCCTTCCGCAAGGGCGGCAAGTTCCGCATTCGCCCCCTCAAGGAGGCCCTGGCCGAGGTCAATTTCGACCAGCTCACCAACACCGGCAAGCAGGGCAGCCTGCCCGAGCACATGATGAAGAGCTTCCTGGGTTCAGCGGTCGACCAGAGCCTCTATCACCTCAAGCAGTTGAAGGACCGGCGCCGCGCCGAGATCTGGCCCCGGGTGGAGGAGGAAACCAAGCGCCTGGACGACTGGTTCTCTCGCTGGGCCGCGCGCATTGATGCGCAGCTCGCCGGCCTGCCGCCGGAAGGCAAGCGCGCCACCCAGCTGCGCAACAAGCGCGAGGAGATGGAGAAGTACCTGGAAGACCGCAAGGAGCATTGGATGTGGGCCCACTACCGGGCAACGGATGAGCCCACCACCCGGCTGGTGCTGGTCGTGGAAGGAGTGAAGTAATGGCGCTGGATACCGCAATCAAGAACGTCGGCGACTACTATGCCGCCCACTACCTGGCCGACAAGAACGGCTTCGCCAAGGACATCCGCGATCAGGCCAAGGCCTGGAAGGAGCAGGGCAGTCAGTCCGCCCCGCGCCGCCTGGCGGCCCTGGGCGACAGCTACTTCAAGGCCAAGGCCGCGTCCCTCGACTTCCCCGAGCCCGAGCTGCGCAGCCGCGCCGGCGTCAAGGAGCTGGATGCCTGGCACCCGGCGCTGCTCGATGCCCTGGGCTATCGCCCCGAGCCCTTCGCCCTGGAGCTGGCCACCGAGAAGAAGCAGCTGCCGGCCCTGCTGCGGCTGAACCGCCATAACCGCCCCTGGCTGGTGATCCTGCAGGCGCCGTTCTGCCTGTCCGGCGGCGACAGCGAGGAGGAGCCGCTGGAGCAGCCGGTGCAGGCCCCCAGCCGTCTGGTCGAGGAGCTGCCCACCCTGCAGGAGAGCTGGGAGAAGGCTGTCGCCCTTCTGTTCAAGCAGGAGGATGCCCCCCGCTGGGCGATGTTACTGGCCGGCGCCCGGGTCTACCTGTTCGACTCGCAGACCTATGCCCAGGGGCGCTACCTGTGGATCGACCTGGAGGAGGCCTATGGCCGCCGCCAGGCCGAGACCTTCCAGGCGATCTGTGCGCTGCTTTCCGTCGAGGCACTCTCTCCCCAGGGCGAGAGCGACGAAGTGCTCCACGAGCGCCTGCGCGAGGGCAGCCTGAAGAGCACCCACGGCGTCTCGGAAAAGCTCCAGAGTGCGGTGCGCGACGCCATCCAGGCCATCGCCAACGGCTGGGTGGAGGCACGCCGCCAGTCCAACCTCGGCTATCGCCAGCTTAGCGAGCGCGAGGCACCGCTGCCCGACGGCAGCCGCGAGATCACCGCCGAGCAGCTGCGCCACGATGCGCTGATCTACGTCTACCGCCTGCTGTTCTGCTTCTACGCCGAGGCTCGCGGCGGCGAGCTGGGCATCCTGCCCATCAACGATGATGTCTACCGCCTGGGCTACAGCCTTGAGGCCCTGCGCGACCTGGTGGACGCCAACGAGCCGGGTACCACCACCGAGCAGCGCACCTACATCGCTGAACACCTGGAGCGGCTCTTCCAGCTGATCTACGAGGGCTTCGACCCGGCCCGTGAGGGCCTGGCCCAGGAGGATGAGGAGAACGAGGGGCCGCAGTTCGGCCGCCTGCCCAGCCAGGAGAGCCTCTTCGGCAGCCCCGGCGGCGAGCAGCTGGGGCTGGACGATGCCCCGCCTCGCCACGCCGATAGCCGCCGCGACGGCTACACCCCCGGCAAGCTTTTTGCCATCGAGCCGCTGACCGCCACCCTGTTCGACCCAGCCGCCACGCCGCTGCTCAGCCGCGTCAAGCTGCCCAATCGGGTGCTGCACGGGGTGATCCGCTGCCTTAGCCTCGGCACCTCCCAGCAGAGCAAGCGGATCGGCCGCATCAACTACGCCGAGCTCGGCATCGTGCAGCTCGGCTCGGTCTACGAGGGGCTGCTCTCCTACAAGGGGTTCTTCGCCACCGAAGACCTGATCCAAGTGCACCAGCAGATAAAGCAGGGCAAGACCATCAAGCCCATGCTCGACGACGCCGTGGATCCCAAGCAGCCCACCTGGTTCGTGCCCGCCACGCGCCTCGATGAGTTCAAGAAGGGCGAAGTGGTGCTGGAGCACCGTACCGAGAAGCCCCGCATCTACCGCACCGGCGAGTTCATCCTTCATCTCAACGGGGTCGACCGGGTCAACAGCGCCTCCTACTACACGCCGGAGGTGCTCACCCGCACCCTGGTGGAGGAGGCCCTCAAGGAGCGCCTCAAGGACTTCACGCCCGAGCGAGCCGACGAGGTGCTCTCGCTCAAGGTCTGCGAGCCGGCAATGGGCTCGGCGGCCTTCCTGGTGGAGGCCATCGACCAGCTGGCCCACCGCTACCTGGAGCTCAAGCAGCAGCAGTGTGACAAGAGCATCGACCCGAGCGACTACGAGGACGAGCTGCGCCGGGTACGCCACTACATCGCCGTGCACAACGTCTACGGGGTCGACCTCAACCCGGTGGCGGTGGAGCTGGGGGCGCTCTCGCTATGGCTGGCCACCATTCACCGCCTGCAGGAAGCCCCCGGCAGCGAGGATAGCCAGCCGCTCCATCGGCCGGCTGCCACGCCCTGGTTCGGCCTGCGGTTGCGGGCCGGCAACAGCCTGATTGGCGCCCGGCGCAGCGTATGGAGCAAGGGGCAGCTGGGGGCCGGCAAGCACTACGGCAAGAACGCCCAGGTGCCCCGCCAGCTCAAGCCTGGCGAGGCCCGGCAGCCCGGTGAGATCTACCACTTCCTGGTGTGGGATGAAGACATGGCCCCCGCCGCCACCGACAGGTTGATGAGGCAGCACTGGCCGGAGGCGTGCGAGCAGATCAAGCAGTGGCGCAACAGGCAGGTGAAGGAGAAGTACTCCCCGGAAGAGCTGGCCCGCCTTGAGGCATTGAGCGAGCGCATTGACGCGCTATGGGCCGACTACGCCGCCGAGCGCCACCAGGCGCTGGCCCACTCCGCCTGCACCGCCAGCGTCTGGCCGACTCCGCAGAACGACGTCGAAGCCCTGCGCCCCGGCCCCAGCCTGCGACACCAGGAGCGCCTGAAGGCGAAGTTGGAGGCGGAGTCCGGCGCTTTCCAGCGCCTGCGTCTGCTGATGGACAGCTGGTGCAGTTTCTACTTCTGGCCGCTGGAGCAGGCCGAGGCGCTGCCCAGCCGCGAGGCCTGGCTGGCCGCCGCCGAGGTGCTGCTGGGGATCGGCACCGATGACACCTCCACCCGTGGCATACTGGATATACAGCTCGGCGAGGATATCGACCTGGAGGCGCTGTTCCAGGCCAGCCAGGCCCAGCTGCCCGATGCCGCCCATCTCAGCGAGCTGGTTCCCTGGTTCGGCGTCGGCCGCGCCACCGCCGCCGAGCAGCACTACCACCACTGGGAGCTGATCTTTACCGAGATCCTGGGGCCGCGGGTAGAGGAGAAGCCCGAGCCAAGGGGCTTCGACCTGATGTTCGGTAATCCACCGTGGCTCAAGGTGACATGGAAGGATGCGCCGCTGCTCAGCGAGTTCGAGCCGTTGTTGGGCGTGCGCGATGCCAAGTCTGCCACTTACAACCGAGAACGGCCCAAGCTGCTGCAGGATGAGCAACGCCGCTTGACCTATCGCGCCGCCTTCGAGCAGGGGGAGGGCAGCAACGTCTTCCTCAACGACGCCACACTCTACCCGGCGCTGGCCGGGGTGCAGACCAACCTCTACAAGAACTTTATTGAGCGTAGCTGGGGGCTGCTGGGGGAGCAGGGGATTGCAGGACTGCTGCATCCGGAGGGAGTGTTTGATGATGGAAACGGCGGGCTGTTCCGCCGTTCTTATTACCCACGCCTTCGCGCTCATTACCAATACGAAAATGAGCGTCAGAAGGAGCTGTTTGCTGATGTCAATGCACGGCAAACCTTCAGTATTAATATTTTTGGAGCACTCAGGGATTTTGTATCTTTCCGCTCTGTCTTCAACTTGTTTGGTGGGTCAACGCTGAAGCAATGCACCTCGCATGATGAGCCGAATGCACCTATCCCAGGAATCAAGGATGAGCACGGTGAATGGGAGGTTCGAGGTCACTGTGCACGTGTTTTGACTGTTACAGACAAGGAGTTAGAGCTCTTCGCCAAGCTGTTGGATGAGGAGGGAACTGATTCTCTCGAAGCCAGGTTGCCGCAGGTTCATAGTTTCCCGTTGCTCAAGGTGCTGGAGAAATTTGCCCAGGCACCACAGAGGCTGGGGGACCTCAAGGGTCGGTATGTGGCCACGGAAATGTATCATGAGGCTAATGCTCAGCGTGATAGCATCATCACCCGCCAGCAGGAGCCCAGCTTCGAGCCTGCCAGCGCCGATGAGTGGGTGATCTCAGGGCCGCACTTCTATGTGGGCAACCCCTTTAACAAGACGCCGCGCAGCGTTTGTACGGAAAAAAACCACTACGATGCCATCGACCTGGAAAGCATACCCAGCGACTACTTGCCGCGTGCCGTCTACCGCCCCGGCGACGAAAATGGCGACCTGACCGCCTTCTATAACGCTATCCCGGAGTGGCCCAAGCCGCAGAGGCCGACCAGGACCGATTGCGGTTGGCAGCCCGGCTTCTGGCCCGTTGCCGATGAAGAGGTCGCCGCCTATGAAGCCCTGCTGGGTGAACCGCTCAAGCGCCATGGCATCGAAACGTTTCGCCCCGGTGCCCGCACCGCCCGCCAGTTCGGCTTCTTCTCCCGCTGGGAGGGAGACGTGGAAGGGGCAATTCGCTGGCTGAAGCACAATGGCTTGGAGCGCAACGCCCAGGCATTTACTCGCAGCTTCGGGGATGTGCGGCTGGAGCAGACGACTCCGAGTGAAGAGCAACTGAGAAGGCTTCCTTCACCAATCACCTCATACTCTCGGCATATCAATCGACGCAGAGGGCAGCCTGCTAATGAAAGAACATACATCACTAGTCTTATTCCACCAGGTCCGGTGCACATTGATGCGGTAGTCTCAGTGGCCTTTTCCAGAATGAAAGACTTGCTTGTTTTTTCGTCAACGAGTATTTCCGTACTCCTAGACTTTTTGGTGAGGGTTACCGGCAAGGGGGATTGTCGCCACGACCTTCTGAAGACGCTGCCATTTGTTTCGAGCAGTGAGGTGGAAAAATATTTGATCTCGCGCGGTGTTAGGCTGCTTTGTATGTCTGATGTCTACGATGAGGTCTGGAAATCCGCCATGGAGCTTTTAAAAGGGGTCGAGGACGGTTGGGCAATTCACCCGGAAGTAAATGCGATTAACTGGGTGAATGAAGGTGGTTGGGATAAGAGAAAGCTTTTCTTGGGAGACTATGACCGCTATCGAGCCCAGCTGGAAATAGATGTCCTTGTGGCTCATGCCATTGGCCTGAGTGTTGATGAGTTGGCTCAGGTATATAAGGTCCAGTTCTCGGCTTTGGCTGAATACGAAAAAATTGATGAGTACGACAGCCGCGGGCAGCGCCTGCCCAATACAGCCCGCAAGGATGCCGGTGGCAAGGAAGTCCGCGACGCCCGCGCCAACCATGACGGCACCTCGCCGCTGACCGTCAGCTGGGAGATCGACAACGGCAATCAGACCGTCACCCGCACCTTCTACCCGCCGTTCCGCCATGTCGACCGCATCGAGGACTACCGCACCGCCTACCGCGTCTTCGCCGAGCGGTTGGGTATTGCACTGCCCGAGGCTGAGGCCCCGGCCATGGCGGAGTAAGCTGAGGTGATGACCGAATAAAGAGCGCAGCCAACATGACACAACTAAGCGTCGAACATCTGGCCCAGATCGACCGTGCCGAGGTCGAGTTTGGCGACCTCACCCTGCTGGTGGGGCCCCAGGCCAGCGGCAAGAGCGTTTTCCTGCAGCTTTTCAAGCTGCTGCAGGACCACGGCCCCATCGTGAAGACGCTCAAGCGTTACGGCTACAGCTACGAAGCCGACGCCCAAGGCGAGAACGGCGATCCGCTGCTAACCCTGATGTTCGGCGAGGGCATGGGCGACATCTGGAGCGAGCAGACCCGGGTGGCGCTGGACGGTGAGGCAGCCGAGCTGGAAGCCCTGCGCGGCAGCAACGCCCGCGAGGAGGAGTCGGTGTTCTTCGTGCCGGCCCAGCGGGTGCTGACCCTGGACCAGGGCCGGCCGCGCAGCTACGAGAGCTTCGAGGCGCTGGACCCCTTCGTGGTCAAGAGCTTCAGCGAGAAGCTGCGCCGTCTGATGGAGCAGGGCCTGGGCGGCAAGGACAACCAGCTGTTCCCGATCAAAAGCCGCCTCAAGGAGGTGCTGCGCGAGCGCATCGACGCCAGCATCTTCCACGGCGCCCGCGTCTCCCAGCAGGTCCATGACCTCAAGAAGCGCATCGTCATCAACGTCGGCGAGGCCACGCTGCCCTATATGGCCTGGTCCGCCGGGCAGCGCGAGTTCATGCCGCTGCTGTTCAGCCTCTACTGGCTGATGCCTTCCGCCGGGGCGGCCCGACGCAAGGGGGTGGACTGGGTGATTATCGAGGAGCCGGAGATGGGCCTGCACCCCCAGGCCATACAGTCGGTGCTGCTGATCTGCCTGGAGCTGATGCACCGCGGCTACAAGGTGGTGATCTCCACCCACTCGCCGCTGCTGCTGGAGGCCGCCTGGGCCATCCGCACCCTGCAGCAGCACGGCGGCGTGGATGACCTGCTGGAACTCTTCGACCTGCCCACCTCGCCGGGCATGCGCGAGGTATTCGGCTCGGTGCTCAATGACAAGACGCTGCGCAGCTTCTACTTCCACCCGGAAGCCACCGGTGGCGTCAAGACGCGGGATATCTCCTCCCTCGACCCCCTGGATGACGACGACCTGGTCGCCGACTGGGGCGGCCTCACCCTGTTCAGCAGCCGCGCTTCCGAGGTGATCAGCCGGGTGATGCAGGGGGGCGATGAATGAGCCTGCAGGATACCTTTCCCGAGGCGGTAGAGGCTGACCTGGGAAGTGGCGCCTATCGCAGGGGCCTTCAGGCACTGAAGGCGGAAGATCGTAAACGGGTGTCGCTGCGCGACTCGCGGCAGTGCCACGGCAGTGCCGATATCGACAAGGCCATGGCCCGCACCCAGCCCAACGCCGCCCGCTGGGACTATGTAGTGGCCCATGACGCCACCCTGCACTTCATCGAGGTGCATCCGGCCCACACCTCGTCGGTTGCCGAGATGCGCAGCAAGAAGACCTGGCTGCAGCAGTGGCTGCGAACCGCCGCGCTCCGTGAGTTGAAACCACACCGGTTCCACTGGATCGCCTCCGGCAAGTACGCCATCACCCCCGGCAGCAAGCAGTCACGTGCCCTGGCACAGCTGGGGCTCAAGCCGGAGAAACGGCTGACGTTATAGCCGCCGGCAGCCTGCACGGTCGGGCCGCGAATATTTCGAGAACACGACGGGAATTGAGGGACTGCTCAACATGGATGCCAAGGCACGCGATCTGAACCAGATCTTCGACTCGACCATCTCCTTTCAGATCCCGCTGTTCCAGCGGCCCTACGTCTGGAAGAAAGAGCATAACTGGGCTCCGCTCTGGGAGGACATCCAGGGCCTGATGGATCACCGGCTGCGCACCCATAAGTCGCGAACCCACTTCCTGGGCGCGGTGGTACTGGAGCAGATGCGCAACGTGGCTGGCTCCATCGAGACTCACCAGGTGATCGACGGCCAGCAGCGTTTCACCACCCTGCAGATCTTCATGATCGCCGCCCGCGATATCTGCCACCAGCTCGATAGCAGCAAGTACTACGAACGCTTCGCCGACCTGGTGGGAAACAAGGCCAGCAAGGTCGATTTCGAGCACGAGCGCTACAAGGTGTGGCCGACCAATAGCGACCGCGAGGCGTTCAAGCTGGTGCATGGCGTTGGAGGACTGGAGGCCCTGGAACAGCATCTCCAGGAACAGCCCAAGCTCTATGAACAGAATCAGCAGGTCATCGATGGTTACCGCTACTTCTACTGCCAGCTGGCCCTCTGGTTGCACGGTGAGCTGGATGAGGAGCCTGACGAAGCCGCGGCGGACCTGGATGAGCGGCTCGATGCCCTGTGGCAGGTAGTCAGCAACGCGCTGCAGGTAGTGGTGATCAACCTGAGCGATGACGATGAATCACAGGTGATCTTCGAGACCTTGAATGCCAGGGGCACTCAGCTGTTGCCCGCGGACCTGATCAAGAACTACCTGTTTCGCCGGGCGCAGTCTGCAGGACAGGATATCGAGTCGCTCTACGAGCAGCACTGGAAGGCCTTCGATGCCAAGTTCTGGCGCAAGGAGGTCAAGCAAGGTCGTACCAAGCGGCCGCGCATCGACCTGTTCCTCCAGCACTACCTGGCACTGATGCTCAGGGAAGACGTGCGAAGCGCCCACCTCTTCGAGGCGTTCAAGGAGTATGTCGTCGCCCTGGAGGAGGGCGAGAAAGGCTCTGAGCTGACGGCTCAGCCCAACAGCATCGAATCCCACCTTCAGTCGCTGTCTCGCTACGCCCGTGCCTTCCGAAAATTCGCGGAGCCAGAGGCCGGTTCACGCCTTGCCGTTTTCTTGGACCGCCTGCAGGCGGTGGATACGGCCACCGTCTACCCCCTGTTGCTGCTAGCCAGTGATCAGCTCCTGCCTGGCGATCAGGCAGAGTTCGACCGTGTGCTGGTGGTGCTGGAGTCTTTCCTGGTGCGGCGCATGATCTGCTGCATGACGTCCAAGAACTATAACCGGCTGTTTATCGATGTCATCAAGGCGCTGGATAGGCGGGGCAAGATCACAGCCCAGATCCTGCAGGAGGCTCTTCAGGCCAACGAGGGTGACAGCGTGCGCTTCCCGACCGATGACGAGCTACGCCAGAGCATCCTGAACACGCCGATCTACAGGCATTTGGCGCAGTACAAGATCAGAGCCGTACTGGAAGCGATCGATCTCGCACAGGAAGACCGCAAGAGCGAGGCGCTGCCGCTGCCGGGAAACCTCACCATCGAGCACATCATGCCGGTCAAGTGGCAGACAAGCTGGCCAATGCCCGAGGACGTGGCGGCCGACCCCGAGAAGCGCCTGGCCTTCAACCAGGAGCGAAACCGCCAGCTGCATACGCTGGGCAACCTGACCCTGATCACCGGCAGCCTCAACCCCTCGCTTTCGAACGCCTCCTGGGACCAGAAGCGCCCGGAGCTGTGCAAATACAGCAAGCTGAACCTCAATCGCTACTTCCATCCGTCCAAGGAAGCCGAGGCGGATCCCCTGCGTGTATGGGATGAGGCCGCCATCGAGCGTAGAGGGAAGAGCCTCTTCGAGACAGCGGCATCGGTCTGGCCCTACCAGATCGCTGGCAGCTGAGTTTTTCTGATATCACAAAGGAGGTGACATGCTGCCAGCCACGCTAGCCCAGGAAGTCCGCAAGCAGGTGCTGCACTATCTGCAGGCCACCTTCCGCCTGCGCGACCGTTCCACTGAGAAGGCCCTGGAGGCCTTCTTCAACGACCCGGAGAGCGGGCTGTTCAAGGGTCCCTGGGTGCAGGTCCGCCGGCCGTTCCGGCTGGACTCGGGGGATATCTCGGGCCTTTTCGATATCGAGATTCCCTACGTGCCGTTTCGCCACCAGGCGATCAGTTGGCGCCGCCTGACCACCCGCGGGGATAACCAGCCGCTGCATACGCTGGTCACCACCGGCACCGGCTCGGGCAAGACGGAGTGTTTCCTCTACCCGGTGCTGGACCACTGCCTGCGGATGCACAAGGCGGGCAAGCGCGATGGCATCAAGGCGATCATTCTCTACCCGATGAATGCCCTGGCCGCGGACCAGGCGGGGCGCTTCGCTGAGGAGATACTCAAGTCCCCTCTGCTCAGCGACATGGTCGCCGGCGCGCCTAGGGCGCGGGTGCGCGTGGGGCTCTACACCGGGCGCTTTTCATCCTCTTCCAGCAAGGAGGAGGGCGCCGAGCCGGATACCTATGTCGAAGTGACCCGCGAGCCGGCGAAGGACGGTAGCGGTTGGACCTACAAGGCGATCACCAACCGCGAGGCGATGCAGAAAGATCCGCCGGATATCCTGCTCACCAACTACAAGATGCTCGATTACCTGCTGCTGCGGCCCAAGGATGTCAGCATCTGGCGGCATAACCAGGCCGACGCGAGCCTGCTGCGCTATCTGGTGCTCGACGAGCTGCATACCTACGACGGTGCCCAGGGGGCCGACGTGGCCTGCCTGATTCGGCGGCTGAAGGAGCGCTTCTCGATACCCCGAGGCCAGCTCTGCATGGTGGGCACCAGCGCCACCGTGGCGGGCGGCGATGACGAGAGCAACTTGGGGCCGCTGCACAAGCTGTGCGAGTTCGCCAGTACGCTATTCGAGGAGACCATCAGCGACGATGCGGTGATCCAGGAGGACCGCTACCGGGTCGACGAGGTGGTGCGTATCCCGGAGCTGGAGGTCGATGCGCTGCCATCGCCGGAGGAGTGCGAGCCGCAACATCGGGAAGATGCCGTTCACTACGCCTACCGCATGGCCTCGCTTTTCGGCGGGCCGACCTACCCGGTTGAAGCCGATGATCCACGCTGGGCAGAGTGGACGCCGCACTACTCCACGCTCAAGGCGTCGCTTGCCAATCTGGATGACCCTACCCGCTGGGGCGTGGCGCTGGGCGAGTGGATTCGTCGGCACCCGCTGTTCCAGAAGCTGCTGGTAGCCACACAGGAAGCGCCTGCTCATTGGTTGGCACTGCTGCGCGAGCTGGCGCGGGACGACTTCGCCTTCCGCTCGGTGGGCGACCTGGCTCAGCGGGGCGAGGTGCTGATGGCGTTCCTTGCTCTGGTGGCCCAGGCCCGCGAGCTGCGCAGCGGCAGGGCCTTCCCGCTGGTGCCCACCCAGGTGCAGCTGTGGCTGCGCGAGCTGCGCCGTATCGGTGCCATGGTCAATGAGGCGCCAGCCTTCACCTGGCTTGATAACCCGCCGCCCGAAGGGCGCCATCAGCTGCCGGTGGTGCACTGCACCGAATGCGGCGAGCTGGCCTGGGTCGGGCTGCGCGACCTGGATGCCGATGCTGCCATCGAACAGCAGGGCGTGCGTGGCATGCAGCTGAGCGATGAGGTGCCACCCATCTACGAGGCCTGGGGCTTCGAGGGACAGCCCAAGCCGACGCTGGTAATGCTGAGCCCCTGGCGCGAAGGCGATGATCCGATCAACGCCGGTGGCCAGCAGGAACTGGAGATGGTGCGCTGGCATCTATCGCCCGGCTCGCTGGTGCTGCGCGAGGGCCCGGGGCTCTGCCCGCTGACCGAGGAGCGCACCTTCGCCGTCAAGGTCGTCCACGAGCAAGACCACCGCAACAACGGCCAGCGGATCGGAGTGCGCCGCTGCCCGCACTGTCGCACTCTAGATAGCCTCATGTTCATCGGTAGCCGGGCAGCCACCATCGCCAGCGTGGCCATCGACGAGGTGTTCGGCTCGGTGCTCAACAGCGACCCCAAGCTGCTCGCCTTTACCGACAGCGTGCAGGATGCCAGCCACCGGGCGGGGTTCTTCTCGGCGCGTACCTATCACTTCACCCTGCGCACGGCCTTGCAGCACCTGATTGACGATGTCGGAGAGGCGGGCGTACCTCTGCCGGAGGTGGGGGAGCGCCTGCTGGCGTTCTGGTCCGAGCCAGAGCCAGGGCGCCCAGGCTCCATGAAGGAGTCGATGGCGACGCTGATGCCGCCGGACCTGCGTGAATACGAGCCTTACCTGAACTATCGGGACACCCTCGACCCGGATACCTTGCCGCCCAAGGAGCTGTTTGACGAGGTGGCCCAGCGCCTTACCTGGGAGGCGACCAGCGAGTTCAGTCTGATGCTGACCCATGGCCGCACCATGGAGAGCCACGCCAGTGCGACCCTCGGCTGGGAGACGGGCCGCATCGACGAGACCCTGGAGGCGCTGCGTCAGCGTTTCCCCCGCATCAGCCCACGCCTCGAAGCGCTGAGCGATGAAGCACTGCGGCTATGGGTGCTGGGCATGCTGCACCGTCAGCGTGAACGAGGTGGTCTGCATCACCCCTACCTGAGCAGCTATGCCCGCCAGAACTACTGGAGCAAATACCCGTTCGGGAAGGTGGTCAAGGGGCGTGAGACCTATCCGCCGCATGGGCGTTATCAGCCCCGGCTGTGGACGACCCATCCCGACAGGCACCACGACCATATGCTAGTGCCGCCAAGGGATGGGCAGATGCAACCCTGGCAGCTGGTATGGGCCAGACGCGTGCTAGGGCTGCCGGGCGTGGATGACGCCACTCTGGTCGACCTGCTGGCCGCCTTCCTGGAGGCCGGGGAAAGTACCGGCCTGCTGCGCAGGCTGCATCAGGATGGCGACAAGGCGTGGTATGCGATCAGTGATGCCGCGGCTCGTTTGCTGCCGAGCGGAGAGAAGCTGCGCTGTGACAGCAGCGGTTACTACCTTTATCGTCCCCCCCAAGAGGCTGCGCTGTGGCGAGAGGCCCCGAGCCTCTCCTACCAGGACGCCACGGGAAGATACCGCCCCGCGGAACTGAGTGAGCGCGAGAACTACTACCGCACACGTTATCGCAAGGGGGCTCTGCGCCGTGTGTTTGCCCATGAACACACCGGGCTGCTGGATACGCCGGAGCGGGAAGGGCTGGAAGCCAGCTTCAACGATGGTAGCCATGCCGATGACCCCAACGTGTTGACCGCCACCTCCACCCTAGAGATGGGCATCGATATCGGGGATCTCTCGACCACCATGCTCTGCTCGATTCCGCCCAGCGCGGCAAGCTACCTGCAGCGTATCGGTCGAGCAGGGCGCAAGACGGGCACGGCCCTGATCCTCAGCGTGATCAACCAGCGTCCTCATGATCTGTTCTTCTACGCCAGGCCTGAGGCGCTGCTGGCGGGGGAGATCGAGCCGCCGGGCTGCTGGCTGGATGCCAGTGCGGTGCTGGTACGCCAGTATCTGGCGTTCTGCTTCGACCAGGCGGTGAGGGAGGGCGTGCTGACCGACCTTCCCGGCACCGGCAAGCAGCTGGTGGATGAGGTGGTACAGAATCGGGCCGGGCATATTCCGGGACTCCTGGCGTGGATGCTGGAGCATGAAGCGGCGCTCCAGCAGCGCTTCATGGCGCGCTTTGTTCAGGATGCCAGGGAGGATACCCGCGAGCGTTTCCTGGGCGAGGCGCGCACCGAACGGCTACGGGAGGCCATCGAGCGTGCCGCCAGCGAATTCCAGGTGCAGCGCCAGCTACTGGATAACGCCCGCAAGCGCCTGCGCGACCAGAGGAACAAGCTGGAGCCGGCGACAGAGGCCCTTGACCTGGCCGAGATCGAGCGGGAGGAGCGCATCCTGCGCGCCCGCCAGCGCAAGCTGAACGAGATCGGTGCGCTGGAGGTACTGACCGAGCATGGCTTGCTGCCCAACTACGCCTTCCCGGAGCGCGGCGTGCGTTTCTCCGGTTCTATCTACCACCGCCGCCCCAAGGGCGACGATGGCGAGGTGATAGAGACCCGGCCACCCATCGAGCTGGTCCGCTCCGGTTCTCAGGCTATCCGCGAGCTGGCGCCAGGCAACCACTTCTACACCCACAGCCACCGTTTCGCCATTCAGCAGATCGAGCTCGGTTCGCGCAACCAGCCGCTGATGGGCGAATGGGCCATCTGCGGCCGGTGTGGCCATATGCGCCACGCCGCCGAGGTCCAACGGCCGGAGGCGGTGCCGGCATGCCCGCAGTGTGGCCACGATGGGCCGGAAAGTCAGACCGACCTCGGTCAGAAGCGTAACTTCCTGCAGTTCGCCCGCTCCCAGGCGGTCTCCTACATGGAGTTCTACGACAGCCTCTCCGCCGACAAGGGCGAGGAGCGCGAGAATGAGCGCTATCAGCTTGTGACCTCCTTCGACCAGACGGTGGAGCAGGCCAGCGGTGCGGTGGGCAACGATGCCGAACCCTTTGGCATCGAATATCGCTCGGCGATGGTGATGCGCCAGGTCAACGCCGGCTACCAGGAGCAGTATCGCGATCTTGCCTTTGGCCAGGAAAAGGTCTCCTCCGAGGGCTTCCTTATCTGCGCCGATTGCGGCATGGCCGCCGAGCCCGGGCAGGGCCCCGAGGACGTTCGCCATCGGCGCAGCTGCTCTGGGCACCGTGAGAGCCAGCGACGCCACCGCGAGGGCCGTAGGGATGACGCCTACGATTGGAAGCATGTCTTTCTCTACCGTGAGCTGCGTTCCGAGGCGGTACGGCTGCTGCTGCCTGACGTGGAGCCGGAGGACGTGGCCACGCTGGAGGCGGCCATCTACCTGGGCATGCGGCTGCGCTTCCAGGGCGACCCTGGCCATCTGCTGGTTCAGCAGCAGGTCATCCCCAACCTGCAGCTGGGAGTGACGCAGCATTACCTGGTGCTGATGGATGCCGTGCCGGGAGGGACTGGCTTCCTCAAGGCGCTGTTCCAGGAGACGGACGATCAGGGCCGGGCGGGCGAAGGCGTAATGGACGTACTGCGCCGTTCCCTTGCCGCCCTGGAGCACTGCCTCTGTCGCGAGCTGCACCAGACGGAAGACGACACCGATGGCTGCTACCGCTGCCTGCGCACCTATCACCTGCAATACCGCGCCGACCAGATCAGCCGCGAGCAGGGCATCCGGCTGCTGCGGCGGCTGATAGCGGCCGGCGAGGCGCGTGAGTCCAAGCAGGAGCTGGACGAGATCAAGTCGCGGGCCATGTTCGGCAGCGTGCTGGAGAAGCGCTTCGTCAACCGGCTACGCGACTGGGTGGTGGAGCGTGGCAGAGAGGATGACTGGCGCGAGGTGTTGATCGGCGGCACACGGGGGTTCGAATTCACCCTGGGGGACGGCCGTGTCTGGTCGCTGCAGCTGCAGCCGCTGCTGGGCAGCGCCCAGGGTGTGGCGGTGGGCTGCCAGCCCGACTTCCTGCTGCGCCCGGATGACGAGATCTGCCGGCCGATCGCGATATTCCTGGATGGGTTCGAGTTCCATGTGAAGCCGCATGAGGCTGAGTCGCGGCTGGCCGACGACTTCCTCAAGCGCCGAGCCATCCTGGACAGCCAGCGCTACTGGGTCTGGTCGCTGAGCTGGGACGATCTGGATCAACTGGAGGGTGAGCGCTTCCGGTTCCTGTCAGACCGGATGACCGATGATGTGCTGGTCAAATGGCGCAGCAAGATGGAGTCCTCCCTGCCCCAGGTGAGCGCGGTGGCGGGTGATGCCTTCACCCAGCTCAAGGGCTTCTTGATGTCGCCCAGGGCTGACGGGTGGCAGCGGTTCAGCCAGGTGGTAGGCGGCTTTGCGTTGATGCGCCTGGCCAGCAGCGGCATCGGGCAGGGCGCCAGCCAGTTCAACTCAGCCCTCGCGATGTGGCGGGCGGGCTATTCGGCACCTCCACTGGGCAGGGAGGATCGCGGTGACTGGGCGTGGATCGCCCAGAGGCTGGCCTTGAGCGACGACCTGATGGTGTATGGGCTTGGGCAGGAGCTGCTGCTCAACGATTACACCAACCTGACGGTCGAGCTGCGCCTCGGTGACAGCGAGCAGGAGCGCAGCGCAGAGGAAACCTATCGCCTGCGCTGGCGCCGTTTCCATGCCCTGACCAACTTCTTCCAGTTCCTTGAGCGGATGCTCGTCTTCACTACCTCCGAGGTCGAGAGCGGGGTGATACCCGAACCTACGCTGATGCCGGAGGTGAGCCTGGACGACCAGTGGCAGGAGGTCGTCGAGGAGACGCTCTCTTCCCTTGAAAAGCTGGTGCGCCGGATGGCGGTGCAGGACTGTGAGCTCCCAGAGGTAGAGCACTACAGCGATGACCTGGGAGAGGAGCCCTTTGCCGAGCTTGCCTGGCCGGATGCCTCACCGCCCGTAGTGTTGCTGGTGGGGGACCAGGCCAGCTTCGCCACCAAGTGGCGGCAGGCCGGCTGGCGAGTGATGACCGACAGCGACGTGCAGGCTCGCGGTGAAGCGTGGTGCATCGAGCAGCTGCCGAAACGCAATTCAGGAGAGTGACCATGGCGAAGATGATGCTGCACCGGGACGTGCTGAAAAACTTCGGCAAGTTGCCGGCCAAGGTGCAGAAGAAGGTGGTGGAGCTGACCCAGAAGTTCGAGGAGGACAGCACCCAGGCCAGTATCCACCTGGAGCCGATCAATGCGGCCAAGGACAGCAAGGTGCGCAGCGCTCGGGTGGGGCTGGACTATCGTGCCATCGTGATTGCTCCGGAGAAGGGCGATACCTTCCTGCTGATGCATATCGATCACCATGACGAGGCCTACCAGTGGTGCTTGAACAAGCGCTTCGAGGCCCACCTGGCGCTGGGCACGCTGCAGGTGTTCGATGTGGAGGAGGCTCATCGCTCCCTCCAGCCGGTTGAGCCGGAAGGGGTCGAGGCCGCCACTGCCGAAACCTCTACGGCACTTCCGGGCTATGTCCTCCAAGAGCTCAACGATGACGAGCTTTTCCAGGCCGGCGTGCCAGAAGCGCTGATCCCGGCCGTTCGGGCAGTGCGCAGTGACGATGATTTCGAACGCCTGGCCGACTACCTGCCCCCTGAGGCGGCCCAGGTGCTTTTCGGGGTGGCATCGGGCATGCCCCTGGATGAAGCCATCAACGAGATGCTGGGGGCACTCGACGAGATCGAGAAGCCGACTGGCCCTGGCGACTTCAGCCATCTGGCCGAGATCACCAATATGGACCTGGTACTGGTACAGGGCGAAGAGCATCTGCGCGAGATCCTCAGCGAGGATATCGAGGAGTGGCGGGTATTCCTGCATCCCTATCAGCGCAAGCTGGTTGAGTGGCACACCCGCGGGCCAATGAAGATCTTCGGCGCAGCCGGTACCGGCAAGACGGTGGCCCTGATGCATCGCGCGGCCTGGCTGGCGCAACGTTGCAGCGGTGACGAGAAGGTGCTGATCACCACCTTCACCACTAACCTCTCGGTCACTATCAAGGGGCTGATGGGGAAGCTGGCGCCGAGCGTGATCGATCGGATCGAGGTAACCAACCTGCATCAGCTGGCCCGGACGATCTGCGCACGCGCTCAGTGGCAGGGGAAGATCGCCGAGAGGGAAGACCTGCAAGCTGTCTGGCAGAAGGTCATGGCAATGCCGGCCGCGTCCGAGCTGGATTTCACGCCAGAGTTCGTCCGCGACGAGTTCGAGCAGATCATCGACCCCATGGGGATTACCACGGAGGAGGAATATCTCACCGTGGTGCGCTCCGGCCGCAAGCCGCTGCGGCGCAAGCAGCGCAAGGCGCTCTGGAAGGTATTCGTCGAGGTGCGCCGTCAGTTTTCCGGCCGTAATCTGCTGACCTTCGACGGCCTGATTCACAAGGCCCGAGAGGTGGTGGAGCGCGGTGAATTCCCTGGCTACCGCCATGTGCTCGTCGATGAGGTTCAGGATTTCAGCCTAGAGGCCCTTCGCCTGGTTGCCAGCATCAGCCCCATTGTCAAGGAGTTGGATAATCCGCTTTGCGTGGTGGGTGATGGCCACCAACGCATCTACAACCCGGTGGCTGTACCGCTTGGCCGTGCCGGCATCGAGGTGCGCGGTCGCTCACGCCGTCTGAAGATCAACTATCGCACAAGCGAGGAGATCCGTGACTGGGCCCACGCTGCTCTGGAGGGTGTGGAGGTCGATGACCTGGATGGCGAACAGGCCATTACCCTGGGGGATCGGTCCATCTTCCACGGACCCGAGCCGCAGCTGGTGACCTGCAGCGATGACGATGCGGTGGCGAGTGCCGTGGTGGCATGGGTGAAGGGGCTTACCGAAAGCGGTCAGCTCAAGACCCATGAGATCTGCCTGACCCCGATCAACTCTCGGGTGATCAGTGCCCTGCAATCGAACGGTTTTGCTACGGTGGAGTTGAAGGCGCGGCAGGCCGATCCCGGCCAGGAGGAGAGCGGGGTTCGCTTCGGCAGCAAACAGCGCATTAAAGGCCTGGAGTTCAAGGCCGTGGCGATTCTCGATGCCGGTAGTCGGGATAGTCTTCTGGACCGCTTCGAAAACTATGTGGCAGCAACCCGTGCTCGGCAGCAACTTCTAGTCATCAACCGGCCTGCCAACGAGCAACTTGAGAGCGAGGGTGATTCTTGAATCAGACGGCAAGCATTCACCAGAGGGTTCTGGAGGAGGCCGCTAGCCTGCGTGAGCTGGATGATCAGCTGACCAGCGTGATGGCCGCACGCCAGGTTCAGGAATTCATTCAGGGCGACCGCCTGGCGCTGCTGGTACAGCGCGCTCAGGTGCTCTGTGACGACACAAGCGACGAGGAACGCCTGCTCCTGGCGGCCGTGCTGGGCCGGCTGGGCGCCGTGGCAAGAAATCGAAGCGCTGAGGTGTTCAACGGTCTCGATCGCTTCATGCAGGAACCGCCGGCTTCTCTGGCCGTACTTCAGGATGGTGACGAGAAGGCCTATGCTGCGATGGCGCTGGCTAACCTGGCAGCGACGGGACCTTCCTGGCTACGGGGATACGTGATCCGCGAAGCTTTCATGCTGGATGCGGCGGAGAATGCCCGCAAGGCCTTGTTGGGGATCCTCAAAGAAAGGTCGGAGGATTATATCTCCGTGCTAGGCGGGTTGGCTTACGGCTTCGAGGGGCTGGATGTTGTTGTCCCGGATGCACGGCTGCGTCGGGTCAAGCGCGTACTGGAGGCCTGGAAGGAAGTCTCGCAGGATCACTTCTGGTCGCTTGATACCAACCCGGGTGAGGCGCTTTCCCGGGTCGTGAAAGCGGCGCTTCGCAATGTCAGCGGAGCGAGCGAGGAGGAGCTGGCCAACGAGGTGGGGGACCTGCTCTTCGAGCTGCTCCTGCGCGTCGTCCAGCTGCGCTTCTCCTATGCGCTGGAATCGGCCACCTACACCCCCCTTGCCAGCATGAAGGCGTACCTGGGCACACGGCTCTGGACCCAGCTGCGCAGCCACTCGGCCGTGAAGCCCCGGGTACTGTCCTGCCTGCGAGAGGCTTGCCTCGTGCTTGCCCGTCAGGGTCAGACAGACAAGGCGATGCTGGACGCCATGAAGGTGATGTATTCGACCCGAACCACCATGGGCAATGACCTGAAACGGCACTTCGAAGGGCATCACGAGGTGGACTCCGAGGTGGCCGAGTGGTGGGTTTCCGGCGGTACTAAACGCACAACCGATAGCAAGCCGGAGAAGGGAGTGAAGGCCGACGAAGACATGCTGATCGGCCAGCTGCTGTTGGAGGGGGAGGGCGCCAGGCGGCCTCTGGAAAACGTGCGGACCAACTTGCTGCCTCTGATCGAAGAGTTCGTCAACGATCCGGTGGTAGTCGCCTCACTGAAGAAGGGCCTGGGGGGCTATGTGGAACTGTCCACCGTACTGCGACAGCTGTGCCGTATGCGGCGCCTGGAGCTCTCGGGACTGGAAGGCGAAGTGATCTCCTACAACCGGGTCAGACATGACATGGTGGGGGGCCACCAGGCGGGTGTGACACAGGTCAGGGTTGTTCGCGACCAGGTGGTCCAAAAGCTCTATGGCCGAGAACGGGTGGTCGTAAAGGCGCAGGTAGAACCTGTGTAGTACGCTGTTATGAATAATGCAGGGAGATGAGTGAGCATGGAGAATAATAAGGCTAAGTGGCTGCTCGAAAATCTGCTGGCTCGTCTGGCCACCAGAGAAGATGGGAAGAAGGAGCTCCCAGGGATCATTACAGAAGCGGAGCAGGAGTCGCTTCGCCTGGCTGTCGAGCTTCTTGGGGGAAAGCTTCAAGAAATACCACATCATATTTCAGAAGATGAGGGCGTGCCTGCCCCGGAAGGTGTTGATGCTGAAGACACTAAAGAGCCTCCAGCCAAGGTTGAAATTGATCCGCCAGTTGACCATGGCGAGGGAGTAGGCGAGCCTCAGGATAAAAAGAAAATCCTTGTAGAGGTTCCCTCTTATTTTAATGATCCTGTTTCAGAAAACTTCAGGTTGTGTATCGACTTCGGTACCGCAATGTCTAAAGTCACCTTGGTGCATGATGGTGCCGGGAAGGATGGCGGTGATGAAATCCAGGTGCTTGAGCTTGGTGACGTTGCTGGGCAAGATCCCTCGGATGGGCCATTTGAGTTATTGATATCTTCTGTTTATATCAGCAATGATGGCCTGGTTTATTTTGGAAAGTCGGCGCTGGAGGTTTCAGAGCAGGAAGCTGAGAGTGGTGGTCATCAGCGCATCGACAATATGAAGCGTTTTTTGTCAGAGGACGGTGTTGATCAGGTTCTCACGGGAGAATTTAATCCAACGGGTATCGAGATTGATTATCGCGACATTGTTCTTTTTTATCTTGTCTATCTGACCTGGGTCATCAACCAGTGTACCGATGAAATGGGTTACGATAGGAATATCTGTCGACGATTTGCGATGCCAGTTTTTGATAATGCAAAAGCCAGGCAGTACTCAGGCATGCTTTCTCGCATGTTGGGTGATGCGCAGTTAGCTGCAGAGCATTTTGGGGATCTGATCGATGATGGTGTCTCGCTGGAAGATTTGACAGTGGTCTGCGATACTATACGCGATATGGATCTGGAATATGCCTTTATTGGCAGTCCGGTGACAGAGCCGCTTGGCGTCGCTTCGGCACTGGTGAGTGAGGACGGTGCGGCAAACAACCTTTCTCTGGTTGTTGATATTGGGGCGGGAACAACAGATATCAGCCTGTTCCGAATTCGTGTTGATCCGGATGGCGCAGTCTTTGTGGCCAACCAGATCCCCGGGGCAGCGCGTGGCTTGACGATGGCCGGAAACTACATCGATAGGGTGCTGATTCAGAAAATCCTGTCGAAATCTGAGGTTGGTTTTCAGTCTGCTGACTACAAACGGGTCAGGAATGATCTTGAGAGGAAGGTCAGGGTTTACAAGGAAGAGCTTTTTGAGAGCGGCCATATTGACGTTCCGCTACCTAATGGTGACGTAATTCAGGTGGACAGGGATGAGTTCCTTCAGTCACCCTCGATTCACAAGTTTCAGGAAGAGCTCAGAAAAAAGATAGCTGAAATCCTGGAGGAGGTGGATGAATTTTTCCTGCGTACTGCACCTCGTCAGGAACTGGTTCTGGTGCTTACTGGGGGAGGTGCTTCGCTACCCTTTGTTCAGAGTCTGGTGGGGGAGACTATCGAGGTTGGTAACCTTTCCGTAAAAACCGTCAAGTCTCATGATTTCCCTGAATGGATGGTAGAGGATCATGCGGATCTGGAAGACATCTTTCCCCGTATTGCCGTATCCCTTGGGGGCGCTAGAGAGAATGTGATCACCCCCTATGATCAGCAGGGCAGGGTATCAAGCATGCCTCAGGCTTATTCATGAGGGCTGATCTTGCCCAGCATTGGTAGGCGAGGGCTTCTTTGTTGAAGCACTGCAGTAGGCCATGACGGCATATAGAAGTCTTCGAGCTTGCCATTTTGGAGTGGGTCGACTGGTTCAATCACCGGCGGCTCCTGGAATCGACCGGCAACATGCCGCCTGCTGAGCAAGAAGCGCTGAATTATGAGCAACAGGGTCAGGCCAAGAAGGTGGCCTAGGTCAAACTAACAAGTCTCCGAGAAAGCCGGTACGGTTCAGGTACCGGACCGATCACCCTTCAATAGCGTTGCGCTTGGAACTTGAGATCGCCCTCCTTGAGCTTTTTGCATGCCATGCTCAAAGGCCTCCAACATATCCAAGCGCCACCTCGTACAGCATGGGCTGAGGCGAATCGGCTTTGGTAGCCTTCCCTC
>ERZ869909.1061-NODE-1061-length-24561-cov-9.338425_pt1 | contig 24561 bp, 20 predicted proteins | sample MGYA00520892_ERZ869909 | MGnify/ENA primary metagenome ERZ869909 (study PRJEB32215, sample SAMEA104723947) | bioreactor metagenome | biome: bioreactor; feature: anaerobic bioreactor; material: water | place: China | collected 2015-03-12 ... | reverse complement strand
GATCTGCGCCGAGATGGTGTCCGCGTACCAGCGCGCGCTGGTCTTCGGGATCCGGGCCTGCGTCGGGTAGTCGACGTACACGAGCCCGAAGCGCTTGCCGTAGCCGTGGGCCCACTCGAAGTTGTCCATGAGGCTCCACGCGAAGTAGCCGCGCACGTCGACGCCCTGAACGATCGCCGCATGCAGGGCGCGCAGGTGGGCGTCGAAATAGTGCACCCGCTGCGGGTCCTCGACCATGCCGTCGTGGACGGTGTCGCGATAGGCGGCGCCGTTCTCCGTCAGGTACACCGGCGGCAGGGGGTACTCGCGCCGCAGCCGTACGAGGAGCTCGGTGAGCCCCTGCGGGAACACCTCCCAGCCCATCTCGGTGTACGCGGCCCCGGGAACCGGTCCGGCCGGCCGCGCGCCGCGACCGGTCGGGTCGGCGGCGAGGACGCTGCGGCTGTAGTAGTTCACGCCGAGGAAGTCGATCGGCCGGGAGATGGCGGCCAGGTCGCCGTCCTCGACGGTCGGCGCGTCTGCGCCGTAGGCCCGCCACACGTCGTCGGGGTAGCGACCCCGCAGGAGCGGGTCGAGGTACCAGCGGTTGAAGAAGCCGTCGAAGCGGCGGGCGGCCTCGCGGTCCTCGGCCGTGTCGTGGGCGGGGTAGGCGGGGGTGAGGTTCAGCACGATGCCGTGCAGGGCCGAGGGGGCGTTGGCGCGCATCACCTCGAGGGCGGTGCCGTGCGCCAGCAGCAGGTGATGGGCGGCCTGCAACCCGAGGCGCCGGTCCTGGAGGCCGGGGGCGTGCTCGCCGTCGTCGTAACCGAGGTAGGCGCTGCACCACGGCTCGTTCAGGGTGGCGTAGGCGCGCACCCGATCGCCGAGGCGGCGGGTGACGGCGTCCGCGTAGGCCACGAACGGCTCCACGATCCCCCGCCACGGCCAGCCCCCGGCGTCCTGCAGCGACTGCGGAAGGTCCCAGTGGTAGAGGGTCGCGAACGGCTCGATCCCGCGTGCGAGCAGTCCGTCGACCAGCGCGTCGTAGAAGTCGAGGCCGCGTTCGTTGACCGGCCCGACGCCGTCGGGGATCACGCGCGGCCACGCGACGCTGAAGCGGTACGCCTGCACGCCGAGGTCGCGCATCAGGTCGAGGTCGTCCTGCCAGCGATGGTAGTGGTCGCAGGCGATCGCGCCGGTGTCGCCGTGGGCGACCTTGCCGGGGGTGGCGGCGAAGGTGTCCCAGATCGACGGCCTGCGACCGTCCTCGGCGACGGCGCCCTCGATCTGGTACGAGGCGGTGGCGACGCCCCAGCGGAAGTCGGGCGGGAAGGCGGGGAGCGGTTCGGTGGGCATGGCGTCTCCTCGGGGGTGGGCGGGTGCGTGCCGCTCAGCGCTCGGCGCGGATCACGACCACGGAGCGGGCCGGCACCTGCACCGGCTGGTCGGCGGGCTGCTCGGCGCGGTCGTGGTCGAGGGCCTCGTCGAAGCCGGCCTCGTCGAGCGTGGCGACGAACAGGACGTCGGGCGGATCGGTCAGGGCGAGCGCGACCTGCAACGGCTCGAGCGAACGGTTCACGAGCAGGACCCGCAGCGCGTCGTCGGTCGCGGCCGCGTACGCGCCGAGCCGCTCGTCGGCGCCCTCGACGGCGTGGGCGGTGCCGGCGAAGCCCGCCAGCATGGCGTACACGTGGTAGGTGGGCCGCACCCAGCCGCCGCGGTCGATCAGGCCGTGGCCGCCCATGGACTGCAACGCGAAGTACTGGCCCAGGTCGAGGCCGAGCGCGGCCATCTGGCCGAGCGCGTCGGCCAGCCACACGGCCGCGGTCTGGTCCTCGAGGTGGCGGAACATGGCCGTGCGCCACGAGAGGCCGAACTCCGTGATCGCCAGTCCGATGTCGCGATCGAAGCCGAGCGGGTTCACCTCGGGGTCGCGCAGCCAGCCGCGCAGCAGCGCGATCTCGTCGCCGACGGTGCGCGCGGTCGCGAGCGCCGCCTCGTCGCTCCAGGTGCCGTCGGTCGGGTAGACGTGCCACGTGAGGACGTCGATGACGTCGCCGCAACGCCCCAGCACCTCGCGCAGGTACGTCAGCGCCGACGGGCGCGAGCCGGAGACGGCCGGACCCGTCATGATCGCCGCGGGATCGAGGGCCCGGACCGCGGCGCGCATCTCGCGGAAGCGCTCGCAGTAGACCTCGGCCGTCCAGCGCTCGTCCATGCGGTTGCGCGGGTAGAGGTCGGGTTCGTTGCCGACCGCCCACCAGCGCACGCGCAGGCCCATCTCGGCGAAGCGCCGGACGACCTCGGCGGCGTGCGCGGGCCCCTCGAAGTAGTTCAGGACGACGTGCAGCGGGGGCTCGCCCAGCAGCCGCCAGGGGGTGGTGAGCGCGTGGGTCATGTCGGCGGTCAGGGGCCTGTCGTCGGCGTCGTTCCCCGGCGGGAAGCGCAGCGAGCGAATCGTCAGGGCGCCGAACTCGTCGAGGTGCAGCGCCACCGGCATCGCGAGGCCGAAGTTGAAGCCGGTGATGGCGTCGGGGGACACGGGCCCGATCGCCTCGCCGACGCGCAGCGTCAGGGGCTCCGGGGCGCGCGCGTACGCGGCGCCGCCCGGGAGGCCACCGAAGGGCCCCGGCGCGATCGCCGCGGTGACGAACGCCAGGACGATCGACGCCAGGCGACCGCGCACGCGGCCGCGTACGGGCCGACCGGGCCGGCGCCGGGCCTCAGGCCACCGTCGCATGGCTCGCGTACGACCGGCGCGGCACCTCGCGGCTCGCGCCGACGATCTCGAACCGGCCCTGGAGGCGGATGTCGGCCGACGAGGCGCCGACGCCGACGAGGATCTCGCCGGGCTCGACCACGAAGCGCATGGCGCGGTCGTAGAAGGCCAGCAGCGGCACCGGGACGCGGAAGGCGACCCGCCGGGACTGGCCCGGTTCGAGGGCCACGCGCGCGAAGCCGGCGAGCAGGCGTACGGGGCGCGTCACGCTGGCGACCGGGTCGTGCAGGTAGAGCTGTGCGACCTCCTCCGCCGCCATGGCGCCCTCGTTGCGGAGCACGAACGACACGGTGACCTCGTCCTCGGCGTCCGGCCGGTCGGGCTCGACGCGCAGGTCGGCGTAGGCGAAGCGCGCGTAGCTCAGCCCGTGGCCGAACGGGTAGAGCGGCGCCGTCGGCATGTCGACGTAGTCGCCCTTCCAGTGGGAGCGGCCGCCGGAGGGCTTGTGCCCGTGGTAGACGGGGACCTGACCGACGTGCCGGGGGAAGCTCATGGGCAGGCGGCCGGACGGGCTCACGTCGCCGACGAGCGCGGCGGCGACGGCGGTGCCGCCCTCCGCACCCGGGAGCCACGCGGCCAGGATCGCGCCGACGCGGTCGACCAGGCCGCCCAGCGCCAACGGCCGCCCGGCGAGCAGCACCAGCACCACCGGGGTTCCGGTCGCCGCGACGGCCTCGACGAGGGCCTCCTGGACGCCCGGCAGCCGCACGTCGGCGCGGTCGCGGGCCTCGCCGCAGGTGGCGGCGTTCGTGAGTCCGGAGCGTTCGCCCACCACCAGGACGGCGACGTCGGCGGCCCGGGCGGCGGCGACCGCCTCGGCGAACCCCGAGGTGTCGTCGCTGGCGACGTCGCAGCCGCGGACGCAGGTCACCGCGCCGGCCGGCGCGAGGCGCGCCCGCAGACCGTCGAGCAGGGTGACCATCGGCGGGTAGTGGTCGGCCAGGTCCTCCACGCGGGCCGCGATCACGGGGGTCGGCGCGGGTAGGTCGCCTTGCGGCTCGAACATCACCTCGACGTGGGCCGGGTAGTGGTAGCCGCCCTGGAGCAGCCGCCGGTCGTCCGCCCCCGGCCCGATGAGCGCCACGCGGACGTCGTCGCGAAGCGGGAGCAGGCCGCGCTCGTTGCGCAGAAGCACCAGCGACTTCTCGGCCATCTCGCGCGCCAGCCCCCGCTGCGCCGGCGTGTCGAACATGCGGGGCGCGGACGGCGCGTCGACGAACGGCTGCTCGAAGAGGCCGAGGCGGAACTTCTGCTCGAGGAGCCGGCGCACGGAGGCATCGACCAGCGCCGGGTCGATGGCGCCGCTCGCGAGCCCCGCACGCAGCGGGTCGCCGTAGCAGTCGTGGGCGGGGAGCTCCACGTCGATGGCGGCCTCGAGGCCGAGGCGGGCGGCCTCGACCTTGTCGCGCGCCACGCGGTGGTAGGAGGCCAGGGTGGCGAGGGCGAAGTAGTCGGACACCACCACGCCGTCGAACCCGAGTTCGTCGCGCAGCATCCCCACCATGAGCTCGCGCGAGGCGCCGCAGGGAACGCCGTCGAGCTCGTGGTACGCGTTCATGGCCGAGGCCACGCCGGCCTCCTCGATGGCGGCGGCGAAGGGCGCGGCGTACACCTCGCGCAGCTCGCGCGGCAGGATGCGCGCCGGCGCCCAGTTGAGTCCCCCCTCGGACGCCCCGTACCCGAGGAAGTGCTTGGCGGTGGCGACCACGCCGTCCGGTCCCAGACGCTCCCCCTGCACGCCGCGCACGTAGGCGACGCCCATCCTGCCGACCAGGTACGGGTCCTCGCCGAACGTCTCCTCGATGCGGCCCCAGCGCGGATCGCGGGCGACGTCGAGCACGGGTGCGAGCGCGTGGTGGGCGCCGACGGCGCGCATCTGCGTGCGCACGACGCGCGCCATCGCCTCGACGAGCGGCGGGTCCCAGGTGGCGGCCTGGCCGATCGCGTGCGGGAAGCAGGTGGCGTCGCGGGCCATGAAGCCCGCGCAGGCCTCTTCGTGCAGGATCGCCGGGATGCCGAGCCGGGTGTGCTCGCGCAGGTAGGCCTGGACCCCGTTGGAAAGGTCGGCCGCCGCGCGCGGGCGCGAGCCGGTCGCGGCGACGAGCCGGGTGACGTGGCCGATCCCGTGGGCGAGGCGTTCGCCCGCCCGTTCGGGCGCGAAGCGGCCCGCCGAGAGCAGGTCGGTGATCCAGACGCCGCCGAGCTGCGCCAGCTTCTCCTCGAGGGTCATCCGGCCCAGGAGGTCGGCCACGCGTTCGTCCGGGCTGCGCGCGGGATCAAGGTAGATGTCGGCGGTCATGCGATCTCCTTCGCTCGTCGCGGGGCGCGACGGTCTCAACCCTTGATCGAGCCCGCCACCAGGCCTTCGATCACCTGCCGCGACGCGACCGTGAAGATCAGCAGCAGCGGCAGGACGGCCAGGGCCGTGCCGACGAGCACGGCGCCCCAGTCGGTCTGGATCAGGCCTTGCATGGTCCGCAGCGCGACGGGCACGGTGAAGCTCGGGCGCGAGCTGAGGACCACCAACGGTATCAGGAAGTTGTTCCACTGGCCGATGAAGGTCACCAGGCCCAGGGTCGCGAGGCCCGGTCGGATGATCGGCAACGCGATGCTCCAGTAGATGCGGAACTCGCTGGCGCCGTCGATGCGGCCGGCGTCCATCAGGTCGCGCGGCATGCTCGAGGCGATGTACTGGCGCATGAGGAAGATGCCGAACGCGCTGGCCATGGCCGGGAACCAGATCGCCCGCGGCGTGTCGAGCCAGCCGAGCCATTGGATGATGAGGTAGTAGGGGATGATCCCGAGCGCGGGCGGCACCATGAGGGACCCGACGACGATCCCGAACAGCAGCCGCTTGAAGCGGAACTCGTACATGGCGAACGCGAAGCCCGCCAGGCTGGCGAAGAACATGGTCGTGAGGGTCGCCATGCCCGCGATGTAGAAGCTGTTCCAGATGTTGCGCAGGAACGGCAGGCGGGCGAGCAGGGCCGCGTAGTTGCGTTCGAGCGCCTGGCCGAACCACATGGGCGGCGGGGCGGAGTAGATGTCGGACTGGAAGTGGGTCGCGAGCACGAACATCCAGTAGAACGGGAACAGGGTCAGCAGCGCCAGGGCCAATAGGAGCAGGTACAGCAGGCCGCGTCCGAGCCAGGAGGCCGCGCCCTGGTCGCTCACGCTGCGGGTGTCGGCGATGACGGCGGCGCGCATCAGTCCCTCGTCTCCAGGCCGGAGCGGCCGAAGAAGCGGAAGTGGATCAGCGTCAGGATGCCGATGAGCAGCACCAGCAGCCACGCGATGGCGGCGGCGGTGCCCATCTCGAGCCAGTTGAAGCCGGTCCGGTAGAGGTACATGACCACCGTCATGCCCGCCTGCGAGGTCCCGCCCGTCCCGTCGGTGAGGATGAACGGCTGGTCGAACAGCTGCAGGTTGCCGATGATCGTGAGGGTGACGGCGAAGAAGATCATGGGACGGAGCAGCGGCAGGGTGATGTGGAAGAACGACTGGCGGGCGCTGGCGCCGTCGATCTCGGCGGCCTCGTAGTAGTCCTTCGGGATGGTCGCGAGGCCGGCCGCGTAGAGCACGACGTTGAACCCGAAGTACTGCCAGATGACCAGGATCGAGATCGCCGGCTTGATGTTCGGCGCGCGGCCGAGCCAGTTCACCGGCAGGCTGTCGGCCATGCCGCCGAACGCCCAGGCGCTCCAGGGCGCGTTCGCGAGGTAGATCAGGGCCTGGTTCAGGATGCCGAACTGGGTGCCGAAGATCGTGAGGAACACGAGGGCCACGGCCACCGCGGACGTGATGTAGGGGAGGAAGTAGGCGGCGGTGAGCGGGTGGCGGAAACGGCGGATGCCGCGCGAGAGCGCGAAGGCCAGCGGGATGGCGATGACGTGTTGCGGCACGCCGCTGGCGACCGCGATCCACAGGGTGTTCTGGATGGAGCGCCAGAACCACGGGTCGTCCATGAGCCAGACGTAGTTCTCGAGGCCGACGTAGCGCATGGTGCCGAGCCCCTGGACGGGGTTCCAGACCTGCAGCGAGAGGTACAGGGAGAAGACGATGGGGAACAGACCGAACACCGCGAACAGGAGGAAGAAGGGGCTGACGAAGATATAGGGCGCGAAGCGCCTCTGGAACTTGTCCAGGCGGGTGCTCCAGGGGAGCCGGGGGTGGCGGGCGGTCGCTCGGGCCATGGGGTCACCTCGGGTGGGCAGTTGGGGACCGCGGTGGGTCCCCAACTGCCGCAGCGAAGAGGCCGGGTCAGCGGCGGATTCGACGCTCCACGAGCGCTTGGGCTTCGTCGAGGGCGGCCTGGACGTCGCGGCCCTCGTTCAGCACCTCGGACAGGGCCGAGTTCCAGATCTCCTGGGCGACCATGTCGCCGGGGAAGGTCAGCACGCCGGGGATGCGCTCGGCGACGCTGGCGAACAGCAGGCGCGCGGGCTGGCCGGCGAGGAAGTCGAGGCCCTCCTCGAACATCGGGTCGTCGTACGTGACGGGCATGGCCGGGAAGGCGTTGATCGTCCGGAAGGCTTCGAGCTGGATGTCGGGGCGGGTCGTCAGGAACTTCACGAGTTCCCAGGCGAGGTCGAGCTTGGCGGCGGGGGTCTGGTTGGGGATGCCGTAGAACGAGCCGCCCCAGCTCAGCAGGCGGCCGTCGGGGATCTCGGAGGCGCCCCACAGGCCGGCGGTGTCGGGGGCCATCCAGGTCTGCAGGTGGCCGCCGAGCCAGGCGCCGGAGAGCTCGGTCGCGGTCGTGCCCTGGCGGAAGGCCTCGTACCACTCGTTCGACCAGGAGCCGATCTGGGCGTCGAGGCCCTCGTCGCGGATCGTCTTGGCGACGCGCGCGGCGGCCAGGAAGCGCTCGCTGTTCAGCAGCGGGCGCCCGTCGGCGTCGAAGTAGATGCCCGAGCCGGCGGGGATGTCGCTGCGGATCAGCGCGTCGGCCGCCGAGGCGGCGGAGGCGATCAGGTACACCCCGTGCTGCTTCAGCGCCCGGCCGTACTCGATGTAGGCGTCGATGCTGGCCGTGACCGCCTCGATGGTCGTGCCGACGGTCGCGAGGTGGTCGCGCCGGTAGTACATGACGCCGGGGCCGATGTCGGTGGGCAGGGCGATCTGGCGGCCGTCGGCGGTCCGGCCCTGCGACCAGGCGTATTCGACGAACAGGTCCTCGTACTGGTCGGCGTCGAAGGGCGCCGCGCTGAGGTCGCGCAGGCCGCCCTCGGCGACGAAGCGCGCGATGTAACCGATTTCAATCGCGACCACGTCGGGGGCGCCGGAACCGGTGGCGAGGTAGGTCACGAGCGCGTCGTGGTGGTCGCTGTACCCGAGCGTACGGATCTCGAGCGTGACGCCGGGGTTCTCGGCGACGAACTGGTCCATGACCCGCTCGAGGTGCTCGTTCAGGGGCTCGAACAGCCCGACGGTCAGGGTCGTCTGGGCGAGGGCGACGGAGGCGGTCAACAGGCTCGCTAGGGCCAGGGCCAAGAGCTTCTTCATGGAGTTCCTCTCACGCGGGCGAGTGCCCCGATCGCGGGGCGGCGACGGACTCACGTTCCACCAGTACGGGTTCGAACCGACGACTCACCTCCTTCCGGACATGGATGCCGAGACGTTCGAGCGCGAGCCAGGCCGCGGCCTGGCCCATCTCGAGCAGCGGTTGCCGCACCGTGGTCAGGGGCGGGTAGAGGTAGTGGGCGAGCAGGGTGTCGTCGTAGCCCACGACGGAGACGTCGTCCGGGACGCGCATCCCGGCGTCGCGCAGGGCGCGCAGCGCGCCGGCCGCGCTCTGGTCGTTGGCGGCGAAGACGGCCGTGAAGTCGCGGTCGCGCGCGAGCAGGCGGCGCATGGCGCGCTGGCCACCGTCTTCGATGAAGTCGCCGGCGGCCACCAGGCGGTCGTCGTACGCGATGCCGGCCTCGTCCAGGGCGCGGCGGTAGCCCGCGAGGCGGTCGTGGGCGTCGGGGACGCCGGAGAGGCCGGCGACGTGGGCGATGGCCCGGTGACCGCGCTCGAGCAGGTGGCGCGTGGCGAGGTACCCGCCGACGACGTTGTCGAGGTAGACGCAGCTGCGGTCCATGTCGGGCACGCGCCGGCCGACCACGACCACGGGGACGTCGGTGTCGGACCACGCGACGATGTCGGCGTCGCTGGCGCCGTCGAGCTGCACGATCAACGCGTCGCATCGGCGCTGCCTCAGGAACTCGAAGGCGCGCCGTTCGACCTCGGCCCGGTGGTGGCCGCTGGAGACGAGCATGTGCATCTCGTGCCGCTCGATCACGCTCTCGATCCCGACCAGGATGCCGCCGTAGACGGCGCTCGAGACCTCGCTCACGACCACGCCGATGCCTTGGGAGCGGTTGGTGGCGAGGCTGCGGGCGAAGGCGTTGGGCTGGAACCCGAGGCGGGCGATGGCCTCGAGGACCGCCTCGCGCCGCTCGGGGCTGACCGGCACGGTGCCGTTCAACACCCGAGAAACCGTGGCAGTAGAAACCTTCGCCAGGCGCGAGACGTCCCGGATCGTGGCCATTCGTAAGACTCCCTATGAAACCGCTTACAGATATCCTAGGGGTTCGCGGCGCCAGCGTCAAGTGCGGTGGCGGGGCGAGCGTCCAGGACGCTGCTCGCGCGATCGGCTCGGTCGCCACGTCGCGGGCGACGCCATCGCCCGCCGGGATGCGGCGGGACGGCGCGTCCCCGCGGGCGCCGCGGCCGCACGCGGTAGCCTCGGGGCATGGCCACGATGCACGTACGAACGATTCCCTACGGGACGACCGACGACGGGCGCGCGGTGACGCGCTTCGACCTGCTGGCTCCCGACGGCACCGGCGTCGCGCTCCTCGACATCGGCGCCGCGGTGCTCGAGGTGCGCGCCCCCGACCGCGACGGCCGCCTGGCCAACGTGGTGCTGGGCCATCGCGGCCTCGCTGGCTACCTTGCGAACGCGCCGTACTTCGGCGTGGTCGTGGGCCGTTGCGCCAACCGCATCGGCGGCGCCGAGATCGAGCTCGACGGCCGCCGCTACCCGCTGGCGCCCAACGAGGGTCGCAACCAGCTGCACGGAGGCCCCGGCGGGTTCCACGCCCGCGTGTGGAGCCTCGACGCGGCGGCCACGCGGGCGGACGACGAGCGCGCGGCGGTCACGCTCCGGCTGGCGTCCGACGACGGCGACCAGGGGTACCCGGGTCGACTCGATGCCGCCGTGACGATCGCGTGGACGGCGCGCCACGAGCTCGAGCTGGCGTTCGAGGCACAGTGCGACGCGCCCACGGTCGTGAACCTCGCCCACCACGGTTACTGGAACCTGGCGGGCGAAGGCGCCGGCACGGTCGACGAGCACCGCCTGACGCTGCGTGCCGACGCGTTCCTGCCCGTCGACGGCGAGCTGCTCCCCACGGGCGAGCTGCGCCGGGTGGACGGAACGCCCTTCGACCTGCGCGCCGGCGTGCGGTTGGGCGACGTCCTGCGCGCCGACGACCCCCAGGTCGCCGGCGCGCGCGGGATCGACCACTGCTTCGTGGTCGCGCGCGGCGATGCCGAGCCCGACGCCCTGGTCGAGGCGGCGGTCGTCGAGCATCGCGCCAGCGGGCGCACCCTGCGCGTCCGGACGACCGAGCCGGGACTGCAGGTGTACGCGGGCGGCTACCTGGACGGCTCGATCGTGGGTGCCTCTCGCCGCCGGTACCGCCAGGGCGATGGCCTGGCGCTGGAGCCGCAACGCTTCCCGGACGCGCTGCGCCACCCGCACTTCCCGTCGGTGGTGCTGCGCCCTGGCGAGACCTACCGGCAGCGGTCGGTGTTCGCGGTGTCGGTGGGGTAGGGCGCGGGCCCCGTCGGCGGGGGCGCGCCGGCGCCGCGACCGGATCGGGCGTCGGTACCGGCGCGGAGGGCGTGCGCGGCCTAGGATGGTTCTGCAGGCAAGGTGATCCGCGCCCCGGGAGGAGCCACCGATGGCGATCCCGCTCGTCGAACTGGTCGACGCGTCCCGTGTCTACGACGGCGGGAGGGTGGCCGCGCTGCGGGGCGTGTCGTTGCGCGTCGAAGCGGGTGCGTCGATCGCCGTCGTGGGACCCAGCGGCAGCGGCAAGTCCACCCTCCTCCACCTGCTGAGCGGCATGGACGAGCCGTCGGGTGGGGCGGTGCGTTTCGAAGGACGCGCACCCGGTGGTCCGGAGGCCTGGTGCCGGCTGCGTGCCCGTCGCATCGGGTTCGTGTTCCAGGGGTATCACCTGCTGCCGGCCCTGACGGCGTGGCAGAACGTGCAGCTGCCGATGCTCGGCGTGGTGGCGGGCGCTCGGGCGCGCGCCGAACGCGCCCGGGAGCTCCTCGAGCGCGTGGGCTTGGGTGTGCGGCTACGCCACCTGCCCTCGCAGCTCTCGGGCGGCGAGCGCCAGCGCGTGGCGATCGCGCGCAGCCTGGCGAACGGCCCCGATCTGATCCTGGCGGACGAGCCGACCGGGAACCTCGACTCGGTGGCCTCGGCCGAGATCCTCGACCTCCTGACCGAGGTCCGCGGTGAGCGGGGCGCCGCTCTAGTGCTCGTGACCCACGACCCCGCGGTGGCGGCCCGCTGCGAACGCGTGGTGCGGCTCCGGGACGGCCGCGTCGTCGACGAGGCGCGGGCGTGAACGCGCGCCCGTCATCCGTGGTCGCGGAGGTGCGGGCGTGACCGCGTGGACGTTGCCGGTGGCCGACATGCTCCGCAGGCCGCTCCGGACGCTGCTCACCGCGGTGGGGATCGCCGCGGCCGTGTCGTCGTACCTCACGCTGGTGTCGCTGTCGCGCGGGCTCGAGCTCGGTTGGATCGCCAGCTTGGAGGGCCGCGGCGTGCACGTGTTGGCGCTGTCGCGCGACACGGTGGAGGTGATGGCGTCCAGCTTGGACGCCGCGCTCGGTCGTGAGATCGAGGCGGTGCCCGGCGTCGTGCAGGCGGCGGGCGAGATGGCCAACCTCGTGCGCTTCGAGGTGCCGGGCACGGAGACCCTGCACGTGACGGTCCGGGGGTGGCCCGCCGATAGCTTCAAGTGGCGGTCGCTCGCGCTCGCCGAGGGCCGGCCGCCGGCGGCCGGCGAGGCGTCGGGCATCGTCCTCGGCGCGACGCTGGCGCGCCTCTTGCGGATCGGCATCGGCAATCGCTTCGTGTTCCGCGGCGCCACCTTCGTCGTGACCGGGGTAGCGGCCGCTGGCGGCGTGTGGAACGACCGTGCCGTGTTCATGCCTCTGGCCGCCATGCAGGCGCTGTTCGATCGGCCCGGCCAGGTCACGGAGTTCAGCCTGCAGGTCGAGCGACCGGGCGACGCCGCGTTCGTGGCGGAACTCACGCAGGATCTCGAGCGACGCTTCCCTCGGCTCGCCTTCCTGCGCGCTGGCGAGGTCGCGGGCCAGAACGACGTCGTGCGGACCTTCCGCGCGTTCTCCGGCGCGGTGTCGTGGGTGGCCATGGCGATGGCGCTGGTGATCGTCCTCAACACGCTGCTCATGTCGGTCACCGAGCGAACGCAGGAGATCGGCGTGCTCGCAGCCGTGGGTTGGCAGCCCAGCCGGGTCCTGGCGACGGTCATGCTGCAGGGCCTGCTGCTCTCGGCCATCGGGGCCGCCGCCGGCGTCGCGCTGGGCGCGTTCTCGCTTCGGGTGGTGCTGCGCCATCCGACCCTCGGGGGCTTGGTGGAGCCGGGCCTGCACGCGGGCGTGGTCGTCGAGACCCTGGCCGCCGCGCTCCTGGTGGGGGCGGCGGGCGGCCTCTACCCGGCCTGGCGCGCGGCGCGGGCGCGGCCACTGGCGTCGCTGCGGCATGGCTGAGCCTGCGTGCGGTCCACCGGTGGTGGCGGCGCTCTTGGCGGTCGTCGGCCGTCAGCCCTACCTGTCGCTCGGGCTGCTGATCCTGTCATTCGGGCTGGTCTGGTCGGCGCTGTTCCCGTCGCGGCCGCGCGTCGCGCTGGGGTCGGCGTTGGCGGCCGCACCCTTCGGCCTGTTCGAGTACGTCTTCTACGTGCCCGAGTACTGGTCGCCGGAGCAGTGGCGCGTGGCCTGGGTCGGGTTCGGCGACCTCCTGTTCACGTTCGCCGCCGGCGGCGTGGCGTGGCTGCTGGCCACGACCCCGTGCGGCATCCACCTGACGGTCGCGTGGCGGTCACGGCGCGTCGCCCGCCGGTTCCTCGGTTGCACCGCGATCGGGCTTGCGTTGGCGACCCTGATCTGGAAGGCCGGGTTGCCGATGTACCTCGCCAGCCTGTTGGCGATGGGGATCGGCTGGGCCTGCGTGGTGTGGCGCTACTCCGGTCTCCGTTGGCTCGGCCTGGTGGGTGGCCCGGCCTTCGCCGCCGTCTACCTGTTGCTCCTGCGGCTCACCTACGGCCTGGCCCCCGACTTCCACCTCCAGTGGAACGCCGAGACCCTCACCGGCGCCGCGCTGGCGGGCGTGCCGATCGAGGAGGTCCTGTGGGCGCTGACGTTCGGCGCCGCCTGGCCGAGCTTCATGGCGTACGTACTGGAGGCCCGGCCCGCGGCGCCGCGACCCGTTTCCCGATGACGGGCCTGCCGCTCGCGTTCAGCGCGAGCGCCGCTCGCGGGTCGCCCAGGATGCCTCGGGGTCGTCGAGCTCGAGGCGCTCGACGCCGTCCGGGAAGCGCTCCTGGAGGGCCTCGTAGGCGCGTTGGTAGGCCGGGTCCGGGTGGCGCCAGTCGTGCAGGTACACGACCCGTCGCACGCCCGCCTGCAGCAGCTCCTTGCTGCAGCCGAAACAGGGGCGCATGGTGGTGTACAGGGTGCTGCCCTTGGTGGAGATCCCCACGCGCGCGGCCATCAGGATCGCGTTGGCCTCGGCGTGCACGCAGATACACAGGTCGTACCCCTGGCCGCTGGGGTAGCGCTCGGGGTGGGCGCAGCGTTCGCAGCCGCCCTCGCTGCAGTTCGGCGCCCCGGCCGGTGTGCCGTTGTAGCCGGTGGCGATGATGAACCTGTCGTGCACCAGGATCGCGCCGACGCGGTTGCCGGTGCAGTCGGCGCGGGCGCGTACGGCCAACGCGATGCGCATGAAGTACTCGGACCAGTCGGGCTTGCGGGTCATGGGTGATGGTAGCCGCTGCCGTGGAGAGGGGCGCGGGGGTCGCGTGACGGCGGCGCCCGGCGACCGGCGCGCGCGCGATCGTCCGCTAAGGTGAAGGCGACCCACTGGGGGAGACAAGGAGTCGCCATGACCACGGCCCCGACCGAGCGGTTCCGCCGGACGGCCCGAGCGCGCGCCTTCCTCGACGCGGTCGAGAACCCCAGGTACGCGCGCGGCGTCGTCCACGGCCTCGAAGCCTTCTTCGACGGGCGCGTGCCGTCCGAGTTCCGCGGCCTGTACCGCGCCGCGGAGCTCGAGGCGCTGCGGGCGCTGCGCGGCACCGACCGCGACGTGGAAGCGCGCATGCCGGTGAAGGTCACGCGGCATTACGCCGCGCTCGCCCGTCACAGCCCGTACCTCAAGCGTCTCGTGAAGGCCAGCCCCGACGAGACGGTCGACCTGGCCGGCATCGACGACCCCGGGTACCAGATGGACTACAGCCCGGTGGAGGGCGTGCTGCACAAGTACGAGATGGCGCTGCTGTACGTGGTGGCCACCTGCTCGGCCCATTGCCGGTTCTGCTACCGGGAGGAGCTGATCGCCGGCAAGGCGGTCGCGCGCGCCGACGGAACGGTGGCGCGGAAGGGACTGGCGCGCGTTCCGGAGGTCGTCGCCTACGTCCGGCGGCACAACCGGCGGGTGGCGCGCAACGGTGGCGTGCACCCCGAGACCGGTCGCCCGAAGCTGCGCGAGGTGCTGCTGTCGGGTGGAGACCCCATGGTGCTGTCGAACGCGAAGCTGGCCGCATGGTTCGCCGCGCTCGCCGAGGCGGGCGTCGAGGTGGTTCGACTGGGCACCAAGGAGATGGCCTTCCACCCGGCGCGCTTCGACGACGCCTTCCTGGCCATGCTGGACTCGTTCCACGCGACGTACCCGGAGGTGGCGTTCCGGCTCATGGTGCACTTCGACCACCCGCACGAGTTCCTGCTCACCGACCGCGGCGGGACCTTGCGCACGCAGGGGGACGGCGCGCCCGTGTGGCACCCGGAGACGCGCCGGGCCATGGACGAGGTCGTCGGTCGCGGCTGGGTCGACGTGGAGAACCAGGCGCCCATCATCCGTGGCATCAACGACGACGTCGAGGCGTTGCGCGTCCTGCAGCGGGAGCTCAAGCGGGTGGGCGTCGAGAACCACTACTTCTTCGGCGGCCGCGACATCGTCGCCTACCGGGCGTTCAACGTTCCGGTCGAGCGCGCCTGGCGTCTGCTCAACGAGTCGCAGAAGGGGCTCTCGGGCGTCGAGGCCCACGCGCGGTTGTCGATGACGCACTACAAGGGCAAGACGGAGGTCGTGACGGTCACCGAGGACGGCATCCCGGGCGTGCCGGCCTCCGAGGGCGGGATCGTCGTGTTCAAGCTGCTGCGCTCGGCTGCCGACGCGCCGGACCGCGGCAAGGCCTGCATCGTGGGCCGCAACCCCGAGGCGTTGTGGTTCGACGACTACGAGGACCGGGTGATCCTCGACGAGGCCGGCCTGTACGACTTCCAGCGCGCGCCGACGCGGCGCGTGCGGTCGGCGGTGCGCGGCGGGGAGTGAGGCACGGCGTTCGGTCCGGTGCCGGCGCGGCAGGTCGCGCGGGCCTGCGCGCTCGGGTCTCGTCGAGTCCGTGACCGGCCGACCGGTGCGTACGCACCGTCGCTCGTGGCGAGCATCGACGGGCGCGCCGCGTCACGCCCGCGTCACGCGCGTTCCGGCAACCTCCTGCGTGAAGGGAGGCCATGGAATGGCTGACCCAACTTGAACACTTCTCATGGTGAAGCGCGTCCGTGACGCGCTTCTTCTGTTGGGCTTGTACTACAGGGTGGCGTGCCGCTCGGGGATGGGCGCACCGATGGCGGTGAGGAGCCGCTGCTGCTGCTCGCTGGGGGCGCTGGTCTTGGTCACGGTGATGCCCGCGCGGTAGAGCGGGGCTCGCTGGATGCGGGCGAGGTCCTGCAGGGCGTCCTTGGCGTTGAGGTCGAGGCCGGCGGCGTCCAGTCGGTCCTCGATGAGGCGCACGAGGGCGTAGGCGAGCACGCAGGCTTGCACGTGGCCGCGGATGCCGGCTTCGCTGGTGTGGAACAGCGGCCGTAGTTCGAGTGGGGTCTTGAGGGTGCGGAAGGCGTGCTCGACGCGCCACAGGCCGCGGTAGGCGAGCGCCACCTGCTCCGGTGGCAGGTTGGTGGTGGTCCGCAGGACCCACTTGCCGTCGTAGCGGGCGTCCTCGTGGACCTTCTGGAGGTCGATCTCGGCGGTGGCGCCCGTGAGCTTGAGGTACCTGCGGGCGCCGTTCTTGAGCTGGTCCCGCACCCCGCCCGCCGCGATCTTGTCCTGCAGTTGTTGCACGATGGCGTCTCGTTGTCGCGCATCCTCGGCGGCACGCTCGAGGTTGCGGCACACCAGGACGCGCTCGGCTCCTTCGGTCTTGATCTCCTTGACCTCCAGGTTGCGCGTGACCTTCTTGTACCTGCCGGCTCTGGCGAGCGCCTCGTTGGCCGTGCTGCGCCGCAGGCGCTCGGCGATGACGTACTCGATACCCTCAGCCTGGAGAGCCTGGAGGTTGGCGGCGCTGACCATGCCGCGATCGGCGACCACCACGAACGAGCCGAGACCCAACCGAGCGCGGAACTCCCGGCTCGCCTCGGCCATGCTGCGCACGTCCGACTGCTTCCCCGGGTACAGCCAGTGCCCCAACGGCAGGCCCTCACGACTGGTGAGCAGCGCGAGGTTCGCTTGCGGCCTGTCCCCGCGCTTGTCACGCGAGAACCCGAAGCTCGCGAGTTCTTCGGGGCCCGCGCCCTCGAAGTACGTGCTCGTCGTATCGAACAGCACCAGGCTGGCGTCGGCGAAGAGTCGTTCGGTCATCACGCCCGTCAGCCTGGCCTCGAGCTCTGGGCCGACCTCGGCGAGGAACTGCAGCGCCCGGTAGGCGTGCTGCAGCTCGATGCCCTCGAACTCGGGCGCGTACACGCTCGGCAGGAACGACCGCACCAACGAACGCTCCGAGCCTGGATCCAACACCCGCTGGAACACGATCGCCTTGATGACGTTCACGACGTCGAAACGGAACCGCCGGCCGGCGGCCAGGTCACGCACGATGTCACCCAGCAGCAGGTCGTTCCACACGTGCTCCAGCGCGTGCACGTGTCCGAACGCCAGGCCGGGCAGCAGCTCGACCTCATCGAGCACGTTGCCAGCACCGACGTCGACATCGGCGTACTTCGCCAGCGAGCGAACCAGGCGCTCGATGGCGTCGCGATCGAGCTCGTCCTCGCGACCGAGCTTGGCGATCACCCGTTGCCGCACCCGGCCGCCATCGCGGTACGACTCCACCAGCTGCAGGTACGTCAGCTGCCGCCCACCGCTGGTCACGCGCGTCGCCTTCACGAACATCCTGCCCACACGATAGCACGCGCGAACACCAACATACAAGCACCACGGCATCACACATTGCCACTACACACACGCGCTTGGCACAAGAAGGAAGCCCGCCCAGCACGCGATCACCGAACGGGCTACCTACTCAACTGTCCAAGATGGGGCTGACATCGTGACGTCGACGGAACCCGCGCGCGAGGGCCAGCGATGATCCTGGTCGTCGGATCCACCGGCGCATGGGGTGGCCGCGTCGCCGGGGCGTAGCGCCACGGTCGGTCGCCACGCCCCGAAGACCGTCCTGCGTGTCAGCCGAGCAGTTCGAGCAGCATCGACAGGAGCGCGCGCACGCCCTGGGCCGCGACGCTGACGGCGCCGAGCCCCGGTTCGGCGATGCCGGCCAGCGCGAGGGCGTGGGCGCCGCGGGCCAGCACCAGCAGGTCGTCGGCGGCCGCGTGGGCCGCGAGGTCGACCAGGATGCCCGAACCCTGGCTGCCGCACGGGTGGCCCCAGCTGCCGTCGAAGCCCTCGCCGTCCGGGCCGGCCAGGCAGTTCAGCACGTGCCCCAGGTGGCGGACGGCGCCCGCGTGTTCGGCCTCGTCGGCGGCGAACCCCGCGTGCTGGATCGCGGTGACGACCTGGGCGTCGACGGCATCCGCGTCGCCCTGGGCCAGCGCGGCGCCTCCCATGACGAAGGCGGCGCCCGCCACGAAGGCGGCGGCGATCGCCCAGCGCACGAGCACGGGCTTGGCGTGGTTCCTCATGTGGAGCACCTCCTGGGGGGACGTCGTCCCTGGGTCGGTCTTCAGTCGTCGTCGGCGACGGGCGGCTCGTCCAGCACGAACGCCGCCAGCGCTTCCGCGACGGCGGGGAGCGGCTCGGGTCCGGCCGGGTAGCCGTTGCGCGAGAGGACGTAGGCGAGGATCGCTGCGTACGTCTCGTCGTCGAGGCTGCCCGGGGCGTCGAAGGGCATGGCCGAGCGCATGAACGAGAACAGGCGATCCACGCTCGCGCCGCGGTACGCCCACGGGTCGAGGGGCGCCAGTGCCGGTCCGAACGCGCCGGCCAGCTCGGGTCCGTGGCACCCCATGCAGGAGCGCTCGTACGCCGCCCGGCCTAGGTCGGCCTGCTCCTCGGTGTACACCCCGGCGGATGCCGGGACGGCATCGCCAGCGGGCCCGGCGTCGGAGCCGCCGTACTCCTGCGCCAGCGCAGCGATGCCGAACGCCACGAAGAGCGCGGCGACCAGCGCCGCCCAGGACGTCGCACGTGGCGCCGCCGCCGTCGTCGACCTACGGAGTCTCACCATTCCCACCCCCTCTGCGGGTGGGTCATGGTGGCCCATCCCCGGGCGCGAGCGCAAGCGAATGCGAACATGCCGCGCACGGCGTCGCAGGGACGTAGCAAACGTTTCAACCGGTCGGACGATGATGGAGCGCGTCAGGAACGCGTTTCGGTCACACCCACGTGGACCGTGTGCCATCGGTTGACAGGACTCTTGAAACGATTTAACGTGGGCGCATCGAGCATCGCGGGTCATCGACCCGCCGGACGCCCGCCCGCGGTGGGTACCGCCGCCTGGGAGGCCATCGAGCGTGAGCGACCGCGCCAAGTCCGTGACGATCGTCGACGTCGCCAAGCTCGCCGGCGTGTCGCCGGGCACGGTGTCGCGCGTCCTCAACCACGCCAACGTGCCCAGCGACACGCGCCGGCGGGTGCGGGCGGCGGTCGCGGAGCTCGGGTACGTGCCCAACCACGCGGCCCGCGCGCTGAAGCGCCGCGCGACCGACCAGATCGCCCTGGTGGTCCCCGACATCGGCAACCCGGTCTACGTCCAGATGGCAAAGAGCGTGCAGCGCGCCGCCGCCGAGCACGGCTACCAGCTGTCGTTGATCAGCACCGAGAACGGCGCGATGGACGAGCGGCAGGTCCTGCTGGGTCTCGACCAGCGGCAGCTCGACGGCATGGTGCTGGTGTCGCTGCGCCCCGGTCCGGCGCTGCTGCGGCGCATTCGCGACGCCGGCGACCGGGTGTGCCTCATCGGCAGCTTCCCGGACGACCTACCGGTCGACGCCGTCCGCGTGGACTCGGGCCGCGGCGCCGCCCTGGGGGTCGACCACCTGATCGACCAGGGGCGCCGGCACGTGGCGTTCGTCAACGGCACCGCGGGCACCGTGCCCGCGGCACGCCGGGCGCAGGGGTACCGCGACGCCCTGCTGGCGCGGGGCCTGCCGGTCCGCCCCGAGCTCCTCGCCGAGGGCGCCTTCGCCATGCAGGGCGGGTACCGGGCCGTCGACGCGCTGTTGGCGCGCGCGCCCGAGCTGGACGCGGTCTTCTGCGCCAACGACATGATGGCGCTCGGGGTCCTGCGGCGCCTCCGCGAGCTCGGCCGTCGCGTGCCCGAGGACGTCGCCGTGGTGGGCATGGACGACATCGACATGGCGGCCATGTCGGCCCCGACGCTCACGACGGTGTCGCTGCAGGCCGAGGAGCGCGGGCGGGCGGCCACCGAGCTGCTCGTCGAGCGGCTCGGGCCGGCATCCGGCGCCGCGCCTCGCGTCCTGCACGTGCTGCCGCGGCTGGTGGTGCGCGAGTCGAGCACGCGCCACGTCGTCCTCGAGGAGCCCGGCGGTGGGTAACGGCTCCGTGCGCATCCCCCTGTGGCTGCTGGTCCCGGCGCTGCTGCCGGTGCTGCTGTTCTCGGTCGCGCCGCTGGTGCAGGGCATCGCCCTCGGCTTCACCGACTACCGCCTCGGCGCCCGATCGATCGGCTTCGCGGGGCTCGACAACTACGTCTACATGCTGGGTGACCGCCACTTCTGGCGCTCGTTCCAGGTCGGCGCCGTCTGGACGCTGGCGGTCACGATCGGCGAGGTCGGGCTCGGCCTGGCGCTCGCCATGCTGCTCAACGCCCGCCTCCCCGGCCAGACGCTCGCGCGTGTGCTGGTCCTGGCGCCCTGGGCCATCCCGCCCGTCATCAAGGGCCTCATGTGGCGGCTCATGTACCACCCGCAGGCCGGCGTCGTGAACGGCGCCCTCATGTCGCTGGGCATCATCGACGAACCCATCCACTGGTTGACGAGCTTCACCTGGGCCCTGCCGGCCGTCATCGTGGCGGGCATCTGGGCGTCGCTGCCCACCACCACGGTGGTGCTGCTGGCGGGCCTGCAGTCGATCCCGATGGAGATCCGCGAGGCCGCCGCCATCGACGGCGCGGGCGGTTGGGGGCAGTTCCGCCACGTCACCCTGCCGCTCATGAAGCCGGTGATCCTGTCGATCGCCGCGCTGCAGACGATGTGGAACTTCAACTCCTTCGGGTTGGTGTTCATCCTCACCGAGGGGGGCCCCGCCGGCAGCACGCGGCTGCCGATGCTGTTCGCGTACGAGGAGGCGTTCATGTTCGGCAACCTGGCGTACGCCTCGGCCCTCGGGACGGTGATGGTGCTGGTGATCGGTCTGTTCCTGGTGGCCTACCTGCGCAGCCAGTACCGCGAGGCGCAGACGGGGGCGGGCGCATGAACCGCACTCATCCCGCGGTGCGCGCGCTGATGACGATCGCGCTCTGGGCGTTCGTGTTCTTCCTGGCGTTCCCGCTCGTGTGGCTCGTCCTGACGTCGTTCAAGCCGACCGCCGAGATCATCCGGTCGGGCGCCCAGTTGTGGCCCGAGACGTTCACGCTCGAGAACTACCGCGTGGCGCTGTTCCAGGAGCGCGTGATGCAGACCGCCTGGAACACGCTGAAGATCGCGGTCGCTTCGTCGCTGCTCACGCTGGCGATCGCCACGCCGGCCGCCTACGTCCTCGCGCGGCGCTCCGGCGGCGTCAACCGGCCGGTCGTCGGCTGGATCCTGATCTCGCAGACCTTCCCGGTCATCCTGATCATCGTCCCGCTCTTCATGATCCTGGCGCGCATGGGCCTCGGCAACACGCACCTCGGCCTGATCCTCGTCTACACGGTGTGGAGCCTGCCGTTCGTGCTGTGGATGCTGCGCGGCTACGTCCGCAACGTGCCCGTGGAGATCGAGCAGTCGGCCGCGATCGATGGGGCCAACCACTTCCAGATCCTCACGCGCATCCTGATCCCGCTGATCCTCCCCGGCCTGGTCGCCACCGGGCTGTATGGTTTCATCAACGCCTGGAACGAGTTCTTCTTCGCGCTGGTGCTGGTCAAGTCGCCCGAGTTGCAGACGATCCAGGTCAACCTCGCGCGCTTCCGCGGCGTCGAGGGGCTGGCCCGCTGGGGACCGCTCGCGGCGGGCAGCGTGCTCGCCACGATCCCGACGCTCATCCTGTTCGCGTTCCTGCAGCGCGGCCTGGTCTCCGGGCTGCTCTCCGGGGGGGTGAAGCAATGAGGTGACGACGCGCGATCCGCTCGGCCCTGCAGCCGTCCCCTTGCCGCCCCCGCACGTTCCCCTCCGCCCACCGGACGCCCCCTCGCCAGAAAGGAAGTCCCGCATGACCCATGCACGGTTCTCCCGCGCCCTCGTGGCCCTCGCGGTCGCCGGCGCCCTGCTGCTCGGCGCCGCCCACGCCCAGGCGCCCGTCAAGCTGCGCTTCGTCAGCCTGGCCTGGCAGCCGCAGGCCATCGATGCCGTCGTCGCCGTCGTCGACGCCTGGAACGCCCAGAACCCGAACGTCCAGGTCGAGTACCAGCAGGTCGACTGGGGATCGATCCACGACTACCTCGTCACCTCGTTCGAGACGCGGTCGGTGCCCGACCTGTTCCACTACGAGTCCGGCCCCGTGCGCGACTTCGGCGCCCGCGGTTACCTGGCGGAGCTGACCCCGCTCCTCTCCGACGACCTCAAGAACGACGTCGTCGACGGCGCCTGGCAGACCGTCACCGACGATGCCGGCAACGTGTGGGGCGTTCCCTTCCTGTGGGAGAGCCTCATCGTCCTCTACAACGTGGACCTGTTCGCCGAGGCCGGCGTCGAGGCGCCGACGATCGAGAACCCGTGGACCTGGGACCAGATGCGCGAGGCCGCGGCCCGCCTGACGCTCGACCGCGACGGCGACGGCCGGATCGACCAGTACGGCGCCGCCTTCGGCCTGCGCTCGCCGGTGAACCGCGTCCTCAACCTGGCCCTCGGCTTCGGCGGCGAGTTCTTCTACCGCGGCGCCGACGGCCAGTGGGAGGTCCGCGTCGGTGAGCCCGAGAAGCAGATCCTGCGCATCATCACCGAGATGATGTACGTGGACCAGACGGCCTCCCAGGACGGCGTCGGGCTCTCCGGCCCCGAGCTGTTCCCCGGCTTCTTCGAGGGCAAGTACGCGATGCTGCCCGGCATCGGCGTGTGGGCCCGGCAGCAGATCGTCGACGCCGGCCCGGCGGGTTTCCACTGGGGCGTGCTGCCGCCGCTCGTCGGCGTGACCCAGGCCCAGGGCTCGGCCACCCAGACGATCAGCATCCCGGCCGCCTCGCCGAACCAGGCGGAGGCCGCGCAGTTCCTCGAGTTCCTGCTGAACACCCAGAACATGGCGACGCTGGCGCAGGGCGACTGGCTGTTCCCGACGCGCGCGTCGAGCTTCGACCTGCCCGAGTTCCAGACGACCGAAGCCGGTTGGGACGTCGCCACCGAGTCGGCCCGCCACCTGACGCTGGCCCCCTTCCAGCTCGTGCCCAACTACGCCGAGTTCCGCTCGCGCGTCGCGACCCCGATCCTGCAGGAGCTGTTCGCCAACCGCATCACGGTCGACCAGGCGGCGCAGCAGATCGAGGCCGACGGCACGCGCACGATCCGCCGCTGACGTGATCGACGCCGCCCGCGGTTGTCTGGTGGGTCTGGCCGTGGGTGACGCCCTCGGCCAGCCCACGGAGGGCCTCGAGCCCTCCGCCATCCGCGCCCGCTGGGGCAGGATCGAGGGGCTCCTCGATCCTGCGGCGGCCGTCAGCGACGACACCGAGTACGCCCTCTTCGCCGCCCGGGTGCTCCTCGACCTGGGCGGCGAGCTCACCAGCGACGCCGTCGCGGACGCCTGGCTCGCGCACATCGTGCCGCAGGCGGGCGGCTTCAAGGGCGCCGGCTTCTCGGAGATGGCCGCCATCGACGGCCTGCGCCGGGGCCTGCGCCCGCCCGCGAGCGGCCGCCACTACCACGCCTGGAGCGACGGCCTGGCCATGCGCGTCGCGCCGTACGCGGTGCTGGAGGCGGGCGACCCGGCGGGCGCCGCGCGCCTGGCGCGCATCGACGGCGTCGTCAGCCACGACGGCGAAGGCATCTTCGCCGGCGAAGCCGTCGCGGCGTCGATCGCGGTCGCCATGACCGCGGCCCCCGACGACCTGCCGTGGGTGCTCGACGTCGCGCTCGACCACGTCCCGCACGACAGCTGGACGGCCCGCGAGCTGCGCCGGGGGCTGGCGATCGGGCGCGCGGCCACCGACGCGTGGGCGGCGATCGAGCCACTGCACGCCGCCATCGCCGTGCCGCGCTACCCGTGGACCGACCTCGCACCCGAGGCCGTGGGGCTCGCCTGGGGACTCCTCGCCGCCGGGCGCGGCGACCTCCCCGCCACCCTCCTCGCCGCGGTGAACCTCGGCCGCGACGCCGACACCGTCGCCGCGATCGCCGGCGCGGTGCTCGGTGCCCTGCACGGCGCGAGCGCCATCCCCGACGCCTGGCGCGGCGTCCTGAGGCCGGCCGAGGGGCGCTGCCTCCGCTGCGTGGCCGGCATGGACGTGCGCGAGGTCGCCGACGCGCTGGTCGCGCTGCGCTCGTCGCGGCCCGGCCGGGAGGCGCGGGCGTGAGCGGTGGGGTCGTGGTGCGCGTCGCGCACGGCCTGGCCGCCGCCGAGGCGACGACCTGGAGCGGCCCGTTCGAGCGCGCCATGGCGCTGCCCTACTGGACCCGCCGCAAGCGCCGCGAGATCGAGGACGCGCACGACCGCGACGGCGTGCTGAGCTGGCCCGTCCCCTTCGCGCTCAACCAGGACCCGGCGCCGCTGCGCGCCGCACCCGGGCGGCGCACGGAGTGGTTCGCCTTCCAGGCGCGCCTGCTCGCCGCCGGCGGCGGCCGCTACCGGGCCGAGGACGCGCTGCAGGCGTGGCTGGCGCTCGGCGAGGGCCCCGAGGCTCCCCGCCTCACCCTCGGGCAGAGGGCGGCCCTGGAGCACCTGCGTTCCGGCGTCCGACCGCCCGAGAGCGGCCACGACCATCCGCAACCGTTCGACGACGCCGCGTTGGTGCGCGCACTCGCGATCGCCGCCGCCCTTGCCGGGACCCCCGCCGACGTGGCGGAAGCGGTCGCGCAGGACGCCGCCTTCACGAACGCCGACGACGGCGTGTGGTGCGCGCTGGCCGCCGCCGCCGCGCTGGTCGCGGTGCGCCGGGGCGGCGACGGGC
>ERZ869909.1059-NODE-1059-length-24582-cov-4.544134_pt1 | contig 24582 bp, 23 predicted proteins | sample MGYA00520892_ERZ869909 | MGnify/ENA primary metagenome ERZ869909 (study PRJEB32215, sample SAMEA104723947) | bioreactor metagenome | biome: bioreactor; feature: anaerobic bioreactor; material: water | place: China | collected 2015-03-12 ... | reverse complement strand
TCCGCCCAGGCCTTCTGACGGGCCTCCAGCCGGTCGCGGTTGCAGGGTCCGTTGCCCTTGAGCACCTCGTAGAATTCCGACCAGTCCGGCTCGGAGAAATCGTAGCCGCCCTTGTCCTCGTTCCATTTCAGTGCCGGGTCGGGCACCGTCAGCCTCAGATATTCGGCCTGCGGCACCGTCTGATCGACGAATTTCTGCCGCAGCTCGTCATTGGTGTTGATCTTGATCTTCCAGGCCATCGACTGCGCCGAATGCACCGAATCCTTGTCCGAGGGGCCGAACATCATCAGCGAGGGATACCAGAAGCGGTTGAGCGCATCCTGCGCCATCGCCTTCTGTTCCGGCGTGCCGCGCGCCATCTTCATCATGATGTCATAGCCCTGCCGCTGGTGGAAACTTTCCTCCTTGCAGATGCGGATCATGGCGCGCGAATAGGGGCCGTAGCTGGTGCGCTGCAGCGGCACCTGGTTCATGATCGCCGCGCCGTCGACCAGCCAGCCGACCGCGCCGATATCGGCCCAGGTCAGCGTCGGATAGTTGAAGATCGAGGAATATTTCATTCTGCCGCTGAGCAGCGCCTCGGTCAGCTCGTCGCGCGAAACCCCCAGCGTCTCGGCGGCGCAATAGAGGTAAAGCCCGTGGCCGGCCTCGTCCTGCACCTTGGCCAGCAGGATCGCCTTGCGTTCAAGCGTGGGCGCGCGGGTGATCCAGTTGCCCTCGGGCAGCTGGCCGACGATCTCGGAATGGGCATGCTGGCCGATCTGGCGCACCAGCGTCTTGCGATAGCCTTCGGGCATCCATTCCTTGGGTTCGATCTTCTCGCCGGCATCGATCCGCGCCTGAAAAGCCGCCAGCCTTTCCGGATCGTCATTGCTGGCCTCGGATTTGATCATCTGCGCATACATGGCAGCTCCTCCCTCAGACCCGTTCGATGATCAGCGCGATCCCCTGACCGACGCCGACGCACATGGTGCAAAGCGCGTAACGCCCGCCGCTGCGCTGCAATTGCCACATGGCGGTGCCGACCAGCCGCGCCCCCGACATGCCCAGCGGATGGCCCAGTGCGATGGCCCCGCCATTCGGGTTGACGCGGGGATCGTCATCGGCAAGGCCCAGTTCACGCATCACCGCCAGCCCCTGCGCCGCGAAGGCTTCGTTCAATTCTATCACATCCATCGCATCAAGCGTGAGGCCCGTGCGCATCAAAACCCTGCGCACCGCCGGCACCGGGCCGATGCCCATGATGCGCGGCTCCACCCCGGCCGCCGCCATGCCGAGCACCCGCGCGCGCGGCGTCAGCCCCTGCGCCTTCGCCGCCGCTTCCGAGGCGATGATCAGCGCCGCCGCCCCGTCATTGACGCCCGAGGCATTGCCCGCCGTCACGCTCAGCTCCGGCCCGTTGATGCCGCGCAGTTTGGCCAGCGCCTCGGGCGTGGTATCGGGGCGCGGGTGCTCATCGGCAGCCACCACCACGGGCTCGCCCCGGCGCTGCGGGATGCTGACGGGCGCGATTTCCTCGGCGAAGCGGCCCGCCGCCTGCGCCGCCGCCCAGCGCTGCTGGCTGCGCAGCGCAAAAGCATCCTGATCTTCGCGGCTGATGCCATATTCGGCCGCGACATTATCGGCGGTCTGCGGCATGGAATCGATGCCATAGCGCGCCTTCATCACCGGGTTGACGAAGCGCCAGCCGATCGTGGTGTCATGCACCGCATTGGCGCGCGAAAAGGCGGTTTCGGCCTTGGGCATGACGAAGGGCGCGCGGGTCATGCTTTCCACCCCGCCGGCGATGAGCAGATCGCCATCGCCGGCGCGGATGGCGCGGGCGGCCATGCCCACCGCATCCATGCCCGAGCCACAGAGCCGGTTGATCGTGGTGCCCGGCACCGAGACCGGCAGGCCGGCCAGCAGCGCGGCCATGCGCGCGACATTGCGGTTATCCTCGCCGGCCTGATTGGCACAGCCCATGATCAGGTCATCGACGGTTTCCCAATCCATGCCCGGATGACGGGCGATCAGCGCGCGCAGTGGCTCGGCGGCCAGATCATCGGCCCGCACACCAGCCAGCGCGCCGCCGAAACGGCCGATCGGGGTGCGCACCGCATCGCAGATGAATGCCTCTGCCATGATACCTCCACATTCGCTGACCGGGCTTTGACCGGGCGGTCACGTTATAGGCGGCAATATGTCACAAATCAATTCAAAATACATGCGTCTTGCGTGACGCTTTTGCGCAAGGCCTTCAGGCGGGGGGTGTCGGCCCTTCTCGCTGCTGTCGCAAGCTCGTCAACCGGGCCTCGGTCGTGGCGCTCATGGCGGACAGCGCGCCAGCCAAGGCCTCGCAACTGGCGGCGACATGGGCATCGGCGCCGGCCGAGAGGTTCAGATAGGCGCGCGCAAAGACCCGCCGCGCGGTCAGCCCCGGCCAGTCGGCGGGTAGGGCGGCGCTTGGCAGGCGGGGATCGCGCAGCAGCACCTGCCGATAGGCATGCACCAACAACAGCCGCGCGGTCAGCGCCTCGGCCGGCGCCAGCGGGGCTGTGGTGAAGGGGGAAAACCGCGCGATGAAGGCAGCATAGGCCTGCGCATGCTCGCTCAGATCCCAGGCGCTGGCGGCAAAGGCTGGCAGATGCACCAGCCCCTGTTCCGGCGTTGCGGCAAGGCTCAGCCCGGTTTCGGGCGCCGGCAGATGGTCGGGGCCAATGGCAAGCTGTGGTCGCAGCCGGGCATAGCCCTGACGCTCCAGCTGCGGCATCAGTGCCTCGGCCTCGCCTTCGGGCAGAAAGACCAGTCGCCAGCCCCCCGGCGCCTCGCCCTGATAGATGCTGCGCGCGGCGGCGTCGAATTCCGGCCCGGCGGCTGGCGCGAGCCGATAGAAGCTGCGCCGCCCCAGCCGGTGGCTCTCCAGCTGCCCTGCCGCCACCAGCCGCGACAGCGCGGTGCGCACCAGGGTTTCGCTGATGCCCAGCGCCGCGCAGGCCGTGATGATGTTGCCGGTGGCGATCTCGCCGCCGCGCGGCACCACGACATCGCCAAAGAAGGTGACGATGAACCCCGCCGCGCGCACCGTCACCCCCGCCATGGCGGCGCTCAGCGCGGTGCTTGCGGCGCTGTCTTGCGGCGGGTGTCTGCGTGCAGTGCCCAATGGTGATCCCCCGGTCAGTCCCTGGGTTCCCATTGTGACACAATCGCACGCGGTTGAAACCCTGCCGATGTCAGCCTGCACCCTCGGCCAGGCGCAGCGCTTCGGCGATCACCGCCTCATCGCCGATATGGTTCATCAGGAGCAGGATCAGCCTTGCGTTGAGGGCATCGCTTTGCGCCTTGGTCTTGCCCTCATGGGCCTGGATGAGCCGGGCATAAAGATCGTCCGGGCGGGCGAGGTTGCGGCTGGTATCGAGCTTGGCCATGCGTCAGACCTCCAGAGCGATGGCGCGGGCCAGGGCGGCGGCGACCGCCTCGGGCTGCCAGTTGGGCCAGCGGCCGGCGACATGCTGATCGGGGCGCAGCAGATAGACCGCGCCGGGCTGCCCGCCCAGATACCGCTCGCGCAGCAGTTCATTGCCCTCGGCGCTCAGCTTCAGCACCGGGCAGTCAATGCCATGCGCGCTGAAACTATCGTCGGGCACCGGCGCGTCGATGGCCAGGATTTGGAACCGCGCGTCGCTGACATCGCCGAGCCGTGCCAGCAGGAAGCCGTCGCCCAGCGGCGCATCCGCGCAGGGGCTGCCGGGGCGGCTGCGCGCCGGGCCCTCGGGCAGCGCATCCGGGCTGTTGAGCGGCGAGCCGTCATAGGTGCAGGGCACCGACAGCCGCCCAGAATTGACCAGCGGCCGGGCGAAGTCATGCTCTGCCGCCAGATCCAGCACCGCATTGCGGAAGATCTGGCTGATCTCCGATTTCGGGGTGATGAAATCGGTGGAGCGGGTTGAATTCAGGATGTTTTCCTTGGCGCCATGGATGCGCTCCCAGTCATAGCTGGCCAGCAGATCGACCGGCGCCTTGCCATCCAGGATCAGCTTCAGCTTCCAGGCCAGATTGTCGGTATCCTGCAAGCCGCTGTTCGCCCCCCGCGCGCCGAAGGGCGAAACCTGATGCGCCGCATCGCCGGCAAAGATCACCCTGTCGTGCCAGAACTTGCTCATCCGCCGGCACTGGAAGGTATAGATCGACGACCACACCAGATCGAATTCCACCTCTTCGCCCAGCATGTTGCGCACCCTGCGGCGCACGTTTTCTTCCTTCAGCTCTTCCTTGCGGTCCACATCCCAGCCGATCTGGAAATCGATGCGCCAGACATCATCGGGCTGTTTGTGCAGGAGCTGCGAGGCCCCCGCCCCCGAGGGCGGATCGAACCAGAACCAGCGCTCGGTGGGGAAATCCGCCTTCATGCGCACATCGGCAATCAGGAAACTGTCCTTGAACACCTCGCCCTCGAAGCCCAGACCCAGCATGGTGCGCAGCGGCGAGGCGGCACCATCGCAGGCCAGCAGCCAATCGGCTTCCAGCGCATAGGGGCCATCGGGCGTCATCACCGTCAGCGCGACATGGTCGCCGCGCTGCTCAACCGCATCCACCCGGTTCTTGCCGCGGATCTCAACCGGCAGGCCCTGCGGCTGCAATTCGCGGATGCGATCCAGGATGAACTTTTCAAAATACGGCTGTTGCAGATTGATGAAGGCCGGGAACTTGTGACCTTCCTCTGGCAGCAGATTGAATTCATAGACAAGACCGTCGCGGTGGAAGACCTTGCCCAGATTCCATACCACACCTTTTTCAACCACCGGCTCGCCGCAGCCTAGCCGGTCGAGGATCTCCAGCGGGCGTTTGGCGAAGCAGATCGCCCTGGAGCCCATGCCGATACCCTCGTGATCGTCGAGCACCAGCACCGGCACACCCTTGAGCCCCAGATCGAGCGCCAGCGCCAGCCCGACCGGGCCGCCGCCAACCACCACAACCCTGTGCCGTACCGGCTGGGCGCTCTCCTGATCGGCTGATTTTTCATAGGGATAGGCCCGGTAGGCCAGCGTATAGCGATCGGCGAAGCTCATGGCTCTTACCCCTGAAGATCGTTCCACATCTGCTGGTCGCGCTCTGCCGTCCAGATGCGCGGCGTATCGATCCCGCGCGCCTCGTCATAGGCGCGGGCCACATTGAACGGCAGGCAATGTTCATAGATCGCGTAATCGGCGAATTTGGGGTCGCATTCGGCGCGCACCGCGTCCCAGGCCTCCTTCAGGCTGCCGCCGCGCGCTGCAACACGCTTCACCGGGCGATAGGTGGAATCGATGAAATCCCAGGTGTTTGCGATGGCTTTTTCAACCATCTCCTCACCCATCAGCGCGTCACCCCGGCCCGGTGCGATGGCCTTGGGATCATATTCGGCAATCGCCGCCAGCGTATCGCCCCAATCCTCGAAATGCCCATCGCCGCAATAGCAGGCCGAATGATATTCGACGATATCGCCGGTGAACATCACCTCGGCATCGGGCACCCAGACCACCGCATCGCCGGCGGTATGTGCGCGGCCCAGCTGCATGATGTCCACCCGCCGCTTGCCCAGATAGACGCTCATCCGGTCGCTGAAGGTGGTGGTTGGCCAGGTCAGGCCGGGGATCTCGTCATGGCCCTGAAAGAGGCGTGGAAAGCGGCCGAACTCGCTGTCCCAGTCCTCCTGGCCGCGCTCCACCACCATGGCGCGCGCCGCCTCCGACATGATCACCTCGCGTGCGCCATAGGCCGAGGCCCCCAGCACCCGCACCGCATGATAATGCGTCAGCACCAGATGGCTGATCGGTTTGTCGGTGACGCCGCGAATGCATTCGACCACCTTGCGCGCCAGCCGCGGCGTGGCCTGCGCCTCGATCACCATCACCGATTCGTCGCCGATGATCACGCCCGAATTGGGGTCGCCTTCGGCGGTGAAGGCATAAAGCCCCTCGCCGATCTCGGTGAAGGAAATCTGCTTTTCCGCCATATCCCCCTGGGATGCGAATTTCTTGGCCATGCCGCCCTCCGATCTTTGTGCCGGGCAAAGGGCGCCCGGATTAGCTGTATTTGCGAATCGATTTTTGGCAGGTTAGTAGTTGAAAATGTAACCATCAATCGAATAGCGTAAGGCCATGTTCCTGAAGGGTTATCTTCCCTATCGGCTAAACTTCCTCGCCGAAATGACGTCCGAGCAGACGCGCGAGATCTATCGCCGCCGGCATGGGCTGACCCGGCCCGAATGGCGCGTTCTGGTCAATCTTGCCGAAGAACCCTCGCTCACCGCCAGCGAGCTTTGCGCCCGCGTGCCGCTGCACAAGACCAAGGTCAGCCGCGCCCTGGCGGCGCTTGAGGCGCGCGGCTGGCTGACCCGCCGCCTCGATGCGCAGGATCGCCGCGTCAGCCATGCGGCGCTGACGCAAAAGGGGCGGCGCGCCTTCAATCGCATCCGCCCCGAAATGGAAGCCGCCACAGAAAACCTGCTCGCCCCGCTCAGCCCCGATGATCGCCGCAAGATCGACGAAGGGCTGGCCGTGCTCGAACGGCTCTTTGCCGAGCGCTGAGCGCACCCCCGTCTTTGTGCGAAAAATATCCTCGGGGGGTGACGGGCCGCAGGCCCGGAGGGGGGCGGAAAGCCCCCCTGATCGCGCCCTCAGCCGCGCTTTTGCACCGCCGCCTCGACCGCCGCTTCGATGATATCGAGCGCCTCGTCGAGCTGCGCCATCGGAATGGTCAGCGGTGGCAGCAGGCGGATGACGTTATAGCGCGTGCCGCAAGACAGCAGGATCAGCCCGCGTGCCTCGGCCTCGGCGACCACGGCGGCGGTCAGTTCGGCATCGGCACCGTTGCTGTCGCGGTCCTTGACCAGCTCAAAGGCGTTCATTGCCCCGAGACCGCGCACATTGCCGATACATTCCATGCCTTGCCTGGCGGCCAAAGCCTCCAGCCGGGCGCGGATCTTCTCGCCGATCTCCTCGGCGCGTGCGCAGAGCTTCTCGTCGCGGATCACATCGAGCACCGCATGGCTGGCCGCCACGGCAATCGGATTGCCGCCATAGGTGCCGCCGACCCCGCCGGGATGCGGCGCATCGACGATCTCGGCTCGCCCGGTCACCGCCGACAGCGGGAAGCCCCCGGCCAGCCCCTTGGCCATGGTCACCAGATCGGGCACCACGCCGGAATGATCGAAGCCGAACATCTTGCCGGTGCGCGCCATGCCGGCCTGCACCTCATCGGCGATCAGAACGATACCGTGCTCATCACAGATCTCGCGCAGCCGCCGCAAAAAGCCCGCCGGCGCGATGTTGAACCCGCCTTCGCCCTGCACCGGTTCGATGATCATCGCCGCGATCCGCTCGGGGTCCACGGTCGAGGCCAGCATGCCTTCCAGCGTGCGCAGCGCCTCGTCCTCGCTGATGCCGTGGAAGGCATTGGGGAAGGGGGCATGCACCACCTCGGGCGGCATGGCGCCGAAATTCTTCTTGTAGGGATTGACCTTGCCGGTCAGCGCCATGCCCAGCAGGGTCCGCCCGTGGAAGGCGCCGGTAAAGCTGATCACCCCCGAGCGTCCGGTATAGGCACGCGCCATCTTGATGGCGTTCTCCACCGCTTCGGCGCCGGTGCTGACCAGCATGGTCTTCTTGGCGAAATCGCCCGGGGTCAGCGCGTTCAGCCGCTCGGCCAGCGCGATATAGCTTTCATAGGGCGCGACATGGAAACAGGTATGGGTGAATGCCTGCGCCTGATCGGCTACCGCCTTCATCACATGCGGATGCCGGTGCCCGGTATTGTTCACCGCGATCCCCACCGCGAAATCCAGAAAGCGCCGCCCCTCGGCATCCCAGAGCTCGGCGTTCTCGGCGCGCACGGCATAGATGTTGCGGGTGGCGACCCCGCGCGACACGGCGGCGGATTTACGGGCCTGAAGATCGGCAGTGGCGGTCATGGCATGTCTCCTGATAAGCTCGTTGCAGTTCTACTGCCGCTCAATATTATGAGCAAGAGATTCCTTGCGGAGACGGAAGCATGCAGGATTTCGATGTCGGCGCCAGGCTGCGCGACATGCGGCTGGCCGCCGGTCTTTCCCAGCGTGGACTGGCCGATCTCTCGGGCGTTCCGCATGGGCAGATCTCGATGATCGAAACCAACCGCTCCAGCCCTTCGGTGGCGTCCTTGCGCAAGATACTGGGCGGCCTTGGTGTCACCCTTGCCGAATTTTTCGAGCCCGACCGCCCGGTTGCCGCCGCCGTCTTCTTCCGCCCCGAGGATCTGCGCGATCTCACCTCGCTTCTGCCCGGGGCGGCGCCGGGGCGGCGCGGGCGCATCCGTCTGGCGCAGGTCGGCGATGCGCGGGCGCATAACCTGCAGATCCTCTATGAGCGCTACGAGCCCGGCGCCGATACCGGCAAGACCATGCTGGAACACCCCGGTTCCGAGGGCGGGGTGGTGATCGCCGGCACGATCGAGCTGACGGTGGAGGGGCGCAGCGCGATTCTGCAGGCCGGCGACAGCTATCTGTTCAACTCGACCCTGCCGCATCGTTTCCGCAACCCCGGGGCCGAGGAAGCCATCGTGGTTTCGGCCTGCACGCCGCCCTATCTGTAGGCGGCCCGGCCCCGTTCAGCCCCGGCCCCGATCTGCCCCGGCGCGGTTCAGCCGCCGAACCAGCCGCGAAACTGATCGCGCAGCAGGTTCTTTTGCACCTTGCCCATGGTATTGCGCGGTAGGCTGTTGAGCGTGACCAGCGCCCGCGGCAGCTTGTAGCGCGCCAGCCGCCGCGCCAGTTCCGACAGGATCATGGCATTGTCCGGTGTCATGTCCTCATGAGGGATCAGAATGCCGATTGCGGCCTCGCCGAGATCGGGATGCGGCACGCCGATCACCGCGCTTTCCTTCACCCCCGGCATGGCATCGAGCGCCAGCTCGACCTCCTTGGGGTAGATATTGTAGCCGCCTGCGATGATCAGGTCCTTTTGCCGGCCGACGATATGCAGATAGCCCTCGCCGTCGAACCGCCCCAGATCGCCGGTGATGAAAAACCCGTTCTCGCGCAGCTCGGCGGCGGTTTTTTCCGGCATCTGCCAATAGCCCATGAATACATTCGGGCCCCGCACCTCGATCATCCCGGTCTCGCCCGGCGGCAGTTCGGCGCCACTCTCGGGATCGGTGATGCGGATCTCGGTGCCGGGCAGGGGCTGGCCCACGGTGCCGGCGCGGCGCTCGCCCTTATAGGGGTTGGAGCTGTTCATATTGGTTTCGGTCATGCCGTAGCGCTCCAGAATGCGATGCCCGCAGCGCGTCTCGAAAGCGGCATGGGTGTCGGCCAGAAGCGGCGCCGAGCCCGAAATGAAGAGCCGCATATGCGCCACCAGATCGCGGTCGAAGCGGGCATCATCGAGCAGCCTGGTATAGAAGGTCGGCACCCCCATCAGGCAGGTGGCGCGCGGCAGATGCGCGATCAGCGCCTCGGTATCCGGGCGCGGCAGCCAGATCATGCTGGCGCCGGCCTGCAGTACGGTATTGGTGGCGACAAACAGCCCATGGGTATGGAAGATCGGCAGCGCATGCAGCAGCACATCATCGGCGCCGAAGCGCCATTCGCGCGCCAGTACCTCGGCATTCGACAGCAGGTTGAGCTGGCTCAACATCGCGCCCTTGGCCCGCCCCGTGGTGCCGGAGGTGTAAAGCAGCGCCGCAAGGTCATCGCGCCGCCGCACCGCCGGGGCGAAACCCTCGGGCGTGGCGGCCATGTAATCGGCGAAAGAGCCGCTGCCATCGGCATTGAGCACCATCAGATGCGTCTCGCTGGCCTCGGCCACCGGCGCCAGCGCCTCGGCCTTGCTGCCATCGGCCAAAAGCAGCGTGGCCCCGGCATCTGACAGAAAATAGCCAATCTCGTCAGGTGTATAGGCGGTGTTGAGCGGCAGAAATACCACCCCTGCCATCACCGCCCCGCCATAGAGCGCCAGCGCCTGTGGGCTTTTCTCCACCTGCACGGCCAGCCGGTCGCCGGGCTCCAGCCCCAGCCGGAACAGCGCCCCCGCCACCTGTTCGCACAGCCGGTAGAACTCCGCCCCGGTCAGGTTGCCGCCATCGGGCAGAAGCAGGAACGGGCTCTTGCGCCCGGCGAGCGGTTGAAACAGCGTGTCATGAAGCGGGTTGGACATGGCAGCTCCTCCTCTGGAGAAGGGCTTAGCGTGGCGCCGGGGGCGGGTCCAGCCCTTGCATGAGCACCGATCTAGCGCGAGGGGGCGGGCCGGCGCGAGGACATCAGCAGATTGGTTTCGCTCGATGTCACGCCGTCAAGCTTGCGGATGCGCGCCACCGTCTGATCCAGCGCATCCAGGCTGTCGGTGGCCAGTTCGACGATCACATCCCAGCGCCCGGTGGTGGAATGCACCGCCTGCACTGCCGGCAGCGCCAGCATGCGCGCCACCGTGCGGTCGGTGCCGGTGCCTTCGATCGCCACCAGCGTCAGCGCCCGCACCGGGCTTTGCGCCAGATCGTTGCGGGTGACGACGCTGAAACCGGCGATCTCGCCGCTGGCCAGCAATCGGTGCAGCCGGCTGCGCACCGTGGCCCGGCTGATACCCAGTTGCGCGGCCAGATCGGACAGGCCGGCGCGCGCATCGCGGCGCAGTGCGGCAATCAGGCGATGGTCGGTTTCATCGAGCGGCATGGCGCGAGTTAGCCGCAGCGCGGGCGGGGGGTCAATGCCGCGCCTCCGGGTTGATGCTTGCCCCGCGTGCCGGCAGCGGGCAGAACGGGGCAGCTGCGCCATTCTGCCTGGGGGTTTCATGCTGTCCTTTGCCGCGCCACGCCTGCCGCTGCTGCACGGACCGACAAGGCTGCAATCCCTGCCGAGGCTTGCTGTCCGGCTGGGCGCGGACAAGGGCCTGTTCGTCAAACGCGATGATCAGATGGGCATCGCCATCGGCGGCAACAAGCTACGCTCGCTGGAGTTCTGGCTGGGCGCCGCACAGGCCGAAGGGGCCGATATCTTGCTGGTCGGCGGGACAGCGACATCGAATTTGTGCAGGCTTACAGCGGCCGCTGCGGCGATTTCCGATATCGAATGTCTGATTTTGCATAACTCGGACAAATCCGACATTTCGCTTGGCGCCAGCGCGTTGAGCCATGTATTCGGCGCCCGTCGCCGGTTTCTGGGCGCGGTCGATGAAAGCGCCCGCGCAACCGCCCTTGCCGCCGAGGCCGAGGCCCTGCGTAGTGACGGGCGCCGGCCCTATGTGATCGGCGATGCGGCAACCGGGGCGCTGGGCTATGCGCTTTGCGCGGCTGAGCTGCTGGCGCAGGATCGTGCGCAGGGGGTGGGGATCAGCGATGTCTTCCTGCCCGGCTCGATGGGCCCGACCGAAGCCGGTTTCCTGTTCGGCAATGCGCTCCTGGATGCGCCCTACCGCGTTCATCTGGTCAGCGTCGAATATGACGAGGCCGAACTGCGCCGGCGCATCGCCGATATCTGGGCCGCGCTCTGTCGCCTGACCGGCCTGTCGCCAGCCCTGCCGCCCTACCGCGTCGATATGCGCTGGCTGGGGGCAGGCTATGGTGCGCCGACGCCGGCCGCCGATGCGGCTTTGGTGGAATTCGCCTGCTGCGAGGGCCTTCTGCTGGAGGAGGTCTATACCGCCAAGACCTTCGCCGCCTTCCGCGCCTTTGCCGCCGCCGGCGAGGCCGAGGGCGCCGTCTGCGCGATCCATACCGGCGGCGTGCCGGCGCTTTTTTCCCAGCTTGACGGGCTGGTGGCGCGGCTTGGGGGCGATGGATGAAGCGATCCGGCCAGCGATCCGGGGGGCGCGGCACCGGCGGGAACCCGCCGCTCTAGCCTGTGCCGTTCATTTCCTGTTAATCTCTGTGTCGCAATCGGAGGTTGTCGCGGCTGGAGAACCTGCTGCCTCTTTGCTTGCGGCCCCGATGCTGCCCGAATTGTTGCCCCAATCCGCCCTTCCGGCCCCTGCTGCGAGCGAAACCCGTGTCAGACCCAGACCTTCCTGCCACAAGCGTCAACCCGACCACGGTTTCGGGGGCTGTCGGTGGTGCCGGTGCAACGGCGGGCACGGAGCAACCCGCGCCTCGCGCAGGAAGCAACGCGCGCCGGGGGCGGCGTATGCCTGGCGGGCTGATGGCGCCGCTCAATGTGCTGATGGCCCGGCTGGCCCCGGCCGCGCGGGTGCTTGCGGGGCTGGCGCTGGTGCTGGCGACGGTGGCCTTTCTGCTGCGCGATACGCCGCTGGGCGCCGTGCTGCTGGTCGCTGCCACCACCATGGGCATTCTGGCCATAGGCGCGGGATTCAGCCTGGTTTCCGGCCGGCTGGCCGGGCAATCGCTGCTGGCGCAGGTTCAGGATCTTGTCGCCCATGACCCCGAGCCGGTGCTGCTGACTGATCGACGGGGCGTGTTCCTCGGCTCGAATGCGGCGATCAGGTCCCTGATCCTGAAAGAAAAATTCGCGCCGGCCGATCTTTTGTCACGCTGGAGCGCCGAGCCCGCGCGGGTGGTGTCAGCGATGATTGCCGAAGCGCTTTCGGGCCGTCAGGCGCGGCGTGTGCTGCAACGCGGTGACGGCGCGCTCAAGGTCAGCCTTCACCGTGTTCAGGCCCCCAGCGAGGCACCGCATCATGCCGAGCAACTGCTGTTGTGGCGCTTCTCGGCGCAGGGTGGCACCACCGGCCGCTCGGCCGAGGCACTGAGCGTGCCGATCCTGACGCTGGGCCCGGATCAGCGCCCGGTTTCGGCCAATCCGGCGTTGCGTCAGCTGGTGCGCGGCAAGCGTTCCACCGCGCCGACCGAGGCCGATGATCTGGCGATCATCACCCCGCTCCTGGCCGAGACCATCACCGCGCTCAAACGCGCCTCGAACCCCGAACTGCTGGCGCTGCCCGGGCCGGGCGGCGGTCAGACGCGGCTGGCCTTCACCGCCTCAGGCATGGACGGGCAGCGCGACATCTATTTCCTGCCCGCCTGGCTCGCTGCCGGCGAAGTGCCCGACATGCTGCCCCGGCGCAACAATTTCGAGGAAATCCCCGTGGCGCTGGTGCTGCTGGGCGCCGATGGCCGCATCCTCGATACCAACCGTCTGGCGCGCGGGCTGCTGGGGCTGGCCCCGGGTGAGCATCGTTTCTTCTGGGAGGTCGTCGAGGGGCTGGGCCGCCCGGTCTCGGACTGGCTGGAGGATGCCCGCGAGGGCCGCGCGCTCAACCGCCCCGAGGTGCTGCGCGCCATTCAGTCCGGGCAGGAGACCTATGTGCAGATCATTCTGCGCCGTGCCACCGGGCCGGGTTCGGACAACGGGCTGGTGGCGGTGGTCAGCGACGCGACCGAGCTGAAGTCGCTTGAGGCGCGTTTCGTGCAGAGCCAGAAGATGCAGGCCATCGGGCAACTGGCCGGCGGCGTGGCGCATGATTTCAACAATCTGCTGACCGCGATTTCCGGCCATTGCGATCTGCTGCTGCTCAACCGCGATCATTTCGACCCCGATTACAACGATCTGGTGCAGATCCATCAGAATGCCAACCGTGCCGCGGCGCTGGTGCGCCAACTGCTGGCCTTCTCGCGCAAGCAGACCCTCAAACCCGAGGTGCTGTCAATCGAAAGCCTGCTGGAGGATCTGACCCATCTGCTGACCCGGCTGGTCGGCGAGCGCATCACCCTGACGCTCGATCACGACCCCGAACTGGGCACCATCCGCGCCGACCGCCGCCAGCTGGAGCAGGTGGTGATGAACCTGGTCGTCAATGCCCGCGATGCGATGCCGATGGGCGGCGAGATCCGCATCGAGACGCAGGCGCTGCGGCTGGACCGCGATGTCGAGCGCGCCCGCGCCCGCATTCCGCAGGGCGATTATGCGGTGATCCGGGTCATCGACGAGGGTGTGGGCATCCCCGAGGAACTGCTCGACAAGATCTTCGAGCCCTTCTTCACCACCAAGCGTCAGGGCGAGGGCACCGGGCTGGGGCTGTCCACCGCCTATGGCATCGTCAAGCAGATGGGCGGCTGGATCTTCGCCGACAGCACCGAGGGCACGGGCACCGTCTTCACGCTCTATTTCGTGGCGCATCATGAGGGCGAGCATCCGGAGGATGAAGCACCGGAAGGCGACATCCCGGCGCTGATCGAGGGCAAGGCGCTGCCCGAGCCCGAGCCAGCCGAACCCTCCGGGGAGGCCGGCCCCCCCGAAGAACAGCCAGTGTCCGAGCCCTCTGTGCCCGAGCAACGCGCTCCCGAGGAGCCGGTCACTCTCGCCGCACCCGTTTCCGCGCCGCTGTCGGGCAGTACCGGCGATGCCGCGCCGCCCAAGGCCCGGCCTGCCGCTGTTTCCGGCGTGACCCATGAAACGCCCCGGGAAAAACGCCCGGACACGGCGGCACGGCTGCAACCTGCCGGGCCGGGGGGAATGGTGCTTTTGGTCGAGGATGAGGCACCGGTGCGCGCCTTTGCTGCCCGCGCCCTGCGGCTGAAGGGCTATCAGGTGCTGGAGGCCGAGCATGGCGAACAGGCGCTGGAGCTGTTGCAGGATGCCACGCTGAGGGTCGATATCTTCGTTACCGATGTCATCATGCCCGGCATCGACGGGCCGACCTGGGTAAGCCAGGCCCTGACCCGTCGTCCCGGCACGCCGGTGGTGTTCGTCTCGGGCTATACCGAGGATTCGCTCAGCGCCGCGCTGGCGCGCATCCCGCGTTCGGCCTTTTTGGGCAAGCCCTTCACGCTGATGGATCTCAGCCAGACGATCGAGCGGCAGATGGCGCTGCGGGACTGATCGGCGCTCCACCCGGCAGCGGATTTGGTGTCGGCCCCGGTGTCTGCCCCGGTGTCGGCTTTGGTTGGGGCGGGTCGGTGTTGATCGGTTGCTTATGGGCCCGGGGCTGATAGGAAGGGCGAAACCCCGTCAAGGAAAGGCCCCGCCCGTGACCGCCACCGATACCCTTGCCCGCCAGATCCAGCATGTCATCGACACCAAGACCAAGCCCCTGGGCGCGCTCGGGCGGATCGAGGCCCTGGCGGCGCAGATCGCCGCGCTGCAACACAGCCTGACACCGCGCATGGAAAGCTGCACCCTGACGATTTTCGCCGCCGATCATGGCATCGCGAAAGCCGGGGTTTCGGCCTTCCCGCAAGAGGTGACGGCGCAGATGGTGCTGAATTTCCTCAATGGCGGCGCGGCGGCGAATGTATTCGCGCGCATGCAGGGGATCGGGTTGCAGGTGGTCGATGCCGGGGTGGCGGGCGCGCCGCTGGAGCATCCGGGGCTGATCGCGCGGCGGCTGGGGGCCGGCACCGAGAGCTTCCTCGACGGCCCGGCGATGAGCGCCGAACAGGCCGAGGCCGCGCTGGCCCATGGCGCCGAGGTGGCGCGCGCCGCGCCGGGCGATGCGCTGGCCTTCGGCGAGATGGGCATTGCCAATACCGCCACCGCCGCAGCACTCGCGCACAAGCTCAGCGGGCTGCCGCTGGCGGTGCTGGTGGGGCGTGGCACCGGCCTGGATGATGCCGGGCTGGAGCGCAAGCTCGATATCCTGACCGGCGCCTGCGCGCGCACCGGCGCGCTCGATCCGCGCCGGGCGATGGCCGAATATGGCGGCTTCGAGATCGTGATGATGGCCGGCGCCATGCTGGCCACCGCGCAGGACCGCCGGCTGGTGCTGGTTGACGGCTTCATCGCCACCGCCGCGGCGCTTCTGGCGCTGGCGCTCGATCCGGCGATCCGTCCGGCACTGGTCTTTGCGCATCGCTCGCATGAGGCCGGTCATCGCGCCTTGCTCGACCATCTTGATGCCCGGCCGCTGCTGGAACTGGACATGCGGTTGGGCGAGGGCACCGGGGCGCTGCTCGCCTGGCCCCTCCTGCGGGCCGCCGCCAGGATGATGAGCGAGATGGCCAGTTTCGAGGCGGCGGGCGTCTCCAACCGCGATGACAGCGGCCATTGAGCCGGTGAAGCGATGCGGAGCGCACGCGCGGCAGTGATCTTTCTGACCCGGTTGCCGGCCGGGCGCGCCGAGGCGGCCGATTTCGCCCGCGCGCCGGGCTGGTTTGCCGTCGTCGGGCTGCTGGTCGGCGCGATTCAGGGCCTGGGGTTCTGGCTGGCGGCGGGGCTCTGGGGCGTGCCGCTGGCGGTGCTGGCGGCGCTGGCGCTCGGGCTGTTGGTCACCGGCGCGCTGCATGAGGATGGGCTGGCCGATACATTCGACGGCCTGGGCTCGGGTCGGCCGGCGGAACGCGCGCTGGAGATCATGCGCGACAGCCGGATCGGCGCTTTCGGGGCGCTGGCACTGCTGCTGGTGCTGAGCGCGCAGGCACTGGCGCTGGCCGGGCTGGCCGCTGCGGGCGGGCTGGTGGTGGCGGTGACGGCGCTGATGGCCGGGCAGGGGCTGAGCCGGGCCCTGATCACCCTGATGCTGCGCCACGGTCCCTATCTGCGCGCACAGGGTAGCGGCAGCGGCATGACCGGCCCGCTGGGCGCCGAGGGTTGTCTGGCGCTGATGCTGGGAACCGGCGGCGCGCTGGGCTTGGCGTTCTGCGGGCTGGGCGCGGGGGGCATGCTGGCCGGGCTGGTGGGCTTGGTTCTGGGCGCCGGGGTGATCTGGCTCTGGGCCTGGCGCCGGCTGGGCGGGGTCAGCGGCGATATTCTGGGCGCGGCGCAGCAACTGGGGCTCCTGGGCTTCTGGCTGGGGATGCTCGCATGGCTTTGATCCTGCTGCGCCATACCCGGCCCGAGGGTGCCGAGGGTCGCTGCTACGGGCGCAGCGATCTGCCGCTGGCACCGTGTTTCGCTGCCGAGGCCGCGCGGCTGGTGCGCGAGTTGCCGGAGTTCGGGCGCATCGCCGCCTCGCCCCTGCAGCGCTGCCGGTTGCTGGCGGAACATCTCGCCGAAGCGCGCGGCGTGCCCTTGCAACTGGACGAACGGCTGATCGAGATGGATTTCGGCGGCTGGGAGGGGCAGCTCTGGGCCGATATTCCGCGCTCCGAGCTGGATGCCTGGGCCGCCGATCTGGAAGGCGCACGCCCGCATGGCGGCGAGAGTGTCGCCGAACTGGCGGCGCGGGCCGGTGCGGGGCTGGAGGCGCTCGGCGGCGCGGGGCCGGTGCTGGTGGTGACGCATGCCGGGGTGATCAAGGCCGCATTGGTGGCGCGCGAGGGGCAAGCCGGCTGGCGCGCCGAAATCGGGTTTGGCGAATGGCGGCTGTTCGAGCGCAGCGGGGAGCGGGGCAATGGCTGATCTGACGCTGGTTCTGGGCGGCGCGCGCTCGGGCAAGAGCCGCAAGGCCGAGGCGCTGACCCTGGCTGCCGCCGGCGCGCTGCCGCCGGTCTATATCGCCACCGCCCAGGCCTTCGATGCCGAGATGGCGGAGCGCATCGCCCTGCATCGGGCGCAGCGCGCCGGGCAGGGCTGGGTGCTGCGCGAGGCGCCGCTCGATCTGGCGGGCGTGCTGGCCGAAGCGCCCGCCGGTGCGGCGGTGCTGGTCGATTGCCTGACGCTCTGGCTGAGCAATCATCTGCTGGCCGGGCATGACCTTGAAGCCGAGGGGCAGGCGCTGCGCGCGGCGCTGGCGGCGCGGGAGGGGCCGGTGGTGCTGGTGTCGAACGAGGTGGGCCTGGGCATCGTGCCGGAGAATGCGCTGGCGCGACGGTTTCGCGATGCGGCGGGGCGGCTCAATCAGGATCTGGCGGCGCAGGCCGGGCGGGTGATCTTTGTCGCAGCCGGGTTGCCGCTATTCCTGAAGGGCGGGGCATGAGCCGGGGCTGGGGGCGCTCTCCCCCCAGGGCCACGCCGGTCATTCACCCCTTGGCCTATTGCTGGCAAGATGATGCAGAACCCGCGCGCCATAACACCTTCCGGAACCCGTCATGCAGCCTGAGCAGATCGATACCTTTCTGGATCTTTGCGAGACTCGCAGCTTCAACCGTTCCGCCGAACGGCTGGGGGTGACGCAATCGACGGTCTCGGGCCGGGTGGGGGCGCTGGAGCGGGTGCTGGGGGTGCGGCTGTTTCGCCGCTCGCGCGCCGGGACGGAGCTGACCACCGAGGGACTGCGCTTCGAGCCGCATGCCCGCGCCTTGCGCCATGCCTGGACCGAGGCGCGGGCGGCGGCGCGCGGCGCTGACGGGCAGGCCATGGCGATCCGGCTGGGGTTGCAGAATGATCTGGCGATGGGCGATCCGGGGCGTTGGGTCCAGGTGCTGGGCGCGCTTCTGCCGCAGGCCGGGCTCTATATCGAGGCCGATTATTCGGCGCAGATGTGCCGCGATGTGCAGGGCGGGTTGCTGGATCTGGCGCTGTTGTTCACGCCGCATCCCTCGCCGGATCTGCATTTTGAATCCCTGGGCGAGCTGAATTACCGGATGATCGCCCCGCTGGATTCAGGGCTGGAGGCTCTGGCCGGGATAACCCCGGATCGCTATGTGATGGCCAATCTCTCGCCGGCTTTCGCGCGCAGCCATGATGCGCTCTTGCCGCATCTGAGCGCGCCGCCGCTGGCTGCCGGGCAAAGCGCCACGGTTCAGGGGCTGATCATGACCCAGGGCGTGGCCGGCTATCAGGAAGAGCGCGTGGCGGCGCGGCTGGTCGAGGAGGGGCGCGCGCGGCTGATTGTCGGGGCGCCGGTGCTGACCCAGCCGATCTATGCCGCGCTGCATTATCGTAACCGGCACCGTGCGGTCTGGCGCAAGCTGGTCAAGGCGCTGCGGGCCACCACAGGAGCGCAAGCATGAGCAACAACGAGCCGCAAGAGATTGAAACCATGCGTGATTACGGTTGGCTGGCCGAGGATATGCGCGATTTCATCGCCCGCACCGATGCCGCCTATCCGCCCGATGCCGCCATCCGCTCGATCGCCGAGCAGCGCGGTTTCTATGATGCGATGTGCGCGCTCTTCGACCGCCCGCACCCGCCGGGGTTGCGCGCCGAGGATCGGCGCATCGGTGGTGTGCCCTGCCGGATCTATACCCCCGAGGGCGCGCGCGAGGGGGTTACGGTGATCTATTATCACGGCGGCGGTTTTGTGGTCGGCGGCCTGGAGAGCCATGACGCGATCTGCGCCGAACTGGCCCAGGGCGCCGGGTTGCGGCTGATCGCGGTGGATTACCGGCTCTCGCCCGAGCACCGGCATCCGGCAGCGTTCAATGACGCGCTGGCGGTGGCGGCGGCAGTGCCGGGGCCGAAGGTCCTGGCCGGCGACAGCGCGGGCGGCAATCTGGCGGCGGCAGTGGCGGCGCAGCTGCGCGGCATCATCGGGCAGGTGCTGATCTATCCGGGGCTGGGCGGCGCGCTCAGCCTGCCCAGCTATACCCGCCATGCCGAGGCGCCGATGCTGACGCTGGCCGATGTCGAATTCTATGCCGGCGTGCGTTTCGACAGCCCTCCGGCGGTGCCCGATCCCACCGCCGCACCGCTGGCGGCAGTGGATTTCGCGGGCCTTCCGCCCAGCGCCATCTTCATCGCCGAATGCGATCCGCTGGCTTCGGACGGGGTGGAATATGCCGCGCGCCTTGCCGAGGCCGGGGTGGCGGTTGCCCTGACCGAAGAGCCGGGGCTGGTGCATGGCTATCTGCGCGCGCGCCATATGGCCGAAGGCGCGCGGGCCTCGTTCGCGCGGATCGTGGCGGCGCTGCGCGACCTTGCCGAGCGCGCCGCCTGATCCGGGTTCAGTAGCGCACGACCGCTTCGAAATCCTCGGGGATATCGGCGGTATCGTCGAGGATATCGGTCAGCGCGAAGCTGATCGTGGCGCGGGTGCCATCATCCGAGATGGTGCCGTTGCTGGAGACGATCTGCACGCCCGAGATGCTCAGGCTGATGCTGTGGCCTTCCAGCATCGGGCGGAACATCGCCGCCATCGCCGGGTCGGAGCGCATCTCTTCCATGTCGCCGGTCAGATCGCCGAGCGGGAAGGTCACATGCACCGTGCCGTCGCCACGGTCGGTGGCCACCGGGCCGGGCGATCCATCCTCGTTCTCGGTGAAGACCTCGTCGAAACTGCCTTCCATCAGAATGTTGCAGCGCGCGGTTTCATCGCGCATCTCAAGCGTGCCGCCCTCATCGGCGGGGCAGAATTCCTCGGCGCCGCCCATCATGTCGAACATGGCGCGGTTGACCTCGATGAAGCCGGTCAGGCGGGCCTGATCGGGGCCGAGGATGGCCGAGTCCATCTCGACATCGATGCAGCCGCTGAGGGCCAGCGCCAGCCCAAGGGCTGCGGGTTTGAGCATACGCATGGAAATCTCCCGTGAAGAAATGATCGCGCGCAGCGTAACCGCTGGCCTGGTTTGCGGCCAGCGGTTTTTTTGGCGCGATGCGGCTCAGTTGGCGCTGCAATGCGCGCCTTCCGGCGCCGCTCCCGAGCCCAGCGCCACCGGGGCGGGGCTGCGGAAGGGATCGGGCAGGCCGGAGCGTGCCGCATCCCAGACAATCAGCGCCGCCACCAGGGTCAGCGCGGCAAGGCCGATGCGGGGCCGGGTGAGCAGCGGGGCGCTCATGCTGCCACCCCCCGCCGTGCCGGCACCAGGATCAGCGGGCGCAGTTTCAGCCCCCAGATCGAGCCCGCGAAGGCCGCCGCGAACCAGACCCAGCCATGCAGGCTGCCGGTGGAGATGCCGCTGAAGAAAGCGCCGACATTGCAGCCGAAGGCCAGCCGCGCCGAATAGCCCAGCACCAGCCCGGCGATCAGCACCCCGGCCCAGCCGCGCGCCGCCAGCGGCGCCACCGGCGCGCCGGGATCGGCGCGGCCCCGCATGACCAGGAAGGCGCCGAGGATCAGCCCGATATTGGTCAGCGAGGTGACATCGGTCAGCACCGAAGCCTCAAGCCGCGCGGCATTGCCCGGTGCGGCCCAGAAGGCATTCGCGGCCAGATCGGCGCCGCCGGCCTGCGCCAGTTTTGCCCCCCAGAGCCCCAGCCCGTAAACGATGCCCCAGGGCTGCCCGGCGATCACCAGATTGAGCACCGCAAGCCCGGCAATCAGCGCCGCCGCCCAGAAGAGCCGCCGCGCCGGCAGCCGCTTGCCCGGCTCGGCCCGCCAGACCAGCAGTGCCGCCACCAGCGCCAGCGCGCCCAGCGTCAGCACCAGCCCGCCCTGCGCCCCGGCCAGCGATTGCGCCGAGATCACCGGCAGGCTGCCAAGCCCGGTCCACCAGCCCAGATGCAGCGTGCCCAGAAAGCTGCCGGCCACGAAACCGGCCAGGGCCAGCAGCCCGATCGCATTGCCCGATCCGGCATTGACCAGCGTGCCCGAGCCGCAGCCCATCACCACCTGCATCGCCGCGCCGAAGATGAAGGCGCCGCCGATCATCGCCAGTCCGACCGGCGCATGCGCGCCTTGCAATTCGCCCGGCGCCGCCGCCAGCAGCGGGAAGGCCAGCGCCGCCGTCAGCCCGATGGCCAGCAGTTGCGCCAGCAGCCCGCGCGCGTCGCGCTCGGCAATCATTGCCCGCCAGGGACCGGCGAAACCGAAGCGCAGCCCCTCCAGCACCAGCCCGAAGCCGATGCCCAGCGCCACCAGCAGCCCGGCGCGCGGCCCGGCGGCCAGGGCGGTGCCCGCCACCAGCGCCAGCGCGACAAGGCCCAGTCCCAGACGCCGCCCCAGCATCAGAACAGATCCGACAGCCAGCGCGTGGTGGCGCGCCAGTAATAGACCGCGCGGTTGGGCGCGTTATCGAGCGGCAGGCCCTCGGCGGCATATTCGGCCATGCTTTCGGCATAGAGGCGGGTGTTTTCGATCCCGGCCAGCTCGCTGAGCGCGAACCAGTTGATCGCTGCCCAGTGCCCGGTGTTGCAAAAGCTCACGGTCAAAGGTGAATCGGTGAAACCCTCGCGCTCGGCCATGGCGCGGATGTAATCGGCATCGAGCATGCGGGTGCCGTCGAAGAACGATTCGTAGGTCAGGTTGGCCGAGCCGCGGATGGTGCCCGGCGCTGCCACCGACCATTGCAGCCCGCTGAAGAAATCGGTTGGGCGGGCGTCGATCAGCCGGCTGTCACCGCTCTCGATCAGCTGCGCGACTTCCTCGGTCGAGATACGCCACTCGTCGCTCCATTGCGCGCTGAGGTCCGAGGGCATGATGCCGCTGGGCTGGGTGCTGACCTCGAGCCCGGCGGCCTGCCAGGCGGCAAAACCGCCGTTGAGCAGCGCCAGATCCTCGATGCCGAGCGATTTCAGCGTCCAGTAGACCCGTGCCGCGGCGCCCATGTCGGTCGCATTGGTGCCGGCATGGACCACCACCACCGGGGTATCGGTCTCGATGCCCAGTTCACGGGCGATGGCGGCGAATTCATCGGGGCTGCGCAGGGCGCCCGGGTTGGGCGGGGCACTGCGCCACTGGGCATAGGGGGCGAATCCCGCGCCCGGAATATGCCCGGCCGAAAAGTCGCCGGTCACATGCACGACGCGGATATCCTCGCCATGGGTCTGCAGCAGCGCGGCCAGTTCGGCGGGTTCCAGCAGCGGCGACCAGCCTTCGGGCGTGGCCAGCGCCGCGGCGGGCGTCAGCGCCAGTCCGAGCGCCAGCGCGGCCAGCGGCGAGCGGGAAAGGGAAGGATGAGACATTTCTTGCTCCATCGGTATCGGGTTCTGCCCGGAAGGGCCTGAGGGGGATCTGGCATCGCATGCGCCCGGCGGCAAGGGCGGATCGGCCCGGCCTGCGCCATTGGGACGGGCGGTTTTCATCTGCCGCACCCGGGCGGCAAACCATCATTCGCCCCGCCGGGCCATGGCGTGACCGCCGTTCCCCTTGCCAGGCACCGGGCGGAACAGCGACCTTGTTCGCTGCCCCGGCGCCCGCTCAGCGCCGGGTCGGCGCCGGGTCAGCCCGGGCTCAGCTTGTCACCTGCTCGCGCAGGATGGAAACCGTCATCGAGATCATCAGGTAGGCGCCGGCGAAGATCAGGAAGGCCAGCGCGGTGTTCTCGAATCGGCGCGGATAGGTCGATTCGTCGGGCGCCACCGGGCTCACCCCCATCGACAGATAGCGCACCTGCCGGTTGGCCTCGATCCGCGCGGCTTCAAGCTGTTGCAGCGATTGCGCCAGCATCAGCTGGCGGGTGGCGACATCGGCCTCGGCCATCACCAGTTCGCGCTGGATGCGTGCCAGCGAGAACTCGCCGCTGTTGCCGCCCTGGGTCAAGCTGGAGCGCAGCGCGGCGATCTGGGCCTCCAGCCCCGCGATGCGCCGCTCCAGCTGCTGCACCCGCGCGGCATTGGGGCGCGGATTGGCCATCAGGTCCTGCAGGCTCAGCCGCTCCTGATTGAGCTGGCCTTCCAGCGTGGTGATCTGCTGGGTCAGCAGCGTCACCTCGACCTCGCTGGAGAGCACCTGAAAGCGCTCCTGCAACTCAAGCACCCGCATCTGCGCCTCGACGGTGCGCAGCTCGGACCGCTCGAAGCTTTCCATCGCGTCGCGCATCTGGCTTTCGCGCAACCGCTGGGTCAGTTGATCGACCTGCTCCTCGGCATACTGGATCAGCGCGCGCGAGAATGCCTCGCTGGTTTCGGGGTTGGCGGCGATCACCTCCATCTTGATGATGCCCTCGGTCGGATCATAGGCGATCTGCACCATGCGCCGGTAAAGCCGATAGGCGGCCTCGTCGGTGGCATCGAGCGCCAGGCGGCGCAGCGGGTCGATGGAGGGGTCCTGAAAATGCGCCTTGAACCCATGGTCGGCGTCCAGCCGGCGCATGGCCTCGCGCGATTGCAGATAGCTCTGCACGGTCACCGAATCCTGCGAGGTGGCCAGCCCGGTGCCCGAAAACAGCCCGCCAAGCCCGCCCATGCCGCCCGAGGGCTGGGAATCGGCCTGCTGGATGACGAATTCGGTATTGGTGGCATAGAGCGGCGTGGCGATCATGTAGAAATACCACGCGGCAATCAGCGTCGGCAGCGTGACGAAGACCAGCAGCCGCGCGCCCAGAAGCGCCAGCCGGCGGCGGCGGCGGCGGGCGATATCGCGCTGGATGCGGCCGATTTCCTCGTTGCGGGCGGCTGCGGCACCGGGGGCGGGCGCGCCGGGGGGGGGCGGCTGGCGATAGGTGCGGGGCAGGCCGGGCTGGGTGGTGGTGGTCAGCGCGCGGCTGGGTTCGTCGCGCTCGCGCACGATATCCAGCAGCGTCGAATGTTCGAACGGGTCGATCCCGCGCCGGCGCAGCAGCCGGACCGCCTCCAGCCCCGATGTGGCGCGGATGCCGTGCTTTTGCGCCACGCGCATTGCCATGCGCAACTGTCGCCCGGTGAGTTCTTCGGCGCGGATCGCCGCCAGTTCGGCCTCGATCTCGGCCGAGACCTCAAGGTCGGTGCCGCTGGCGGGCTTGCTTGCCGCGGGTCTTGCCGCTGCCGGGGGCTGGGCGGGCGACGTCGGCGGCGGCGCTGGAGTTGCCGCGGCGGGGCGCTCAGTGGCGGGGCCTTCGTTGGCAGGGCTTTCGGTGGCCGGGGACCGGGCGGGCGCGGCAGCGGGTGCTGCGGCAGCCGTTGCGGGGGCGGGGCGGGCGGCGCCGGTTGCCTCGCGCATCTTGGCGGCGGCCATGGCCATGGCCTCGGTGGCGGGGCGGCGTGCTGCGCTTGGCTGAGCCTGCCCTGGTGCCTGCCCGGGTGCCTGC
>ERZ869909.1058-NODE-1058-length-24593-cov-7.148474_pt1 | contig 24593 bp, 21 predicted proteins | sample MGYA00520892_ERZ869909 | MGnify/ENA primary metagenome ERZ869909 (study PRJEB32215, sample SAMEA104723947) | bioreactor metagenome | biome: bioreactor; feature: anaerobic bioreactor; material: water | place: China | collected 2015-03-12 ... | reverse complement strand
CACCACAACTCACGCCCTTTGTCGATCCAGTACCTCGACGATCCTGTGATCGCGACTTCTGGGCGCCTGCACTAGCGCAGCGGCGGTGCCTGGTCCAACCGAGGGTGCTGGCTGCGGAAGGTGTCGGCGGTCACCGCCTCCCGCTCTAGCAGATCGATGGTGGCCTTGATCGCGTGGATCGCCGCCAACACGTCCCCCGTGTGCGCGGTCTCGGAAATGGTGTGCATGTTGCGAATGGGGAACCCGACGCTGGTCGCGGCCGCGTCGACACCTGCCAAGACGGCCGCCATCGCGTCCGTACCTGTGTCGCGGCCGGAAACCGAGCGCTGAAAGGGAATTCCACGCTCGCGACTCGCGCGTTGGAAGAAGGCGTTGAGCGACTCGCTCGTGATCGATCCGGTGGTCAAGGTGTAGCCCTTGCCCATCGCGAGCGGGGTGAAGCGCTGATCGCTCACGCCGGGGGCGGCGTCATAGTCGTGATTCACGTCCACAGCGATGATGACGTCGGGCTTGAGCTCGCCTGCGAGCACGGTAGCGCCGAAGCGCCCGATCTCTTCGTAGGCCGCGAACGCGAAGAGCAGGCGCACCTTCTCGAGCCCTGGCCCGGCGGCGACAAGGCGCGCCAGCTCGGAGGCCGTAAAGCATCCGAGGCCGTTGTCCAAGTAGGCACCGTAGAAGGTGTCGGCCCCAAAACCCCGTTGAATTGGGCGGTGGAGGAGGATGGGATCTCCGGGACGCACGCCGAGCTTCTCGACCTGCTCCTTGCGCTTCTCACCGTGGAGCTGCAGCTCCAAGTAGAGTTGGGTCTTCTTGACGCCTGTGTCGCCGTTGCGGAGGGCAGGCGATGCGAAATGAATGGCCCCGAGAGCCTCTACGGTCCCCCCTTGGAGTGCTCGGTAGGAACCTGGTGTCTCCGGATCCTCGGAGAAGAGCGTCACCTCGTGGCCGAGCAGCACCGAGGGCAGGAAGGAGTCCGACTCGATCCAGATCTTTCCGTCCTCGCCGATGCTGCGGACCTGCATGCGAATCTTGTCCGCGTGTCCGATCACCATGACGCTCAGCAAGTCGTCTCGCCCTGGGGCCGTGTCCACGACCATCCCGGCGTTGCCGCGGAAGCGATGAACTGCCCACTCTGGTGGCATAAACTCCTGCATCTGCGGTAGGATGACCCCCATGGTCATCGCCGCCTCCAGCCCGATAGGGCTGGGCGCGGCCAAGATGTCTCGCATCCGCGTGAACTGCTCGTCAGGCATAGAGTTCTTCCAGGGGGGTGTCTCGGTCACGACGGCCTCAGGGCTGGGGAAGTGGATCTGTCTGGCGTACCCACTGAGGGAGACGCGCGGGGCGCTCTATAGACGGCCCCTGCGTGTGCTGCAAGCCGGCCGCGCGGCGTGCACAGCGAAGGCACGGGTGCTGGGGTAGGGTCTGCGGGGTCGAGAGAGATCGTCTCTGGTGCGTCGCGCGGCCCGCCGCCCCTGCTGGTCCGCCCTGCTGGTCCGCCCTGCTGGTCCGCCCTGGTGGGACGCGGGCGCTGCGTTCAGCGGATACGCGTGCCGACGGCGTTCGCGCACACGCCTTCGCGGGGAGTCCACCACGCGTGGGGCATGTGCTCGGTGGCGTGCGCGGCGCCCACGCGGCCGCCGTGGTCTACGGCGATGAGCCCGATGTCGGGGCCCGTCTGGTCAGCGACCCAGCGCACGACCTGGGCGACGGCTTCTCCGGCCTCCGCGCCGGCCTCGATGGCCTCGGCGACTCGTCGTGTCGCCTGAGTGCGGAGCGCGAACTCGCCGCGACCGGTCGCGCTGGAAGCCCCTGCGTGGTTGGCGTAGTTTCCTGCTCCCGGGATGGCGCTGTCGCCGAGCCGCCCGGGCAGCTTGAGGACGACACCGCCGGTCGAGGTGGCGGCGGCGAGGGCGCCGTGTCGGTCCACCGCCGCAGCGCCAACGGTGCCACGGCGCAGCTCGGGGAAGCGCTCCAGGAGGGAGCGCATTTTCGGGAGCCAATCGTCCCCTGAGGCGAGCAAGGCGTCGCGGCGCTCGCGCCAGGCTTCGATTCGGTCCGGGGTGCGTGGGTCATAGGGGGGAAAGCCCATGGCGCGCGCGAAGCGCTGGGCTCCCTCGCCGAGGAGTAGGACGTGATCCGTATGCTCCATGACGGCTCGGGCGACCGCGACGGGGTGGCGGACATCCTGGAGCCCGCAGACCCCTCCAGCGATTCCTGCGCTGGTCATGACGGCAGCGTCCATCTCGACGAGCCCGTCGAGGTTGAGGGCCGCGCCGGTGCCGGCGTTGAAGAGCGGGTCATCTTCCAGGAGCTCCACGACCGCGACGACCGCGTCGAGGGCGGAGGCACCCTCAAGGAGGAGGTTGGCACCTCGCTTGGCGGCGGCTCTGAGGCCGCACAGGCCAGGCTCGATCTTGGCAGCGCCCCAAGAGCCGGCGCCACCGTGGAGGATGAGGGCCGGCTCAGGAGGAGAAGAGGCCGTACGAGATGTAGAGATCATGCCAAGCCTCAGCCTCGTCGCGAAAGGTCTCTGGCGGCAGGAGCGCCTGCAGCCGCAAGAGGAGCTGAATGTCGTCGTGGAGCAGCAATCCCCCGGCCGGTACGGTGCGACCGAGCAGGGTGGAGGGCAAGAGGAAGAGCCCGACGACCCAGTGGAAGGCTTGACGGGGGTCACCGTTGCGGAGCACCGCGTGCGCGCAGGCGCGGTAGGCCTGAACGGCGTCGAGCTGCGAGAAGGTCCATGCTGGGGCGTTCCTCGTGCTGAGCCAGACGCTGAGCGTGACGATCTCGTCGGTCAGGGCTCGCGCCGCTTCCAGGGACTCCTCTGGAGGCAACGCGGTGTCCTGGGCCCCTTCGAGGAGTGTGGCTGCGGTCGCGCGGTGCTGTGCGAGCTTCATCCACCCTTCGAGGGTGGTCTTGACGTCCCATGCCCCCTCCTCCGCCACGGCCTCGCGCTCAGCCAGAGCGCTCTTGAGCGCCTTCAGAAAGCGCGCAGAGGTCGGGGGAGCATCGTTCGGCGGAACGAGCTGCAACCAGAGCGCTTGATCGAGGCGTATCGACGACATCACCCTAGGGGTCGGAAGAACCAGGACGACGGGGGTTGTCCTGAGAACAACCCTCTAGCACAACCAGCGCGGACCGTCTCTAGGAGAACCTGCGGGGGGAATGCAGGCACAGGCATGTCGCTGCGCTGGGCGCCGCTTGCAGGGCCGGCTTCAGCGCCGGTTCTTGCCCTTCTCGCGCTCTAGCTGCTCCTTGTAGGCGACGGAGTAGCGCGTCCAAGGCCTGGAGGAGAGGCGCTTGAGCCCGATGGGGTCGCCCGTGCCTTCGCAGACGCCGTAGGACCCCCGCTCAAACTTCGCCAGCGCGTGGTCGATCTCGGCGAGGAGCTTCTTCTCCTTGTCGGCGAGCCTCAGCAGGTAGGCCTGCTCGGACTGCCTGGTCGCGATGTCCATCTCGTCGGGCAGGTTATCGTTGTCCTCGGTGGCCTCGTGCAGATGCCGCTCCAGGCGTTCGCGAACCGCCGCGCGCTCGTCGACGAGGCGCGCGCGGAGGCGCTCCAGGTCAGCGCGCGTGAGCTCACTCTCATCGTCGAAGTCATCGTGATCCTCAACGGCGCCGCTGTCGTCGATCGCCGTCGCGCGGAGGTCCTTTTCGTCAGCCATCCCTTCCTCCATCACTATAATTCTTAGGGGACGTGGCAATGAAAGAGCGGCGCCGGGGTGTAGCAACCCCGGCGGCAGATGGCAAGGGTTGCGTTGTGGCATCCAATCGAAGGGCGTGGTAGACAACCTTGGAGGCGTTCCGCCTGGTGATCGACCTGTGCCTGAGAGGCCCATGCTCATCCTGTCTCGCGCATCCCTCGTCGGGCTCTTCGTGCTCACGGCTGGCGTCGGCGCCTGCACGCTCTTTACGGACACCACCCCGATTGAAGGGCTCTCGGACACCAACCCCGCAGACACCACTCCGGACGACACCACCCCGGAGGACATCGCCGGCGATCCGCCCGACGAAGTGACCCCACCGGACGTCGATGGCGATATCGCGGACGTGGAGGAGGTGCGTGACGACGCCGATGGCACCCCACCTCCGCGCTTCAACCTCTGCGGAGGGCAGCGACCGCTCCGCCTGGAGGGGCGTGATATCACCACGGTGGGCCCCGAGGGCCTCGGTGGTCCCTGTGGGGTCTGTGGCGACGGGGTGGTGGTGTGCAACGGGATCGAGCATGTCCGCTGCGCTGGCGCCCGCGCCCCCAACGCCTGCGGCGGTTGCGGTGCGCTGCCCGGACAACCCGGCACCGCGTGTGGCGCGTGCGGAAGGGGGCTCTGGGCTTGTTCAGGCGAGGGGACCCTCGTCTGCGAGGGTGACCTGCCTCGCAATTGGTGCGGTGGCTGCGGCGGACTGCGCGGGCGACCGCTCTTCCTCTGCAACACCCCCGCTGGACAGCAGGGCGCGTGGACCTGTGATGGCTCCGAGGCCATGACATGCACCCGCGGGAACGCCAACCTCTGTGGAGGCAGCGGCGCCCTGAGCTACGGCGGCACCCGCGCACCGAGCTACGAGCGGCCCCAGCCAGGCAGCGCGCAGCCGCGGGATGCCTGTAGCCAGAACGGACGCTGCGGCGAGGGGTACCTGGTGTGTGACAGCAGCACGACCCTCTCGTGTCCGGAGGTCAGTGGCGTCAACGCCTGTGGGTCCTGTGATGCCCTCCCGGCCCCGGTGGGGGTACCCTGTGGGGCATGTCCAGCGCAGCAGACCTGGCAATGCTCAGGCAGCCGCCTCCGTTGCACCGGTACGCCAGCCAACCTCTGTGGCGGCTGCCAGACGCTCGACAACCGCCCAGGCGAGTCGTGTGGGCAAGATCAGACCTTCCGATGCCTTGGACCCAACGTGGTGGCTTGCATCCCGGATGATCCGCCTCGCAACGCCTGCGGTGGCGAGGGCCCCCTCAGCGCGGCGCCAGGCACACCCTGCGGTACGTGCGGTAGCGGTGTCGTCGTCTGCGTCTCCGGCGAGGAGACCACGTGCCAGGGGGACAGGGGTGAAGTAGCCCGCAACGGCTGCGGAGGCTGCGACCCCCTTCCCAACGAACCCGGTACCCTCTGTGGGACCTGCGGCACCGGACAGTGGCAATGCAACGGCACCGACCGCCTGCGCTGCGAAGGTGACGCCGAGGAGCTCGCCCTGGACCCCTGCGGAAACTGCGGGGGCGAGGGCGCCCTCGGAGACCGCTGCGGGCCCTGCCAGAGCCTCGCCTGCATCCCCGAGCTGAGCCGGCTCGACTGCGACGTGCCTGACACGGCCCTGGCCGCCCATGGCTGCGGGGCGGCACCCTCCGCGACCAACGCCTGCTCGGGGGCCGGGCAAGGCGCCGCGTACCGCTCCTCCCTCCTCTCGCCGCGCTTCTCAGAGTGCGCCGACGAAGCCAAGACGATCGCCTCCCGGCCTGTGCGTGACCAGACCTTCCGAGCGTGCCTCGCCGACGGACGCCTGCTCACCGGCGACTGCGAGCGCTGCCTGGGAGACTACGGCCTCTGCAGCCTCGAGCAGTGCGAGGAGGTTTGCCACGGCAGCACATCGCAGCCTACCGCATGCCTGAACTGCCGAGAGCGGCACTGCAAGGCCGCGGCTGAGCTCTGTACCGGCCTCGATCTCTAGACAAGACCTGGCCGTGAGAGCGCACGAAGGACTCGCTCCCCCAAGGGCTTGGTGCTAGGCACAAGCATCCGTCTATCCTCCGCGATGGGGGACACCGCGACGGCGAGCGCCGCACCGGGCCGATCCAGCGACGGCGCGCCTCCTCTGACAGGCCGATATCTCCATGCGCGCAGACAGAATCTTGGTACACGACCTGGAGTTCGTGGGACGCCATGGCGTCTACCCTGAGGAGCGAAGCGAAGGGCGACGCTTCGCCGTGGACATCGAAGCCACCGTCGCGCTGCGCGAAGCGGGCTTGAGCGATACCCTGGGCGACACCGTCGACTACCGCGACCTGGCCAACATTGTCCTGGAAGTGGCGTACGGACCCTCGTTTCACCTGATTGAGGCGATGGCCGAGACCATCTGCGCCCGCGTCTTCAGCGAGCTCCCCGCCGTACAAGGGCTGCGGCTGCGCTTGCGGAAGTTCGCCACCGGAGTACCGGGCGATCCCGCTTGGGTCGGCCTTGAGATAGAACGTTCTCGGAAGACCGACGGGAGCCCCACCGACTAGCCCAACACCCGACGGCCAGCCCAGAACAAGCAGGCCAGCACCAGGAGGGCTAACGATATCCTGAGGTCTGCCTCCCTGGTACACACCACAACCCGAGGGGTTGCCGGGGGGAGGAGCAGGTCCTGCGTCGCGTCAGGTGATGTCGCGCAGCGTCATCCCTTCGTCCTTCAGGAAGGCGGAGAGACCCTTCTTCGTAACCGTGCGGAGCGCGCGGGTCGACAGCCGCACACGCACAAAACGGCCCTCCTCCTCCAACCACAAGCGCTTGGTCTGGATGTTCGGAAGCTGCACCTTCTTGGTCCGGATATGGGAGTGCGAGACCTGCATCCCCACGTTGCGACGCTTACCGGTAAGCGAACACTTGCGAGCCATTGTCGTCTCCTGATCTACATCGCCAGGCGTACGCGCCAGCGAGGGTGTTCAGCCTGCGACGTCGGCGCGATGACTTCACGCACGACGCAGAGGGGCGAGGGGATAGCGCAAGGACCTCCGAAGATCAAGAAGGGAACGCGACGAACACCCACGGAGGCACACAAGTTCCACCCAGACCCAACCAAGACCCAGACGCCAGGCAGGATGAGGACGCTGGGAGGATGCCGCGGTAGGCGAGGTCGCTACCTCGCGCTCGAGGGAGGAGTGCCCACGCAGGGTGGCGTCCCTACTGGGCGGGCGTGGGGGCAGTGATCGCCCGCTGAGCTCGGCGGGTTGTGGCCAGCGTAGAGGAGGTGGTTGATTCGACACTGCACCGAATCACCCGTGTTGTCTCGGGCGGCAGCCATGCCAGCGTCCGGCAGCGTCAGGCACGCCGACAGACACGCATCCACCGACGCGAAGAGCCCGTGCCCCTGCGCGCGGCAATTGCGATCCTCCAGGGTACAGTAGTTGTCGCACCAGCTCCCGCACGCTGCTCCTCCCGTTGGACCTGCGTGGGGGCAGTGGAGCGACGGTCCCTCGGCGAGCGCGAAGAGGGCATGCTCAAGGCGGCAGCCGATGGTGTTGACCGTATAGGTCCCCCGGATGCCGCCTGGCCACCCTGCATAGCGCTCGCAGTGCAGCCTGCAGTCTTCGCGATCCATGTAGACCGCGTCCTCGCCGCGGCAGGCGTCCATCACCTCCGTGCAGTAGGCCGCGCAGGTGATCTCCCCCTCCTCTCCGACCTCCTCAGCACCTAGCTCACCGCGGGCATCGCTCGGCCCATGCACGTGCCCGGTGTCGAGCTTGTCCGTGTCTGTGAAGATCGTACAAGCGGACACAAGGACCATCACGAGGCTGCCCCAGCCAAACACGCTCACTCGCTGCCAGTTCATGCGTTCTACCTCGCGGAGAGACATCCAGGAAGCCCCCTACCACGGTCACGGCGCCTGAAGGGACTTCAGGCGCGCATCCATGCCTGCCCCTACCAGGCACCGGTCTCCCCGCTACACCAGCACCCTAGCGTGCTATGCGGTCGTGCTCAAGCTCATCCAACCCAGCCACGCGGTCACAGCCAGAGCCCAGCACACCCGTTCCCACGCGCTGCCTCTCTCCGCCAGCCTGGACAGGAGCAGCGGCACCACCCCGCTGACCGCAACCCACCACGGCAGCAAGAGCTCCTGACGGAAGGCGAGCAAGAGCGGAACGCCCAGCACCACCCACCACCGCGAGGCCGGGGGAACTTTGGGAAACACCAGGGCGACGATCCAAGCACCGAGAGCGAGCAGGACCAACCAAGAGCTGCCAGACCCCTGCTGCCCCAAGTGCAGCGCCGCCTCCCATGGCCAGCGTGCCACCGCATCCTCGGCGAGCGGAAGCGTCCACACTGGCCGCGTCTCCACCGCCCAAGCCACGGCAGCCAGGAGAGGGATCGCGCCAGCGCACCATCGCCAGGAGGAGCGCAGCCGGGCAGCCCGGTCCCGCAGCGCAGCCACCCACCAGGCGAGCGCCATCCACCCCATCCAGGGATAGATCCATGCGCTGACCAAGAGCGCGCAGGCCGCGAGCAGATCGTGGCGTTCCTCCCACCACCGCGTCGCCACCACAGCGCTGCCCATCGCGAGGGCTCCCCAGGCTGGGGCCCACCACAGGGGTAGCACTGGGACGAGCACCCACCACCACCCTACCCTCTCCGCACTCCCAGGGAGGATACCCCGCGTACGCGCGATCCCAACTCCGCCCCAGGCGACGCCATAGATCCCAAGCGCCATGACGCACCAGGGCAGCACCCACGCCCAAGCGCCGAGGCCCTCCTCGATTCGTGGCAGGGTGTCCCAGACCCCGGACGACGCTGGCAGGTAGAGCGCCACGTGAGGAGACCACCCAGCCCACGCCACCGGCAGACCGACGAGGAGCAACGCGAGCAGACCAACACGATGACCCGCCGTCAGCCAGGCCAGCCTACGGCGCCACCCAGCGGCCGCAGCCGGGTGGGCCTCGGCGCCCTCTGGAGAGATCGTAAGGGACACACGCATCCTGGCTAGGGCAGGCACCCCCCTCCGGCGCTGCACCGATCCGAGCGACACTCAACGTCCCGCGTACAGCGCTGCCCCACCGTCCGCAAGAGGTCTGGGTTGGTGCGTACGAGGCGGAAACCGGTCAAGAGATCTTGGCCATAGGGGGCTAGCGCTGCCCGCGCGGCAGCCTGAAGCCACCACGGGCTTAAGGACGCGGCACCACCGCGTCGGCTGCGCGGGGAGGCGCCTGTCCCCCGCGCCCACGGGTCCACGGCCAACCCCGCTCCTGGCTGCCCCGCCTCGTCCATGGTCCACTCCCAGACGTTCCCCGCGATATCAAAGAGCCCCCGCGGGCTTGGGGGGAACTGGCGCGTGGGCTGAGGAACGCAGGCCGCGGGGTCCGCAGAGCATGGGAGCCCACGGGCGTCCATGCTGTTGCCGCAGAACCATCCGACCGCCGCGATCGGATGCCATGGGCTGCAGCGCAAGGGATCCGCAGCGGCTTGATCCACGCCTTGATCCACATAGTACGCCGTGCGAGCCCCCGCCCGATAGGCAACCTCCCACTCCGCTTCGGTGGGCAGCCGGTATCCGACGCATCGGCTTGGGTGCTGCAGGGTACCTGCAGGGAACGCGTAACGGTGGGATGCGCAGCGGAGGGTGCCTGCGGCGGCGTCGCCGAGGCAGGCCGCGAGCACGTAGCAGGGCGCGAATCCGTGCTGCTCCGAGAGCCGGTTGGCGAAGGCCAATGCGCTCCACCAGGTCACTCGGGTCACCGGACAGCTCGGACATGCGTTGAGGCCCTCGGGGAGCTCGCCCCACACCTGGGCCCACTCCTCTTGGGTCACAGGACTCTCCGCGACGAAGTAGGTGCGCCGTAGCTCGACACCATGCTGAGGCGCGAGACCGCCAAGCCTCTGGGCGTCCTCGGTCGCGCCGAGCAGAAAACGACCGCTCTGCTGGGTGCGGTAGGCGGCGGGAGCGCAGATCCCGCCGTCACAGCGTCCGCTCGTGCAGAAGGTGTCGCCAGCGCACGCCCGTCCGATGGACTGGACACCCACCTCGAAGACACCTGTCACGAAAACCCCTGGGGCCATACGCACGATGCAGTCCGCGCCGTCCCACACGCAGGGTCCCTGCCACGTCCGCAGGTAGGAGACCCCGAAGGCTTCTGCGCGAAGGCGTACCTCGCTGCCCAGCGCGAAGCCCGCGCTGCACGTCGGGTCACAAGCGATTCCTGGGGGCTCGGTGACGATTCTGCCTGTCCGGTTCCCTCCGCGCTCGACGCGCAACAGGACAAGGCGGTCGAAAACGATGTCCAACGTCCGATGCTCGTCGACCTCGATCCGACACCGCTGGCCGGCGAAGCGACAGCGCGGATCTCCCCACGAGGCGACACCATGCGCCTCAGGGACCACAGCGTCCAGGGTCACCTCCGCCCCCATGGGCAGGCGCCACGTGCACACCTCCTCCGCACAGCGTAAACCGTTGGGTCCGAGCACGACACCTCGAGAAGCCGCCGGCCCCAGCAGGCGGAGAGTCCACGTTGCCTCATCCTCGGGGACGCAGGTCCCCTGAGCACAGCTCCCCCCAGGACATGGAGTGCCGTCCACCTCAGGTCGTTCGCACACCTCCTCGTCCCAGTGCTCGAAGGGGACACAGCGCGCACCTTCACACCCGTACGCGATGCGTCGACGACGGGTGAAGCCATCGAGGGCGCACCGCTCCTGCGTCTCACAGGCAGACCAAGGGCCGACCTCTTCCTCGGGACAGGAGAGCGACGACCCGCAGCGACCCTCTTGAACACAGCGGCCCTCAACCTCGTCCCAACCCTCCAAGCACGCCCCGCAGAAGGCGCTCCCCCCCTCGTCCTCCAGGCAGACGCGACCCTGCTGCGTGCACCCCAGGGAGCCGCAACCCCGTGGGTCGGGACACGCCTCGCTACCCAAGGAACGCACGCAGCCCATCCCTCCCTCGGGTTGGCAGCGCCACGCGAGGCAGGGACCACAGGGGTCTCCCGGAGCCGCGATCAGCACGCCACAGCCACCGCAGGCGTTGCGATCATCCGGGGGGTCACACACCAGCCGATCGGGGCCCTCACAACGCAGGCGAGCCAATGCGCACGTTCCGCATGGCTGCCCTGGGGCTGCCGTTAGACCCTCGTAGAGCAGCCGCCCTTGTCCACCACAAGCGTTCGCGGGCTCATCAGGCCCATCGGGGGCATCCGACCCTAGCTCCACCTCGGGGGACTCGCTGTCCCGCGCCTCTTGCACATCCGCCAACCCATCGCCTGGCAGGACATCGGCGAGAGGCACACCGCTCGTCCCCTGCTCCGCACACCCAACCATCGCTAGGAGCGCGAATCCCGCCACACTCCCGACAAGCACCCACGAGCGCCCGGCTGCCCATGGCCGACGAAGGATGATGCGCCCAGGAGGGGAGCTACCGCCAGCGTGAGGCCAACCAAGGTGAGGGTGTCGCAGCGCAGGGGGCATGGCTGTCGGTCCTCGACGAGGGCAACGTGATCCAAGGGAGGAGACCCTCGCGCTCGCGCACTGTGGCCTGGAAGGCTCAGCCCACCGCAGGAGGTCGCGGCGTGTCCACCTCCAGGCCACGAGGCGACAGCGCCCCTCCCGGCATACACTAGCGTGGAGGCGCCCTGGCGTCGACCGTCGTGTAGTCCAGGGGGCCACGATCGGCGGGTAGACCTTCGCAAAAAGACAGCGAGCAGAGGTCGACCCCACCCGCAAGGCGGACTAGGCATGGGTGTGCAGCGGCGTGTCGTGACCTGCCGCGACCGCTGCTCTCCACCCTTCGACCGCGCACGAGGCGTCCATGTCCACCTTCCGTGTTCCTGACCTTGACCCGAGCCTGACCCGGCGAGTTCTCAGCTTCGAGCTCCCCATGAGAGGCCGCGATGTCTACGCCGCGTTGCCGACGGTGCTCCGAGGCCCGCGGGGCTTGATCGCACGTGACGCCGTCCAGACCATGCCCGAGCCCATGCTGGTGCTCTACGAGTTTGAATCGTGCCCCTTCTGTCGTCGCGTACGCGAGGTCCTCTGCGAGCTGGACATCCCCTACGAGAGCCGCCCCTGTGCCAAGGGCAGCCGACACCGAGATGAGCTGCGGACGCGCGGTGGCAAGGTGCAAGTGCCCTACCTCATCGACGAGGCCGCTGGCACCGCGCTTTACGAATCCGAGGCCATCATCGACCACCTGTGGCGACGCTGGGCTGGCCGAAGCCGCCCCCTCGCAGGCAGGCTGCTGCACCCCCTGGAGACCGGCCTGGCGATGGCCGGAAGCGTCGCGCGCCCCCATGGCGGGAGGACGCTCCCAGGCATCGAAGAGCGCCCTCAACCGGACCAGGTGCTCGAACTGTGGAACATCGAAGCGTCTCCCTATTGTCGCAGGGTACGCGAGACCCTCTGCGCGCTGGACCTTCCCTCCGTGGTCCACAACATCGCCAAGCGCAGCAGGCACCGCGACGCTTTCCGTGCCCGCTTCGGGCGCGTGCAGGTCCCGCTGCTCTACGACCCGAACACCGACACCACCTTGATCGAGTCCCGGGACATTATCGACTACCTGGTCACGACCTACGGCCCCCGCCCCGCTCGCTGAGCGCTCAGCGATCCTCTAGGACCACACGCGCGACCCGCTCCGCCAGAAGGGGGCCCAAGAGGAGCCCCTTCGCGCCGAGGCCCGCCAACCAGAAGAGGCCACGGTGGTTCGGCACCTGACCCCACACGGGTGCCCGAGAAGCCGTGCTCGGCCGAACTCCGCTGCGGACGCCCAGGAGACGCGCGCTCGCCAGCCCGGGCCATAGGGCCAAGCCCCGCTCCGCGAGCGCCCGCACGCCCGTCGAGGTCACACCCCGGTCTGGCGTCCGCTCGTCGTGGCTACCACCCACCACCACCACGCCCTGCCCTGCGGGGACGACGTAGTGCCCTGCGGCCAACGCGAGCGCTGCGCCATCCTCGCGCGCACCCTCCGCCCCACGCAAGCCATAGCCCCGAGGCACCCCTTGTTCCCCCACCTGCAACACCAAGGCCTCGCCTCGATCCCGTCGAAAAGCTGGCGCGTCGGGAGCGCACAGCAGCGCCGCCCAATCTGCGATGTCCACGCCCACGCAGAGCACCACCTTCCGCGCTCGAAGACCCGCACCCTCCAGGTGCCACCCTCCGCCGCCTGCGGGCTTGACCGCCTTCACCTGCGCTTCCACGAGCGGTACCCCAGCGCGCTCGATCTGCGCCCGCAAGAACGCAGGGATATCGACGACGCCGCCATCAGCAAGCCACAAGGCGCCATGAGGCCTGCCGCCGATACCAGGGACGTGATCAGCGATCGCGTCCCCGGCGAGCAAGAGCATCCGTGCCGCAGCACGCTGCTCCGCGTCACGCTGCCACAGGGACCACTGGCCGGGATCGCGCGTCAGGCGCAGCACGCCCCGCGCCCTCCATGCGTGGGGGGCCAGCGCCTCCACCAGCCGACGCGTCGTCGCTAGACCCTCAAGGTGCAGCGTCGAGAGCGCAGCGCGGCGCCCGGTGGCGGCGTGCAGCATCCCCGCCGAAACGCCCGACGCCCCCGCGGCCAGGCCAGCACGGTCCATCAGCACAACGTCCGCACCGCGCTCCGCCAGACGGCTGGCGACGCTGACACCAGCGATGCCCGCTCCGATCACCGCGACGCCGATCTCTCGATCCGGTAACGGCCCTCCTGCGCTGCCGCTCATGGCACCTCCAGCGCGCGTGTGTCGCCCAGCGTGCAGGACGTGAATGCGTGTTCTAGGCCGTGGATGCTCACCCAAGCGCGCCAGGCGCCCAGGTGAAGGGACCACAAGAGGTGTAGGTCTGCGACCAAGGGGTATCGGAGATCCGCCTGGGCGGCGTCCCCACCCAGCACCTCCTCGGCGAAAGCCACTGCCTCGACCACGAGCACGCCACCGACCTCGTGGTTTGGGCCGCGTCCAATGGCGATGGGCTCTTCGATGCGACGCAGGACAGCCTCCATAACCTCACCTGCGACTCCTGGATCTAAGCGGGTGGCCTGCACGGGCAGCGGCGCAGCGCATGCAGCGGGTGCCGAGAGGCGACGTCTGCTGTTCTCCAGGAGCTCCCGCGCCGCGGAGAGCGCCGCGCGGTCCGCCCCCCGGGTCCGAGGCACAGCCTCGAAGAGCGCTACGAGGCCACCGTGGAGACCTGCGTGCAGGGCGTTGTCTTCCGCCAAGCGCACACCCAGCGCGCCCCTGCGTGATGCGCGGTCCACCGCCGCGCCCACGTCCAATTCGGGAGGTCTCTCCGCAAGGTCCAAGCCCGCTCCCAACGGTGACGCGGCGGCCTCCCTCCCCTCCTCAGGATCAGCGGGCAGACCAGCCCTGCGATGCGACTGCGCCCCGGGCCAGCACGCACATCCGACCAGGGCCATCACGAGCACCACGCATGCTTGGCTGCGCCCGGCAACGAGCGCGCTCGCCGACGAGCGACCTCTGCCCAACACTTGGCATGACGAAGAAGAAGACGGCTCCTGCATGATGACGCCTTGCCCCCCTGAATCACGCACAGCGTGGGTTTGGCAGCTTTGGCGCACCCGTCGCGGCCCTGCCGCACAGGAGGACACCGCAACGCGACGCGCACTTCCCTCCAGAGGTGCTTGCATCTTCTCGCTCATCCAGGCCTCGATGGCTCGGTCTCGGGCATCCCGAGGGCAGCGATCGGCGTCCCACGGATACTCCGTGACGTGGATCAGGTCGACGCAGGTACAGACCTCTGCTCAGGCCCCTCGCAGCGCCGGAACCTGGATACGTGCGCCAGCGCGCTGCAATGTACCAGCACCGTGCCCCAAGCACACCCCCTACTTGCGCCACCAGACGCCAGGATTCCCCCGAGGACGTCGTCGATGGTCCATGCATGAGCTTCGCCACCGAAACATGACACCAACGACCAACCAGGCTCAGGCCGGGAGACGCGGGTGGCGGGGTAGCGAGCGTGCCCATGACGGACCTGCGAGGTCCTCTTGCACAGGGCACGTACCCCCTTCCCGGCGTGCTCGTCCAGCCTCAGGGAGTCCCTCACCGATCAGGCGGCCGGCGTCCATGTGCAGAATACGCGTCGCCACGCGCGCTGCGTCGTTGCGGTCGTGGGTGACGAAGAGCGCACCGATGCCGAGCTCCTGCACGAGCGCTCGGAGCCGCTCTCCCAGCTCAACCCGAAGCGTCTCGTTGAGGGCGGAGAAGGGCTCATCCAGGAGGAGCAGCCGCGGGGCTGCGGCGAGAGCCCGGGCGAGCGCAACACGCTGGGCCTCCCCTCCGGACAGTGTCGCCGGCCAACGCTCTTCCAGGTGCCCCGCGTGGACCTTGTGCAACCAGGAACGCGCGCGCTCGCGACGCTCTCGCCGAGGTACGCCCACCATCCCATAGGCCACGTTCTGCCAGGTACGCAGGTGCGGGAAGAGCGCGAGGGACTGAAACACCAATCCGACACGCCGGAGGTGCGCGGGGACGACCTCCTGCGACGCGCCGTCGTAGAGGCACCGGCCCTCGAGGGTGACTCGACCACCGCTCGGCGGGACGAGGCCGGCGAGGCACTGGGTCAGGGTAGACTTGCCGGCCCCCGAGGGCCCCATGAGCGCCACAATCTCCGCGTCCATGGTGAAGTCGAGGTCCAGCCTCGTGTGCCCGGTCACCTCCAGCAGAGTGAGCGCTACGCTCAGATAGGGAGCGCTACCAGCCATGGGGCCTCCTGCGAGCGAGCTTGGTCCCTGCGTAGAGGGCGACCAACGCGAAGGCGGACAGGACCGCTACCAGGCCTGCCGCGCGGGCCTCGCGCCCCGCTTGCACCGCGTCGTAGATGGCCAGCGAGGCGGTCTGGGTGAGCCCTGGGATGTTGCCAGCGATCATGAGCGTCACCCCGAAGTCTCCGAGCGCGCGCGCCAACCCGAGCGTCAGGCCGGCCAGCACGCCGTTCCAGCTCAAGGGGAGCACCACGGTCGCAAAGACCCGAAGCGGCGAAGCCCCCAAGGTCACCGCGGCGTCCACGAGGCGAGGGTCGACGTCCTCCATCGCCGCTCGCGCGGACTTGACCACAAAGGGGAGCGCAGCCAGGTAGCCCGCGAGCACCGCCGCTGTCGGGGTGAAGACGAGCGACGTTCCCGTGATGCTCTCGTAGGCCCGGCCCACAGCCGTATCGCGGCCGAGGATCATGAGCAGGTAGTAGCCCAGTACGGTCGGCGGCAGGATCATGGGCATCGTGACGAGCACGTCGATGAGGTCGCGGCCCGGAAAGCGCCCTCGCGCGAGCCACCCCGCGAGCAGAACGCCGGTCAGCCCCGCGAGGAGGGTCGCGGAGCCCGCCACCTGCAGAGAGAGCCACAGCGGCTGCCAGCTCATGGCGTCGCTCCCGGGGACTCGGGTAGGACAAACCCATAGCGCCGCATGACGGACTGCCCCTCGGCCGACATGACGAAGGCCGCAAACGCCCTGCCTCCGGAGGGGTTGTGCCCTCGCGTGCACACCACGAGCGCTTGATCCAGCGGTGTATGCAGCGCCTCATCGATCAAGAACCACGGATTCTCCGTGTCCAACACCACCAGAGGTAACGCCGCAACAACGGCCTCTGCGTTGCCCGTCTCGCCGAACTGCAGAGCCTGACGGACGTTGTCCCCCAGGACGAGACGCGGCCTAAGCTCCTCCCAAATGCCGACGTGCTGCAGCGCCTCTTGCGCAGCGACCCCGTAGGGGGCGTGTTCGGGGTTGGCGATACCCACCCGTTGAAAGCGCCGCGCGCTCAGGTCACCCAACACCTGGGGCGGCTCTACCCCTCGGCGCGTCCAGACGACGATTCTCCCTCGCGCGTAGATCGCCTGGCTGTCAGCAAGGCACGCGCCCGAGGCCACCGCCTGCTCCGCAAAGGGGAGATTCGCGGAAGCAAAGACATCAAAGGGGGCGCCTTGTCGCACCTGCTGAGACAAACGACCCGATGACCCGAAGGTAAACACGACTGCCTGTCCAGTCGTCGCATGGAACACACTGCCCAGCTCCTCGAAGGCCAACATCAGGTCGGACGCAGCGGCGACCCGTACAGGGGCTGCGCTGCCATCGGGTGTCTGCCTCGGGCACCCGCTCGCGAGGACCCCCACCCACCAGAGCGTGAGCAGCCAGGGCGCGAGAGCCCCACACCGAGCGCGTGCCACCCCGCGCATGGGCCTTCGTTCGCGCAAGCGCGCCGGGCGTGCCCTGCGCAGAGCCATCGCGACGCCGGCCCATCGCGCGCGCCGGTGGCTCGCCTGAGGGAAGGGGGAGAGGGCCATCAGAGCTCCACTTTGGGCGACCGAGGTCAAGGGTCTACCCCTGGGAGACCCTCTCGCGGTGGCGGGCCAGGCCGCGCGGACGCTTACGCGGGCCGCGCAAGCTGCATCTCACGAGCTAGATATCCGTAGATTGTATGTCAACGAATCTTGGCGGCGTGTCGTGCAGGCCAGTCCAGCGGTAGGTGCTCAGCGCTTCACGGCATGGAGCTGCTCTCAGGAAATCGCGAAGGACAGCGGGCGACGCTTTGGGCTCCCCGTTGGGGGCGTTCTCAGCTATGCTCACGGCGCTGAAGTAGGCTCCTTCTCCATCGACGGGCAGATCATGCGGCAGGCAACGGGAGCGCGGTGGTTCATGGTGGTGTTGCTCGTGCTACTGCCCGGAGCGCAGGGTTGCGAGGTGCTTCGCACGCTGATCGAATCCGTGACGGATGGTGCCGCATGTCGCACGGACGGGACGTGTCTGGGCGGGATCTGCTTGGGTGAAGAGGAGGGGTTCCCTGGTGGCTATTGCTCGACGCTGGACTGCGAGACGGCGGGCTGTTCGAGCTTGTTTGGCGCGGAGTGCCTTGCCAGCAGCACGCTCGGGACCTCCGCTTGTTTTCGGAGCTGCGAGGACAACGGTGGCTGCCGCACGGGCTACGCCTGTCTGACCATCGAGACCCAACGGGTGTGCCTCCCGCGCGCCCAGAGCGAGCGCTACCCCGAGGCGGGGACCTTGGGGTCCGCCTGCGCGTTTGGCGTCCAGTGCCAGACCGAGACATGCCTGACGAACTTCCCCGGCGGGTACTGTTCGACGCTGGGATGCCGAGACGACGACGCCTGCGGCGCGTCGGGCGTGTGCCGAAGCTTGGAGGGTGAGGATGGCGAGAATGCGCTGGCGGAGACGGCTTGTTTCCGGCGCTGCTCTGGATCAGGCACCTGTCGCTTCGGGTACACCTGCGTCGACGCCACGGATGGGGCGTACTGTGCTCCGCAGGCGCCGGAAGAGGTCGCTGGACCACGGAATCCAGCGGGCCTTGACGACGGGCTGCCTTGCACGGTCGGTCTCAACTGCAAGGGGGGGACCTGCCTGCGCGCCGAAGAGGGCTACCCCGGCGGCTATTGCACCACCCTGGACTGCGCCTCCTTGGGCTGCAATGGAGAGAACGCGCGCTGTCGGACCAGCCTGGAAGAGCCTGCCTGCTTCGCGAGCTGCGCGGAGGATGGCGGGTGCCGGGTGGGTTACGCCTGCCTTGAGACCGGCGCTGGCAACTTGTGCCTGCCAGCTCCAGACGTCGCGGTGCCGACGCCGGACGCGACCCCTCCCCCGGTCAGCCCGCCGAACGATCCACTCGCCCGCGACCTTCGCGTGTCCTGCGTGTCCCGCGCGATCTCAGGGGGACGCGCCATTGAGGTTGAGATCGCTCCCGAAGCGGTGAGCTTCGCGATCGTGCCCTACGTGACGAGCGGCCAGCTTCGACCACAGCGCCTCCTCTTGCCCAATGGGTCGGTGGGCGCGGACTTCAACGGCGATTACAAGTTCCTCAGCGTCAACGCGGACATCCTCTTCAACATCACACCCACCTTCTTCCCGGCGTCTCCCGCCTTTCAGAGCATCGTGCAACAAGGTGGAGGCCGCTACACGCTCGAGGTGACCACGCGAGCCTCCGAGGTGTGCTGGTTCCTCGTGCAGCAGCTCCGTGAAGGCTCCAACGTCGACCTCAACTTCTACCTGGTAGGGGTCCCGAATCTGAACGCAGCGAACGCGAGCACGAGCCAGCCGATGCGGCGGATGCTGGAGGTGTTTCGTGCGATCTACGCTCGCGCAGGCATTCAGCTCCGGGAGGTCCGTTACATCGACGTCGCAGGAACCAACCTCGAGCGCTTCCGCATCATCCGGAGCTTTAACGAGCTCTATCAGCTGGTGGCCATCTCCGAGGCACCGGGCTCATCGCGGCGCGAACGGCTGAGCGTCAACGTGTTCATGATTCAAGGATTCGCGGTCCCTCAAGCGCCGGGCCTACTCGGCGCCTCCATGGGCATCCCAGGTGTCCCTGGTGAACACGGAAACACGGGGGCCGGGCTGGTCTTCACCAGCGAGTACCTCGCGCGGGACCCGGCCATGATGGGCCAGACGCTGGCCCACGAGGTGGGACACTACCTCGGCCTGCGCCACACGTCGGAGCACGGCGGCGCCACCTGGGACCCGATCGACGACACCCCACAGTGCTCCAACCCTGAGCGTGGCGCGCGCTGCCCAGATGCGCAGAACTTCATGTTCCCCTTCTCTTTGTCCGGCGTCACCCAAGAGCAGGTCTCCGCAGGCCAAGCCTTCGTCCTGCGACGGGCCCCCTGGGTGCAATAGGCGGGCTGCTCAGCGGAGTAGGCCACGACGGGCTCAGCGTACTAGACCACGACGGGCTCAGCGTACTAGACCACGACGGGCTCAGCGTACTAGGCCACGACGGGCTCAGCGGAGTAGGCCACGGCAGGCTCGACGCCGCCCTCCAGCGCATCGCCCGCAGGGCGCTTCAACCGGCGCACATCAGCGCATCCCACAGGCTAGAAGGGAAGCGGGAAGGGGAGGTTGAAGGGCAGGCAGAACCCAAAGGTACACGACAACCCCGGTGGGCACGAGTTCCCGGGACCGCACTGTTGCGGGAGCGGGAGATTCGGGGGCAAGCAGACAGTCGCCAGACACTGCGCATCGCCAGGACAGTCCGCATCCACGCGGCAGCTGCCAGGGATGGGCAGCGGCAGATCTTCCGGCGCGCAGATGCCGAAGAGGCAGTCCTGTCCGGGGCCACAGTCGGCGGCGCTGCGGCACTGACCAGGAATGCAGAGGTTGGCGATGCAGACCTCGGTGGGGCCGCAGTTTCTATCATCCTGACACTCGGCGGGGAGCCCTGGAATCCGCGGCACGCAGATCCCGGCGATGCAGCGCCCAAAGAGGCCGCGGCAGTCGCGGCTGGTGCGACATTCTGGGAGGTCGATCGGGAGATCGAAGGGTACACAGAAGCCTCGAATACACGAGTTTCCAGAGGGGCAGTCCGCCCGACGGCGGCATTGCCGTGGGATGCAGAGGTCCAGCACGCACTGCTCGCGCTCGCCGCAATCGGCGTCTGTGTTGCATCCATCGGGGATAGGTAGGCTGCTCGAGAAGCACTCCCCTTGCAGGCAGCGCTGGTTGGCAGGGCAATCGGCGTCGTCGTAGCAACGGTCCGGGACACAGTCGCCGAACCTGCACCGAAGCCCCTCGGGGCAATCCCCAGGCCCCGAGCAGCCGGGCACGACGGGCTCATCGGCGACCGGCACACACACCGCATCCCGACACAGGTATCCTGTGCCGCAGTCGATGCTGACGAGGCACTCGCCAGGATCAAAGCATTCACCGCGCGCGCGGTTGCAGCGTAGAGGCGCCTCACAGTCCCGATCGCTGCGACACCCTGGGTCGGGATCGGGGTCCGGATCAGGATCGGGATCGGGGTCCGGATCGGGATCGGGATCGGGGTCCGGATCGGGATCGGGATCGGGGTCTGGATCAGGATCCGGGTCAGGTGTGCCTTGCACGCGGAACTGCCTCGGCACCAGCCGCCCATCCACCGGCCCCCTGCCGATGACCCCGTCCTGCGCTACGGCTTCGACCCAGTAGAAGATGTCCTCTTCAGCGGGAAGGACGTCGAAGCTAGCCGTAAACCAGCGCGTCTGTCCCCCGCGAACGCTCGTGCGGAGCTCCATGGAGATGCGCTCTTCCACATCCCCGATCTGGTACACCAACACCGCCTCCGATACACCTCGTCGGTCCTGCGCCATAGCGACGACCGGAGGCAGCGCTTGCCGCTCGAGGAGACCCTCCGGTCCGGACTCAATCTCTACGGAGGGTGGCGGATCGTCCGCACAAGCCAGGAAGGCGCAGGGCACCCACAGGAGCAACAACCACCGAATCACGCTGGAACGCATCTTTCACCTCCACATCCTGCATGAGGGCAGGACCTCGGCCGAGAGGGTACTGGATCCTCCTGTTGAATTCCACCCTTGCCGCGCGGCCCGTGACCGCCACCCGAGGCCGGGGTTGACCCGCTTCCGTTGCAGCCGCTATGCACGGCTGGTTGGTTCAATGGCGCCAGCGTACACCTGGGGGCGGGTACACCCGGGGACTGGGTACGGGCAGGGACACTGGAGGTAGGCATGCAGGTCGTCGATGATGTCACCGCGCTCGTGGGGCGCACCCCGATGGTGCGCTTGCAGCGCATCGGTCGCCACACACCAGCGCAGATCTATGCGAAGTGCGAGTACATGAGCGCTGGCGGGTCGGTGAAGGACAGGGTCGGCGTGCAGATCGTCCGTGACGCGGAGGCCGCTGGCCTCCTGAAGCCCGGGGGCACCATCGTTGAGGCCACCAGCGGAAACACGGGGTTGGGGCTCGCGCTCGCAGCGGCCAGCAAGGGCTACAAGATGATCTTCGTGATGCCGGACAAGATGTCTGACGAGAAGATCCGCGCGCTGCGCGCCGTCGGAGCCAGGGTCGTCGTCACGCCGACGGATGTCGCGCCTGAGGACCCCCGCTCCTACTACTCGGTCAGCCGACGCATCGCGGAGGAGACGCCCGGCGCTTTCTACGCCAACCAGTACCACAACCCTTCGAACCCGAAGGCGCACTACCTGACGACGGGACCCGAGATCTGGGAGCAGCTCGAAGGCAAGGTCGACGTGTTCGTGTCAGCCGCAGGGACGGGGGGCACGATCAGTGGTATCGGCAAGTACCTCAAGGAGAAGAACCCGGACGTGCAGATCATCGCGGCCGATCCCATCGGCTCCATCTACTACGACTACTTCTACACGGGGAAGCTTACGGAGGCCTACAGCTACAAGGTCGAGGGCTTCGGGGAGGATTTCCTGCCCAGCACCATGAACTTCGAGGTCGTGGATGGGGTGATTCGTGTCACCGATCGCGAGTGCTTCGACATGTGCCGCCGGCTCGTTCGAGAAGAGGGCCTCTTCACGGGCGGCAGCGCGGGCGGGGCGGTCGCGGCTGCCGTCAAGATTGCCGAGCGCGAGGGGAGGCCGCTCAACATCGTCACGGTGCTCTGCGACTCGTATAGCCGCTACCTCTCGAAGATCTTCGACGACGAGTGGATGCGCGAGAACGGATTCCTCGCGCCGCAGGCTCAGGACCACACGGTGGAGGAGCTGCTCCGCGCCCGTGGGGAAGTGACCCTCCGTACGACCCACCCCACCGCGAGGGTCCGTGAGGTCGTCGACGACCTCAAGCGATACGGCATCTCTCAGCTCCCGGTGCTCGCCGATGGCTCGGTCTCGGAGGGCTCTGTCGTTGGCATGGTGTCCGAGCGTGACCTCTTGAACCACTTGGTCCAAGGCGGCAGCGCTGAAGACCCCATCGAAGCGCTCATCGACAACCGCTTCGCTCTCGTCGAACCGACCAACCGCGTCAGCCTGCTCGGCCCCTTCTTCGCCCGGGACCTCACGGTCCTGGTCATGCGCGACGAGAGGCTCGCCGCCGTGCTCACCAAGATCGACTTCATCGACTATGTGACGCGCAAGATGAAGTGAGGCGTCACGCCCAGCCCTCGGCGCCAGGCTTTGCGAGCACGAGGCTGCGACCCACGACCGCCGTCCCGAACGCGCCCAGCTCGCGGAACCCGAGCCGGCGATAGAGAGCGCGGGCAGGCCCGTTGTCCTGGTGCGCGTAGAGGGACACGCCGTCGTGCCGGGCAAGGAGCACCCGGCACAGCTCCGCGAGGTGACGCCGGGCAAGACCCCGCTGGCGCAACGCGGGTGGCACCCACACCCCCTCTAGCTGAACCACCTGCCACGAGCTCATGGCCGTATTCGCCTTGAAGAGCAAACGACCATCGACCGGATCGAGCGCACACCACGCACGTCCCTCGGCGACCTGTTCCTCCACCATGGGGTCGAACGCGTCCCGCTCCTCCCGTGTCAGCTCCTCCCCCGTCTCCTCTGCATGCATCGCGACGGAGGCCTCCAGCAGCGCGGCGATGTCCTGCGGACCCGCTTGATAGAGCGGCGCGTCACCGAAGTGACGAAGGTCGCGCGGGCGCGCATGGTAGAGCACCTGCGGGAGAATTCGACCAGGATCGGAGGCCGCCTCCATGTAGCTTCGCCAGAAGGGCTGCAGGGCCGACATGGGGCCGAACGCGAGGCGTAATGACACGCCAAGACTCCGTAGGTGTGCGCCCAAGCGCTGGGCCAACCCAGCCGGCATCTCAGAGAGCGCGGCCAAGCAGCCCGCCACAACCGCAGCGACACCGCCAGCTCCATCGGGGTCCTCTACCCCATAGAACACAAAGGGGGTCGCGTCCGACAGGCGGGGAGAGATCCCCTTGTGCTCAATCCACCCCAGCATCCAAGCGTGAGCCGCAGGATGACATCGCAGACGAGCCAGCCAGCGCGCTTCATCCAAGGAAGAGAGCGCTCGCGGAGGCCGATGGGGGGGTGCGACGAGAGGCAGAAACGCCATGAGGGCCGGAGGGTCGGGCGCTCCGCGACCACATGGCGGAGCCGTTCTACTGGAGCAGCCGATCGATGAAGCTGGTCCCAGAGTCGTCCTTCAAGAAGGAAGACTTGGCGAAGAGCAGATAGAAGCGCTTGAAGTCCTCGTAGTCCGTCTTCATCGCAGCGATCATATCCGCTTGGAAGAAGGTGTCGAGGTGACCGGAGGTCGCCTGGTGGAAGAGACGCCAGTCACAGCCGTTCGTCAAGATCGCGTAGTCACGACCCGTCTGACGCAGCAGGTAGTCCACGTCTACTGCAGGCGCAACCGGCTGCTCCCCACCCTCTTCGGGGCCCGCTTCACCATCCAGGTCACTGCTCCACGCGATGGCCTTGACCAACGTGAGCGCTGTCCGGAAGAAGCCTATGGCCCGACGCATCTCCACGGCTTCCGCGAAGTCTGCGCCGCTCGCAAAGCAGACGTAGGGAACCCGAAGCACTTGCTCTCCGCCGAGCTCCAAGGGCTCGTATGCAGAGTAGGTGTAGCCCAGCGCATGCAGGGTCGGGTTGACCATGTAGAAGCGTGTCTCCTCCGCCGACGGGCGGCCCGCCAGCAGCGTCGCGTGCTTCTCGAAGGTCTCGCGGATACGCTCGTAGGCGTCGCGAATAGGTCCGTCTTGGGACCACTCAGGGGTCTCTTCCAGCAGCTCGAGCTTGTCACCGTTGAGCAGCGGGCCGCTGTTCAGAAAGATCGCACCTTCCGCCATCTTGCTACCTAATTGGGCAGGATACCAACGCCAACGCCGCACCCGCGACGTCATGGGAGCGCGGACTATCGTGCAGCCCCCCTGGACTGTCAAGCATCAGCGTTCACAAATGCACAGAAGCGCAGGGGCGCACGGGCACGAGGGGCAGAGGGGAGTGAGGTCTGCCCCCCCTTCTTGCTGCATCCCCACCGCCGAGCTAGGTTCCAGGATGGTCCACAGCCGCAGGGCACCTACCGTCTATCCACCCCTCCAGCTCCATGATCCTCGGCGCTACCCAACCACCCCGCTACCCCATCGGGCACTCCGACTACAGAAACCTGCGCCGGGCTGGGTTCACCTACATCGACAAGACCCTCTGGGTCGCCGACATCCTCGACAACTCGGCTCATGTCCTCCTCGTCCCCAGGCCCAGGCGCTTCGGCAAAACCCTCA
>ERZ869909.1057-NODE-1057-length-24596-cov-29.497736_pt1 | contig 24596 bp, 31 predicted proteins | sample MGYA00520892_ERZ869909 | MGnify/ENA primary metagenome ERZ869909 (study PRJEB32215, sample SAMEA104723947) | bioreactor metagenome | biome: bioreactor; feature: anaerobic bioreactor; material: water | place: China | collected 2015-03-12 ... | reverse complement strand
TATTAGAAAAAGTTTACTTATTTTGGAAAAATTATTGATTAGGGAGGAAAAAACCCACATTTTCCTAATACAATACGAATTATTATACCGCCACGATCGAAATGTGGAACGTGTGTATTCTTTTAAGGAAGAAGTTTCTTTAAAGTGGCTCAAATTATTCGTTATCGTCTACGTTACCTATTACATGTTTGAATTCACGGTATTTCTCTTTAAAGGAATAAATATCAGTGAAACAGTTTATTTCTCCATTATTTCACTCCATGTATTTTTTGTTGGTTTTATGGGACTTAAACAACGTGAAATTTATCTTCGAAATACGGATAAACCTATTAGCAGAAATAAAAAGGGGGATTTAGAATCCGTAGAATCAAGTGATGATTCAGACTCTAGTCGCAAACTAACTGTTGTTACACCTGAAATGCGTAAAGAAGTATTGGAGAAAATTGATTTTCTGATGAACGAAAAGAAAGTTTATCTAAATGATGATTTGAGTTTGTACGATTTATCAAAAGAATTGGACATCAACAAAAATTATCTTTCGCACATCATCAATGATTCTCTCGACTCCAATTTTTACAGCCTGATTAATTCCTACCGTATTGAGGAAGCTAAAAAGCTTCTTGCTGACGAATCATATAACAACTTATCTGTAGAAGGGATTGCTCAAAGCGTTGGTTTTAAATCTAGAAGTGTTTTTTATCCTGTGTTTAAAAAATATGTAGGAGAAACTCCTATTGAGTATAAAAAACGCATCCAGTCTGTTTCAGAGTGAGGGAGTGAGAGCGAGAGCGGATAATTTCAATCCAGTCGACTAACCAAGCATAACAAAAGCCTTGATTGCCAATCGGTAGCTATCTGTACCAAATCCAAAAATACACCCCTTGCAAACAGGGCTAATCAGCGAGTCATGACGAAATGATTCACGTGCTGCTATATTGGAAATATGCACTTCAATTACGGGTGTATCAATGGCTGCAATGGCGTCGCGTATCGAAACAGAGGTATGCGTGTACCCTCCTGCATTTAATACGATGCCTTGATGTGAATTACCTTGAAGTGCATCAATAATTTCGCCCTCATGATTTGACTGTATATAATCCAACCGAATGTCGCTAAACTCTTCTCGCAGTTTTTCAATTAATACATCAAAACTATTTTCACCGTATATTTGTGTTTCGCGTTTGCCTAGCAAATTCAAATTCGGACCATTAATTATTAATATCTTTTCCATTGTCTAATTGGAGTGTATACATAAAGAATTTCGAAAGTTACTTAAAAATTGAGAAAGGATTAAGTGAAAACTCCATTTTTGCTTATTTATCCGATGTCGAAAAGTTGCACGAGTTCGCCACAGCGCTTTCAAAAACGGTAGAATCCATTGAACCCACAGATTTACAGCATTTTGTGGGCGATTTATTTGATATGGGATTATCCACTCGTTCTCAAGCGCGCATAATAAGTGGTGTAAAACAGTTTTTCGAATTTCTATTGTTAGAAAATGTACTACCCAACAATCCGTCCGAATTACTTGAAGCTCCCCGAATTGGCAGGAAATTACCGGAAGTACTTTCTGTAGCCGAAATTGATGCCTTGATTACTCAAATAGACTTGTCAAAACAAGAAGGACATCGCAACAAAGCGATTATTGAAACCTTGTACAGCTGTGGTTTGCGTGTAAGTGAATTATGCGATTTAAAAATATCCAATATTTTTTTTAAAGAAGGCTTTATACGTGTAATTGGGAAAGGAAATAAGGAGCGTTTAGTTCCACTCAGTCACAGTGTCGAAAAAGAGATAAACCTTTATATTGACAGTATGCGCAACCACATTTCCATTGTCCACGGACATGAAGATTATGTATTTTTAAACAGGCGTGGTAAGCGTCTAACACGTGTCATGATTTTCACGATTATTAAACAATTGGCGGAATTAGTGGGGTTAAAAAAGTCTATTAGTCCACACACATTTCGACATTCTTTTGCAACACATCTAATAGAAGGTGGTGCGAATTTGAGAGCAATTCAAGAAATGTTAGGTCATGAATCCATTTTGACAACTGAAATCTATACACACATTAGTCAAACAGCACAGCGAGAAGCAATACTAATGTATCATCCACGAAATAGAAAAAAGGATTAACTCAATTTATCCGACAAAATTCGCATTTCGATAACTGGCGATATTTTTTGATAAATGATGTTGTAAACAGCTTCTACGATAGGCATTTCGACCTGAAATTTCTTGTTAATTTCCACAATAGATTTAGTCGCATAATACCCTTCTGCAATCATATCCATTTCCAATTGAGCCGTTTTTACAGAGTAGCCCTTGCCTATCATAAATCCAAAACTTCTATTCCGAGAGAATTTAGAATACGCTGTCACCAATAAATCACCTAAATAAGCAGACGATTTAACGTCACGGTGTATAGGACTTACTTCGTCGATGAAATTTTCAATTTCTTGAATTGCATTTGCTATTAATACCGCTTGGAAGTTATCACCATATCCTAAACCGGCACAAATCCCTGAAGCTATCGAATAGACATTTTTAAGCACAGCTGAAAGTTCTGTACCAAATAAATCATCCGACGTTGTGGTTTTAATATATCGGCAAGCTAGCAATTCCGCTAATTCTTCTGAAATAGAATCCGTTTGACAAGCGATTGTTAAATAGGATAATCGTTCCATCGCAACCTCTTCAGCATGACAAGGACCACTAATTATACCGATTTTGTCATACGGAGTACCAAAAGTTTTGTGAATGTAACGCGCAGGAATGGCATTGTATTCAGGAATAATACCTTTTACAGCAGAAAACACCACTTTCCCTTCAAAAAGATTCTCAGGGATTCCCTCAAACAACGCCTTAATAAATGCAGAAGGCGTAGCGATAATAACAATGTCAGCAGGTTTGATTATTTCTATCAAATCGGTGGATATTTCTATTTTCGAGATATCAAACTCAACCGATTGCAAATAATTTAGGTTCCTTCTATACTTTAGAATATGACCAACAGCAGCCTCGTTTCGCATATACCAATAGACCTTAGGCATATTGTTACACAATATCTTAACCAAGGCAGTTGCCCAGCTTCCTCCTCCTATGACTGCTATTTTTTTATCCACCTTCTATACAATGGGAGCCACAAAATTAATATTATTTCTGAAGCTGTAACATATTATCTCCATTGAGGACTATAGGATTAAAAATTACATCAAGAGTAACTCAAAACCTTCTAACTCACATTTTGACATTTCTGAATCAAAATCTTCTTGACTCAAGTCATTAATATAAGCACAGTTTCCTGTAAATTCTAATTGATCGGCAGGCGTATCTTCAATACATCCACAAAAAGATTTCTCGCCATTACAACTTACCGCGATTATTGCTAATACAACTACACTTAATCCAAGTTTCACATTCATAATCTTATAATTTATAATTCATTAAATCTAGGTCTAACAACTTGTGAAAGTGTTTTTTACCAAGATTTTTTTCTAATATTTCCAAGTGTTCAATACGGTGGCAATCCGATCCTGCTAAATCCACAATACCACTCTCGACCAACCGCTGAGCTTGTTTTTGAACCGCACCACCATAATGTCCAGCCAACGAATTCAAATTCATCTGAATTTTCACTCCCCTTTCTCTCAACGCTACAGCGGGTTCAATTGAATGATAATATATGTAACGTTCAAAATGTGCCAAAACAGGTGTATAGCCTTTTGCTAACAATTTAAAAACAAGTTCATCTACACGAATAGGTTCTTGATTAAACGAAAACTCGAACAAGACACATTGATTGCCAAATGTCAGTATGTTTCCTTCTTCAATCTTCGTAAAGAGCATTTCATCAAAATAATATTCAGCAGCAGCCTCAAGTTCAATCGACAATCCAGCACGTTTAACTTCTTCTTTCAATTCCTCGAGCCCATTACGGATAATTTCTGGTGTGTTTTGGTAATAATCAGACATGACATGTGGTGTGGTAATTAGCTTCGTATAGCCCAACTCCACAAACCGATTAACCATTCCTAAACTATGATTCATCGTTGGAGCACCATCATCTATTCCTGGAATTAAATGACTGTGCACATCGGTTCCCAACCGTGCTAAATCGATAGGCTTTCGTTTAGTAAAAAAATCGAATAGCCCCATATTACCTCTTGTTGTATTGTGATTCGTAATATGCTTGATAATCACCAGATGTCACACGCTTTACCCATTCCTGATTCGCTAAATACCAATCCACCGTTCGTTCTAATCCTTCTTCAAATGTAATAGAGGGTTTCCAACCCAATTGTGAAGCGAGTTTTGACGCATCAATTGCGTAACGCATATCATGACCAGAACGATCTTTCACAAACGTAATTAATGCTTCAGATTCACCTTCTTTACGATTAAGTTTTTCATCCATTAAACGACATAAAAAACGAACTAAGTCGATGTTTTTCCACTCGTTTAACCCACCGATATTATATGTTTCTCCAAGGTGTCCATTGTGGAAAATTAAATCTATTGCACGAGCATGATCTTCTACCCATAACCAATCCCGAATGTTTTCACCCGTTCCATATACAGGCAATGGCTTTTTATGAAGAATGTTGTGAATCATCAACGGAATTAATTTTTCTGGAAAATGGTGTGAACCGTAATTGTTGGAACAATTGGATGAAACAATGGGTAAATTATAGGTATGAAAATAGGCATTCACGAAATGATCTGAAGACGCTTTCGATGCCGAATAAGGACTTCGAGGATCGTACGCAGTATCTTCCGTAAATAAACCCTCTGCGCCTAAAGAACCATATACTTCATCGGTAGAGATGTGGTAAAAACGATGCGCTTGACTTTCACCCCAAAATTTTCGACAGACATTCAATAAGTTTACTGTACCAACCACATTGGTCAGTACAAAGTCCATTGGACCACTTATCGAACGATCCACATGTGATTCGGCAGCCAAGTGAATAACATCAGTAATCGCATAACGTGAAAAAACTTCTTCAATATCAGCTACTTCTCGAATATCTCCTTTGAAAAATTGATAATTAGCGTGTTGCTCAATATCTTTTAAATTTTCAAGATTACCCGCATACGTTAATTTATCAAAATTGATGAGTTGGTATTCGGGATACTTCATAACGAACAATCGAACCACATGCGATCCAATAAATCCAGCACCACCCGTTATGAGAATCCGTTTTTTCAATTTTTTATCTTTAAGTCTAGATGCTTACAATTCCCGCTCAGGCGGAACAAGTCTTTTGTCTTGAATCTTTTGTCTTTTGTCTTTCGTCTTGAGTCTTCAAGTCTTGAATCTTGAGTCTCAAAGACTAAAACTACAAACTCCAATATACCAAATCCTTGATTTTATTTTTATAAGTTCCTTTTACATCAACAAAAACGCCTTTGCCTTCTTTAAGTAAAGCTTTAAAATCACTTTCCGTATAAGTTTGGTATTCTTTATGATTTACAGCTAAGATAATCGCATCGTAATCTTTTGCTGGAGCATCTTTGACAGCCACGCCATACTCTTCCATCATTTCATCTGAGCATGCATGTGGATCAATAATATCAACTTTACACGAAAAAGATTCAAGCTCGCGAATCACATCTATGACTTTCGAATTACGAATATCGCTGACATCTTCTTTAAAAGTAGCACCCATTACCAAAATTCGAGCGTCCATTATGTTTCGTCCCATCCCGATGATTTTCTTTACCGCTTGTTTACCGATATAGAACCCCATGGAATCGTTCACGTAACGTCCTGAGTTAATAACCTTTGCATGGTATCCAGCCTGTTTAGCTTTGTGCGTCAAATAATACGGATCTACTCCAATACAGTGCCCACCCACTAAACCAGGTTGAAATTTTAAAAAATTCCATTTTGTCCCAGCAGCATCTAGCACATCGTACGTATTAATTCCCAGTCTATTAAAGATAATTGACAATTCATTAATCAACGCAATATTGACATCACGTTGGGTATTTTCGATAATTTTTGCCGCCTCTGCAACCTTAATAGAAGCCGCTCGGTGCACACCTGCATCTACTACTAATTCGTACGTTTTAGCAATTTCTTCCAACGAAGATGCACAACAACCTGAAACGACTTTCACTACAGATTGAAGCGTATGTACCTTGTCACCTGGATTAATTCGCTCGGGTGAATAACCCACCATGAAATCTTCCCGAAACTTTAGTCCCGAAACTTCCTCTAAAACAGGGATACAATCTTCTTCCGTACAACCAGGATACACTGTAGATTCGAACACAACGTAGTCGCCTTTTTTCAATACTTTACCAACAGTGGTACTAGCAGAGATTAGTGGTTTTAAGTTAGGTAAATTAGAGTCATCTATTGGAGTAGGTACAGCTACAACAAAAAAGTTTGCTTCTTTTAACTCCTCTAAATTTGCCGTAAAATAGATGTCCGTACCTTCAAAATCAGCAGCAGAAAGTTCATTACTTGGGTCAATCTGATTGCGCATCAAATCCACACGCTTCTGATTGATATCAAATCCTATCACTTTAATTTTTCTAGCAAATTCTAGTGCAATAGGTAAACCAACATAACCTAAACCGATTACAGCCAATTTTGCTTCGCCTTTTATTAATCTATCGTAAATCATCTTGTTCATCTCTTATCGTATAAATTCGTTCTATTATTTCTACCACCTTCAATCCTTCCAATGCATTTGTGGTGGCTGTTGTTCTTCCTTTTAACGTATCCACTACATTTTCAATCACATAATGGTGATTCGCCGCAGATCCTTTGTAAGGACCATAATCGTTTGGTGGGTTTGATTCTTCTAAAGTAGGCATTTCATAACCTTCAATGTTACATACTTCTACTTCATTCATATACTGTCCACCAATTTTCACACTACCTTTCGATCCAATTATTGTGATTGAACTTTCTAAATTTTGTTGCGCTACAGCAGTTGAGTAGTTGATACTTCCCATCCCTCCATTCACAAAATCAAAACTTACAAATCCAGAATCTTCAAAATCGGTAGAATTTTGATGTGTAAAATCTTTAAACTTTCCTTGTATATTTTTAATATCACCAAAAAGCCAATACATGATATCGATAAAATGGGAGAATTGAGTAAACAAAGTTCCTCCGTCTAAATCTTGTGTCCCTTTCCAGCCACCTTTTTTGTAGTAGCGCTCATCTCTATTCCAGTAACAGTTAAGTTGCACCATAAAGATATCTCCTAAGGTTCCATTTGAAACAATCTCTTTAATCCATACAGACGGGGGTGAATACCTGTTCTGCATCACACAAAATACGTGTTTCGACATTTGAAGTGCTTTAAAAATAACTGCCTCACAATTATCTTTAGAAAGTCCCATAGGCTTTTCACACACCACATGATAGCGGTTTTCTAATGCAGTAATACTTTGTTTAGCATGTACACCATTCGGCGTACAAATATTGACCACATCAATGTGTAAATTCGCTGCAACCATATCCTCAATTGAGCTAAAAAATGGAACATTGAATTGAGCCAATCCTAAACTTTCTTTTGGAGCAATATCCACTAAAGCCACTAACTCTGCCTCAGGATTTCGCGCAATCATCTCGGCATGTCGCTTACCAATATGTCCGCAACCCACTACGGCAAATTTTATTTTCTTTTCTGTACTCATTTGAATTTCTTCACTTTTCCTGCTTCAAGTATATACATTTCCTTTGACTCAGGACATATCGCTTGATTATTATTAAACTCTAGCCTATGGCCATATTCACTTACCCAACCTATCTGTTTTGCAGGGTTTCCTACAACTAGTGCAAAATCAGGTACATTTTTAGTCACAACTGCTCCTGCACCAATTAATGCATATTCCCCAATGTCGTGTCCACATACAATAGTCGCATTGGCACCTATTGATGCTCCTTTTTTAACAATCGTTTGCTTGTATTCTTCTTTTCGCACAATTGCACTTCGCGGATTTGTCACATTGGTAAATACCATAGATGGTCCTAAAAACACATCATCTTCGCAAATGACCCCTGTGTATATGGACACGTTATTTTGAACTTTTACATTAGTTCCTAATTTCACGCCAGGTGAAACAACTACATTTTGTCCGATATTACAACGTTCTCCGATCACACAATTGGGCATAATGTGCGAAAAATGCCAGATTTTGGTTCCATTCCCAATTTGACATCCTTCGTCAATAACTGCTGTTTCGTGTGCAAAATATTCCATTACCTTACAATATATTTTTCAAAATCCTTATGGTCCGTTTCGTACAATTCTTCCTGCGTTAATGATTGGAAATACGAATACGTGAGGCGTAACCCTTCAGCTCTCGAAATTGTTGGTTCCCAACCTAAAATTGACCTTGCCTTTGTGATATCTGGCTGGCGTTGCTTAGGGTCATTAACAGGTAAATCTTTCGTAATCAATTTTTGATTTGAATTGGTCAATTTCAGAATTTCTTCCGCAAAGTCCAAAATAGAAATTTCATCGGGATTACCAATGTTAACGGGTAAATGATAATCGCTTAACAACAAACGATAAATTCCTTCAATTAAATCATCTACATAACAAAACGAACGCGTTTGTGACCCATCTCCAAAAATGGTAAGGTCTTCACCTCTTAGAGCCTGTCCAATAAATGCAGGAAGAACTCTACCGTCATTTAATCGCATTTTAGGACCATAGGTATTGAAAATACGTACAATCCGAGTTTCCACTCCATGAAAAGTGTGGTATGCCATCGTCAGTGCTTCTTGAAAACGTTTCGCCTCGTCATACACACCGCGAGGACCAATTGGATTCACATTTCCCCAATACTCCTCTGTTTGCGGATGAACAGTTGGATCGCCGTATACTTCAGAAGTAGAAGCTACTAATATACGAGCCCCTTTTGCTTTGGCTAATCCCAAACAATTGTGTGTTCCTAACGAACCTACTTTTAAGGTTTGAATAGGTATTTTAAGGTAATCAATGGGACTTGCAGGCGATGCAAAATGAAGTATATAATCCAATTTACCAGGTACGTGAATGAACTTCGTAATATCGTGATGAAAAAATTCAAAGTTTTCCAATTGAAACAAATGCTCAATATTTTTCAACCGTCCTGTAATCAAGTTATCCATTGCAATTACATGGTAATCTTCTTTAATAAATCGATCACAAAGGTGTGAGCCTAAAAATCCAGCAGCACCTGTTATTAATATACGTTTTCTTTCGGTCATCTTATTTCATTATTGTTTTACGACCTATAGAATTGTAATAGAATCCTAATTGTGTCATTTCTTCTATGTCAAATAAATTTCTTCCATCAAAAATTACGGCATCGTTCATGGATGATTTAACTTTTTCAAAATCAGGATTCCTAAACACACCCCATTCGGTACATATAATCAACGCATCAGCTTGGTGTAATGCATCATACTCGTTGGTTGCATATTTAATTTCATCTCCCATCAATCGCTTAACATTCGGCATCGCTTCAGGGTCATAAGCAGTTATTTCTGCTCCTTCTTTTAATAACGCATCAATCATGTATAATGCTGGTGCTTCTCTAATATCATCTGTATCGGGTTTAAAAGCCAACCCCCATAAAGCAATTTTCTTACCGTTTAAATTTCCTCTGAAAAAATTCTTGATTTTGGGCATCAGAATCGTTTTTTGGCTTTCGTTCACAGCCATAACAGCATTGAGAATTTCAAACTCAAAATTTTCTTCTCGACCAGACTTCACTAAAGCTTGTACATCTTTCGGGAAACAAGAACCTCCATATCCAATTCCTGGGAATAAGAATCGTTTACCAATTCGTGTATCTGAACCTATTCCAATTCTAACCTTATCCACATCTGCTCCTACTAATTCGCAAAAATTAGCAACCTCATTCATAAAGGTGATTTTAGTCGCCAAGAAAGAATTGGCAGCATATTTAGTTAGCTCAGCAGATTTTTCATCCATAAAAATAATTGGATTACCTTGACGTACAAAAGGTTTATAGAGTTGCTCCATTACTTTTTGAGCACGATCGGAAGAAGTTCCAATTACTACTCTATCTGGTTTTAGAAAATCATCCACTGCGTAACCTTCTCTCAAAAATTCTGGGTTGGAGACTACGTCAAAAGGTACTTTTGCATTTTTCGCAATAGCATGATGCACTTTTTCTGCTGTCCCCACAGGAACTGTACTTTTATCTACAATAACTTTATAATCGGAAATTAAATTCCCTAATTGATTTGCCACACCTAAAATGTAAGACAAATCTGCTGATCCATCTTCACCTGGAGGAGTTGGTAGCGCTAAAAAAATAATTTCAGCATCTTTAATTCCTGTTTCTAAGTCTGTGGTAAACGATAAACGACCAGCTTTGATATTTCGCTCAAACAGCACATCTAAATGAGGTTCATAAATAGGAACCTCACCATTTTTCATGCGATTCACTTTCGCTTCGTCTATATCGACACAAATCACTTGATTGCCAGTTTCAGCAAAGCAAGTTCCAGTAACCAACCCCACGTAACCTGTTCCAATAACTGCAATTTTTTTCATCTATTTGTAATTGATTTTATAGACTAAATGAACAAATTCTACTGATTAACAAATTCTTTAATTGAATTGCAAATATACGCAAGTTGTTCTTCTTCAAGCTCTGTATGTATAGGAAGCGACAAAACCTTTGTAGTTAGCAAATCCGTTATTGGCAAATCCACATCCTTCAAACCAAACGAAGCAAACATTTTCTGTCTGTGACCTGGTACAGGGTAATAAATCATACTTGGAATATCTTTTTGGGCTAAAAATACATTTAACTCATCCCTATCAATACCATCCAATTGCATCGTGTATTGATGAAAAACGTGGTTAGAATAACTTGTACGAGCCGGCACTTTGATACCCAATATTTTAGAAAGTTCACGGTCGTAATATGCCGCAGCTTTATTTCGCGAATCGATGTATCGATCTAATTCTTTCAACTTTATGCATAATACAGCCGCTTGAATTGAGTCTAGTCTTGAGTTACATCCTACTACATCATGGTAATAACGTTCACTCTGCCCATGATTCGCAATCATGCGCATTTTACCTGCTAAATCATCATCATTTGTACATATTGCACCTCCATCACCATAGCATCCTAAATTTTTAGATGGGAAAAACGAAGTGGCACCAATATGACCAATTGCCCCTGTTTTACGAGTGGTCCCATCTGAAAATGTATAGTCGCATCCAATAGCTTGTGCATTGTCTTCTATTACAAATAAATTATTAGCTTTTGCTACCTTCATAATATCCTCCATGTTAGCAGCTTGCCCGTATAAATGTACGGGGACAATTGCTTTCGTTTTAGGAGTAATAGCCGCTTTTAAGCTATCAATATTCATACAGAAATCATCTTCGTTCACATCTACAAAAACGGGAGTTAAACGCAACAAAGCAATTACCTCTGTAGTAGCTATATACGTAAACGAAGGCGTAATAACCTCATCACCTGGTTGTAGACCAAGCGCCATAAGCGCAATCTGAAGAGCATCCGTACCGTTTGCACACGGAATGACATGTTTTACACCAAGATAAGCTTCTAAATCTATTTGAAATTGCTTTACGTAAGGTCCGTTGATAAACTGAGCATTCGAAATAACTTCTTGAATAGCAGTATCTACATCAGATTTAATCTTCTCATACTGAGTGATTAAATCAACCATTTGAATTTTCTTCATATACAAGTTGATTGCAATCGTTGCGAATAATATTATTTAAAGTGGTAAAGATAATAAAATCGTAAAAACTAATTGAATGAAATGGTCAACTTACAAACGGAAATATTCAAATCATTAAAGTGAGTTATCAATTTGAATTTTACATGGTAGAAAAACACTGCTTATATTGATTTTTTACACCTCTACCTTCTTCCATCTCCCTCTTCTAAACCAATACATTGCTACCAAAGCATGCAACGAATGACAAAAAGCAATTGTGATGAAAATGCCCAACATTTCCATTTCCATAAAGATGGCTAAGAAAAATGCCAATGGTATTTCCAGCAATAGGAAAACAAATACATTGATAAACATCGGCGTTTTAGTATCTCCTGCTCCATTAAATGCCTGAATCATCACCATACCTACAGCAAAAAACACATAGCCCAATACAATCACACGAAGTCCTGTACTAACTAAATCTATAACCGCAGGAGAAGAGATAAACCAGGAAGCTATCATATTTGCAAAAATCAGGTATAACAGGGTTACTACCGTCAGGAAAATAACATTATATCGTGCTGTTAACCAAACTGCCAAAGTAGCTCGCTTGATTTTCTTTGCACCTAAATTCTGACCTACCAAAGTGGAAGCAGATGCGCTGAGTCCCCATGCTGGCATTAACGTAAACATCAATATTCGGAATGTGATAGTCAATCCTGCAACGGCATCATCACCAAAACTTGCTGCCATTCGAATCAATACAATCCATGCTACAGAATCAATTAAAAACTGTCCCATTCCCGCAGCAGAAATAGCTACAATACGTTTAATAACAGACCATTTGAATAGAATATGTTCTTTCAATATGACCAAATGATGTTTTCCATTTAACAAATGATACAATTGATACACTACTCCTATACTCCGCCCAATTGTAGTTGCCCAAGCTGCCCCCACTAATCCGAATCCTTCCCATTGTCCCAATCCAAAAATCAATATAGGATCCAATACGATGTTAATTCCATTAGACAACCACAATGCGCGCATTGCCAAATGAGGTTGACCTGCTCCTCGAAACGCACCATTAATTAAGAACAGTAGCATGATTGCTAAATTTCCAGCAAAAATAATTTGCGTGTAAGGAACACCTATAGCCAACACCTCATCGCTAGCCCCCATCAATATTAGGATATCTTTTGCAAACACAAATCCTAATACAGCTATAACCACTGACGAAACTCCTCCTAAAAACAATAGCTGGAAAGCAGCTGAACCAGCTTCTCTATAATTTTTCTCACCAAATCGTCTTGCAATCATTGCGGTAGCAGCCATGCTCAATCCAACTCCGACAGAATAGACAATCATCAACACAGCTTCCGTTAAACCAACCGTTGCTGCAGCTTGTTCTCCTAATTTCCCAACAAAGAAAATATCTACCACAGCAAACAATGATTCCATCATCATTTCCAAAATCATAGGAACCGACAATACGAATATGGCAGTTTTAAGATTTACTTTCGTATAATCTTGCTCTTTACCTAAAAAGGCATCTTTAAATAATTTCCAACGTGACATACATTAAATTGGTTTGGTTTTGATTAAGAGGAGGATTGACTTTGAACAAATTTTCTACGATAATCTAGCGGTGTAACGCCTGAAAATTTTCTAAAAACATCTCGAAAAGCGGTTTTATCGTTATACCCCACCTCATACATTATTTCATTTACTGTTTTTAAACCGTTCTCCAATTCTTTTTTAGCAGCTTCAATTCGGATTCGTTGTATATACTCGATAGGAGTATTGGATGTTGCTGCCTTAAATCGACGTTCAAACGTACGCCTCCCCATAGAAACAACATCACATAATTGATTAATATGGATGCTTTTAGTGAAATTTGTTTCAATAAATTGTTGTACTTTCAAAATACTCGAATCACCATGTTCTTTTTGTTTGTTAAAAATAATAAATGGTGATTGCGACACTCTATTGACATCAATTTGAAATACTTTAGAACAATAGATTGCAACATCTCTGCTTACCAATTTCTCAATTAAATAAAGCATTAAATTTGCAGAAGAAAAAGCACCACCACCTGTGTAAATTCCGTCCTCGTCTGTAATTATTTTTTCCGATACTAACTTCACTTTAGGGTACAGTTGCTGAAAGGAGTTATACGCTTTCCAATGTGTCACACATTGTTTCCCGTTTAACAAGCCAGTTTGTGCTAGCAAAAATGCACCAAGACACAAACTAACTACCTGAGCGCCTTTTCGATATTGATTTATTATCCATGGATACAGTGGTGCATTTGCTTTTATCGCGTCTTCAATATCGCCTTGAATAGGTGGAATAATAATGATGTCTGTTCGTTCAATTTCAGTAATCTTCTTATCTGTTTTTATCGAAAAATTACCATTAGCAATTTCGACAAAATCATTCACCCCTACAATTTCAATCACAAAAGCTTTGTTTTTACCCTGTGCTTCTAAATAGGAATTCGTTTCCAACAATCCCTGTCGTGGATTATCAAACCCTGCAACATTGACATTTTCAGGAAGTAATAATGAAATGTGTAGCATCTTAATCTGTTGTGTAATATAATCTTTATGCAAAATAAACTATTTTTAAATTCAAAAACATCAAAATGACGGATTTACCACCCAAAGTTGTCGGGATTTCACCTAGATAATATAGAAAACTAGCCTAACTTTGTGGGACGAAAATCTTAATGTAACAAATTGGTTAATGAAGGAAGTAGATGAATACATCGATTCGTTTTCAAAAGACATACAAGTTATTCTACACAAAATACGTCGAATAATACTAGCCAGTCACCCAACTATTGAAGAATCGATCGCTTATGGAATGCCTGCTTACAAACTCAACAAAAAACCTTTAGTTTATTTTGCGGGATTTAAAAATCATATCGGATTTTACGCCACCCCCACTGGGCACGAAGCATTTGCTAAAAAACTCTCTCATTACAAAGAGGGAAAAGGTTCGGTACAATTTCCATTGAATAAAGAAATTCCGTATGATTTAATTAAAGAAATTGTACGATTTAGAATAACTGAAAACGTAAACAAATAATCATGAAAATTAGCACAATTTATGTAAATCTGCCTATTGAAGATTTAAACAAAACTCGAACTTTTTGGACAAAACTAGGCTTTTCATTCAATGAGAATTTTAGCGATGATAAAGCCCTTTGTCTGGAGTTGAACCAAGGTAGCATTTACTCCATGCTCATAAAAAAAGATTTCTTTTCCACATTTACCAATCGTCCAATTTCAGATTGTTCAACTACTCAAGTGTTAATTGCTATTGAAGTAGAAAGTCGTGAAAAAGTAGATAAATTGGTGAAATTAGCATTGGAGAATGGCGGCACACGTTATAGAGAAGGTGCAGACCACGGTTGGATGTATTATGACTCTTTTGCTGACATAGATGGACACCAGTGGGAAGTAATGTATAGTGATGAAACACAAATCCCTAAATAACAAATTGACAATGTCATCGGAAATAACCAACTACAACCATAGTCAGACAAAAAGCGATAGTAGTATTTGCACTACATTGACAACAATAATTAATGAAGTGCTCACCGAAGCCAAAAGCAAAATTTGGCATCGTCACCCCGTTTGGTTTATTGACGGAAATCCTATTGTTGGATACAGCAAACAAAAACCGGGAATACGATTGATGTTTTGGAGCGGAGCAGATTTTGAAGAAGAGGGCCTAAATGTGAGAGGAAAGAAATTTAAAGACGCATCTGTGTTTTACAATGATGTTTCTGAAATCAATATCCCTGATTTGAGACGGTGGCTCAAAAAATCAATTGAAATTCAGTGGGACTATAAAAACCTAATCAAGCGAAAAGGAAAACTAGAACGACTTAAATAACTGATGATGAATAGCTCCCAACGAACTTGCGAAAAAGGACACACGTATTACAAGTCTTCAGATTGCCCTACTTGTCCAACCTGCGAGAAACTAAAAGAACCCGCATCTGGCTTTTTGGCACTATTAAGCAATCCTGCTCGAAATGCATTGCTTTATTATGGTATTGATACTATTCAAAAATTAGCATCTCATTCGGAGAAAGAAATTTTGAAACTTCATGGAATAGGAAAAGCATCTTTGCCAGTATTTAGGAAAGCACTTGAAGAAGAAGGGTTGAAGTTTAAAGATTGAACTAAAAGCAAAATTTATTAAAACAACAAAATAATCATGAAAAAAAGAGATAAAATAATTTATTGGGTAGCAACAATTTGGTTAAGTTTAGGAATGGTATCTGGTGGTGTTTTTCAGCTAATGAAGATGGAAGATGCTGTTAATAGTTTCAACAATTTAGGCTATCCTGAGTATTTATTGACAGTTCTTGGAGTATGGAAGCTACTTGGAGTTGTCGCAATTTTAATACCTAAATACCCTATACTTAAAGAATGGGCGTATGCTGGATTTTTCTTTGCGATGTCTGGTGCAATGATTTCACATTTGATTATGGGAGACCCATTTTCAGAAACATTCCCCTCTATATTTACCCTAATTCTTACACTATTGTCTTGGCATTTCAGACCAACAGACCGTAAAATTTCAAACAGCTGATTGTATGAAAATTGAACTAAACCCTCTTGTTGACAAATACCTGATAGATGGTTGTATGCGCTGCAAATACGGTGGTACACCACAATGCAAAGTGCTTAATTGGACAGAAGAATTGGAAACTCTGAGGCAAATTGTTTTGGAAACAGGTTTGATGGAAGAAATCAAATGGGGTGTTCCTGTTTATACCCTTGACGGAAAAAATATTGTTAATATTAGTGCCCTTAAAGATTCTGCTAATATCGGGTTTTTCAAAGGAGCTATTATGAAAGATAATCATAAAATACTTGAGCAACAAGGCAATATCCAAGCTGCTAGACTTATTCGATTTACGAATGTAGCTAAAATCGAAAAGCTGAAGGATGTGTTGAAAGCATACATTTTGGAAGCAATAACCATAGAGGAAAGCGGAAAAAAAGTAGTGACGGTGAAAAACCCCGAATCCATTCCAGAAGAATTGCTACAAGCATTTGAAGATGATACAGCGTTTGAAAATGCTTTTTACGCCTTAACACCTGGGAGACAAAGGGGATATATCATCTATTTTTCACAACCCAAACAATCAGCAACAAGAATTGGCAGAATTGAAAAATACAAAGAACAAATATTGAATGGCGTGGGATTGCATGATCATTATAAATGTTGATTTCAACGATTCGCTTTAGTACAAAATCACAACAAAAATTGAACACGATTATAAATTGAATAACACAACCAAAATGTAAGTCTTATGAAAAAGAAAGTATTAAACGTATTGTCCGTAATTTTTGGACTTTTACTCATCAATGGAGGGTTAGATAAATTCTTTCACTACATGCCAATCCCTCCCGATTTACCAGAAGCTTTAGTCAAGGACAATTTAGCTTTTATGGAAATAGAATGGCTAATGCCTTTGGTGGGATTTGCAGAGTTTTTAGGTGGGTTACTTATTCTGTTCCCTAAAACACGAGCTTTAGGTGCTTTAGTTGTTTCTCCGGTGATGGTAGGCGTTTTACTCACGCATATTTTTGTTGCTCCAGAAGGATTAGTAATTGCTTTTGTAATTTGGACGATTCTCCTTTGGATAATTTTCGAAAACAGAAACAAGTACTTAAAATTGGTAGAATAAAAGAATGACAAAACAGTACTCCAAAAAATAAGATTAACTTAAATTCAACAACAGATGTCATTTCAAGCATACATTGACAATATTCAAAAGAAAACAAGCAAATCCCCTGAGGATTTTAAAAAATTAGCAGAAGAAAAAGGATTTTTGCAAAATGGAGAATTAACCGTAAAAGCCACCCAAATAACCAATTGGCTGAAAGAAGATTTTGAGTTGGGTCACGGACACGCAATGGCAATTTACGCATCTTTGAAAGGTAAAACGGAATGAATAAACAAGACAACAGCGAAACAATTTATTTTGAAACAAGATTAGAATGGCGGCAATGGTTGGAAAAAAATCATCGTTCAAAACAGTCTATTTGGCTTATATGCAATACACAAAAATCAGACTTACCTGCAATACCTTGGAGTGAATTAGTAGATGAAGCACTTTGCTTCGGATGGATTGACAGTACACGAAAATCTATTGACGAAACAAGGTTTAAACAGCTTTACGCTAAGCGAAAACCCAATGGCACTTGGTCAAAAATCAATAAAGAGAAAATCCAACGATTGATTGAAAATGGACAAATGACAGCTGCTGGTTTAGAAGTGATTGAAGCAGCCAAACAAAACGGCTCGTGGACAATTTTAGATGAAGTTGAAGAACTAATAATTCCCGAAGATTTAGAAAAAGCGTTCCATAAACACACAGGCTCAAAAGACTATTTTCTAAGTTTAAGCAAGTCCATCAAAAAACAAATACTTTATTGGGTTATAAGTGCTAAAAAGCCAGAAACTAGACAAAAGAGAATAGCTGAAATTGCCAAACTCGCAGGGCAAAATAAAAAACCAACACAGTTTTAATAATATCGCTCTCACGCAATAACAATTTATAGATTTTTGAAAGATAAAACTGAGCAAGATAATTCAAACTAACAAATGTCACATAGCAAGCACTACTAAAAATACCGATAAAACAACTTAACGTAGCGAAAATACAACTATAAGTAGTTGAATTCATTCCCTATCAAGCGATGCATCAAATTAACTTTGCTCTATCAAATTTTAAAAATAAGTCTTATGTTAAGTACAAAAATGATTGGAAACAAGATCTACGAAGCAAGAAAGAAAAATAATCTTTCACAAGCACAGCTTGCTGAGCAAGTTTCAATCAGTCCGCAAGCAGTCGGTAAATGGGAACGGGGTGAGTCGATGCCAGACATTTCCACATTAAACAAGCTTGCTAAAATTTTAGGGGTAGATTTAAACTACTTTTCAGCAACTTTCAAGTCTAATGAAAATGTGGAATTATCCGAAACGGATGAAATACAATCGGCAGATAATTCATCTTCATCAAAAAAATCAGAACTAAATTGGAATATGTCTTCAGGAAGTTGGGTTGACGCCGATTTTTCTGAGTTAAATAAACTTCAGGACAAATTCAGTTCTTCCAATATGAAGAATTGTAAATTTACAGGTTCTAACCTGTCCGATTTAACACTCAAATCGAATGATATAGCAGACTGTGATTTTTCTAAATCAGATATGAGAAATAGTAAAATTCAGTATTGCGATTTCGTGAGAAATAATTTCACAGAATGTTCCCTCATAGATTCGATTTTTTCGACAAGTGAAATTCAGAAATGTGATTTTTCAAAGGCCAATTTTTCAGGAGTTGAATTCAAGAAGTCCGAATTCAATAACTGCACCTTGGTAAATACTATCTGGAATCAAACATCATTTAAAATGTCACATATTTCTAATCTCATTTTCAACGGAAAAATTGAAGAATGTTCGTTTGAAAACTGTTCTTTTTCTAAAGTTACCTTTCAAAACGCTACACTTACAAACACTTTCTTTAAAGGTCAGCGATTAAAAGGAATAAAATTCATCGACTGCCAAGCTGATCGAATGACTTACGAATTTCTCAAAAATGGTAAAGCTGACTTAAATGGTATTACCTTAAAAATCAATGAAAATGATTCATGTATTTAAAACATCTGTAACGTCTCAAAAAGATGTTAAGCGAATTACACCACACTTAATTGAGCTACTTATTCAATCAAAATGGACCTTTGACCTTGAAGATTGTGACAAAATACTAAGAGTTGAAAGTGAACAAGATGTTAGTTTTCAAGTGGTTTCTATATTAGAAAAATTAGATTTCAAATGTGAAGAGTTACTAGATTAAATCAAAAAAAAGAAGAATCCCTAGTTTTTATTAATTTTATGCATAAAAACCCCTCAACACACATATGAAAGTAACTCCAGAACATAACGAAAGAATGGCAAAAATGACTTTTGCTTCGGTGTATCCTCATTACATCACTAAAATAGAGAAAAAAGGAAGAACAATTGATGAATTGCACGAAGTTATTGAATGGTTAACAGGGTTTAATTCTCAAAAAATACAAGAACTATTAAAAGAAAATACAACTTTTGAAGATTTTTTTCATGCAGCACAAATCAATCCTAATGCTGAACTTATCACAGGTGTAATTTGTGGCTATCGAATAGAGGAAATCGAAAATCCAATTACGAAACAAGTGAGGTATTTAGATAAATTGGTCGACGAATTAGCCAAAGGCAAAAAAATGGAAAAAATATTAAGAGGAAATACATCTGATTAACAAACACTTGTGAAATGATAAAACAGGAAAACGATACCAATAAATTTAGTCTCAAAGATCACTTATTTAACCCTGCAAAAATAGAGCTCATTGCTACTGAAATTCATAATGTATACCCGAACCTTAATAAAAACCAATTCAAGGAAGATGTCATTGCGTTATTCCCAAAACTAGAGCTCAAAGAACGCATTTATCACATCACTACCTGCCTAAAAAATCATTTACCAAACAATTTTGTAACCGCAGTTGAGATTTTACTAGAATCGTTGCCCAAACCTTGTGACCCTGATTTGTCCGACAATGATTTTGGTAATTTTATTTATGCACCATACAACCATTTTGTCGCTTCATTTGGTTGCGACAAAGAAAATCTTGACTTTTCGTTGAATGCCTTAAAAGAATTGACAACACGTTTTTCTGCAGAAGATGCTATTCGCTACTTCATTAATGCCTTTCCACAAGAAACTATGGACAAAGTAAACCAATGGGCATCTCATCCCCATTATCATGTAAGGCGTTTGGCGAGCGAAGGCACACGAGCAAAATTACCTTGGTGTCAGAAAATAATCATTCAACCAGCATCAACAATACCTATTTTGGAAAATCTATACTTCGACAACACGCGTTATGTTACGCGTTCTGTTGCGAATCATTTGAATGATTTGTCAAAAATAAACTCCAAACTAGTAATCGACACATTAAAATCTTGGAAAAAAGAAGGAAAGCAACAAACAAAAGAAATGGACTTCATCATTCGACATTCGTTGCGAACACTTATCAAAAATGGAGATAAAAATGCGCTTGAATTGATTGGATTCAACGAAAATCCGCCGATTGAAATCATTTCGTTTGAAATAACCGAAAATGTAAAAATGAACACTCATCTTACCTTTAGATTAGAATTAGTAGGCAAAGAAGCATCCAATTTACTTATTGATTATGTCATTTTTTTTCAAAACAAAAATGGCGAAATGAACAGTAAAAAAGTCTTTAAACTCAAACAACTTCAGTTAAAAAGAAATGAAAAAGCAATTGTTTCTAAAAAGCATTTAATGCGTGAGTTTATGAGCACACGAACATTATATAGCGGCACACATTTATGTCAATTACAGGTAAATGGGCAAATTATTCACGAGAAGGAATTTGAACTGATTTAGTTTTAACCAAGTGAATACATATTTGCTTAATTCTAAAAGAGATTTTTCACGTATATTTGCATTCAAATTTTTAAAAAAATGATCAAAATTACGCTGCCAGATGGTTCTGTTCGCGAAGTTGAAAAAGGAACTTCTGCATTGGATATTGCGAAAAATATCAGCGAAGGTCTTGCACGCAATGTGCTTGCTGCGCGAGTTAATAATGAAGTAGTTGACGCAATTCGTCCTATCGAAAATGATGCTACCTTACAATTATTAACCTGGAACGATACCGATGGCAAGTCAACGATGTGGCATTCATCTGCTCATTTAATGGCTGAAGCGTTAGAATTTTATTACCCTGGAATTAAATTAGCCATTGGCCCACCAGTTGCTAATGGGTTTTACTATGATGTAGATTTTGAAAATTACCACATTACGGAATCTGATTTAGACAAAATCGAAAAGAAAATGCTTGAATTAGCAAAGCAAAAATTGGAATTTGCCCGAAAAGAGGTTTCAAAAAGCGATGCGATTCATTATTTCACGGAAAAAAACGATCCTTACAAGTTAGAATTACTTCAAGATTTAGAGGACGGAAGTATCACGTTTTACACACAAGGAAATTTTACAGACTTATGCCTTGGGCCTCATATTCCTAACACTGGATTTATCAAAGCTGTTAAACTGACTTCTATTGCTGGAGCATATTGGCGTGGGGATGAAAAAAACAAACAGCTTACTCGAATTTACGGAATCACATTCCCGAAAAGCAGTGAATTAACTGAATATTTGGAACGTTTAGAAGAAGCGAAAAAACGCGACCACCGTAAGCTAGGTAAGGAATTAGGCTTGTTTACTTTTTCTCAAAAAGTAGGTCAAGGATTACCCTTGTGGCTGCCAAAAGGTGCTGCACTTCGCGAGCGTTTAGAGAATTTCTTGAAAGTAGCTCAACGAAAAGCGGGGTATGATCAAGTAATTACACCACATATTGGAAACAAAGAGCTATACGTTTGCTCTGGTCACTATGCCAAATATGGCGCGGACTCGTTTCAACCAATTCGCACGCCAGACGTAAACGAAGAGTTCTTGTTAAAACCTATGAATTGCCCACATCACTGTGAAATTTTCAAGGCACAACCTCGTTCGTACAAAGACTTACCTGTGCGTTTTGCTGAATTTGGAACAGTATATAGATACGAGCAAAGTGGCGAATTACATGGGCTTACACGTGTGAGAGGTTTTACGCAAGATGATGCACACATCTTTTGTACACAAGACCAAGTAAAAGATGAATTCAAAAAAGTTATTGATTTGGTGCTTTACATCTTCAAAACACTTGATTTCCATAATTTCAAAGCACAAATTTCGTTACGTGACCCCGAAAAACCTGAAAAGTACATCGGAGAAGATTCAAATTGGGTAAAAGCAGAACAAGCCATCATTGAAGCTGCTGCAGAGAAAGAATTGAACACTATTGTAGAATATGGTGAGGCTGCATTTTATGGTCCTAAATTGGATTTCATGGTACAAGACGCATTGGGTCGTGAATGGCAATTGGGTACAATTCAGGTAGATTATAATTTACCTGAACGTTTTGAATTAGAATACACAGGTAGCGATAACGAGAAACACCGCCCTGTAATGATACACCGTGCGCCATTCGGTTCGATGGAACGTTTCATTGCCGTTTTATTAGAACATTGCGCTGGAGATTTCCCACTTTGGCTAGCTACAGAACAATTTGCGATACTCCCAATTAGTGAGAAATTTAATGATTATGCGGAAAAAGTTTCAGATATGCTGAAAAATTCCGATATTCGCGGCTTCGTTGACAATCGTAATGAAAAGATTGGCAAGAAAATACGAGAAGCAGAGTTGTCTAAAATTCCGTTTATGCTAATTGTTGGTGAACAAGAGGCAGCATCTCAAACAATTGCTGTACGCCGAAGAGGTGAAGGTGATTTGGGGTCAATGGATATCAACGGCTTTGTTGAAATTTTAAATAACGCAGTAAAAAAAGAACTGGAAAAAAATAGTTAACGTATATACTTTTAATGAGAAAAGGACCAAAAAAGAGCTTCCAACCAAGACAAGTGGAAGAACAACATCGCATCAACAACAAAATCACTGCACGCGAAGTAAGGGTGATTGCAGAAGGAATGGAACCGGCAGTAATGTCGACATCTGATGCGCTTAGGTTGGCAACCGAACAGGACTTGGATTTGGTAGAAATATCACCAAACGCTGTTCCACCAGTATGTAAAATATTGGATTATCGCAAGTTTCTTTATGACCAAAAGAAAAAACAAAAGGAACTAAAAGCGAAACAATTAAAAGTAGTTATTAAAGAAGTTCGCTTCGGCCCCAACACAGACGACCATGATTTTAACTTCAAGTTGAATCATGCACGTAAGTTTTTGGAAGAAGGAAATAAAGTAAAAGCTTTTGTATTCTTCAGAGGACGAACAATTGTATTTAAAGAGCGTGGTGAGATTTTGTTACTCAAGTTTGCGCAAGAACTGGAAGATGTAGGTCTTTTAGAACAAATGCCAAAATTGGAAGGTAAACGAATGACAATCATGATCAACCCGAAGAAAAAGTAAATTAGAAAAAAGTTGATATAGAGGTTCACTTCAAAACAAAGAGAAAGATGCCAAAAATGAAAACAAAATCCAGTGCTAAGAAGAGATTCACAGTAACTGGTAGTGGAAAAATCAAGAGAAAGCACGCTTTTAAAAGCCACATTCTTACGAAAAAATCTACTAAGCAAAAAAGAAGACTTACTCAGTCTGGACTTGTTCATAAATCGGATGAGTCGAACATCAGAGTACAATTGTTAATGTAATTTTCCTCATGGTGAGGAGGTTAAATGTTTAAACCCGAGAGCGAGTAACCAAGTCTGTTGAGATAACACAGCACTTTCTGTCAAAAAACAAAAAATATGCCAAGATCAGTAAATCACGTTGCTTCAAGAGCTCGCCGTAAAAAGGTGATGAAGCTTTCCAAAGGTTACTTTGGACGTAGAAAAAATGTATGGACCGTAGCAAAAAATGCTGTTGAAAAAGGTCTAGTTTACGCTTATACAGGACGTAAGCAAAAGAAAAGAAATTTCCGTTCTCTTTGGATTATGCGTATTAACGCTGCAGCCCGAACGCATGGAATGTCTTATTCTGAATTCATGGGTAAAGTGAAGTCTAATAATATCGAATTGAACCGTAAGGCTCTTGCAGATTTAGCGATGAATCACCCTGATGCATTCGCGGCAGTTGTAAACACTGTTAAGAAGTAATTAAACGAATTTTATCTCTATATCACAAAAATCCTGGGTTCGCTCAGGATTTTTTTGTTCATGACATTGCGAAATATGATTCCCCGCAATCTTACCAGTAGTTATGAGCAACTGCAATAACCATGCGGTCAAACATCCTTTCTCCAAAG
>ERZ869909.1055-NODE-1055-length-24667-cov-29.583408_pt1 | contig 24667 bp, 22 predicted proteins | sample MGYA00520892_ERZ869909 | MGnify/ENA primary metagenome ERZ869909 (study PRJEB32215, sample SAMEA104723947) | bioreactor metagenome | biome: bioreactor; feature: anaerobic bioreactor; material: water | place: China | collected 2015-03-12 ... | reverse complement strand
TGAAGTTATTCCGTCATTATTTGTTCCTGATGACGGATGACAACTTACTCCAAAACCATTATAATCACTCGTTACTGATGCTACTGAAGTTACAGGCGTGGGTTCGATTATCGTAACACTTGTACTTCCAATACACCCATTTACATCGGTTACAACCACCTCATAATCACCAGGGGCAAGTCCTGTCAAATCTTCCATGCTACTATAAGCAACACCATTGAAAGTCCATTCCGTCGAAGCCGTCGCATAAGCTGGTGTTCCTGGTGTGATGGTTAAGTCAATTTCACCATCATTCGCATTATTACATACTACATTATTAGGATTCAAAGACAAAATTGATGTAAATTCCGTTAAATTAACAACTAACGTCGCATCAACAGAAGGACAACCTAATGTATTAGTTGGCGTAAGCGTCAGTGTTACTGAACCTACTGTACCTATATCAGGAATCCAAGTGGTCGTTAAATCTGTTTCTACATTAAAACTACCAGATGGTGCAGACCATATTCCCTGCCCTGTTTCTGTTACTACTCCAGATATTGTGACAATTGGGGTTGGGTCATTACAAAGGGATGAAGGAAGTGTTGAAATTGTGGCAGTAGGAACAGATACATATTCAAATACAGATACTTCATCAACAGCTATAGGGCATCCTGTGCCATCTGTTATTGTTAACTCATATACTCCTGTTGCTGTAAAATTAACCGATGCTGTATTATTAGGAGAAGTTGTAGAATAGGTAAAACCAGTCCCATTTCCTGAGACACCTTCCCAAGTGTAAGTATAAGGAGGTGTTCCTCCAATGGCTGTCGCTGTAGATTCCACAAATACACCAGGTGAGGCCCCTTGACACAGCGCCACGTCAGGTCCAGCATCTGCAAAAAGATCAGGAAAAATAGACAAAGTCGATTGACCACACCAATAATCATCAATACCTGTTCTACAAGCAGGAGGAAGCGCAACAAAACCACACACATCAAACGTAATCGTGCTAGGACTTCCTTCTGTGGGAGTTACAATAACATCAGATACACCACTAGTTAAATAAGGCTGTCCATACGGCACACCAGATTGCCCCACTTGATTACCCCCTGATAATAAATTATTATAAAGACCAGCTGACTCAGAATTCCAAACTATGGAAGAAGGATCTAGCCCATTCACAAATAATTCTGCAAAACACCCCTCTGTAACGGATAAATCAGGAGCTCCTGATGGAAGAGGTACTGATTTAATCGTTACAAAATAGTCATTAGACCCAGGTTTACAAAACATCAAATAATGTGGGCCTGGTCCACTTACGCAAATGGGATCACCAATTGCTAAATTATTATTAGAACAACCATTTAACGCCATAGCCACTGCTCCACCACCTGGTGCTCCAGCTAGTGAAATATCAATTCCTGCTGCATCTTCAGACAGCAGAAATTTTATCATAATACAGTTATTACCATTATTACAGCATGCCCCATTTCGGACATTGGAGTTAAAGGTCCTTTGTCCTTCGGGTTCATTTGACAAATCTGCCACTAATTCAACTACAGTTCCAGCACAGTTCCATGATGCTGGAATTTGTGCACTCACATAACCTACTGAAAAGAGAAAAAATGATGTGAAAAACGCCAAAAACCTTAGCGCAAGAATCATCTTAAACTGTTCAATGAAAATTTCCAAAAAAGAAATTCCTCTATTAATAATAATTAATGGATTAATAAATTTCATGTGTCGCAGCAGTATTAAAGCTACAAAATAACAAAAAAACATCAATAACTAGGTATATTATATATGTTTTTTTTACAAAAAGATATTATGCAAACATATTATTTACTTATAAATCATTTGAAACTAATTCACTAGGCACTCATAATAAATGAACAAATTTCATCCCGAATGAATTAATATTTCCCTTATCAAATAGAACAGGTTAAAAAGAGGTTCAATATGGAGAATATAGAACAAGAAATTTAGTACATAACAAAAATATAAACACCTGAAAATCAGTAAATTAATTCACTTTTTTTCCTTGCTTAAAACCTTGTTAATCAGTGTCTTAGAGGATGAATTCCATTTCGCCTCAAAGACTGACTCCCAAGGTTGACAACGAATGTACAACCTTATTAGCTGTTCTCCAAAATGAATTTGAAGGAAAATTAAATTTAGCTCGCATAAAGTTTCTGACTCTTATACTAAGGGCTTTATGTAAAGTTCAAACCGTCAACTTCGAAAGACTGGTCATTGGCTTCAATTCCTCTTCCAAGAGTTCAAGTTCTCTTAGACGTATTCAGCGTTTTGTAGCTGGGTTTGATCTTTGTGAAGAGTTAATTGCTAAATTTATTTTTAAGCTCATGCCCGATAATGAACACGTTGGATTGTCAATGGATAGAACAAATTGGAAGTTTGGTAAATCTGACATCAATATTTTAGCACTAGATATTACCTATAAAGGAGTAGCATTTCCATTATTGTTTAAACTCCTTCCCAAATTCGGCAACTCCAATACGGATGAACGCATTGAACTGATGGGTAAATTTGATCGTCTTTTTGGATTTTCGAAAATCAAGTTTTTGGTTGCTGACCGTGAGTTTATCGGACAACACTGGCTTGATTATCTCAATTTGAATAATATTCCTTACCACATTCGAATACGAGATAACTTTCATGTAACTATTCCTAAAACTGGACGAAAAGTTCGAGCCAGCTGGTTATTTAGCGGTTTAAAACAGGGACAGGTAAAGCATTATCCCAAAATTGTAATCATTAACAATGTGTTATGTTACCTATCGGCAAGCGTTATAAAATCTAAAACTGGTCAACCTGAATATCAATTTCTAATTTCATTCAAAAAGCCCGAAAATGCACTAGAATGTTATAAAGAGCGATGGCAAATTGAAACTATGTTTAGAGCAATGAAAACCAGTGGCTTCAATATGGAGAAAACACATCTAACTGATTCTGATAGAATTTTGAAATTACTCCTTATCGTCTCTATTGCCTTTACTTGGGCATACTTAGTGGGTGTTTTTTACATCAAAATATCAAACCAATACCCATCAAAAAACATGGTAGAAAGGCAAAAAGCATTTTCAAACATGGGTTAGATTTTATCGCAAACAATCTTCTTAACTCTGATTTAAAGATGCTTATAAATATATTTGAATTTTTGTCATGTACTTAGATCTTTTCGTTATTATTCAAAAATAAATTCCGGGTATTCAAAAAATCCCATTTCGATACTAAATAAGTTGTAGCTTGACTTCGTATCAATTAAAATCACTGAAGCCAATACCCCTTTACGATATTCAGGATAATATCTAAAGTGCGTATCATCATTTACTGTATTAATTCCATAACCTAAATGATGTGGCTTAGACCATTGTGTTCCTCTACGTTTAACAACGAACACATCATACCCCCCCATTCCATCTCGGTTATCAGATGAAAAAAACAGGTATTCACCATCAGGCGTAATGTAAGGAGTCGTCTCACGTCCTGATGTGTTGACATTTGGCCCCAAATTAACTGGCTTAGACCAAATTTTACCCTGAAGTTCTGACATGTAAATATCTGTACTTCCAAGTCCACCAAGTCGTTCTGAAACGAAATACATCGTTTTTCCATCTGCCGTCAATGTAGCAGCGCCATCGTAAAAAGAAGAATTAATAGGCGCCGGTAATCGCTTTGGTGTTCCCCACTCACCTTTATCACTTAATGTTGATACAAAAATATCCGAAGATTGAGTTCTATTTTTCACCTTCGGTACCATTGTATTATTTACAGTAAGATACATCGTTTTTCCATCAGGTGATAAATGGGAAATAGCATCAAATCCATCTGTATTTAAACGCTTGAAATCGTTATTCACATCTGTCCACATCCATCTGTCCTCATCCCACACAGCAGTGAAAATATCCTCAAAAAAGAGTTGATCATCAGGGTTTACCATTCCGCCTGTCGTGTTGTTTCTTCGCGACACAAAATAAAGGCGATTTCCTCCTTCGGCAAGAATAGGTGCATAATCTTGAAAACCACTGTTTAATTCTCCAGTATATAAAATACGTTCGTGAAGAGCAGTATCTTTCATTAATTCCTTAGCTAATTTAACCTCGTTAATGTTTTGCTTTAAATTTAGATCTCTTGAACGTGTTGCACTCATTAATGAATCTGCAATTTTGTAGTGCATTAATGCCGAATCCAAGATTACTGATCGGTGGTAACATTTCGCAATTAAGTAACTTGCTTCAGCATCAACTTTATCTCTCAACGCAATAGCTTCACGCGCATACTTAAGTGAAATACCATAATTTTTGATATCGTACTGACATTGTCCTATACCTAAAGCAGCACGCGCAGAACGTGGATCTTTATTGTACGCTTCTCTATACTTTACAAGAGCAGCACGCACATTTCCTTCATTGTAAAACTTTCGAGCCTCTTCAATCAAAAATGATGCGGCAGTTTTATTTACTAACGATGTTTCGCCATCTGTTTGAGCAAATGATATATTGCTTCCTAAATAAGCTCCTAACAATAAGCTTAGAACAAGTATTTTTTTCATACACAATGTTATTTCAACCAACTAATATATTACATATCTCCAAATATCACGCCATATTAATCAGAAGAGTTATTCACATTATTTTTTATTGCAAATTCATTGTCATTTAAATCAACCACTTCGTGTAATGCTATCGTGGCCGCAATAATAGCTAAAACAGGTGCTGCTGATACCATCAACCAACCAATGAGGTACACTAAGAAATCGAGTAATGTTTCCCATGGATGCGCAGAGAAATTTGAAAAATCGAGCATTAACTTAAAGTCCAGCGGCATTAAAAAAAGTAGCGAATACACACTTCCTATAGACAACGCTATTCCTCTGTGTTTTCTTAAAAAATAGATACTTTGTTCAATATTTAACCTTCTTCTTTCATTGATATAATCTATAAAGCCAAATCCATAATAGTAAAACCCAATTATTAATGGTAATGAAAAAAATGCCGCAGTCTTTAATCCTCCGTCTAAAAAACTCGTTAAACCTATTACGACAATCAAGAAAAAATATTCCCACATTACATTTCTTAATGCAATTCGTACTCCTCTCTTCACATCTTTTACGGTTTGCTCAAAAATAAACGGATATCTATTGGATGTCAAAATTTCTTCAATTCTCTCTGATACATACGCAAATAAAGGTGATAACAAAATAACAACTAGATACTTGGATGATTTACTAATTACAGTGCCTGCCACATCAAGAGTATGTTGACTCATGGCATACCAAATCATATCATTCATGGTTTGAACTTTTTCAATCGAAGGAGCACGTTGCATTCCAACTAGCCATTCACCCAAAAAGTAAATTCCAATCATCAAAATTGATGGGATAATAAAGTAAACATACAAACGGTTATCTATCACCATCTGAATTGCAGTTCCATAACTACGATAACCTAATAGAAGATGTGATATAAAGCGTTTCATTTAGTAATCATATTAAAACGAATGGATTGATAGTCCTTTGACTTATTTCGAAAAATAAATTTCGAGGTAAAAATAATTAAACTCAACGGTATATCACAAGAATATAACACAAGATTTATGACCTATAGTAATGATGAACTTCGTATCTTTGTTTCTTTTAATAAAATTATGGATTTAAACGTACTCTCTGCAATCTCTCCTATTGATGGGAGATACCGTAACAAAGTTAATGAGTTAGCTTCTTACTTCTCTGAATACGGTTTGATAAAGTACCGTGTGCTGGTGGAAGTCGAATATTTAATTGCATTAAGTCTATCTGGAATAGAACCGATGAAGGATTTTCCGCAAGACAAATTTGACGAACTTCGAAAAATATATCGCAATTTTAGCGAAGATGATGCGTTAGAAATCAAACATACTGAACGCACTACCAATCACGATGTAAAGGCTGTAGAATACTTTCTGAAAAATAGATTGGAAAAATTAGGATTGGAAAAATACTTGGAGTTTGTTCATTTTGGACTGACATCTCAAGATATTAACAATACCTCTATCCCTAAGTCCATTCAAGATGCGCTTGAAACTGTTTACCTTCCTTCTTTGCACCAACTCATCGATAAACTCAATCGGTTGAAATATGAGTGGAAAGATGTGAGTATGCTAGCTAAAACGCACGGACAACCTGCTTCTCCTACTCGACTCGGAAAAGAAATTCAAGTATTTGAAGAACGTCTTATTATTCAAATTAATCAGCTTAAGCAAATTCCATTTTCCGCAAAATTTGGAGGTGCAACGGGTAATTTAAACGCACATTTTGTAGCATTTCCATCTACAGATTGGGTGCATTTTGCAAATGATTTTGTCAATAACAATCTAAAGTTGAATAGAAGCCAAACAACTACTCAGATAGAGCATTACGATAATTTAGCTGCTCTTTTTGACTGTTTAAAGCGTATCAATACGATAATAATTGACTTAAACAGGGACTTTTGGACCTATATTTCGATGGATTATTTCAAACAAAAACTGAAAGAAGGAGAAATTGGGTCTTCAGCTATGCCGCATAAAGTAAACCCTATTGATTTTGAAAATTCAGAAGGAAACTTGGGGATTGCCAACGCACTTTTTGAACACCTTTCCGCTAAATTACCAATTTCACGCCTTCAACGTGATTTAACTGACTCAACTGTGCTACGCAATGTAGGTGTTCCAATTGCGCATGGATTAATTGCACTCAAATCCACATTAGCTGGATTAGACAAATTGTTAATCAATCCTGTGGCTTTTGAAAATGATTTGGAAAACAATTGGGCTGTTGTTGCAGAGGCCATTCAGACCATATTAAGAAGAGAGGGATTCCCAAAACCTTACGAGGCGCTTAAAGGCTTAACTCGTAAAAATGAAAAAACGACTAAGGAATCTGTACATTCATTTATCGACACACTTCCGATATCTGATGAATTGAAAACAGAGTTAAAACAGATTTCGCCTCAAAATTATACCGGAATTCAATTGGTTAACTAGTCAGCTACTTCATTATCCCGATTGAATCGCATTTAACTCTAAAGATTGATACATGTTGTCAATCTTTAGTTGTTTTAGGTGAGTTGGTAATAAAAATCAGCTTTCAATTTACTTGTCCTAATTTTTGCCGACACAATTCACATCTGTAAATCCAATTAGTAAACAAAAAAAGAGGCACTCAAATGAGCGCCTCTCTTCAATTAATTATCTTGTGATTAATTTGTTTTGATAAACTTAGCAGACTCTACCATGTTGCCTGCTTTCAATCTAACGATATACGTACCGTTAGATAAATCATTTACTCCAAACTGAAGCTGATGACGACCTGGTACCATGCCTGACTGTGTTACACGTTTCATCAAACGACCTGTGATTGAGTATATCTCCACATACACATCCTCTTTCGTTGATAATTCAAAGTCAATTGTACCATTTACGTTCATCGGGTTCGGATAAACATTAATGTTCGACTTGTGCTTAGCAGGACCTGTGTAGTAATTTGCATCATCAGGAAGATTTAATACTGATGCAGAAGCAAACATACCTCTACCGAAAGTAGAAATGTAAATTTCACCTGGACGGAAACATCCATCTTGACCTTCTCTCCAGTTTTGTGTAATTCGTGTTACAGGTACCTCGCCAAACCCTTCAGACGAGTATGTCCAAGATGTTCCACCATTAGATGTAAACCATAATCCAAAGTCAGTACCAACTAAAATCAAGTTATCATCTTTTCGATCAATAAGTACATCGTAACATGCCACATTGTTGGATAAGTTTCCTGAAATACTCACAAATGAACCATTTCCACTAGCTTCTCCGTCTATATCAGCAGTAAATGATTCAAATACACGTCCTCCAGCTCCTGTTCCAGCTCGAGCTATAACCACGTGCCCTGGATCGCGAGGATCAACAGAGATACCAGCTACAGAATTGCCGTAAATTTTTGTCATAGTGATTGCTGGAGCTGTTCCAGCTCTTCTATCTGTTCTTGCTTTAAAATTCGTAGCTGTAGAATATTCATCTCGAAGACCATCAATTCTGTATAAGCCAGTAGTTGTACCCACATAGATGTGTTCTAAGTTAGCCGAAAACTCAATCTCTCCAACATTCCCCATATTCCCAATACCTTGAACGATAAGCGACCATTTAGGATTAGATGAAGACAATCTAAGTGCATCACGAGTAGCATATAGCTCCCCACCATTACGCGAAGTATATGTTACGAAAATTGATTGGAATGGGTCACTTACTCTCAATGTATCCCAAGAAACATTCAATTCAAATGCCGACTCATTCAAGTCAAGTAATTTATCTGTAATCGGATGTCTTGCAAAGAAACGATCGTAAGGCTCCAAAGCTTGTACTTTTAATGTATCCAATACACCATTAAAGTTAACTAAAAGTGAATCACCAATAATAGGAGGATTGTTTCCAGATGCTGTAGGAAATGGAGTATAATCTAATTCATAAAGCGCATACAATGCTCCCGAAATTTCATCTCTAATTTTGTAATCCGTAATAGTTAGCGATGGATCAGCAAATACTGTATCATCAAAGTATACGTTAGCTGTCAATGTATGGTTAATTGTGTCACCTGTAGCTAAACTCGGTATTTTTATTACTTCACCCGCATTAAAAGTTCCTTGAGGCAAAAAGATTACCGTATCTTTTGAATTTTCATCTAAGAACTCACCCAATGCTAATACAGTTCGGAATGGGAAAAATTGTGTCCCGATTCCCAATTCACCATAACCAATATAATCAGGTGTGAATGAGTTGAACGATTGACCTTGATCACCTGATCTGTTTACTAAACCGTAGTAAACAGAACCAAACATCACACGTGGATTATAAAACGAAATCGCTGCATCAAATCCATCACCACCGATTACACTTCTAAACTCACGTGGAGTAACATTTGCCTTACTATTATAGAGTGTACCGTTATCTTGAGTACCACCAATTAAACGACCACTACCATCATGAGCTAATGAATAAAATTGTACTGTATTGTAACCTCTGTTAGCTGGGTAAAATGTTTGTGCAACATCTGTAGAAATTCCAATTCCTCCATCGTTACCGATGTACATTCGGTTATTCGAATCAAACACAATATCGTGGTTATCTGCATGCACATACATTGGAGAAGACTCTGGAGCATACCAAAGTGACAATTGATTCCAACCACCAGTAACTGGGTTTGTTGTTGCAAGATTCCAATCGTACAAGTCTACGCCTCCAAGTATTAAACGGTCATAATTTGTAGGATCTACCTTCACAACACTGTTATACTGTCCCTGTCCTAAACCATAAAAATTAACTAATGAATTTTGATCACTTGTGCCTGGAGCAATTCTCTCCCAAGTTCGACCACTATCAGCAGACCTAAATACACCTCCAGTATAACTTGTTGTACCAGCTGCATAAACCACATACTCTCCATTGATGCGAGTTGGTGAAATTGTGAACTCAAATCGTGACCCAGAACCATTAGGAATAGTCCCAGCACCACCTCCCGAAACTTGGATAAACGAATTGCCTCCGTCTGTAGAAACCATTATTCTACTTCCTGTTCCAAAGTATGCCACAATAACTTGTCCATCTCTTGACATTTCAACTTCCGAGCAATTTCCAACTGGTAATCCTTGAGCAGCACCCAATGTTGTTACAGTAGCATCTCCAATTGTCCATTTTTTCAATCCTTGTCCAGGACCACAGAAATAAATTGTATTGTTATTTCCTGAAGAAACTAATTCTCCCGTATTTCCATTTTCTGTACCGGGTACTATTTGCCATGTGTCATTTCCGGGTGCCAAATACCATACTCCACGACCACCTACGAATGAATATTCTGCGAAATCACGTGAATCACCTGTTCCTACAAATACGGTTCCATCAGCAGTTTGACACATTGACGTGATAAACATGAAAGCATTCCAGTTTTCAACCTTATGCCATAAATTACCTTGATTAAAGGACTCGAACAAGCCTCCTGAAACCGAAGCTGCATAAATATGATTTTCATCTAATTTATCAATTAGAATAGCACGAGTACGACCACCAACATTTTCAGGACCTTGTTCTACCCAATCAAGGTTTGACACTTTTGATTGGTTTGAAGCTGCCATTCTTGCCTCTTTCAGACCTAACTGAAATTGTTCCGTCGTCATCATCTCTCCTGTTTCAGAATTGATGTGATGAGCTCTCCACCACTCATTAAACCCGTCTATTTTTTGACTGTCTGACGAGGATACTAAAGAAACTGTTTCATATCCAGATTCTTCTACGTTTAAATTAGAAATCAATACTGCAGACACAGCGATAGCCGCAACAGACACAGACCCTAACAACAATTTGTTTCGCTTCATAACTCGTAATTTCCTTTTAATATTCTTAAAGCAGGCGCCAATTTAGTAAATAATATTGACACCAATCAAACTATTTTGCTTAGTTTTTTATACACAACGTTGTAAAGTTAGTAAAAATAGCTGTTTTCAACAAAACTCAATAGATTCAAAATTTAGTTTTTCTATACTAGTCTAAATCGAAAATATGTTTTTCAGCATGGTAAGATGAACGAACCAAAGGACCGCTCTCAACATATCTAAATCCCATCTTCAAACCTAACTCTTTGTATTCAGCAAACTGCTCAGGTGTAATAAATTCAGCAACAGGCAAATGCTTAGGTGTAGGCTGCAAATACTGTCCTAATGTCAATATATCAACTCCTACACTTCTCAAATCTTCCATTGTTTCGATTACTTCTTGAACGCTTTCTCCTAATCCTAACATCACGCCGGATTTTGTCCGCATACTTCCTTTTTTGAGTCGAAACAAGACTTCTAAACTTCTGTCGTACTTAGCTTGAATGCGTACTTGTTTGGTGAGTCTGCGTACAGTTTCCAAATTGTGTGAAACTATTTCTGGTGCAACATCAATAATTCGCTGAAGATTCTCCCAATTACCCGCAAAATCAGGTATCAGTGTTTCCAATGTAGTTCCAGGAGATTGTGCACGTATCGCACGAACAGTTTGAGCCCAAATTTCGGAACCACCATCCTTTAAATCATCTCGATCAACTGACGTAATCACAGCATGTTTCACCCCCATTAGTTTTACCGAATTAGCTACTCTACCTGGTTCAAATGGGTCTGCCTCAAGTGGTTTACCTGTAACTACAGCACAAAAACCACATGATCGGGTGCAAATATTACCCAATATCATAAATGTAGCTGTTCCTTCGCCCCAACATTCGCCCATATTTGGACAGCTTCCTGATTCACAAATAGTGTGCAACTTATGCTCGTCCACAATTTGACGCACATTTCGATAATTTTCACCTGTTGGCAATTTTACTCTAAGCCACTTTGGTTTTGAAATTTTCGTTTTTCTTTCTTCCTCCACTTGCATATTTTTTTTGCTTACATCAATTTCCTTCCAAACATCACATTTGCGTACAAAGATGGAAATATAAAATGGTTATTGGCTTGGTGCATAATTTCTAATCGCTGCGGATACATATCCAACATTGCTCCTATTTCCACACCCCAAATAGTTGCTTTTTTAGCACTTAAATCAAAGAAAAAACCATATTTCATAAACAACCCTGGAGACAATTTCATATCTCCCACCCCCTTAAACCATGAACTTCTTCCAAAAATATTCTCGGGATGATGAATAGCGGGATCGTAGCGTTCTTCGATTGTTTCAAATTTAGATAAATTCTCATTAAATTGCTTAATCTTTAGGTGTACGGGCTTCAACAAAGCTAAGGAAACACCTATTGACCATATAAAATTAATTTCGATGCCCTGAGCTCTTGTTTGTTCAAAAAGTATTCTTTTTCCTCCGTAGAATGGTCGAAATGCAATGACTGAATTCATTTTACCATAATAATATGATTTTGCATCTTCAAACACTGAAGTATATGATTTTGTTTCTTTTTCGTGACGAATATTTCCGATATCGATTCCATACAAGTGTTTATATCGGTAGTTTTTTTGTTTTGCATAATGAAAATTAAATCCCCATCCATTTGTCCGAATGGTCAAACCACCATATAATTCCCTTTTCATCAAGCCTTCTCCTTTTTCTACTAACGGAATTTGACCTAATGTCAGCAATGGAACTAAAATAAATAGTATTTTTAGTGCAATTTTCATCGTGTAATTAAACAAAGTTAACCAAATAATCACAATTAGATATACTGCGAAAATCGATTTTTCAAAAGGGCTTATCTAATCGTTGTTTAAAAAATTTAAAACCATTATGGCTACAGCAAAAATTGTGTATGCAGGGAATTTAAGTACGCATTGCACACACCTTCAATCCAACAGCAGCATTCAAACTGACGCTCCTGTTGACAACAATGGTAAAGGCCAAGCTTTTTCACCGACAGATTTGGTTGCTACTGCTCTAGTTTCATGCATGCAGACAATTGTAGGTATCTATTGTGAAGCTCATCAAATTTCATTTACATATTGTGAAAGTGAAGTTACGAAGATAATGCACTCAAATCCCCGAAGAATTGGAGAGCTTGAAATCAGTATGGATTTTTCAAAAAATGAATGGGATGACGCAACTCAAAAAAGAATTATTCACGTAGCTGAAGCCTGTCCTGTTGCTAAAAGTATACACCCTGACATCAAACTCAGTTTTAGCTACAAATTCTAATTTCTAATTCGTACTATTTTTTCAGTTTTTTGGTTGGAAGTCTGAATACAATAGTAGTAATCTCCGTTGTCCAATTTAGTGGAATCAAAACATACGTTATACCCTCCTGGTTTTTTTACTTCGTCCACCAACACCACAATCTCTTTTCCTGAAGTGTCTGTCACGTAAAAACGAATGTGTTTAGCTGAATATACTTCATAAAAAAGATTGACATCACCACTGGCAAGATAGTTCTCAAAGCTAAACAAATCGACGTAATCTTCTTTTTCAATTCGATCACGGTTAAAACGGCGCAACAAATACTTGTATCCAATTACCATCAATAAGACAATGAGTGTAATGTATAAAAAATAGGTTGCATATTGCATCCAGTCAATTGCTAATATCATAATGTAATTACTCCTTTAATTGTTGCTGCCTCTTCATATATCGCAATAACTTCTTCGGCACTAGTCATCATTTCCTTCACGGTAATTGATACATAGTTCCCATTTTTCGATTCATGAAAAACCATTTCATTTTCATCTCCAAACATTGCTGTAACTCGCCCAAGAACGTTTGATTCATTTGGTATAATGAACTTGAACAAGTAAACCATGGGCCATTCCTCATTTTTCAGCTTTTCTAAAAGTCCACTGAACACGTCATTGTTTTCGTTTGATGTCATTCCAAATAGTGTGAAAGCAAAGTTAATCGTTTCAATTCGTATTGAAGTAATTCGGGCAATTCTTTTCGATATGTTTTCAAAAAATGCCATTCGTCATTGGAAAGATTTCGCATTTCAGCGAGAATATCCATTGGATTTGGTTCTTTAGACACAATAACTTCCGATATTTCATCAGACGAAAAAATTCCAGCGTACAAACGAACATAGTGTTGTTCTGCTTCCATCCAGTTCAATACAACAACCGATAATTCTGACACACTAGTGCAAGCCATAACATGGTACTTGTAATGCGTCCTGATTTTTTGATGAATATTATAGTCTCCTGTCCAACAATGTTCAAAACTTACAGCTAACGAATCAATTTGAAAAGTTGACATTTGTATTTCAGGATATACCGTTAACGCTGCTTCATGAATTCTTGTATACTCGTTAAGTTTACTCAAAAACAATTTTGGAACCACTGCTTTTGTGACAAAGAATTGTTTGAATTTAAATAACTCTTCTTCGTACTTATCTTGGGGAGTTTGATGGTCCTCCAGCTTAAAAAGCGTTGCTGCAAAAGTTTTGTCCATTCTTCTTATTGATTCATCACTGACAAAAGTACAAAAGATTTAACTGATAAATTGAGCATGATAGCTGAACCTGTTCAATCATCATATTCTCAACAGTCAACTGAATCTTTCTTATTTTTCATTCCCTCTCCTCCTCTTTCCATTTTATCCCTTAACTTTGTTCAAAATTCTGAAGAAAATGTCAGTTCACAGAAAACAAGAAAAGCGTGTTACGACGCATGTGTTGCATGAAATGAAAATGCGTGGTGAAAAAATCTCCATGCTTACGGGATACGATTTCTCCATGGCTAGAATTATTGATACTGCTGGAGTGGATGTTATTCTGGTTGGAGATTCGGCGTCAAATGTAATGGCGGGGCACGAAACGACATTGCCGATTACGCTGGATCAAATGATTTATCACGCATCGTCGGTTGTACGTGCAGTTCAACGCGCCCTTGTAGTTGTGGATATGCCATTTGGATCCTATCAAGGAAACTCAAAAGAGGCGCTCTCGAATGCTATTCGCATTATGAAAGAATCTGGTGGACACGCTGTAAAATTGGAAGGTGGACGTGAAATCAAAGAATCAATCGAACGAATTTTAACCGCTGGAATTCCAGTAATGGGACATTTAGGCTTAACACCGCAATCCATCTATAAATTCGGAACGTATGTAGTACGTGCTAAGGAAGACGATGAAGCAAAACGCTTAATCGAAGATGCTAAATTGCTTGAAGAAACAGGTTGTTTTGCCATCGTACTCGAAAAAATCCCTGCACACCTAGCTGCCAAAGTAGCAAAAGAAGTATCGATTCCTATCATCGGAATTGGTGCCGGAGGTGGTGTGGATGGTCAAGTCCTTGTCGTGCATGATATGTTAGGAATTAACAACGAATTTAATCCCCGATTTTTGCGTAAATATGCTAATTTACATGAAGAAATGTTGGGTGCTTTCCATCGCTATATTGAAGATGTGAAAACAGGTGATTTCCCTAACGAAAATGAGCAGTACTAAACTCAAATGGAAGTTCTTTACGAAGACAATCATATCATCATTGTAAACAAAGCTGCGGGTGAAATCACCCAAGGTGATAAAACAGGCGACAAACCCTTAAGCGATATTGTTAAAGACTATATTCGTGTAAAATACAATAAGCCCGGTGAAGTGTTTTTAGGTGTCGTTCATCGTCTGGATCGACCCGTTTCAGGAGTGGTGTTGTATGCCAGAACCAGCAAGGCACTTGAGCGAATGAATAAAAAATTTCGCGAAAAAGACGTTTCTAAAAAATATTGGGCTGTAGTTGAAAATCCACCGCCAAATAATGAAGATACCCTCGAGAATTTTCTCCAAAAAAATCCCGAAAAAAATAAATCGTACGTTCAAAAAAATGACAATAACGGAGCGAAATTGAGTAAACTCAAGTATTGCGTACTCCAAAAATCGGATAAATATACCTTGCTTGAGGTTGAATTATTTACGGGGCGTCACCATCAAATTCGCGTGCAACTATCCCATATAGGCTGTGTCATCAAAGGCGATGTAAAATATGGCGCTCGCCGTTCAAACGAAGATGCTTCTATTCACTTACATGCTCGTGAACTGTCGTTTGAACATCCTGTAAGCAAAGAGAAAATTACGATTAACGCTCCTGTTCCACAACATGACAATTTGTGGCGATTTTTTGAGTAGTAGTTGTAAATCACTTCATATATTGTTCGTATTATTAGCAGAACCTCTTGTTCGGGGTAATCAAAAATTCTCAATTGTTGAAGTATAACCCCCGCATTGTATAATGCTAATTTGTTATAGCACAAACTTCCCGAAAAAGCATCAATATTCAACAAAAAACACTATATTTGATTAAACGCTAATACGATGAATAGTTATAAAACCATAATAAAAATCAGACCAGATGTTCGATTTGGAAAGCCATGCGTCCGCGAGACAAGAATATCTGTATATGACGTACTTAGTTGGTTGGCATCTGGGATGACTCAAGAAGAAATTACAGAAGATTATCCCGAACTGACTGCAACAGACATTCAAGCATGCTTGGCTTACGCAGCAGACAGAGAACAACGCATTAGAGTTGCGTAATGAAGTTACTTTTCGACCAAAACATATCCTTTAGAATTGTCTCTAAACTTCAAGATGAATTTGCTGAAGCAAAACAAGTACGTGAATTAGGCTTGGAGAATTCAACTGATCTTGAAATTTGGGAGTTTGCAAAAAACAACAACTATTCAATTGTAACTTTTGATGCCGACTTTTATGATTTATCGAACTTGTATGGACATCCACCTAGAATCATTTGGCTTAGAACAGGAAATCGGCGTACTTCCGACTTAGCCCAACTTTTAATTGATCGTAGTGTGATAATTAAAGAGTTTTTAACAAACAAGTCTTACATAGATATTGCATGTATAGAGATTGATGAGTAAGTATGTGAACAAAAAAAGTAGACATGAATTACATCATTATATTATTCGTTTTATTTACACTAACGAACATTTACGCGCAGTCGGATAAAAGAAATTATGACTATCTTAATGAGACTTTTACTATTGACTTTAAAGGGTTTTATGGATCTAATGTAGACATCGTGAAATATTATTGAACAAGGTTATTTGGACTTAGCCTGATAACTTGAGTTTCACTTCACTTTCCTCATTTTCTTGAAACTGTTATCACGATTCAAGATAACTTTCCTACTAATTACGTAAATTTACCCCCTGAATAAAAGAAATTAGCAAATTCATGAAGATTTCATTAAACTGGCTCAAGGATTACATTCAAATTGACTTAACACCCGAGCGTATTGATCAAATACTTACCGATACTGGTCTAGAAGTGGAAGGTGTCGAAAAAATTGAAGCGGTAAAAGGTGGATTGCAAGGCGTTGTGATAGGTGAAGTACTTACATGTGAACAACATCCAGATGCGGATAGATTGAAAGTGACAACTGTAAATCTAGGCAATGGAGAACCTGTTCAAATTGTGTGTGGGGCACCAAACGTTGCCGCTGGTCAAAAAGTAGTTGTTGCAACAGAAGGATGTACGTTATATCCTAATCCTGACGAACCATTTAAAATCAAGAAATCGAAAATTCGCGGTGTAGAATCCAACGGAATGCTTTGCGCAGAAGATGAATTGGGAATGGGCGAATCCCACGCTGGTATCATGGTACTGGATAACAATATTATTCCAGGGACTCCTGCTGCTCAGTTTTTCAATTTAGGCGACGATTATTTAATTGAAATTGGCTTGACACCTAACCGAGCTGACGCCATGGGACATATCGGTGTGGCACGAGATTTAAAAGCATTTTTAAATGTGAACGAAAATGCCAATTTGTCCATATCACTTCCTGATGTTGCGGGCTTTAAGACCGATAATAACGATGTTCCTGTTGAAATACTAGTCGAAGATACAGCGCGTTGTCCACGTTATTGTGGCGTAACCATAGATGGTGTTGAAGTTAAACCTTCGCCCGAATGGTTACAAAAAAGATTGCGTACAATTGGTTTGTCACCGATTAACAATATAGTGGATGTCACGAATTATGTTATGCACGAATTAGCCACACCGTTGCATGCATTTGATGCATCAGTTGTGAACGGAAAAGTTATGGTTCGAACAGCAAAAGCTGGTGAAACATTGCGCACACTAGATAACGAAGAACGCAAACTCAATGAAACCGATTTAGTCATTGCAAATGCAAACGAAGCAATGTGTATTGCAGGTGTATTTGGCGGCGCTAAATCTGGCGTTTCGGATACCACAACACGTATTTTTTTAGAATCAGCGGTTTTCAATCCTGTTTCCATTCGAAAAACTGCGCGAACTCATGGATTAAACACAGATGCTTCCTTCCGTTTTGAACGCGGTGTGGATCCAGAATTGACCATGTATGCATTGAAACGTGCGGCGATGCTTATTCAAGAAGTAGCAGGTGGAAAAATTGCCATGGAGCCAATTGATGTGTATCCACAATCGATAAAGCCATTTACCGTTGAATTTAGTCCAAAACGTTGCAATCAACTCATTGGAACGGAAATAAACGAAGACACAATCGTTTCCATTTTAACCAATTTGGATATCAACATAGTAAACCAACAGAACGATGCGTGGACATTAGAAGTGCCAGCATACCGAGTAGATGTGCAACGCGAAGCCGATGTGATCGAAGAAGTATTGCGTATTTTTGGCTTTAATAATGTGCCGCTTCCAGAGAAATTAAACACTTCGCTTTCGTTCCGCTCAAAACCCGATAAAGAAGCACTAAAAAATACGGTTGCCGATTTTCTGGTTAACAAAGGTGCGTTTGAAATACTCAATAACTCGTTAACAAAATCATCGTATGTGAATGATTTGGGAGGTGAAGTATTGTCACCTGAACGACATGTAGCGATGTTAAATCCGTTGTCGAATGAATTGGATGTCATGCGTCAAACCTTATTATTTTCTTCATTAGAAGTAATTGCATACAATCAAAATCGTCAACGTGCAGATATTAAAGCGTTTGAATTTGGTAAAGTGTATCACAAATTTGACACAGGCTACAATGAAAACGAACGTTTGTTGATTGTTTTATCAGGCAGCAGAGAATCCGAAAACTGGAACAGCTCGAAAGATAACGTGTCATTTTACACACTAAAAGGAATGGTAAATACACTTTACCGCCGTTTAGGGTTGTCCAATATGACCAGTGAAAAAGCGCTGAAAAACTCACTTTTTGAAGACGGTGTACAATTGGTTACTGGAAAAATGAAGACAGGTGAGATGGGTTGGATTTCGACAAAAATGAAAAAACATTTTGGTATCAAACAAGATGTATTTGTCGCCGATTTAGACTGGGACGCGCTAGTACAATCTTCTGTAATGAATAAAGTTAAATTTACAGAATTACCCAAAACACAAGCCGTTCGCCGTGATTTCTCGTTGCTTTTGGACAAACAAGTTACGTTTGCTGAAATTCAAGCTATTGCTCAAAAATCCGATAAAAAATTGCTTCGAGAAGTGGGACTTTTTGATGTGTACGAGGGAAAAAATCTGGAAGAAGGCAAAAAATCGTATGCCGTAAGCTTCCTCTTCCAAGACAACGAAAAAACACTCAAAGACGAACAAGTGGATGCCATTATGGCGAAAATTCGTGAAGGGTTAGAGAATGAGTTGAAGGCGCAGTTGAGGTAGTTTTTGTTACGAGAAATTAGACGGTTAGACGAAAGAAATTAGACGATTTTTGGTTTTGTGTAATCTTCAAAATTGAATGGATACAATTTGATCAAGATGATATGAAAATAATTAACGATGTTTTTAGTAAATTGAAACAAGCAAAATCCATTGAAGATGTGACATGTATTCTAAATGAGCTTTCAATTGAAGAAAAGTATCATATGGATGAAAAGTCTTACCCGCAAATTCAATTCGTTATAAGTAAAGATGAAATAGAAAAATTACGTCGAGAAGAATTACTTACTGAAGACTTTCTTGTAGGTGATGTTTCAAACCAAAACGCACTTACGAAATTACTTTATTCAATTATATGGAAAAATGGAGACTTAAAAAAAGTTCGACATATTATTGAAGGAATAGTCTCCGATGATAGTAATTCAAAGAATAAAGCGCTCGTGTTTCATCAATTTGGCAAGCATTTAGCCAACAAAGAAAGTGAACCAATAATTGATCAACATGTTCTTCGATCATTTGGTATTTATAAAGCTCTTAAAAATAATAATCAGCAAGAAATTGAAAGACTATCTCTATTAAGTGTGGTCACCAAAAAAGAAATAGACATCATCAATTGTTATAAAAAATGGTTAAACGATGGTCTTAATGCCGAACTTCGTAGCTGTAAGAATTATATGTATCATGTTGACAAGGTTTTATTCGCAATTGGAAAAAAAGTTAAGAGTGAGCGTATTAAGGCATGAAACATATAAAATAGATAGGTTTTAAATCAATATTATGGCAAAATTGATAAATATTCAAGACGTTTCGTGCTACAGAGAAAAATTAGATAAAACAGTTGACTACTTAGATAGTATTGAAAATCAATTGCTATTAACCATGTTTGATTTAGCAACTGCAGGAAAATGGAAAAATTGGAGTGATCAACAAAAGGTGGGTACAGAATTTGAATTTACGGAGGAAATGCTTCGAAATACTGGTGATGAAAATATCGATAAGCTTTATGAATTATTTGATAAAATTTCTGTGGTTAAATCAGAATTATCAAATTGAATAAACACAATTTGGCCACGATGATGTACTTCAAACACTCTTTTAGATTAGTTTTTAAAATCTTGTCTTGGTCTTTACTGGTGCTAACTATTTATTCACCACTCAAAGCACAACAACCTACTCCAGACCATTGCAACCAATATTCAAAAATCATTGAACTAATTGTTAACGATTCAATTGAAGAATCAAGAGTATACAGGCTAGGCGCGAAGCCACACATCGTTGATTCTGTCAAAAACTTATCCAACTTTATGGTGGGCCGATTGCTGCCATGGGCTGCATTGTATTCAATCGAGCAAAAGCGTGAATTGAATGAAGTATCTGGCGGTGAAATCAGCAATTACATACAAAATCATTCACTTGAATTGCTAAATAACGACCTATTTCACATTAATTGCGAATTCACTTCTTTTTCTGCCCCAAGTTTTAAAATTCAATTCTATCGATTAAATGATTATTGTGTGCTAGCAAATGCTTTCGTTGATTCCGAGACAGATGCTCGCGTGCAGCACAGTTTTGGAAAATATTACTTAGTGCAATTTGCATTCAATAATAGCTTCGAATTTCGTCAATGGTCGTGGCAAGAGTGAAGTTTTCAAAACAGTACAAAAACAAGTATTCAAATACCATGTCGCCTTCTCTTTTCTTCGTCTAACCACTTAAACCACCCGATTTGTGATAAAAAATAACTGACAAAATAATTTGTGTGATATTTTTCATAACTTAGGGCAAAATCTCAAGACCCTATTTATGCGCCCTGAATATAAAATCACGCTAGTATATTTAGTTATAGGCATCTTGTGGATATATTTTAGTGATTATGTAGTACAGTTATTATTCGGAGAACCCACATTTTCTAGCATCACGTTCTATCAAACATTAAAAGGCTTTTTTTACGTTAGTATTACTGCATTAGTACTCTTATTAATGATTAAATACTATTACTCAAAAATAAGTGACCGACTGGATATTTTAAATCAAAAAGAACAAGTAGAAAAAAAATTAATCCAAACAAATCGTTTTTACAAAGCCATTATCACCAATTCATACGACGGGGTCTTGGTTTATGGAGAAGATCGAATTATTCATTTTGCCAGTCAATCAGCAAATAGAATACTTGGATACACCGACAATTTCTTAGAAGGCAAATCAGTCGCATACTTCACACATGAAGATGATAGAACCATTGGCGATCAAGATGTAGCGGATTTACTATGCGAAAAAAAAGACAATGCGCGTTTTCGGTTACGCATGAAACGAAAAAACAATGACATCGTATGGGTTGAAGTTATAATTACGCTATGGAAGGAAGAATTCAAAACCAATAGCTTCATTGCCAATTTCAGAGATATTACTGAACAAATCGAAAAAGAGCGATTTGATAAATTAAAACTTTCCATTCTTAGCGACTTGAATAACAGCAATACCCTCATTGCGTATCGTTCAATTTTAACACGAATTACCCGATATTATTCAATTTCTGCAGCTGAATTATGGTTACCTAATCTTGTAAATACAATTGCTTACGAAAAATGCAATGTATCCAATACACTTTCAACAAAAGACTTCAAGACATTCCAACATTCGCTATCCAATCTGAATGAAGAACTCGTTAACCAAACACTTGAGAATAATACTATCAACTGTATCGAAAAAATAGATCTAATTAACGATGCAACTACCCCGTTAGATAACTCGAAACATGGTATATACTCCATGATTGCTTTTCCAATTCAATTTGCGAGTGAAACTGTTGGAATAGTACTTTATTATACCACACAATTTGCATCTATTAAGAAAAATAAATCACTTCAAGACATACATTCAATTTTATCAGTCGACATCAACAGAAGACAAACTAAACAAATTTTTGATTCAATTTTAACTGTCTCAAAAGACATTTTATGCATGATAAATCGGGAAGGTGTGCCAAAATGGTTTAACCCTGCTTTTGAACGCACATTGGGATATTCAATTGAGGAATTGGTATCCAATTCAATTGTCGAATATGCAACTGAAGAAGATAAAGCAATTACATCAGATTTCATTCAGGAAATATTTTCTGGCAACTTGATTAACCCATTTATTCATCGCGTAGTCAATAAAAATGGTAAAGTAATTTGGTTATCTTGGTCTGGAATTCAACTTGGAAATCAGGGCGTAGCAATATTATCATCCAGAGATATCACCACCATCAAACAGTCGGAGATTGCATTAAACGAATTGAATTTAAACTTAGCCCAACGAGCTAAAGAATTAGAAACATCAAACAACGTATTAGAAGAATTTGTAAACATTGTATCATTTGACTTGCAGGAACCTTTACGAATGATTTCAAATTTTTTATCGCTTTTAGAAGTCAATTACCAATCTATTTTAGATGAAAAAGCACAGAAGTACATTTACTATGCAACTGATGGTGCAAACCGAATGTCAAACTTATTAGCAGACTTACTTTCCTACTCAAAAGTGAAATCTTCCGAGTTAAATTATGAACCGATAGATTTAATTGAATTAATTGACAATGCAAAAGTCTTATTAAGAAGTGAAATAGCAGATAAAAAAGTTAAATTTGCAATTAAAGACTTACCTGTTGTGTCAGGTAGCCGAGCATTAATTAATCAACTACTACAACAATTATTGAGTAATGCTATTAAACATGCAAATGTGGTATCACCTGAAATTGAAATAGGTGCGTTTGATGACGTTGAGCATGGAACAGTAATTTACATCCGAGACAACGGACAAGGGATAAAAGAAGAATTTCATGAAAGCATTTTTCTGATTTTTCAAAAAACAGAAGAAAAAGAAACTAAAAACGGATTTGGCATAGGACTTGCTATTTGTAAACGAATTATTGAAATACATAACGGAAAAATTTGGATTGAAAGCGGCAAGGGAAGCGGAACAACTTTCTTTTTCACACTGAATACACACACAGTAAAACACATGATAGCAAACAATGGGGAAGCATAACGAAAATATTACAATCTGGATAATTGAAGACAATCAAGGAGATGCATTTCTTTTGGAAGAACTGCTTGTTTTAGCAGGTTTCTCAAGCAAAAACATTACAATTTACAACAAGTTATCTTATGTATTCGAAAATAGTGTAACCTACCAACCTGATATTATCATGTTGGATTTATTTCTTCCAGATTCAACAGGCATAGATACATTTAGACAAACACAGGAGTTATTAAAGAATGTTCCGATCATTATCATGTCCGGCCTTTCTGATACCGAAATTGCACTTAAAACAGTACAAGAAGGTGCACAGGATTTCTTGTTGAAAGGGAATAGCGATATACACATCATCGAAAAATCAATTCATTATTCCATCGAACGTAAGAAAAACATTCAACAACTTACTCGTTCAGAACAAGAATATCGCTTGCTTTTTGAAGCAAGTCCGCTACCCATTTTCATGATCGACTCCAAACTAACCATACTGCAATCTAATTGTGCATTTTACAAACTCTATGGATACGATTCATCCGATATTGACAATCTTAAACTAGATATGCTACTAGAACGATCAGAACCTAGATCAAAACTATTAAGCGCAATAGAAAATCAACACAATCAACGATTTAAACATTTAACAAAGAATGGTGAGTTAATCTATGTGGAACAATTGATTGCTAAAACTACCTTAGACAACAAAGAGGTATATACAATTATTGTTAATAATGAAACTGAAAAGCATTTATTCGAACAAGAAAAGCTCCGCCTGATAGCAGAGACTTTAGAAGATGAACGCGGACGATATGCAAGAGAATTACATGATGGACTCGCTCAACAATTAGTTGCGTTAGGTTTTTATATTAGTAACCTAGAAGGTATTTCAGCCGAAGCTGATAGCGTAGTGAAAGGATGTCAAGAAATTATAAAAAATAGCCTTGACCAAACAAGAGCTATGTGTTATAACTTAACACCTCCTGAACTAGAAAAAGGCTTAATAGCTGGTCTGAAAGCAATGTTTCAACGACTCAGTAACTTCACCCCTATTCAGTTTGATTTCCATGCTGATACTGAAATTGAATTGCAGCTTATCGAAAACACAGATGAGTATGCACTATATCGAATTATTCAAGAATTTGTCAATAATTCAATAAAACACAGTAACTGTTCCACAATTACATGTAACTTTTCAATTGTCGAAGATCAAAAAATCATTATTGACATTATTGATAATGGTAGCGGATTTGAAATGGAGGAAGTTAAAAAAGGGCTTGGTTTAAAAAACATGGAATACCGAGCTTTAGCTGCTAGTGTAACATTTGAACTAACAAGTATAATCGGAACAGGAAGTCACTTGAAAATAATCTTGTAACTGCTTAAAAAAAGAAAAAGAGAAGCGGGCGCCTCTCTTTTTCTTTTACTCTAATAATACTGTTGTGAACATTGACCCCCGTTGGGATCAGACTGCTCAACAAAATTAAGTATGATTCCCCGCAATCTTACCAGTAGTTATGAGCAACTGCAATAACCATGCGGTCAAACATCCTTTCTCCAAAG
>ERZ869909.1054-NODE-1054-length-24684-cov-6.688503_pt1 | contig 24684 bp, 15 predicted proteins | sample MGYA00520892_ERZ869909 | MGnify/ENA primary metagenome ERZ869909 (study PRJEB32215, sample SAMEA104723947) | bioreactor metagenome | biome: bioreactor; feature: anaerobic bioreactor; material: water | place: China | collected 2015-03-12 ... | reverse complement strand
GCGGGCGGCTAGCTCAGCGGGAGAGCACTCGCTTCACACGCGAGGGGTCGCAGGTTCAAATCCTGTGCCGCCCACCACGTCCAGGACGACGATCGCGCCCCTCGGGAAACCGGGGGGCGCGACCATTGACCACAGTTTGACGACAGCGGGCATCGCCGGGCGTCCGAATACCCATGAACCGCCGGGGCGTCTAGAAATCCTGCGGTTCGCGTGCGGCGACGGGGACCAGGTCCGCCGGGTCTTCGAGCATGCCGTCCGTGATGGTCACCGGCGGCTGGGTGGTCCCGTTCCGCAGGTCGTCCATGCCGAAGGCCGCGGCGCGCCGCTGGGTGTCGAACAACTTCTGGTAGGTGTTAATCGTGAACGCGACGCTCGTGTGACCGAGCCGCTCGCTCACGGTCTTGGGGTCGTGGCCGCGGGCGATCAACAGGCTCGCGTGGGTGTGGCGCAGGTCGTGGAGGCGGATCATCGGAACGCCCGCACGCCGGACGAGGGCGGTGAACTGCCTCGTGGTGTTGCGCGGTCCAAGGTAGGTTCCGACCTCGCTCGGGAAGACGGCTTCGGTGCCGCCCCAGGCGCTTCCGAGCAGGCGGCGTTCGCGCTCGACCCGGTGCCCCTGCCGCTTCAGGACGGCGACCACGTCTTCCGTGACGGTGATGCGCCGGTGGCTGGCCGCGGTCTTGGGCGTGCTGACCTCCGGGGCGCCGTCATCTCCGGGGACGATGTTGCGGCGCACGGTCAGGGTCCCTGTGCCCTCGGGGTGGACGGCGACGTCCGAGGAGTGCAGACCGAGCAGTTCGCCGCGGCGCATCCCGGTGAACGCGGCCGTGTAGTAGAGCGCGTAGGCGGTGGTGTCGGGATCGAGTGAGCCGAGGAAGGTCATCAGTTGCTCTGCGGTCCACACGTCGAAGGTGGGCTTCACTGCGGTCGGTCTCTTGACCGACGCCATCGGATCGCGGGTGAGGAGGCCGTCGGCCGATGCGATCTTGAACACGCCCACGAGCATGGTGTGCAACTTCTGCACGGCGCTCGGGGACTCCCCCTTGGCGCGCAAGTTCACGTACAACTGGCGGATCTGCGGGGCGGTCACCTTCGCCAGGCGCGTCGTGCCGATCGAGCGCATCTTCGCGAGGCTGTAGCGGTAGGCGTTGCGCGTGCTCGGCTTGATGTCGGCCTCGCGATGGCGTAGCCACACGTCCACGAAGTCCGAGAGGGTGATGCGATCGGCGTCGAACGTGCCTCCGGTGCTGAGGAACGAGCGAGCCTGGAGCAACTTCGCGATCACCTCGGCCTCGGACTTGCCGTACACCGACTTGCGCTTCAACTTGCCGTCCATGTTGATGAACGGCTCCGTTCGCCCTTCGTAGCGCCCGTCCTTGCGTCGGACGATGGTGCCTTCACCGTTGCCGCGCCGCTTCTGCTTCTTCGCCATGTTCCGTCCCTCCTGGGTGTCTGGCGTGAGGATAGTGCTCTCGTGGCTTCTACGTCGTGCGTACGCGGCCACGGCGACACGAGCGACCCTAGGCCGGTGACCGCGTTCGCGAGGTCACGTTGGCCCGCGTGGGAACGGATCGAGGATGCGGTCGATCGCCTCCTTCGGGATGTGGGCGGCCCCGTGGAGGCGACGCGCCGGAAGGCGTCCTTCGCGAACGAGGCGGCGCACGAGGCGCGGACCGACGCCGAGGTAGGACGCGGCCTCGCGGATGGACAGCCACGCTGGCGGGTTCGGGTCGGACTGGGGGTCGGAACGTTCGTGGGATTGGACGGCACGAATCATGCCCCCACGGTGAACCCCCGTGCCGTGGGCAAACGGACTGGGTCTGGAAGGTAATCAAGGTTGCGGTTGGGACCGTGGCGCGGTGGTCGGCTCCGACGGGACAGGCTGCAACACTCGGCACATGGACGCTACCCATGAGGCGCCAAAGGATTCGCGACGAGACGATGAGGACGTCGTCACGCTCCCAACGGGCGGCACAGCGCCACGTTGCCGCGCGCGGGCACGGACCGGGCGGCGCTGCGGAATGCCCGCACGATCCGGGTACAAGGTCTGCTTCAAGCACGGGGCAGGAACCCGCACGCGCGCCGATGCGGGCGCCAAGAAGCGGCCGGGTCGCCCGCGCATCCACGGCTTGTACTCCGACGCGGGACGCGCCTCAGTGCGGGAGGAGGTCCGGCGCCTGGAGCAGGCCAACATCGACCTCGACGACACCGATCGCGAGATGCTCGTGGCCAAGGCCGTCAACGTCCACCTGCTCAGCATCATCGACGAGGTGCAGGAGGCTCGTGCGAACTGGACCGCCAACGGTCCCGTGTGCGCGCGATGCGGCGGTGAAGGGGAAAGGGCATACCAGAAGCGCCTCGACGCACTTACTCACCGCCTCGCCCACAACAGCCTACGCATCGTCCGGATGACGTTGCTCCGCGCGCAGATCAAGGACCTGCTCTCGCGCGATCACGCGCTGGCCACCGTTCGGACCTACGCCCAGGCCGTAACCCACATCGTGTGGGACCTTCTGGACGACGACGCGCTCGACGTGTTCGAGCGGCGGATGCGCGACGAGGTCTTCCGGCCGCTAGGCGTAGAGGTCGACCTGCCTTATGCGCAGGCGGATGCCCATGGCGGTGGTCACGCGAGGTCGGCACCGGAACGATGATGCGCGCCGGTCGGCAACCGGCTCCCGCATACCGTCGCGCGGCTTGGTCGGGGGTTGACGGCTGGAGGTCGGTGTCGCAACGAAAAACGCCGCCGCGGAGACGCGGCGGCGGGGCGATCCAGGCGGGGGTGCGGTCAGTCGCTGCGCGTGGCGGGATCGCCAGGACGCGGCGGCGTGTTGCTGCCCGACGACGCGAGCCACGCGTCGAAGGCAACGATCGGAACGATAATCCGGCGCTGCCCGACACGGATGGAGGGGATCTCACCGGCGCGGATGGCCGCGTACGCGGCGTTGCGGCTGATCCCTAGCCGGGTGGCGACCTCCTGGACCTCGTACGTGACGCGTTCAGGCTTCTTCATCTTGGAGTCGCTCTGGGGAGTGTTGGCCATACCTCCATGAAGGCACCTCGTGCCGTCATAGATCGAGCCGCTTCGTCGCGGGTCGCGTGGCGGGCTTCAGGGAAAGCTTGCCGAACGCGGCGCGCTCCTCTTCGATGCGGCGGCGCTTGTTGGTCCTCAACTGCGGGGTCCCTGCGGCGGCCGCGATGTCATCGCATGTCCGCCGCCACGTGGGGCTCAAGCAGAAGCGTCCCCCTTCGTGCCCCGCTATACCGTCAGCGACGAGCGAGTCGGCCGTGGTGGCTAGGTTTCCAGGTCCTCGTTGCTCCAGGTCCTCGCGCGACTGCGGCCCCAAGGCACGGAGCAGGAGCGCCACGAACGCTGCCTTCGGACCGAGCGCCCGCTGGTGGAACGCGGCGTGGCCGACGATGTCCGCACAATCCTTTAGGCCTGCTGGCTCGCCTAAAGACTCAAGCTGGAAGGCGAAGGATTGTATGGGGGTCGTCGGGTCGGGCACCTCCTTGGCGCGGAATCGGTATGTCAACGCCTGCCCAAGGTCTTCGACGGCACTCTCGATTTCGAGCAAGCCGAACCCCGCGAGGCGCCGAAGGGACTTGCTCACCGTCGACGCCTGGCTGTTGGTGACAACCGCGAGCGCTCGGCACGCGACCGCTACTTCCACGGTCGCTGGTGAGGGTTGTCGTCCGTACACGTACATGAAGTGCGCGAGGACGACGAGCACAGCGATGTCCGTGTGGCCGCCGTTCCCTTGCCACTGCATCGCGATCGCACGGTTCAACACGTCATCGATGATGGCGAGGGGCGGCTCGCGAACCGCGGACGGGGGTTCGACTCCGGCCTGGTCGTAGTACTTGCGGAACGCGACGGTATGGCCCTGATCGCGTCGGCGGTAGGTCGTCTCGACCGCCGACAACCGCAGGTCGATATCGCTGCGTGGTTCGCCAGAGTCCGTGGCCAAGCGCAACACGTGGTCGACCGCCGCCTCGTACGGAACGTAGTGGAGGGCCATGTAGCCAGCGAAGCCCCAGACGAGTTGCTGGCGATGCGGGTGCACGTAGTGGCGCTTGATGCGCCGCAGTTCGTTCTCGATGCGTGGGTCCGTTCCGGAAAGGGTCGCCAACTTCAAGTCTTCGGCGGGTGGTGTCCATTCGGGCCAGGGGAACGGATCAAGTTCGAGGTGGCCGAGCACGTTGAGTGCGGCGTCGATGTCGCGGAGGCGTGCGCGTTGGACATGGTTGGCGTTCGTGAGTGGCACTGCTTCCATAGTCGTCGCCACCATGAGCGGGTTGACGCCGAAGGCGTCGACGCTTGCGCCACGGTAGGGCAGCAGGATGCGCATGCCGCCGTTCGCTGCGGATGGGAACACGTCGAGACGCTCGCGCGTCCAGGGCGCGATCTTCGCCACGGTTGCGGCCAGGAAGCGAACTGCGAGTGCCCCAGCCTCCCCCGATATGGAGTAGGCCATGAAGATCACGAGTTGCCACCCCCATCCCTTTGTTCTCCTGCTGATGTACGCGGGAACGCCGAAGTCAAACAGGTGCTGTGCAAGCCACTGAAGCGGCTCCACATCGTCATCGTCAAGGTCGAGCACGATGAAGTGCGTGCGCGCCCCCGCCTCCTCCACGTCCTCGGTCGGCATGATGCCGAGCGCAAGGTGTTCGTTCGAGCCCACCGGCGCGAGATGGCGCCAGATCGTCGTCCGGCTGACCGGCTCGTGAATCGTTCGTGGCCGCGTGCCGGAGGCGCTGACGACCGCGACGATGTGGGGCGTCGGCATCACGGGGTAGAGCGTGCGGAAGCCCTGCTCGATGTGGGGTGGCGGTGGGACCAGGGCCCGCTGCGTCGTGGGTTGACTTTTGGTCTCGTGGAGTGCGCTTGAGGGCGGTTGGGTGTCATCCATACCTCGATGATCCCAGCCAGTGCCGTCAGAGGTTTTGCCCCCCCTCGACTCGATCGTGGGGACGGGTTGGGCGCCGCAGACCAGGTCGTTGAGCAGATGTGGGATCCCGTCTGCGGCTACCGTCTAGCACGCCGTGCCGTGGGCGTGTAGCAGCGACCGGAGGGTCACGGCCGAGCGTCCTGCGTTCCGTCGCTTCGCGTCGCGGACCACTAGCAATGCTGTCCTGGTCATGAATCTCTGCGCCATGCTTGCGAGCCAGCACACCTCTTCGGGTCACATCACGGCGCAGCGTTTACCACACGATGCCGTCAGAGTGGGGCGACCACAGTCCGCGCTGCAGAACACGGTGGCGTGGCGGCGAGGAGGCGGCGTCGATCCGTCAGTACTGCGTGACAATTGGCCGCATGGGGTGTCACGAGCGTGTCGTCGGCCGAGGTCGCGGCTGTGTCGACGCTCGCGCTTCGATATCGCTGAGGGCGCCCGGCCCGGACATCTACCTCCGATGGACCGGCCCGCAACGCGTCGCGCATGCCCACGGTCTCGCCCATCGCGGCGGTTTGCAGGTGCGGTGCTGGGCCGCTCGTGCGTCGTGAGGCAGTTGGGGACGCCGTCGCTGTCGCGGCTAGAGGTCCCGGAACCAGGCGGCGTCGACCTCGACCTGCTCGACCTGCTTCGTCCGCACACCGAGGCGCAGCGTCTTCAGCATGTCCGCGAGCGCTTCACCGTCCACGAGGTCGATCGGCGGCGCGCCGTCGCGGGTGGCTTCGGCGCGTGCGGGCGTCGTGAAGGTGCCCGTCGTGATGAGCAGCGCCTTGTCGGCGCGGCCGACCATCGCGCCGCGCAGGTTGCGCACCTCGTTCGCGCTGACGGTGCCTGCGTACTTCTTGGCCTGGAAGATCACGGGGAAACTGAGTAGCCCGGCCACGCGTACGATCCCGTGCCCGTCGATGCCGCCATCGCCGGACTTGCCGGTGACCTCGACCTGGATGAACCCGGACTCGCGAAGCAGCCGCTGGCACAGCCGCTCGAAAGCGCTGGCGCTCATCCCGCGGAGCGTGTGCAGCACCTCGCCGCGCCAGTCGGTCGTCTGCTCGCCGTCGTCAATCGGTGGCGGTCCCTCAGGTTCGCCTTCATCGTCAGGCACGGCAGAACTCATCAGCCGTACCGTACGCCGCACCTCCATGGGGTCGACGCGGGGCGTCCGCACACCCTCGGGCGTCAGGGACCAGACACCGCGTTCGGAGTTCCCGATCAGCCCAACCTTCTTGAGGTACGACCGCGCCCACGAGAGCCGGTACTCGACCGCGGTGGTGCGGCCGTTCGAGTGCATTACGTCGACGACTTCCGGCGGTAGCCCGGTCACTTTGATGACCTCTTCGACGAGTTCCGGGATGCTCGCGCTTCCACCGAGGTCGCGGAGCGCCTGCAGGACGGGGTTGAAGAACTCGTGGTATCTGGGAAGCCGCAACGGTCTACCTCTGGTGGCTCGGTTCGTGGTCGAGCGGTGACTCGTAGGTTTGGCTCGCGGCGCGGCTTGCCGAAATCGCGTCGAAGGTGGCTAGGATTGCGTCCTTCGTTCGGCGATGACCGTGCTGCTCTTCGTCGCGTCGGTTGAGGATCGGGAACGTGTCGAGGATGTATGAGGCGTCGTCGCGGCCCACACCGTAGGCGATGAAGAAGAGCGCGTCGAGTTCGATGCGGAGACGCCAGCGCTGCTCGTTCACCCAGTCGGACGGTGGCGCCAGGCCCATCGCGGTCGCGAGACGCGTACTCGTCGCCGACAGCGTCGCCACACGGCGCGTGATCCAATCGGCATGGTCGGCAAGCGCACTAGGTCCAGGGACCGGCAACTGCCGCAGCACGAAGAAACTAAGGTTTGACCCGCCGAGCGACTGTCGGAGCACGTAGTCGCACACGAGGGAGTTCAGGGCCGCGAGAACCGATGCTGTTCGCTCCGGTGTGGCCTCCGCGAGCGTAAGCACAGACCCGCTGTGGCCCAACGCGACGTGGGGGAGCGCCGCGAAGATGCCGGTGCGTTCATCCGTGCTCCTCGCGATGTTCCGGAAGGCCAGCATCCAGTCCGTGCCGCGGTCAGGCGCCGACCTTGATGTGGCCCGACGCTCTTCGACTGCCGCCTCAGGTACCCAATAGCGCGGCATCGGCTCGAACGCCGCGTCGGCGTGCTCATCGAGGTGCACATTCCTCGCATCCGTGCCGTCGAACGTAGCGAACCGATGGTCGAACTGGTGGAACATCTTCGCCTCGTACAGCGGCAGGAACCGCTCCACGCCCCGGACGTACACGTTCCCGTCGACGCGGTACCCGTCACGTTCGAGGTCTTCCCGCGTGCGGAACAGGCCCGAGTCGTTCGCCATGTGGAACATCGTCATGAAGCGCACGCCCCACGGGTTCTCCCCGGTCTCCTCGTTCACGAGCACCGGAACCCGCCGGTAGATGCCCTTGGTAATCGCCGCATCACGCTTGCTGCGGAACGTCGGGCACGTGCGGGTGTTCGGGTTAAGGAGCGCGATTTCGTCGGCGCTGAGCGTGAAGCGTCGGTCATCGTCGAGGACGTCGGCGGGCTCGTGTGCGAAGAAGACGAAGGCGGCTTGTTCGGTGGGGCGTTGGGATCCGGTGAGGGTGACGAGCGCGAACTTGATACGCGAGTCGATGCCGGGGAAGATCCGGTTGCGGTTTTCGAAGTCGTAGAGGCTGACGAGGTTGCGTTCCTCGGTGATGGCGCGGAAGTAGTGTTTGGTGGTGTCGTCGGTGGCGATGCCGCTGGGGACGATGAACCCGGCGCGGCCGCGGGGATGCAGGATTTGCCGGTTGAGTTCCGCGAAGATCGTGTAGGTGTTGACGTCGCCGCGGCCGCAGAGCGGGTACCGGCCGCTGGTGCGGATGAACTGGCTCTCGGCTTCGGCGGCGTGCAGGTCGGCGAGGAACGCGGCGTGCAGCGCCGGATTCGAGTCTTGGAGTTGCCGGATGAGACTGCCACGTGCGGCGGCGGTGGGGGCGTTCGCGACGTCGGGGTCGCGGCTCGCGAACCATTCCCTCTCTTGGATCTTGATGCGTTCCCACGGGGGGTTGCCGAGCACGACGTCGAAGCCGGGGTGGTCGCGGTCGAAGACGTCGGGGTACTCCAGCCGCCAGTGGAAGGGTCGGTGGTGGCGGGTCAGCGCGTCGAGGTGGGCGCGGCGTTCGGGCGTGAGCGCCGTGCCGTCGGCGAGGTCGGCGAGGTCGGCGTTGGTGATGGGGGCGGGAGCCCCGTCGTGCTTGGGCCAGGGGAAGGCGGCGAAGTAGGCGTCGGCGACGTCGCGGGCGCGGCGGTACGCGTCGTGGTGCTGGAGAGCGGCGAAGGCGCGTTCCTTGCTGCGGACGGCGGTGATGGTGTCGTCGGGGGCGGCGTCGAGGGCGTGGATGGCGCGGGCGAGCGCGCCCTCGTCGGGCGCTTCGGTCGTGGCGAAGAAGCCGAGACCGATCATGCGGCTCGCGCGGCCGGGGGCTCCGCGTCGACCGTCGAGCCGGTTGCGGTCGCGGGCGCCGCGGGCGTAGGTCCGGTCGTCTCCCGTGAGTGGCGCGAACGCCTCGTCTGGGATGCCCGCGGTGACGAGGTCGGCGGTGGTCTTGGTGGGATCGGCGCCGAGGAGGCTGTTGCCGGTCTTGATGCGGTGGTCGAGGAAGGTGAGGGGCTTGCCGGGTTCGAGGGCTTCGAGCCAGAGCGCGACCTTGCAGAGTTCGACAGCCATCGGGTTTAGGTCCGTGGCGTAGAGGCAGTGCCCGATCACGTCGCGCAGGGCGGTGCGGGTGGCATCGATGGCGGGTTCGTCGTCGCCGGTGCGGACTTGGGCGAGGCGGCGCGCGACGCGGTGGGCGGCCGCGATGAGGAAGTGGCCGCTGCCGCTGGCGGGGTCGACGAGTTTGAGGTCGAGGATGGCGCGTTCGGGGTCGACGGCGCGGGCGGCATCGTCGAGGACGGGGTCGAGCGCGCTGTCGAGGAGGATCGTGATGAGGCTGGTGGGCGTGTAGTAACTGCCGGTGGTCTTGCGTTCGTTCCCGGCGGCGGTGGTGAGGGCGAAGCGGTCGTGCTCGAAGGTGGGGTGGAGTTCGAGGAGGCTCTCGTAGACGCTGCCGAGTTCTTCGGCCCCGAGGTTGCGGTAGTCGACGGGAAGCCGGGCGCCGTCGGTGGCCGTGAAGGCCAGCGCACGGATCGCGCCGAAAAAGGCGTGGTTGGTGAGGTGCGCCCCGTCGAGGTCGGCCGTGGCGCCGGGGCTGAACAGGCTTCCCCCGAGGGCTGGGATCCCAATGGCGGGGGCGCCGTCGTGGGCGAGCCAGTGGGTGAGGCGCTTGAGGGTCTCGTAGCGGTCGGGGTGCGCGCCGCCGCGGACGCGATCGGCGATCTCACGGAGGCGGCGGGTGCCGTAATGCTGGTAGCGCTCGCGGGCGGCTTCGCTGGTGTCGGGCGGGTGGAGCAGGTCGCGGTCTTCGGCGGCGAACAGCACGAGCAGCCGGTACACGAGCCGAAGGAGTTGCCGGTAGTAGTCCTGGGCGGCGAGGTCGCCGCTCCGGAGGCGTTCGCGCAGCGCACCGTTTGCGGGGTGGTCGAGGAAGCCTTGGCCGAGCGCCTTGAGGGCGCGTTCGACGCCGTCGCGGAGGCGGTCGAGGGCGCGGGTGCCTTGCTCGCGCGCGAGGGTGGCCCACTGCTCCAGGAGCGTGTCGGTGGGCGCTTTGGCTTCGAGGCGGCTCTGGTGGAGCGTGAGGTAGAGCAGGACGAAGTCGCTGTAGACCTCGCCGTCGAACATGGCTTCGAGGTCGTACTCGACGTAGGAGGGCCGGGTGAGCGCGTGGTGATCGCGCAGCAGCCGGAGCCGGTGGCCGTTGCTGACGACGCCCCAGAGGCTGTCGTCGGTTGCGTTGAGGTAGGACTGGACGAGGCCGTGGGGGCTGGTTCGGGCGGCTCCGGCGACGCCTGCGGTGCGGCGGTCGAGGTCGACGCGGTGGCTGACGAGGTGGATCGGGACGTGGTGCCAGCCGTGGCTGATCGGGAAGGTGACGCCGTCAACGGTGGTGGCGGTGCGCGTCAGCAGGCGGCCGTACCCAAGGGCTTGGAAGAGCGGTTGCAGCCAGGCTTCGCGGGTGAGGGTGGTGCCGGTCTCGCTGTCGGGCAGCCGGTCGCGCGCCGTGCGGTAGGCGGTCCAGGTGCCTTGGAGGGTGTTCCAGGCTTCGCTGATGACTTCGGTGAGACGGCGTGGCGGTGCGACATGGTACGCGGCCTCGTCGGTGCCGGGTAGGCCGTTCTTGGGTTCGCGTAGGCGCTTGAGCAGGCCGGGGGGCAGCAGCGCGCCTTCGGTGCGGATGGTGGTGAAGTCGGTGCGGCTCATGCGGGCAGCAGGACGTACGCGCCGAGCACGTCGGCGGGGAGGAGCGGCTCCACCGCGTACCGCAGGCCCTTGAGGTCGGCGGCGGTGCGGACGCGGCGGTGGGCTTGCAGGAGCCGGTCGGCGCGATCGTGCGCGACTGTGTCGAGGTGATCTTGCAGCGGCGTGGTCTGTTCGAGTAGGCGTTCGAGCGTGTGGCGCGCTTGGCCGGGGTCGACGTTGCCGCTCGGGGTGGCGTCAAGCAGGGCTGTGGTGGCCGCATCGTCGAGCCAGTGCGCGACTTCGGGGCTGCCAGCGAAGGCGAGGGGGAGCGTGTCCTCGGCGATCGTGTCCCAGCGCTGGTCGCCGCGAGTGGTGGTGAGGTGGTAGCGGAACCGGGCGAGGAGTGAACTGCCCTGGGTTTGGTGGAGGCTCCGTTCTCGCCCGAGAGGAGAGAATGGGGTATGCGACATAGGTATGACCAGGAGACGATGGAGCGGGCGGTGCGGATGTTCTGGGAGCGTCGTAAGGAGGCGGCTGAGGAGCCTCAACGAGCGTCGTTCCGGCGAGTCGGTGAGCTCACGGGCATCCCGGCCGACACCATTCGAGGGTGGGTGAACAGGGCCCGCGTCGACGCGGGTGACAAGCCGGGCGTGACCACCGCCGAGCGCGAGGAGATCAAGGCCCTGCGTAAGGAGCTGGCGGAGGTGAAGCGGGCGAACGAGATTCTGAAGACCGCCAGCGCGTTTTTCGCGGCCGCGGAGCTCGACCGCCGACTGAAGTGATCGTCGCGTACATCGACGCCTACAAGCACCAGTTCGGGGTCGAGCCGATCTGCCGCGTCCTGCGGGACCACCACGTGCCGATCGCCCCGAGCACCTACTACGCCCACAAGAGCCGACCACGCTCCGCCAGGAGCCTCTCGGACGAGCGCCTGCTGCCCATCGTGAAGACCGTGCACCGCGAGAACTACAGCGTGTACGGGGTCCGCAAGATGTGGCACGCGCTGCGCCGCAGGGGCGAGGCGCTGGGGCGCGACCAGGTCGCGCGCTTGATGCGCGCTGCGGGCTTGCGGGGCGTGAGCCGCCGTCGACGCATGCGGCCGAATGTGCCGGCCCTGCCGGTCTTCCGGGCGCCGGACTTGGTGCAACGCTCGTGGGTTCGGCACGCGCCTGACGTCGTTTGGGTCGCCGACTTCACGTACGTGCCCACGCGCGAGGGCTGGGTGTACGTCTCGTTCCTGCAAGACGCCTTCTCGCGCCGCATCCTGGGGTTCGTGGTGGCCGCCGGCAAGACCGCCGCGCTCGTCACGCGCACGCTGCTGCAGGCCGTGAACGTCCGCCAGCGTTCCAGCGCGTCGTTCGTTGCCGACGGCGTGATCGTCCACTCGGACGCGGGCTCGCAGTACACGTCGCTGGCGTTCACCGAGAAGCTCCTCGACCTCGGACTCGCGCCCTCCATCGGCCGGGTGGGCACCGCTTATGACAACGCCCTGATCGAGAGCACCATCGGCTCGTACAAGACCGAGCTGGTGCACCGCCGCGGCCACGGTTGGGACGGACGCGAGGACATCGAGCTGGCGACCGCCCGCTGGGTCGCGTGGTTCAACCACCAGCGGCTGCACGAGCACCTCGGGTACAGCACACCCATCGAGATCGAGGAAGCGTACATTCACCAACAAGGCTTGCCGAGGCAAGCCGCGTGAGAACAGAGCCTCTACAAGAACCAGAGCGGTTCAGAGCAGCACGGTGCGGACCTTGACGGCGTTCGTGCGCATGACGCCCGCGCGTGCGGCTGGGCCATCAAGGTGCGGATCGAGCGCGGTGTCGAGTACGTGGCTGGCGAGCGCTTCGGTGATGGGGTGGGTGCGGGTGAGGCGGAGCGCGGTGGGGCTGCCGCCGAGGGCACCGTCGGTGCGGACGGTGAAGGTGGGCGTGGGCAGCAGGTCGCGCAGCGCCTCGGGCGCCTCGCTGAGGTCGACGCGCAGATCGCCACCGCGGACGGGGATGATCGTGCCGCCTTGTGCGGGGACCACGCGGTGCAGGAAGCGGGCGACGAGGTCGTCGCTGCCGAGGGCGGCTTGCGCCGCGTGGTACTCGTTCGCGACCTCGTTGGGGTCGAGGCGCTCTTGAGCGAACACGGTGCGCGAGCGGCGTTCGCGGTCGACGGCGGCGTCCCATTGCTTCTGGAAGGCGGTCGCTTGCGGCTTAATGTATGCGTCGAGGTCTTCGAAGAGCGCGTCCTGGTGTGCGGTGGGTCGATCGAGGCCACGAAGAAGGAGCCCCTCGAAGATCGCTTCGACCACCTGGTCGGTGTTGGTGGGGACGGGCACGCTGATCCCGAGGCTGCTGCGGATGGTCTGGTGCTTACGGAGCAGCACGTCGAGAACGATCCCGTCGATCTGGTTGTCGGTGCCGTAGACGGTGGTGATGTGGACGTGGTCGCGACGTTGTCCGTAGCGGTCGACGCGACCGTCGCGCTGTTCGTGGCGCGTGGGGTTCCAACTGAGGTCGTAGTGCACGACGGCGTCGAAGCGGTCCTGGAGGTTGATGCCCTCCGAGAGGCAGTCCGTGGCGACGAGCACGCGCTTGTCGGCGTCGCCGAGCGCGGCGACTCGCTCCTGGCGTTCGTCCGGAGCGATCGTGCCGGTGACGGCAGCGACTTCGGTGCCGCGGAGGGCACTTCGCAGGTGGTCGGCGACGTACTCCGCGGTCGGGATGAAGCGACAGAAGACGATGGGCGCGTACCCGTCGGCGAGAAGGTCCTTGACGCGCTCGGTGACCTTCTGGAGTTTCGTGTCGTTCGTGCCGGTGAGGGCGTCGGCTTCGCGGGCGTACGTGAGCAGGCGCCGCCGGTGCGCGTTGGTGTCGTCGTCGGTGTCGTGGGCGCCGGGGGGCACGTCGTCGCCCTCGGCGCTGGCGTCGTCGGTGATGTCGAGCAGGAGGCGGCGTCCGAGGTCGTCGGCTTCGGCGGCGTTCTCGGTGTCGGCGGTGGCGGCGCGGTTCCGTAGCGTGGACGCGGCGGCGGCGGGGCTGCTGGCGAGGGCGCGCAGAAGGCCGAGCATGGCCCACCAGCGCACGCGTTGCCGGTGGCTGCCGTCGCCGCTCTGCAGCGTCTCGCGGGCGTACGCGAGGACCTTGTCGAACAGGGCCTTGTACGGGCGCGAGAGCGTGTACGCGAGGTCTTCGTCCTCGCGCGTGGGGAAGGGCGTGTCGGCGTCGAGGTAGCGGCGGATGTCGCCGCGCTTGCGTTGGACGAAGTGGCGCGCGAGTTCGCGCCGTTGCGCTTCGTTCTCGCGGCCGCTCAGGTCGTCGGGAAGGCGCGCGAACTCGGGCCGCAGGAGCCCGAGCAGCGACCGGAACGCGTCCTCGTTGCCGCTGTGCGGGGTGGCCGTGACGAGGATCAGGTGTCGGTGGGGGCGTGCGGCGAGGTCGCGGAGCAGGTGGTGCCGTTGGTGCTGGCTGCCGCTCGTACGACCGGGGTCGGCGCAGGTATGCGCTTCGTCGACGATCACGAGGTCGGGGGCGGCGCGAAGGAACTCGTGCCGGTGCCGCTCGCCCTTGATGTAGTCGAGGCTGACGATGGTGATCGGGTGCCGGTCGAACAGGCTCTCGCCGGGCCGGAGGCCGCGCTCCAGGCGGCCGACGGTGCTGGGGAGCACGAGGGCGGCGTCGAGGTGGAAGCGCTCGCTCAGTTCGGTTTGCCATTGCTCGGCGAGGTGCGGGGGGCAGAGCACACTCATGCGGTCGGCTTCGCCGCGGTCGAGGAGTTCGCGGGCAACGAGCCCGGCTTCGACAGTTTTGCCCACCCCTACGTCGTCCGCCAGCAGAAGTCGTACGGGCTCCAACTTGAGCGCCATCAGCAGCGGCACGAGTTGGTACGGGCGCGGTTGAACGGCGATGCGGCCGAAGGAGCGGAACGGGCCGGTCGTGGCGCGGGCGGTGAGGCGGGCGGCGTCGCGCAGGAGGCTGGCGCTGCGGGCGTCGCCAAGGTCTTCGGGGCCGGGAAGGTCAAAGGTGGCGCTGCGGACGTCGTCGGCTTCGAGCGGGAGGTAGATGCCGGTCGCTTCTTCGCTGCGGCCGCCGAGGGGGCGGAGCAGCAGGAAGTCGGTGGTGCTGTCGGGTTGGACGATCCAGTCGCGTCCGCGGGCGTGGACGAGGCTGCCGGGCTCGAAGGTCGGGGTGGTCACGAGGCGCTCCCGAAGACCCAAGCGTGGCGGTCGAGGATGTCGTTCCAGTCGTCGCGGTGGTGGAAGCGCACGACCGTGTAGCCATGGTCGTCGAGCAGGCGCTCTTGATCGCGGTCGCGCGCATGCCGGTCGGCGAAGTCGTGGTGCGGGCCGTCCACGTAGACGGCGACCGTCAGGCCGGAGGTCTCGTACAGGAAGTCCGGTCGAACGGGCAGGTCGCGCGGGCGGCGCTGCGCGTGGGTGGGGAGCCGCAGGTTGCGCTGTTCGAGGAGCCGCAGGAAGTCGCGCTCCAGGTCGCTGTCGCAGGCGTCGAGCAGGCGCTGCAAGGCGGTGGCTCGCGGTTCGGGTCCGCTGGATGCGCGGGTGGTGGCGTTCGCGAGGGCGAGGAGGTGTTCGCGGATGGCGAAGCGGTCGAGTTTGAGGTGTGCGAGTTGGTTGCCGTACCCCATCAGGCAGTCGTAGCAGGCTGCCTCGCAGCGCTCTTTGGCGTGCGGGGCGTGGCCGCGGTCGTCGCCGGTGTCGGGGTCGAAGTGGCAGATCTCCAGCGCGCGGCGGGCGACGCGCGCGACCGCGGCGGGGTCGTCGAGGAGTTGCCGCAGCACGCCCGCGCCGCCTTCGGCGGCTTCGTAGTAGAGGATCGCGTGCGGTTCCTTGGGCGCGATGCTCGGGAGCAGTTCGGCGCCGAGTTCGCTGTCTTCGAGTTGGTACTCGACTTGGATTGCGCGCTTGAGGGCGTCGCGGAGGCTGAGGAACCCGCCTTCGTCGATGGGGCCGAGCGGCTTCCAGACGAGGGCGTTGCGGGTGTCCTCGACGAAGGGGATGACGCGCTTGTAGCGCACGCCGTTCGGACCCGCATCGTCGTCGTGGGCGTCGCTCTCGTCCTTGAGCAGCGCTTCGCGCGCCCACTCGCCGCGCTGTAGGTCGAGGGGAAAGCCGTGCTCCTCGCGGCGCTCGCGTTGCCGCCAGCCGAGGTTGATGCGCCACAGCGTGGCCGAGGGGGCAAGGGTGAGGCGCGCGAGTTCGCCGTCGCTGCCGTCCACGGTAGCGGGTCGCCGGACGCTCTCGCCGTCGCGCCGCGCGTAGCGGAAGGCGGTGATGACGTCGTACCCGAGCCGCTGCCGTTCCTCTTCCTCGCTGTGGATGCGCTCCTCGCGGCGAGTGCTGACGTCTTGCAGGCGCAGCAGGTCGACGAACACTTGGTCGAGCGGCTCGCCGCAGTTCTCGCACACGTCGGGTGCGGTGTGCGCGTCGATGGGGTGCAGGTAGCCGCAGGCGTCGCAGACCTTCGCTTGGCTGCCGACGCCGGGGCCGTCGGCGGTGTCGGCGGTGAAGTTGACGCGGGTGATCCGGTACTTGGCGCCCTCGTGATACAGGATCGCGTTCGGGCCGAACTCGTGGATCGCAAGGAAGCGCGGGCGCTGCACGAACTCGTCGCGCCCTTGGTTGTTGCGTCGGCCGGGGATGAACGCGGCGAGGGGCAGGCGGGGGAACGAGTAGCCGGGTAGGAAGCCCTCGCTGGCGAAGTAGCGGTACGAGTAGAAGTCGCTCTGGACGTTGCCGCCCTCGGCGGCGAGGAGGTCGAGTTTCTGGCGCGCCTCGCGGCGCAGGCGTTCCGCCTGGTCCTTCTCCCACGTTCCCTTGGTTGCGTCCATGGTGATCTCGTTCTGGCGACGCACTTGCTCGCGGGCGCCGACGTATATGCCGCGCCATCGGTCGCAGGCGCGGTCGAAGGCTTGCGCGGCGTTGCGGAGCGTCTCGTCGAGCCAGCCGTCGTGGAACCACGGCGCCTCGCGCAGCATCGGCAGGTCGCGCTCCAGCACCGAGGCCGCGCTCGCGGCGGCGCGCGGCAGCACGTTGCGGTCGTGGATCTGCACGCGCACGCTCTCGTGCAGCGGTAGGTCGGGTTGTTCGAGGTCGAGCACGCTGCGCAGCGACTCGCCGAGGTCGACACGAGTCTCGGCGAGCCAAACGGCGTGCACGTGCGCGCGCACGAGGTCCTCGTTGGCGAGGTCGAGGCGCGGCGGTGCGACAACGCCGTGCACCATCGCCTCCTGGCGTTTGAAGAAGTACTGGTCGTGAGCGCTGCTTACGTTCGCGAAGGTATAGACGAGTGCGGGTTGGCCGCTGCGACCCGCGCGGCCGCTGCGCTGCGCGTAGTTCGCGGGCGTGGGCGGAACGTTGCGGAGGTTCACGACGTTGAGGTCGGCGATGTCGACGCCGAGTTCCATCGTGGGGCTGCAGTACAGGACGGGCAGTGCGGCTGAGCGGAAGCGCTCCTCGCGTTCCTGGCGGATCTCGCTCGGGACCTGGGCGGTGTGTTCGCGGGCTTCGAGGGCGCGCAGACCCGTGGCGCGTTCGCGGTAGAAGCGCAGGAAGAACTCGTTGACGCGCGGGTCCATCACGGTCTTGCGGATGGTCGTGAGCAGGTCGACGGTGGGTGCGGTGCCGTCGCCGGGGACGAGGTTCAGTACGTCGGCGCGCACCTGGTAGCCGGGCGGGCTGCCGTCGGGCATGGCGGGCAGGCTCTGATGCAAGTGCCCGTACGCGCGCAGCCGGTCGAACAACTGCCGAATGATCTCCTCGGTCTCGTCGACGCTCGGGGTCTTGGGGAGGTGCGGAAACGTCGACGGGCGCCGCAGGTACTGCCCGAACCGGCTGCGGCCGCCGACGTGCGTAAAGCCGCGCCCGTCCCTGGGGCGGCGCGCGCGCGGCAGCGCGATCGGGGCCGTCATCAGGCGCTCGCCTGGATCGAGCGACCACGGCTCCTTGAGGTTGTTGTACGAGCGGTTGCGCACCTGCTCCAGGGTCTCCGCGGCGAGGACAGGCGTCTGCAGAGCGAGCGCGCGGCGCAGCACGTCGAGCAGCACCTGCACGACGGCGCGGCGCGCCTCGGGCGTGGCGTCGGCGAGGGCGGGGTGCGTGCCGCGCCAGTGGGCCGCGTCGCTGGCGACCTCGTCGAGGTAGGCGTAACGCACGTGCATCAGGCCGACCTGTTCGAGGTTGGGTGCGGTGATGCGCCAGCCACGTTGCAGGTCGAGCGCGAGGCGGTACGCGACCACGTCGCGGAGCGACCGCTCCGCCTCGTTGCGGCGCAGCGGGCTCCAGTCCGGGTCCTGGCCGAAGTCGCGAAGGTCGAGTGCTAGTGCGCGCACGACGGCGGCGGGCAGTTCCACGAACGGGACGCCGTCCGGTCCCGCCTCGGAGAGCGCCTTGTAGAGCGCGCCGCGCAGCATTCCGGTCTGGACGAAGTCGTTGAAGTGCCCGGCTTGCAGGCTCGCGTCCTGGCGGTTGTCGGTGAACGAGAGCAACTTGCGCGCGCCCTCTTCGAGGTCCGAGGCGCGCAGTTGCTGCACGGCCGACAGCGACAGCACCGTGGTGGCGGTCGCGCGACCCCCGGCGCCGAGCGTGCCGAGTTTCGCGAAGTCGTTGCGCCGACCGGGGTAGTACACACTGCAGTTCGGGCAGAATCGGAACGGCGCCAGCATCACGTGCAGCGGTAGCCCGTCCTTGTGCTCGACGCCGTCGGCGCCGACGGCGATGCGGTGCGGCAGGTTCTTGATGCGGGAGCGGGCGACGCGCATCTCGCCGTGGAACTCTTCGAGCCACTCCTCGGGTAGGCGGTCGAGCATCGCTGCTTCGTCGCGGTCGGGCCAGGGGTCGGTCTCGTTGAGGTACAGGAAGGCGGGTTCGGCGCTCTCCTCGCTGTGCATCTGGTTGAGCATGCGTGGCGCGTAGCGGATCGAGCCGTCGTCCTCCTCGTTGCGCCACACGGTGTAGTACTCGTGACCGCACTCGCGGCAGAACGCGAGCGGCAGCAGCACGTCGTCGCGCTTCTCCGGCACCCGTTGCAGGGCCGCCATCGTGACGTAGCGCTCGCCGGGCGGCCGGAGCGACGCGTACACCGCTTCGCCGCGGCTCAGGAACTGGTGCAGCCGGAACGCGAAGGCTGGGGCGCCGACTCCGTCAGGGCTGGGGTCGCGCTTGCCGTACCCGGCGAGCAGCACGCGCCGCAGCGCCGCAGCGGCGTCCGCCTCGGCGATGCCCGTGAGGCGTGCGAGGTCGACGGCCAACCCGTCGTCGCCGACGAGGCGCTTGGGCGTCGAGCGCACAAGCACTCCCTCGACGGGGTCCCGGTGGACGCCGACCTGCGTCTCGATCCAACCGCACAGCGGGTCCTGCACGAACGCCTCGTAGGGCTGCGCGAGCAGGTCGTCGAGGCGGTCGAGCGAGGCGCGCAGCCGCGCACCGAGGCCCGGATCGGTCGTGTCGACGTCGGCGGTGACGCGCTGCAGCGTCTCGCCGATGATGTCGTCGGGCTGGACGGTCACGCCGAAGATGCGGCTGGCGACGTCGGCGACGGCGCGGCGCCTCTCGGCGATGCCGCCACTGCTCGACATGGTCGCGGACGTGCCGATGCACTGCAGCGCGTCGCCGCCCATCCGCTCGCGCACGCGGCGCACGAGCATCGCGACGTCTGCGCCCTGACGGCCGCGGTAGGTGTGCAATTCGTCGAAGACGAGGTAGCGGAGGTCCTTGGCGGCGCGCACGAGCCCCTGCTCGTGGCGGCGCGTGAGGATCAACTCCAGCATCACGTAATTGGTCAGCAGGATGTCCGGCGGGTTCTCAACGATGGCGCGGCGGTCGTCGTGGCTCTCCTGGCCGGTGTAGCGGGCTACGCGCACGGGCGGCTTGCCGTCGAAGCCGAACCCGAGGAACTTGTCTAACTCGCCCAACTGGCTGTTGGCGAGCGCGTTCATTGGGTAGACGATGATCGCCTGTACGCCGCGTCCCGAGCCGTTCCGAAGCACGTGGTCGACGATGGGGATGATGTACGTAAGCGATTTGCCGCTTCCTGTACCGCTCGTCACGACCAGGGGGCGGCCGGAGCGGGCCGTCTCAATTGCGGCGACCTGGTGGCGGTAGAGGCGCAGGTCGGTCCCGAGTTGGGTGGGGCTACGGTCCTTGCCGCGCTGGAACACCTTTGCAGCCGTCGCGTGCAGCAGGCCCTTGCCGACCAGGTCGCGCACGTAGCCGCCGGGCGCGTACGCGGGGTTGAGTTGGACGATCGGTTCTGGCCACAGAACCTGTTCGTCGAGGGCGGCGTCGACGGTGGCGCGGACGTCGTCGGTGCCGACGCGAATGAAACTGCGGACGTACTCGGCGTAATCCTTGGTCAGGGCGTCGCGGAAGTTGAAGATGTTCATTGCGCCGTCCGCCACGCGTACGTTCCGGCCGCATCGATTAGGCTGGCGTCCCGCATGGTGGACGGTACCGCAGTACGACGTGCGTACGCGCGGAGGGCTTCAAGGTGGATGGAATGTGTCGAGCGCTTTTCAGGCAAGGTCTGCTGGGAGCGCCACGTCATCCAGGCTCGTGATGCGATGAAGTCATGACTCCTGTGTCCGTCGAGGATGTGGTCCGAAGGTGAACCTGGTTGCTTGGCATCGAGGCGTCGAACCTCGGTCGGTTCAATCCGGAGCCATGTCCATGGGCAGCCGAGAAGGTATCCTTTGGGCGATAAGGAACTGGAGGCAAGGCGATATGGTCATCCGCCGGTACGTCATTCGAGTCATTGCGACCGCGCTGCTGAGTTTCGGATGTCTGCCGGTCTTCGCTCAGGGGGAGGCAAGTGGTCTGCCTGGCGAAGTCATCGCGCTTGCCTTGTTCTCCGACCTAGAAAGGGCGGGTCACGAAGTGGCGTTGGTCACGTGTCCGAGAAGCGTCGGCGATCTACTGATTCGGCCGGGTTCTGGTTGCGTCATCTTTGAGGCCGTGGACATCGATACTGCGGTGCCATTGATTGCACTGACAGTGGATCTTTTCTTTACTGAGACTCTTGAGTGGGCGCGAGACAATTGGATTCCGAACATAACGTCGGCATTTCCCGTGCTGGAGCGGCCACTTCAGAGCCGATGGGGGCAGCGCTACGGAGTGTTCATGATGGCGCCAACTCGTTACCGCGAGTCGCTGATGGTCATTACGGAATACCGCTGACCGATTGAGGGAGTGCCTTGTGCAAGCAGGACTCAGGTGGATGACGGTTCCTGCCGCAGGATCTATCTAGTCGACGAGTGGGGCGTCGACGGTAGCGCGTACGTCGTCGTTGCCGACGCGGATGAAGATGCGCAGCATAGTCGGTGGTCAGGGCGTCACGGAAGTTGAAGATGTTCATGACGTGTGACCCTTCAGCCGTCCCGTCCCAGACGTGGACGCCAACCTAGCAAAGCACGGGCCATGCTGGCGCAGCCTGCCCGATGTGGGCGCGCACGTTCGAGGAAGGTACCTATCCCGGACACTTCCTATCTGATGCTGTTGGGCGGTTCCAGCGCTATAGCGGCCGAAAAAGGGTTTCGCGCGTCCTCCCGCATGTCTGTCGCCAGTGCGTTACCTGTTTTCGATGAGTCCCTCTCGCTCCGCCCGAAGGTCTTGGGACCGCTGCGAGGCTGCCGCGAGCGCGACCTCGTGTTTGCGCTTGATCGGAGCCCAGCGACGTCGGACTTGGTACACAGCGACACCCGCAATGAGGGGCGCAATGCCGATGACAATGAAGAAGGCATTGAGCATCGTCAATCCAGGCCAGACTTGTGGAAGGGCGAAGAACGACAGCAGAGCGAGGAGCGTGACCGCGCCGACTGCAGGTACGCTCCTGCGGTGCTCTCCTTCGTCGAGAACCCGCTCGTGCACCCGTACGTCGCCGTCGATGTCGTCGAGTTCGTCGTCGATCTCGTGCAGCCGGAAGCGATGCTTGAAGGCGGCTAGGTCTTCCTCCGCACGAATTGCGCGCTGGCGCGCTGCGGATTCGGCGCTAGAGGCCGACGTCATCGCGCTCTTGACGCTGGCGACCTCCGCCTTAGCCTGGCGCACCGCGTAGGCCGTAACGCGCTCGCGGTCCGCCTTGAAACGTTCGTCCATCTCTTCGAGGGCCTCAACGAGCGCTTGGGCCGCATCTGTCTCCGGGCCACCCTCCCCTGCAGGGATGTGATGCGAGGGAAGGGAGTCGGCCAGTCGGGCCAGTACCTCGTTTGCTGCGCGGTTTGCGCCGCTCGTGGCGATGCGACCGAACAGGTTCACCCGGTCTTGATCAAGGTAGAAGCCTGGGAAGACCTGTCGTGTGACGATCGCTGCGACGAACCCCTCGAAATCGTCAACGCGAGGCAAGACCTGGCGAAACGTCAAGACCCACTCGTCGAGCGACATTGCCAACGGCACCCTCCTCCCCATGCGGCGGTTCGCCGAGATGAGGCTCCTATCGAGCGTGAGGAACCAGCCCCTCGCCTCACGCCAGACGTCTCGTGAACGCCTGCGGGCCACGAGTGCGAGGTGGAAGGCGTCGTGCTCAAGCCGCTTCTGCTCTTTGGTTGACGTAGACCGAATAGCCGCGATTGCGTGCTCGTACGCGTCGTCGGCGTTGATCGCGGACATCTCGTCCGAATTGACCCCCTCCTCCCGAATGTCGCAGCGGTTCAGGTCGGGTTGGCCAAGGACCCAGCGTAGATCGGCGTACTTGCCTACGAACTCGTTTACTGACATGTACGACTGGCTAGAGGCGCGATGCATCGCTCGATCCAAAGATGGCGATTGGCGCCGCCAGACGTAATCCGGGACGGTGTTGCTCAGCGCTCGGCGCTTCAGTCCATCCAGCGCCGTCTCGAACTCCTCGATGGTTCGACTCGTTACATGGAGTCTGAGCCCAGCGGCGCGCGCGAGTTTGAGAATTCCGACCACGCCCGCCTCAAACTGGTCGTCGCCAGTAAGGCCGAGGGCTGGAAGGAGCACGTTCGTATCGAGGTAGAGCACCCGCCCACTAAGGTTCTCGCGAAGCGCATCGGCCGCCTCACGCGAGACCGAGGTTCGATAGGCGTACAGGGCGTGAGCGAGGAACTGCCGAAAGAACTCGCCGTAGTCCGGATCTTCTGATGTCAGGAACCTCGGGAACTCGATCTCTGCGAGCATTCGCAAAGGGTGGTCTGCCGACGGCAAGCCTGTGTCAGACGACTCTTCGGCCCTGTTTCCGTTTCTGCACAGGTCGCGTACGACGTTGGCGACGAACGCTTCGAGCGCATCCCAAGCCTCCTGCAACACGGCATCAGGAAGGTCGCCATGTCGATCTCGAAGTTCTGACCACCACTTCGCTCGAACGCGCTCCACGAGAGCCTCGCTGGCGCGCGCCGAGTTGCGCAGCGTGTCGCGTCGCTCTTCCGCAAGTTGGAATAGGTCGGGACCCGCCTTGACGAAGTGGCCCCGCCGTTCGCCCTCGGCAACGGCCTGGCGGATCTCGGCTTCCTCCACTGCGATCGCGAACGGTAGATCAACGCCGTGATTGAGGCGTCGATGGAACTCCGCAATCGACAGGCCGTTGCCCGCCCGGAACACGAGATGCTCGCACCATGCACGAACTGCGTCCGAAGTCGAGCCGAGCCGCTCAGCGAAGTGAAGGTGGAGGCGGCTACCGCCATCTTTCGGCTGATCCATTGAAGAATAATAAGTGCCATTGCGTTCAACCGTAGCCACACTCCGCCGCACGCGTGATGGTCTGGCTTCTCACGGGAAGCCCGCCGTTGGCCTGGTCGGCGCGGTAATGGCTCAGTCGGTCTCCCGTATCCGTACGGCTCTGCACTGCATCCTCCCTCCTCGCTTGGCTGCTGTGCGAGGCGATTGCAAGCATTGGATGCGCTCGCGTGCCCCGTGACCTGACCACAGTTTGACGACAGACGCGATGGTACGAGTTGGTTCGGGAAGCCAGGCCGAGTCCGACGATGCCCGTTCTGAACGCGCGTACGCGAACTTCCGGTACAGGATGCTCCGCCGTCGCCTGTATTCACACGCGAGGGGTCGCAGGTTCAAATCCTGTGCCGCCCACCAACCGAAGCCGGACCCGGTCACCAAGACCGGGTCCTCCTCATCCTGCCTTCGGCACGAGCTCGATCATGATCTCGCCCCCCACGGCTTTGGCGTAGCGCTGGAGGGGGCCGAGGGACGGCCACCGTTCTCGAGTCGCGAGACCGCGCTCTTGGTCGTGCCCATGCGCTGGGCGACGGCTTCTTGGGTCAGGCCCGCGCGGGCGCGGGCGGCCATGCGACCACGTGTTGGGCGGTGGCGCAGGCGCCTTCGATGGGGAGCCTGGGAACGACGTGTCGTCGGGTGGGCCGGGGATGGACTCCGCGCGGCGTCGGAGGCGACGTCGTGGTGCGACGCGGTTCCCTGTCCGATGAGGTAGGTGCGTATGACAGCGCCGCACGGCCGTACGATTGTCCTGGTGTTCGTTTCGCCGCTCCCATATCGTGCGGCATCCTGAGTTGGGAGCCTGCCCGCCGTGTGGTGGCCGGCCGGGCGGGGCGCGGGTCGGCCACCTTAGCTGTGAGGTATCCCAGATGATGCGTGGTCGGTTCCTGTGGGTCGTCGTGGTGGTGGCGGCGCTGTTCGTCGTCGGGTGTCAGACGTCGCCGCCGCCGACGGGTTCGCTGCAAGCCCGTGCGGAGCATCCGCAGACGGTGCCGCACGGCGTGACGCGCCTGGTTGCGGAGCGCGCTGGCGCGATCGTGCCCGCTACCTGGACCGCCGCCTCGGGCCGGGTCGTCACGGACGCCGACGGCTCGACCGTGTGGATCGCTTCCGAGGTCCCGGGAACGTACACGCTTCGGGCCAGCCACGGGTCCGACAGCGTCGAAGTGGAGGTCGCCGTCGCGTCGGCGGTCGAGGTGGTCGAGTCCGTCGTGGGGCCGGCGGGCGGTGAGGTCGCGCTCGCTGGCGGTGAGCGCGTGACCTTCTCGGCCGGTGCCCTGACGGGCGCCTCGTCCGTGAGCCTCGCGCGGTTCGCGGTGGCGCCCGCCGAGTACGGCGCTGGCGTGAGCCGCATCTCGGGTGCCACGCGGCTGACGCTGTCGGGTGCGCCCGTCGACCTGACCGGATCGGGGATCGCCATCCATCTGCCTGCGATGGACGCGATCGAGGGAAGCACCGCGACGCTGGTGGAGATCCGCGTGGCGCTCCGCGACGGATCGACGCACGTGCTCCTGGAGTCGTACTCGCCGCTCTCGAGCGAGACCTCGGTGATCTCGCTGCCGGCCGGTCTCTTCGCCGCGTTGGACGAGGCGTACGGTCTCGCCGAGCCGATGTCGATCGTCCTGCAACCGCTCGACATCGGCGCAGCGGCGACGGTGTCGCCGTCGGCGGTTCGGTACGTGACGGGGCTGTTCCGGGTCGACCTCGACGCCGCCAGCATGGC
>ERZ869909.1053-NODE-1053-length-24701-cov-7.047840_pt1 | contig 24701 bp, 21 predicted proteins | sample MGYA00520892_ERZ869909 | MGnify/ENA primary metagenome ERZ869909 (study PRJEB32215, sample SAMEA104723947) | bioreactor metagenome | biome: bioreactor; feature: anaerobic bioreactor; material: water | place: China | collected 2015-03-12 ... | reverse complement strand
AATGGCTCCGGCGTGGCGGTCGGCCGCGCTTTGCTGGCCGTGCTGGAAAACCATCAGAATGAAGACGGCTCGGTGACCATACCGGCCGCGCTGCGTCCCTATATGGGCGGGATTGAGGTGCTGAAACCGTGAGTGAATTCTTTACCGGGAAAAACCCCCGCATCCTCATCACCAATGATGACGGTATCCGCGCGCCGGGCCTGAAAGTGCTGCGCGCCATTGCCGAGACCATTTCCAACGATGTCTGGGTGGTGGCCCCGGCCGAGGAGCAGTCGGGGATGAGCCGGGCGCTGTCGCTGAACTCGCCCCTGCGCGCGCGCCGCGTTGCCGAGAAGCGCTATGCGGTCACGGGTACGCCGGCCGACTGCGTGCTGATGGCGATCAATGACATCGTGGAGGGCAAGGAGCCCGATCTGGTGCTCTCCGGCGTCAACCGGGGCCAGAACATCGCCGAGGACGTGACGGTCTCCGGCACGGTGGCAGGCGCGATGCAGGGCCTGCAGATGGGCATCCCGTCCATCGCCTTCTCGCAGGCCTATGGCTTCACCGGACGCGACGCGATCAAGTGGCAGACGGCCAGCGCCTTCGGGCCGCTCGTTCTCAAGCGGCTCCTGGAGCAGCGCTGGTCTGAAAATGTCATCATGAACGTTAACTTCCCCGACCGCGAGCCGGAGGAGGTCCACGAGATCGAGGTGACCGTGCAGGGTATGCGCGACCAGCACAACATCAAGACGGTGCGCCGCGAGGACTTGCGCGGCCAGGCCTATTACTGGATCGGCTTCGAGGGCCGCCCCTCCCATCCGCCGGTGGGCACCGATCTGCGCGCCATCTACGAGGGCCGCATTTCCATAACCCCGCTGCATCTGGACCTGACGCACCACGAAACCCGCGACCGGCTGGCCGATCACATGGCAGGCCCGGTAAGCGCCCCTGGCGCAAGCTGAGGCGCTGATGGGCGGGGGCTTTGACACGCGCGTTATCGAGCTGGTCATGGCGCTTCGCAATGCCGGCGTCCGCGACAAGGACGTGCTGGCGGCGATGGAACGCACGCCGCGCGACCTGTTCGTGCCGGAGAGCTTCGCCGACCAAGCCTATGAGAACCGGCCCCTGCCGATCGATTGCGGGCAGACCATCTCCCAGCCCCTCATCGTCGCCCTGATGACGCAGGCGCTGGAGGTGACCGACCGCTGCAAGGTGCTCGAGATCGGCACCGGCTCCGGCTACCAGGCCGCGGTGCTCGCCCGGCTCTGCCGCCGGGTCTATACCGTCGAACGTTATCGCACGCTGTCTCTGGAGGCGGTGAAGCGCTTCGAGGCCCTGCGCCTGACGAATGTCGTGACGCGTATTGGCGATGGCACGAAGGGCTGGCCGGAGCAGGCACCCTTCGACCGCATCATCATCACCGCCGCCGCACCCTCGCGGCCCGATGCGATTCTCGACCAGCTGCGCGAAGGCGGCGTCTGTGTCGCGCCGGTGCAGAACGGGCCTGTGCAGACGCTCATTCGCTACCGCAGGGAAGCGGACGGCATTAGCGAGGAGACACTGGGGGATGTGCGGTTCGTCCCGCTCGTCGAGGGTGTGGCCCGATCGCTCTGAACGGTAAATGTGAACGCATGATAACTTGACGGCAATGCTCCGGCCCCCACACTTGTATGCGGGGACTGGAATGCAATCTGGGAGACATGAAATGACCCCTCGCATTCTCTGCACCGGCTTGGCGGCCGGATTTGCCATGATGGGCGTGTCGGTTGCTGCCTCGGCGCAGGAACTGTCAGCAGCTGCTGCAGAGCGGCTGGCCGCCTATGAGAATACAGGTGAGACCCGCTCCTGCATCGGGCTGAACCGTATCCGGTCGATTGATCCGATCGACGACAACCACTTCCTGGTCGAACTGCGCAACCGCGAAGTCTGGCTCAACACCACACGCGGCCGTTGCTCGGGCGCGGCCCAGAGCTTCAACCGGCTGCAATACCGCACATCCGGCACGCAGCTTTGCTCCGGTCAGATCGTCGAGATCATCGACAACGCCACCGGCATGTCCAGCGGCGCCTGCGGTCTTGGCCAGTTCGAGCTGCTGAGGCCGGTCGAGGCCAATGGCGGTGCATCGCGCTAGCGGCGTGGTTTAGCTAACGCGTGATTAACGCTCGCACGCCATGATGCTGCAATGACCCTTTCGGGCACGGCAGGAATTGGCGGCAGATGATCAGGCTTGCAGTCAAATGGGCGGCTCTGGCGGCGCTGTGTGCGTCGCTGGGCGCCTGTGCATCACGTCCCGATCCGATCCGCGAAGGCGCCGGTGTGACGCAAGGCGCTGCGAGCATCGATTGCGGTGCCCGGTATACTGTGCGGCGGGGCGATACCCTCAGCGGCATCGCGGACCGGTGCGGCGTGCGCTGGCTCGATCTGGCGGCCGAGAACAACCTGACTGCACCCTATACGCTGCGGGACGGACAGGTCCTGGCCATGCCCGGCGCGGCACGGACCTATACCGTCCAGCGCGGCGACAATCTCTACCGCATCGCGGTCAGCCACGGCATGAGTCTGCCGGAACTGGCATCGATCAACGGTATCCGTCCGCCTTACACCATCTATCCGGGCCAGGAGCTTCAGCTGTCCGGCAGTGCCCGGCCCGTGCAGACCGCATCCGCGCCGCCGCCCTCCCAGCGCCCGGCCCAGCAGGCATCCCAGCAAACACCCCAGCAGACGCAAACCCCGCCGCCTGCTTCGCGTCCGGCGGCCAGCACGCCGCCTCCGGCAAGCCAGCCGGCCGCACAGCCGTCCCAGCCCATAGCGGGGGCGCCGCAGTTTCGCTGGCCGCATGGAGGCGAGGTGATCGCCAATTTCGGTTCGCAGCCGGGCGGACGGCGCAATGACGGCATCAAGATCGCGGCCAGCGTCGGCGAGCCCGTGCGGGCGGCTGCAGCGGGGGAGGTGGTATATGCCGGCAATGAATTGCAGGGCTATGGAGAGCTGGTCCTCCTGCGTCATGGGGACTGGGTGACCGCCTATGCCCACAATTCTGTCCTGCGGGTCTCCGTGGGCCAGCAAGTGGAGGCCGGCGCCATAATTGCCGAGGCAGGATCGTCCGGATCCGCCAGCCGCGTGCAGGTGCATTTCGAGATTCGCCGCGGTGTCACTCCGGTCGATCCCCTGCAATACCTGCCGCGCCGCTGACAACTGAGCACGACACACGCATGCGAGTTGCGCCCGCGCCGCGCGTGGATATAGTCGCGCGCAAATCCCCCCTTGCATCCAAGGACACAACACATGCCCGCATTTCTTGACTCTGTGACGCTTGCGGCTGCCGGTGGCGGCGGCGGAATGGGTGCGCTGCTCATCCAGCTCTTCCCCTTCGTCCTGATTTTCGTGGTCTTCTACTTCCTGCTGATCCGCCCGCAGCAACAGCGTGTGAAGAAGCACCGCGCCATGGTGGAAGCGCTGCGCCGCGGTGACGAAGTCGTCACCGCAGGCGGGCTCATCGGCAAGGTGACGCGCGTGGCGGAAGGCGAGCTGACGGTTGAACTCGCCCAGGGCGTGCGCGTGAAGGTTCTGCGCCACACCATCTCTGAAGTCCGCGCCCGGACCGAGCCGACGCGCTCGCGCCGTGACGAAGAGGACACAGATGACAGCGACGGGGATGCACGCGGCTAGCGCGCAGCGCTGACGCGTCCTATCTGCAGCCGGTCATGCTTTATTTCGCACGTTGGAAAATCGCCCTCATCCTGGGAACCATCCTTATCGGGGTGCTGTTCCTGCTGCCCAATTTCGTGTCCGAAAGCACACGCTACGGCCCGGACGGACGCCCGCAGGGCGTCTGGTCCGTGCTGCCGAGTGATACGCTCAATCTCGGCCTTGACCTGAGGGGCGGCTCCCACATCGTCTTCCAGGTCGATATGGATGAGGTGCGGGCCGACCGGCTGGTCCGCCTTGCGGATGATGTGCGCACGACCCTGCGCAATCAGCCTGCCATCCTGACGGCCGCGCCGGCGGTGGTGGAGGGCAGGGTGGTCGTGCGCCTGTCCCGCCCCGAGGACATGGAAGCGGCGCTGCGCCGCCTGCAGGCCATCAACGAGCCCGTGTCCAACACGCTCGGCCAGCCCAGCCTTGATCGCACGCTGTCCATCCAGGCCGACCCGGACGGACGTACCATACGCGTCGCCATTACAGAGGCTGCGCTGGAGGACATCCAGCGCCGTACCGTAACCCAGTCGGTCGAAGTCATCCGCCGGCGCATCGACAGCACCGGCACCACCGAGCCGACCATCGTGCGCCAGGGCGATGACCGGGTTCTGGTCCAGGTGCCGGGCGAGAGCGATCCCGAGCGCATCATCACACTGGTCGGCACCACGGCGCGCATGACCTTCCACATGGTGGAAGCGAACGTCGATCCGGGCCCTGATGGCCAGGGCCGCATGCCGCCAGGCATCATGGCGCTGCCGACCGAATACCCGGAAGAACCCTTCCTCGCCGTCCAGCGCCGGGCGCTCGTAACAGGTGAGCAACTGGTCCGGGCAGGGCAGGGCTTCAACGAGTCCGGCCAGCCGTCGGTGAACTTCACCTTCAACACGTCCGGGGCGCGCGCCTTCGGTGATGCGACCGCGGCCAATGTGGGCCGGCGTTTCGCGATCGTGCTCGACGACGTGATCATTTCGGCGCCCCGCATCCGCTCACCCATTCTGGGCGGTTCGGGGATGATTGATGGCGGCTTTACCGTCCAGTCCGCGACCGATCTGGCCAACATGCTCAATGCCGGTGCGCTGCCTGCGCGCCTGACGCCCGTGGAGCAGCGCACGGTGAGCGCAGGCCTTGGCCAGGACTCCATCGAACGTGGCCAGACGGCGATCATCATCGGCTTCAGCCTCGTGATCGTGTTCATGCTGCTGGCCTATGGCTTCTTTGGCGTAGCCTCGACCATCGCGCTGATCATCAATATCTGCCTGCTGATGGGCGGCCTGTCCGGCCTGCAGGCCACGCTGACGCTGCCGGGTATTGCCGGAATCGTGCTCACGATCGGCATGGCGGTGGACGCCAATGTGCTCATCTTTGAACGCATTCGCGAGGAGTACCGGTCGGGACGCACGATCGCGAATGCCATCGAGAACGGATACCAGCACGCCCTGTCGGCGATTCTGGATGCGAACGTGACCACCTTCATCGCCGCCGCGGTGCTGTACATGATGGGCGCCGGTCCGGTCCGCGGCTTCGCCGTGACGCTGGGCATAGGCATCCTGACCTCGGTATTCACGGCGTTTGTGGTATCGCGTTTCCTGCTCGCGGGCTGGCTGCGTTATGCCAAGCCCAAGACCCTGCCGATGTAGGCGGAGAGAAAAACCATGAACCTTTCCAGTTTTGCTCTCGTTCGGTTCCTGCCGGTAGAGACGGATTTCGGCTTTATCCGCATGCGGGTGGGCGCCTTCATCCTGTCACTTGTCATGGTGATCGGATCGGTCGCCGCCTTCTTCACCATGGGCCTCAATCTCGGCATCGATTTCCGGGGCGGCACCGCCATCGAGATCAGCACCCAGGGGCCAGCCGATATCGCGCTGATCCGCGAGGTCGTTACCCAGGCTGTCCCCGGCGATGTCCAGGTGCAGGGCTTCGGTAACGAGAACGAGGTACTGATCCGCGTCGGCGAGGCCGATCCCGAAACCATCAACGCGCTGGAGGGTTTCAGCGGCCTCGATTCTGCGCAGGCTCAGCAGGCTGTTCAGCAACTGGTCCGGTCGGCACTGGTCGAAGCGGTACCGGGCGTCAGCTTCGAGCGCATGGAAGTGATCAGCCCGCAGGTTTCCGACGAGTTGCGGGTGGCCGGCGCCACCGCTGTTCTGGTCTCCCTCTTCCTGATGCTCATCTACATCTGGCTGCGCTTCGAATGGCAGTATTCGGTCGGCGCGGTGCTCGCACTGGCCCATGACGTGATCATCACGATCGGCTTCTTTTCGGTCACCCAGCTGCAGTTCAACCTGCCGACCATCGCCGCAATCCTGACGATTGTGGGGTACTCGATGAACGACACGGTCGTGGTCTATGATCGCATCCGCGAGATGTTCCGCAAGTACAAGTCCCTGCCCACGCCGCAAGTGCTGGACATGGCGATCAACGCCACCCTGTCGCGCACCATTCTCACCTCCGGCACCACGCTGGTCGCGCTCGTTGCCATGGCGGCCATGGGTGGCCCGGCGCTGGAAGGCTTCGCGCTCGCCCTGATCTGGGGCGTCGTGATCGGGACCTATTCCTCGATCTTCGTCGCTGCGCCCTTGCTCACCGTAACCGGCGTCCGCCGCGATTCCGGCGACCGGGAGAGCTAGCGCGTCTCATCATGCGGTCACGAAAAACCCCCGGCGGAAACGCCGGGGGTTTTGTCTGTCCGGGATCAGGCCCTAGGGCCTGTACTCATAAAGGTTTCGGGCGTGACGCGTAGCGGATTTGGTTCCTGACAAGGAGAGACGGCCGCCGTGGAGCACTCCTCCACAAGGGCGGCTAGACGCTGTCAGGGATGAAATCCGCCGCGCCTCCAAGAGGTATGGCGAAAATCGCCCACTCTTGCGTCGCAGTCCCTCGAAAGGGGACAGCCCTTCCATCGGGCCTGCTCCTGAGATTGAACCATTTTCGCGCATATCACGCTCCAAACCCTTTATGAGTACAGGCCCTAGTCGCTGACAACGCGGCCCATGAGCTGACGGAAGACTTCGCGCGCGCCCTCCTGGGGCGTGGTTGCGGAGGGCTGCTCTTGCGCCAGGATGATGGCCACCACACCGCGTGAGGGGCTGACGAAGAAGTCGGTATCGAAATACCCGCCCCAGCCGAAATCGGCCGGATAGCCGGTTGCGGCCGACCCTGTGCCTTCATAGACGACACCCACCGAGTAGCCGAAGCCGAGATTGGCGGCCGTCATCGCCTCGGGCATCCGGTCCGGGCCGACATGCACGCGCGTCATCGCACTGACACTGTCCGGCTCGAGGATGCGGGTGCCCTCAAGTTCCCCGCCATTGGCCAGCGCCTGCGCAAAGCGGTAATAGTCGTTGGCAGTCGAGAACAGGCCCGCACCGCCTGCCGCGACATTGGCCCCGAAGGCGTAGTCGAGCGATGCCGGCACCGGAGCGAGCGTTCCGTTCTCGTCATGGGTGTAGAGGGTGGCGATGTCACCGCGGCGGGATTGCCCCGGGAAGAAGGTGGTGTTGTCCATGCCGAGCGGGCGGAAAATCCGCGACTGCATGAAGCTTTCCAGATCCTGTCCCGATGCCACTTCGATGACCCGGCCCAGAACGTCGTTGGACCAGCTGTAGAACCAGCGTTCGCCGGGCTGGAAGTAGAGCGGCAGCCCGGCCAGATGGTCGATACGCGCCTCCAGCGTCATCTCCCGGTCTTCATACACGTTGCGCGTCATGTAGAGCTGCCCCAGATCGGAGCGCGGATCGAACACGTAACCGATGCCGGAGGTGTGGGTGAGGAGGTCCTCGATGGTGATGGCGCGTTCGGCGGGTACGGTCTCGATCTCGCCCATCGCATTGGCGCTCAGTGATACAGCGACGCGCGCATCGGCAAAGGCCGGAATGAAATCGGCGAGCGGCTGGTCCAGCCGCAACACGCCATCCTCGGCCAGCTGCAGGATCGCGACCGCCGTCACCGGCTTCGTCATGGAGGCGATGCGCACCAGCGTGTCGGCGGTCAGCGGACGCTGTGCTTCGATGTCGGCATACCCCGTCGCCACGACATGCTGCACCACCCCGTCGCGCGCGATCAGGGCGACATAGCCCGACCGGGTGCCGGCACGGGCGTGGCGGGCCAGGGCGGCGTCCAGCGCGGCCAGCCCTTCGCCATTGAGCGCGCGCGCGACCGGTACTGCCTCGCTGACGGAATCGGCACTGGCCGCGGTCTGCGGGCTGCATCCGGCAAAGGCCATGCTGCCCGCCAGTGCGGTGGCCAGAAGAAGGGTGGTCATGCGCCAGCGAGCGTCATACATGTCGGGTCTCCGCATCAGGTTTCCGGGGTCGCGCGAAGCTCACCCGGCAACCCTGCATTGGCAAGTTAAAAGACGAATGGACCTGCCTTTAATGCCCTGCTCGACGCAAGGACTGGTCATGCCATGACTGATGAGACGCTGGCTGACATCGTCCGCCGGGATGATCCCGAGCGCCATCTTGCGGCGCTGTTTGCGCCCGGCCCGGTGCGTAGCGGACTGTTTGCGCTTTACGCATTCAATATCGAGATCGCCAGGGTCAGCGAAACGGTCAGCGAGCCCGTGATAGGCGAGATGCGCCTGGCCTGGGCGCGTGACGCGATAGTCGATCTTTACGCCGACCCGCCGCGCGTCCGCCGGCACCCCGTCTACGAGGCGCTGGCAGCCCTGAGAAGCCTGCCCGGCGCCCCGGATATCGACAGTCTCGTCACCCTGGTCGAGGCACGGGCCGCCGATCTGGGGCAGGGCGCATTTCCCGATGACCACGAGCGCGAACGCTATGTGGACCGCACGGCCGGACTGCTGATGAGGCTGGCCGCGCGCCTGTGTCAGCCCGGCGCCGATGACGACGTGGCGGTGAACGGGGCGGTGCAGGCTGCCGGCAGGCTGTGGGGCTATACCGGCCTGTTGCGTGCCTTTGCACCGCTGTGCGCAGCCGGGCGCCCGCCCGTGACCGATGCCGAGCTCGCCGCCTGCGGGGCCAACCTGGAAGCCTTGCGCCGCGGACTTCAGCCCGACGCGGCGGCAAAGCTGCGCCGCGGCCTGGCCGGCGTGGCACACGCGGCGGCCAGCGAATTTGAAAAGACACGGCACGCCCTGCCGCCAGAGCTGTTCCCGGCGATCGGTTATGTGACGCTGGCGAAGCCTCTCCTGCGCCGGGCGGCGCGGCAGGACAGGCCGGGGCAGGCCACTGCCATGCCGCTGCTGGAATGCCAGGCGCGCCTGATCGTGGCGTCGCTGCGCGGGCGGCCCTGACCAGCCTACGGGCGCAGATGCTCGGCCAGGAAGCTCTCCATCTCCTCCAGCACCTCCCGGCGCGTCTGATAGGCGGTCAGCCAGTGATCGCCGCCGCGCTGCTCGACTAGACGCACCGTGCCGCCGCGCTGGCGCAGGGCGGAGGCCATGACGCGGCTCTGGTCGACAGGCACCACGCTGTCATCGACGCCGTGAATGAGCAGGACGGCCGCGCGGATGGCGCTGGCATTGTCGTGCGGGGAGCGCGCTGCCAGATAGGCCTGCTGCGGTTCGTCAGAGCCTGAGGCCATAGAGCGCTGCCAGTACTGGAGCGCGCCGCTGCCCTGACCGGTCCGGTGCAGCGTATAGCTCATCATCCGGTTGAGGCTGGAGACGCCGTTGATGGAGATGGCGCAGCGGTAAAGCTCTGGCGTGAAGGCGGCACCGGCAAGCGCGGCATAGCCGCCATAGCTTGCCCCGGCGATGCAGATCCGGCCGGGATCCGCGATACCGGCTTCGACCAGGGCTTCCACGGCGTCCGTGACATCATGCTGCATGATGCCCAGCCCCCAGCCGCCATGGCCGGCTTCGCGCCATTCGCGGCCATAGCCCGCAGAGCCACGGAAATTGGGCTGCATGACGCCGTATCCGCGGCTGACGAGGAAATGCGCGAGGAAGTCATATCCCGCATGGTCCCGCGATGCCGGTCCGCCATGCGGCAGGATGACAAACGGGTGCGGGCCGGCGCCTTCGGGAAGGGTGAGATAGCCGGGAATGCTCACGCCATCGCGTGCCAGATAGGAAATCGCTTCGCGGCGCGGGAGGGGCGTGGCCGCGACGGCCGGGTTGGTGCTGGGCAGGGCCTGCAGCGACACCTCGCCACTGGCGGTCTGGCGGTAGAGATAATAGCCGACAGGACGGTCGGCGAAATTCACCTCGATGAGGATGGAGGAACGGTCGCGGGAAAAGGAGGCGATCCGCACCACCTCGCCCTCGAACGTTACATCCAGCTGTGCCTGCAAGGCCTCCAGATCGCTGTCCAGCCAGTGCGTGCGCCGCAGATTGTCTGCCCAGCTGATGCCGATCACGGCGCGGTTGTAGGGATCCATCGTTCCGCCGGCGAGCTCGAAATCGGCCTGCTCGAACAAGACGGTGCGCTCGCCGCGGCCATCCAGGGGGATGGCGACCACGGATGCGGCAATGTCGTCCATGTCCTGGACGGCGATGATGTTGTTGCCGCTGGCATCAAGCCCCATAACACCCGCTATGCCGGGAACGCCGTCCCCGGAAGCCACCGGCTCGAACGTGTTGCCCCGGCGGACGCGCAGGATGTTGGTGTCTTCGTCCTCATAATCGAGGCGGGCGACGACATCGAAGGACGGGGTGAACACCCAGCTCATCGTCTCGCGGCGTCCCGATGTGTGCACGGTGTTCGATCCGGACGACACGTTGATCCAGTAGAGATTGGGAATGCCCTGATTGGTCCGGGCCTCGACAAGCACGCGCTCTCCGTCATGGTCGATCGCCCTGACCGCCGCACGGTCCGGGTTGAAGCCCATCCCGCGCAGCCGGCGCACGAGGCGCCGCATATTGCCGGTTTCCAGATTGATCGCCACCAGCTGCGCGGTGTCCACCACGCCGCGAATGCCGGTAATGTCGCTTACCGCGCCGGCGCGCACCAGCACATGCCGGTCGCCGACCCACGACACGCCCTCAATGCGCAGATCGCCCGCCGGCACGGCGGTCCGTCCGCCCGTGGAAAGATCCATGATGACGATGTAGCGGTCAGGACCGGAATTATGGCTGAACGCCAGGCGGGTGCCGTCCGGGGAAATCGACGGGTAGTGGACGGCAGGCAGCTCGGCAAAGGCTGCTGCCGGCAGGCTCTGGGCCTGCACGGCCCCAAGACACGCTGCCAGGCAAAAGGCGATGATTGCAGCAAGTCTGCTGGTCCACATGATGGTTCCCCCCCTCGGAATCTCTGTCACACACGCATGATGGGCAAGTCGCTGGCAGCGTGCAAGTCCGACACGTTCAGGTGGTGGGCCGTGTCGGCTGGCGTGACTGCCCGCACGGGCTACGGGTCAGCGGGCCGTGGCCCCAGATGCTCGGCGAGGAAGGCCTCCATTTCCTCCAGTACTTCGCGCCGGGTCTGGTAGGCGGTCAGCCAGTGATCGCCCCCGCGCTGCTCCACAAAGCGGACGGAAACGCCCCGGCGCCGCAAGGTGGCCGCCATGCTGCGGCTCTGCTCCACCGGCACCACGCTGTCATCGCGCCCGTGAATGAGCAGTACGGCAGCCTGTATCGAGCCGGCATTGTCCAGCGGGGAGCGCTGCTGCAGGTAGGCCGCCTCCGGGCCCTCCATGCCGGTGGTCATCGAAAGGCGCCAGTATTGCAGCACCTCGCTGCCCTGGCCGAAGCGGTCCCGGCTGTAGGCGATCATCCTGGAAAGGCTGGAAACGCCGTTGATGGATATGGCGCAGCGGTAGAGGTCAGGGGTGAAGGCGGCCCCGGCGAGCGCTGCATATCCGCCATAGCTCGCTCCCGCGATGCAGATGCGCGCCGGATCGGCGAGGCCCGCGTCGACCACCGCCGCCACGGCGTCGGTCAGGTCGTGCTGCATCAGCCCGATACCCCATTCGCCATGACCGGCAAGGCGCCATGCCCGGCCATATCCGGCCGATCCGCGGAAGTTGGGCTGGATCACGCCATATCCGCGGCTCGCAAGGAAATGGGCCAGGAAGTCATAGCCGTCATAATCGCGCGCGGCAGGCCCGCCATGCGGCAGGACGACAAAGGGGTGCGGCCCGTCAGTATGCGGCAGGGTGAGATAGGCCGGGATGCTCTCGCCGTGGCGCGCCAGATAGCTGATGGATTCCCGCCGGGGCAGGCGCGTCGCCGCCACGGCCGGATTGGTGCTCGGCAGGGGCTGCAGCGATCCCGGTTCGCCTGCGCGCTGACGATAGAGGAAATACGTCACCGGCCGGTCGGCATAGTCAGCTTCAATCAGCATGACGGTCCGGTCCTGCGACCAGGAAACGATCGTGACCGTTTCTGCGTCCAGCGTGGCCTCCAGCTGGACCTGCAGTGTCGCCATGCCCGCGTCAAACCAGTGCGCGTGGCGGACGGTATCAGCCCATTGCAGGCCCAGAACAGCATTCGTGTAGGGATCGATGAAAGTGGCCACCACTTCGTGGCTCCGGTCCTCGAAGAGGATGGCCTCTTCGCCGGATCCGTCGAGGGCGATGGCGGCGATGGATGCGGCGCGCCCGCGGCGGGTCTCCGCGACAATCAGGTTCTCGCCGCTCGCATCCAGTCCGTAGGCAGCGCTGGTTCCAGGGGCATTCTCATGGCGTGACAACGGCTCAAACGCCTGGCCTCGGCGCACATGGACCACACGTCTGCCGCGATTATCCCTGTCGATCCGCGCGACGACCTCCTGCCCGGCATCGACCACCCAGCCCACAGTGCCCGGACGGCCGGAAGCGTGAACCGTATTGGCTCCGGACTGCACATTCACCCAGTAGAGGTTGGGCAGGCCCTGCTGGGTCCGGGCCTCGATCAGGACGCGGCCCTGGCCGTGGTCAATGGCGCGGACCTGGGCGAGGTCCGGATTGAAGCCCATATTGCGCAAGGGACGGATGAGGCGCCGCATCTGGCCGGTCTCCAGATCGATCGCGGTCAGCTGGGCGTAGTCGATGACACCCCGGATATAGGGCATGTTTCCCACACTGCCGGCCCGCACGACCACGTGCCGGTTTCCCACCCAGCTCACCCCCTCGATCCGCTGGCTGCCAGCGGGCACGGCCGTGCGGGCGCCGGTTTCCAGGTTGAGGATCATGACCAGGCGGTCGGAGCCTGAATTATGGCTGAAGGCCAGGCGGGTGCCATCCGGCGAAAGGGCGGGGTGGTCGATGTCGGGCAGCTCGGCAAAGGCGGCGGCCGGGGCGCTCTGCGCCTGCGCGGCCCCGAGACACGCTGCCAGGCAAAAGGCGATGATTGCAGTCAGCCTGCCGGTTCCCATGAAGTCCCCCCTCGAAATCCCCTTCAGGGCGGCATGATGGGCAAGCCGCGCGCATTCGGCAAGCGCGCATCTTCTGGTGGTGCGGCTTATGTGCCGGCGGCGCGGGGAGCGGCCAGCCAGGCATCGCAATCGGCAAGGGCGCGCGCGCTCATCACCCGCTTTTTGGCCTGTGCCTTGGCGGCGCCGCGCAGGCGTTCGCCATTCGGTCCCCTGGACGGGCCTTGCATATCCGGGAACAGGCCGAAATTGACATTCATCGGCTGGAACGCGCCCTTGCGGCCCGGCACATGGCCGGTGGTGATATGCATCAGCAGGGCGCCCAGCGCGGTCGTGGGCGGGGGCGGGCTGACCGGCATGCCAAGTCGCTCTGCGGCGGCAAACCGGCCCGCGAGCAGCCCCATCGCCGCGCTTTCCACATAACCCTCAACGCCGGTGATCTGGCCGGCAAAACGAAGGGCGGGCCGCGCCTTCATGCGCATTACCGGGTCCAGCAGCTTGGGCGAGTTCAGGAAGGTATTCCTGTGAATGCCGCCCAGCCGGGCGAACTGCGCGTTCTCCAGCCCCGGTATCATGCGGAAAATGTCTGTCTGCGCGCCGTATTTCAGCTTGGTCTGGAAGCCGACCATGTTGAACAGCGTGCCGTGGGCATTGTCCTGACGCAGCTGCACTACCGCGTAGGGCTTCTCGTCGGGTTTATGCGCATTGGTCAGCCCGCGCGGCTTCATCGGCCCGTGGCGCAGCGTCTCGATGCCGCGCTCGGCCATCACTTCGATGGGCAGGCAGGCCTCGAAATAGGGCGTGTCCTTCTCCCAGTCCCGGAACACCGTCTTGTCACCGGCCAGCAGGGCCTCCACGAAGGCCACATACTGATCGCGGTCCATCGGGCAGTTGATATAGGCGGCGCGGTCTTCCTCCGTCTCGCCCTTGTCATAGCGCGATTGCTTCCACGCCACGTCCATATCGATGCTGTCGGCAAAGATGATCGGCGCGATGGCGTCAAAGAAGGCGAGCTCGCCTTCACCCGTCAGGGCGTGTACCGCTTCTGCCAGCGCGGGCGAGGTGAGGGGGCCTGTTGCCACGATCACATTGTCCCAGTCTTCAGGCGGCAGCCCCGCGATCTCCTCGCGGCGTATCTCGATATTGGGATGTGCCTCCAGCTTCGCCGTCACCGCGCGGGAGAAAGCTTCGCGATCAACCGCCAGCGCGCCGCCAGCGGGCACCTGGTTCACATCTCCCATCGCCATGATCAGCGAGTTCGCCCGGCGCATCTCCTCGTGCAGGAGGCCGACCGCGTTGGTCTCATGATCATCCGAACGGAAGGAGTTGGAGCAGACCAGTTCCGCGAGGCCATCGGTCTGGTGGGCTTCGGTGCGGCGTACCGGGCGCATCTCGTGCAGGATCACGCGCGCGCCGGCTTCTGCCGCCTGCCAGGCGGCTTCCGAACCGGCCATGCCGCCGCCAATGATATGTATGGGTTGGGTCTGTGTCATGGCGGGGATATAGCGCCGCAAAGGCGCAGGCTCAAACCGGCGTGCACAGCGGTATATGGAGCGCGCGATTGACGCGGTGCAATGTCAGTTTCACTGTCTTTCCCGAACCGGGTGATAACCGGTCCTTGAAGGGGAATTTTCCATGTTCAGAACGGTGAGTGCCGCCCTGGCGGCAATGAGCCTTGGTGCGGCGGCCCATGCCATCCCGCCAGGCGTTATGAACGCCTATAACGCCTATATGGACGCCATCGAGGCCAATGATTTGCGGGCCGCGGCCACACACGCCGAAGCGGCGTACCAGGCCGGTGTCAACGCGCGTATCGATGCCGAAACGCTGGCCGCCCTGGCGGAGAACCGCGCCCAGATCTACACCGATACGGGCGACGCTGCCCGCGCCGGACCGGCATGGAATGACGTTGCGGGAGCGCTGGCGGCCGCAGGTGCAGACCGTGAGGACCGTGCGCGCGCGCTGGTCAGCGCCGGCACGTTCTTCTATGCGCAAGATAATGCCCGCGAAGGCATGCGTGCTGCCGACGCCGCGCTCGCCCTCTATCCTGAACCGGCCGCCTCGCCCTGGCTGTTCCGTGCGCACAATCTCAAGGCCAATCTGGAATGGCGCAATGGACGCATAGCGCCGGCAGGCATGGCCGCGATTGCAGCCCTCGCCGTGCAGGAGCAGATCGGCCCGCGCGTCGACCGCGAAATCGTGCAGACCGCGACCCTCGCCGCGGTTGGCAGCTCGCTTACCCGGAACCTCGAAGGCACCGCCTTCTACGTCGCGCTCGCCTCGTCGGTCGGCGGTCTGGCGGGCGTGCCGGAGGAGGAAGCCCGGCTTCTGGCCACCTGGCGTGCGTATGCACAGGCAGGGCTCAGCGAGGAACAGGCCGGCAGCCTGGCGGAGCGCCAGTCGGAATCGGCCCTGTTCCGCTTCGATGGCCCCGCCTTTGAGCCGTCAGGCTGGGCAGACCAGGCGCCCGGGCGAGTCGATGCTGCCGTGTCGCGCCGGTTTCCGCCGCGCGTGCCGCCAGATCTGATGCGCGAAGGCGTGGCCGGCTTTGTCATCCTGCAGTTCGACGTGTCGCCCGGCGGCCGGGCGAACAATATTCGCCCGCTCATGGTCGTGCCGCATGAAGGATTTGCCAGGATCGCCGAACAGGCCCTGCGGCGCTGGGAGTTCACCCCCGCCACGCAGGACGGCCAGCCTGTGCTCCGCCAGGGCATGGTGATGCATTTCGACCTCGGCGCACCGCGCCGCTAACGTCGCTTCAGCCGCTTTTTCCGGCGGGCCGCATACTGCACGTTTGACGTGCGGCCCGCCGCAGCGCACGATTGTCCCCGGTGAGTCTTTGGGGGGAGGCGTGCATGAAGCTTCATCTGGCGGCCGTTTTTGCCGCCCTGGTTCTGTGCGGTGTGGCCCATGCCATTCCGCCCAGCGTGATGACCCCCTACCAGGCCTACCTGGCCGCGATCGAGGGCGAGGACTTCGCAGGCGCTGCGGGGCACGCTGATGCCGCCTACCAGGCGGGCGTGGCCGCGCAGATCGACACAGATACGCTGGCCGCGCTCGCTGAAAACCGGGCGCAGGCCTATACCTTCTCCGGCGATCTGGCGCGCGCAGCGCCTGCGTGGGGCGATCTGGCCGATGTCATGGAACGCGCCGGTACCGCACGGGACGACCGCGCGTGGGCGCTGGTCATGTCGGCAGCTGCCTATCTACGTGGCGAGGACTATGCCAATGCGGAGCGCCGGGCCAGTGCAGCTACTGCGCTTTACCAGAGCGGTGAGGGCGGCGAGCATCACTATGCCGCGCAAGCGCTCCTGAGCACGAGCCACTTCACCCGCCAGCAATTGCGTGAGGCAGGCCGCGCGGCGGCGGCGGCTCTCTCCATCCGTGAAACCCTGTCGATACCGGCCAATGCCGAGCTGACCCGCCTTGCTTTCTCTGCCGGGATCGCCCGGCTGCTGGAGCGTGACCGCGTCGGCACCGCCTACTACATAGCCCTCGCCGCGGAGTCAGCTGAGGCGGCAGCCGCGGACAATAACGAGACCCAATTCGTTTCCCTGTGGGCGCGTTACACGCGTGAACGCCTGTCAGCCAGCGAGCGTGAGGAATTGTTCGAGCGGGTGGCGGCGTCGCCGCTGTTCGCCTCGACCTGGGCAACGCGGGTCGAAGCAGACGAGCAGGCACAGATCGCCGAGCGCAATTTCGACGTCGACGCCGTGCCGGTCTCGCGGCGCCCGCCCCGCTATCCCGCTACCATGCAGGAGGCGGGGGTTGAAGGTATTGCGGTGGTCCGCTTCGATGTGGACGAAAATGGCCGCCCGTCGAATATCGAAGTTCCGTTTTCCATTCCCCACCCCGATTTTGGGCGGAATGCTCAAGATGCGGTGCGCCGGTGGACCTACACGCCTGCCATGAAGGATGGCCGCCCCGTGCGCCGGGAGGGCGTCCAGACCCAGTTTGAGTTTGCATTTCAATGATAGGGCTGGTGGTTGTCCTGGCCGGCGTCATGGGCGCGTCCACGCCCGGCACCTTGGCGTGCGGCGACAGTCCCGAAGCGTGCCGCGCCGCGATCCTTGAGGCGTGGAGCGCGGGCGACGCCGCCCGGGCTGGCGATATGGCCGCCGAGTGGCTGGAGGCAAGAACCACGCAAGACGGCGTTCTGTCAGCGGATGGAGCCGGATTGGCCTTCATTGCTGCCATCGGCGCTTATATGGAATGGTCGCCATCTTCAGGCTACTGGATGTGGGTGTCGGCTCGACATGCAGAGGTATGCGTGCGGCTTCCCGAGCATCTCGATCTGGTCGTGGAGGCATTTGCCCCCGCTCAGGGTGAAACGCGGGAGGTCGACCGCGCCATTCTTTCAGGCCCTTTCCTGGCCGCCGCGCGCCAGCCTTGCGCACAGGATGGCACGCCCGCGCTTGTTCCTCCGGCTGTCTCCGCCGCCCATGCTCCGGTTGCGATTGGCCTGTACGGCCGCAGCTTCGAGGTTCGCGAACCCCTATTGCTGCGGACGCCTCCGGACGCCCGGATGACGCGGTGGGCGCGCCTCTGGTTCGAATATCCGGCAGGCAGTCTCAGCCCGGTCCTGCCGCAAGCTAGCCTGTCAGAGATGCGCAGGCCTCCGCGCAATATTACCTACGGCAATGTATGGCTGAGACCATGTACCACGGCCGTGTGGGATCGAAACCTGCCAGTCGTGTGCCGTGCCGACCAACCGCAGCCTGCGTCTGAGTGATACCTGGCATGGCGTTGCATGGTGCCCGCACAGATGACCATGCGCGCGGTGCACGTGCGACCCGCGGCGCCGTCGAGGGCATGATTGTTCCCGCTATCCTTCAGGCGAGGCTTTGCGTGATCAGATATCTGGTGGCCGCGGCAGCGGCCTGGGCCCTGGCTGCGGCCGCCCATGCCGTCCCGCCGAGCGTGATGGAGCCCTACCGGGCCTATATGGCGGCGATCGAGGCCGATGATCACCAGAGCGCTGCGGTCCATGCCGAAGCCGCCTACCGGGCGGGCGTAGCCGCGCAGATCGACACAGATACGCTGGCCGCACTGGCGGAAAACCGGGCAAGAATCCTCTATGATCTCGAAGAGTATGACGTTGCCGGTCCGGCATGGGACGATCTGTATGCGCTCGCGCCGCATGGTGACGTCATGGCCCTTGCGGCTTCAGCTTATCTGCTGGCAGGGGACGGCGTGAGGTCCGTGGCGCGCGCGCACGCGTTGCTGGCGGACGGGAGGGAACTTTCTGATGATGTGTCATATCTGGCCCGCTATGTGATCGCTGTAGACACTGGTGGTGATCATTTCACCGCTGCTACTGGCAGGCAGGCATACCAGCGAGGCCGCGCGCCGGAAGTGGTTCAGGATCTGTTGAGCGAGGGCGAACGCCGCCTCCGGCAGCGCAATAAGGTGGAAGAATTCGTTTACGCGTTACTGGCAGCCGGCGCAGCCAGCGGGATCGGCCTTCACCCATCGCTCTCCGAGCACTTCCGGGCCTGGGCGTTTATTGTCGAACTGACGGAGGCAGAGGTACTAATGGTCCGTGAGCGGCTGTCAGCGTCGCTATTCGCGGATCTTCTGGTGCGGCAGGGAGTATTTCCCAGTCGCAGCTCGCCTGATCGGGCGCCAGACGAGCAGGACTCTCCAGCATGGTCGAGAATGCCGCCTCAATATCCCGCTGCTGCGCTTCGGAGGAACCTGAACGGCGTCACTATTGTGCGTTTCGACACGGATGTCCGGGGGCGCCCGGAAAATCTGGAGATCGTATTTTCCGTCCCTGAGGGCACTATGTTTGACCGCGAGTCCATCCGGGCGGTTCAAGCCTGGAGATACCAGTCAGGGGCTGAAGACGGCGAACGCGTCAGACGCGAGGCGGTTGAAACGACTTTGCGGTTCACGCTTCACTGACGCACAGCACACACCGAGGTGCGGGTGCCGGGATAAAGGTTCACGGGTGAGTCTGCCGAGCGTTCGGGCCCTCGAACGCAACGGGCATATGACGGCTTCGCCGTCGTGATGTTTGACGTCTCGGAGGATGGCAGCGTCGACAACATCCGAACTCTCATATCCGTGCGTCACCCGGCATGGGGTCAGATGGCGGAAATTCTCGCCGGTGCACGCCGATATGAGCCGCGGACGGTGGACGGCGTCCCGGCGCGGCGCGAGGGCATGGTGATGCAATATGGATATTGGAGCCGCTAGCGGGCGGTCCGCCTGTGCCTGCGTCACACTGATCCTTGGCAGGGTGGGCGTGTCGGGCTAAGTCCCGCTGCCATGACACTGATCCACAAAGATGCCCTGCAAGACGGGTTCGCCCTTGCCCTTCGCCACCCGCGCGCCGTGCTGGCGGCAAGCGCCCTGTGCGGCGGTGTGGCGGCATTCGAGGCGCTGGTTTTCTCGCTCACTGGCGAGGCGGGGCCGGGCCTGACCGGCGTGACGCTCCTGTTCATTCTGGGCTTTCATGCGTGGGTGATCGCGGCGGTGCTGGTCACCCGCCCGGCGCTGGGGCTGGAAGCCGGAGATATCAGGGCGCGCGCGCGGGACGTCTCGCGCCTCGTTCTGGTGGCCGGGCTGACGCTGGTTCTCGTCTTCACCGTCCTTGGCACCGCCTTCGTGATGCTGGCCTTCATGCTGGGCGCGCTGGCGATCCTGGGCGCCGAACGCAGCGGCCTTTCCGAGCCGCCCGAGGGCTTCGTCAACATCTTTGCCCTCTTCAACACGGCCGAATGGATCATCGCGGTGGCGCTGATCGCGGTGTGGAGCGCGTTTGCCCTCTGGTTCATCTCCCGTCTCCTGCCCGCCATTCCCGCGACCCTGGCGCGCGGCAAGGTGCAGCTCCTGACGGCCTGGCCGATATTGCAGGGGCGCGGCCTTGCCGGCTTCCTCACCGGCTCGCTGGCCATCCTGCCGGGCGTGGCGGTGCTGGTGGCCTTCGCCTTTCTGGTGGAGGGCGCGACCGGCTATAACCCGGCGCAAGGAGTAGGGGCCGGCGGGCTGCACCCGGCAGGGATCGCCATCCTGCGCGCGGTGCTGGTGGGCGGCACGGCCGCCTTTGTGCTGGTGCCGTTGATGGGCGTGCACGCCCGACTCTACATGAAATTTACGTCACAAACGGCGTAAATCCGGGCTGGGGGCGTGCCGCGTTCACGGCGCCGTGATAGCGTCGGCCCATATTGTTGCAGGGCAGGGACACGGCGATGAGCACTTCCACCGAAACCAGATATGATTTCACCAGCGCAACCTTCTGGTTCTTCCAGTGTGTCGGCCGCAATCCCGGCGGCGCCTTTACCATCGCGCTCTGGCAGATCATTCTTTATGCCGCGATAGGCGGCGTATTGCTGTGGGTCGGCCTGCCGGCCATCCAGTCCCTGATGGAGCTGGCCGCCACCACGGATGATCCCGACCCCGGTGAGGTCTTCAACGCCGCCGGCATGTTGTTCGCCCTGTCGCCCGTGATCGTCATAGCCTCGCTGCTCGTGGCGCTGATGGCGCAAGGGGCGTGGATGCGCCTGCTGACCCGTAACGAGGTCGCGGGCGGCATTCCCTTCCGTCTCGGCGCAGACGAGGGGCGCCTGTTCCTGGTCAATCTGTGCTTCATTGCCTTCGCGATTGCCGGCTATGTCGCCGTCATCATGTTCTTTACAGCGATCATCTTCGCCACCGTGGCCGTTGGCGAGGCGGCCGACGGCGCCATCTGGTCAGGCCTTCTCAACGGCTTCATCTGGTTCCTCGCCGTCGTGGCCTGTGTGGTGACGGTGATCATCATCATGGTGCGCCTGTGTGCCGCCCCGGCCCTGAGCGTCCGCCAGAAGGGCTTTCGCCTGTTCCAGTCCTTCGCCGCCACGAAGCGCATCGTGGGCTGGCTGGTGCTCACCTATATCGTGCTGATCATCATCGCCCTTGCCGGCTCGATGGTGCTGACCATCGTCCAGCAGATTGCCGTGATGGGCGGGATGATGGGGGCGCTCACGCCGATATGGGGCGATATGGTCGCTGGCGCCGAAATCGATCCCGCGCAGGTCCGCGAGACGATTTCCAGCATCATCAACAGCCCGGCGGCCGTCATCGCGCTGTGCGTCATCCTGCTCGCGCAGGTGATCTTCCAGGTGGTGTTCGAGGGGCTCTGGCACGGTGTCGGCGCCTATGTCGCCGTGCGCCATGATGGCGGTGACGGCCCGTGGGAGACCGATCTGACCGCACCGGCTGAATCGGTCGGCAACGCGCCTTCGGAGGGCTGAGACGCATGACCGGACAGGCTCTTGTCCCGCCGCCCTGGCTGGCGCTCTACGCGCCCTGGGCTCCGGCTTCGCGGCGCTCTTTCGGCTGGGCCACGCCCTTCATCCTGTTCCTGACCTATATGATCTCCGCCATTCCGATGATCGTTCTGACGATCATCGCGGTGGCGGGCGCACCGGGAGGTCTGGAGGCCGCGACGCCGGGCGACACGTCGGCGGCGCTCTCGGGCGATGTCATGCTGCCCGGCATCCTGATGCAGTTTGCGTTGTGGATGGCGCTCATCATCTGGTGGGCAAAGGCGTTCGAGCGGCGTGATCTGGCCTCGATGGGCTTTACGGGCACTGGCTGGCTGGGGCGCTATGTGCGCGGTCTCGCCGTCGGCCTGGGCCTTGTCCTGCTGCTGGGCGGGGTGATGACGGCGCTCACCACGCTCGCCCCCGGGGCCGTGCCCGAAGGCATGCGCGACATGACCGGGCCGGAAAATGCCGACTGGGCGGTGCTGGCGGGGGGAGCCTTCATCGGCTTTGCGCTGTTTGCCATCCTCACCTTCCTCATCCAGGGCGGGGCAGAGGAAGTGATCTTCCGCGGCTGGCTGATGAGCACGCTGACGGCCCGCTGGGGCGCGGTTGCGGCGATTATCGCCTCCAGCGTGATCTTCGGCGCCTTCCACCTGCACGTGATGGTGTCGGGCGTCGCCTACGGCCTGATCGCCGTGTCCGGGATTGCCGCGACGGGGCTTTTCTTCGCGCTTTATGCCTATGCCGAGCGCGGGATATGGGGCGCGGCCGGAGCCCACGGCACGTTCAACGCGGCGCTGACGCTGGTGCCGCTGGCGGTCATGCACGCGGGCGAGCCTGACCGCACGCCATCCGAACTCTTCGGCGAAGTGCTCACCCGCGCCACCGGCATGGCCGGGCCGGAAGCCACCGAAATCGGCGCGCATCTTCTCGTTCAGCCCGGCGTGTTCTTGGTGCTGAGCGCCGTCCTGTTCGTGGTGATCCGGCAGAAGAAGGGGCAGGGGTAGGCCGCACTACGATTTTCGAGCGCTGCAACCCAATTTCGGGTTGCAGTCCCTTGCCAATCCGGTCACCGTGAAATTCGATCAGGGGGAGGTGCTCTGGATGGCTTTCAGCTTCTGGAAGGCGCTTGGATACGGTGTCAGCCGGGTGCGCGAGCGGCCCCTTGAGGCGGCGCGCATCTGGGCGGTAGATGCGCTGGTCGTCTGCGCCGTACCGGCGGCATGGGTTGCCCTAGGAGTCTTGTACCAGCAATTTCCAAGCTTGATGTACGCGGTGATCCTCTTTTCCCTTGTGCCGATGGCAATAGCTGCGCTGGGCTGGCTGTGTTCAGAGAGTGCTTGGGCGCGGTTTCTGGCGACAGACAGGCCGACTCCCTGGTTGCCTTATCGTCTGGGCAGGGATGAAAGCAGAATTTTCGAATCCTATGCCATTCTGGGCCTGATCATGATTGGGATCGGGGCGCTGGTCGCGACGCCAATTATCATTGTTGGCACGTGGCTAAACGCCGGCGGGGTGGAATTGCCCGCTCTGGTCCAGCTGATGCCCCTGCTGGTTACCTTGGTCATCGTATTCTTCGCCGCCCGCGTTGCCGTCGTGCCGATGCTGGTGGTACGCAGACAGGTATTCAGTCCCCTGACCCATTTCACCGCCACCAGGCCATTCTGGTTGCGGCTCGGGCTTGCCTTTCTGGCTGCGGCCGCACCAGCGTACGTGATCGCACAAGGGCTGCCCTCACTCCTTTCTCCCCTCGCCGGGATCCAGCCCCCCGCGCCCGTGCACGTCGTCATGGCGTTCCCGAATGGTTGGGGCGCCTGGCTCGCCACCCAAGAAACACTTGACCTGCCATCCGTTGCAATTGCGCTGCTGGGTCTTGTTGCTTACGGCTTTGGTATTCTGGTGTTGCGCGGGGTGGCGGCCCACGCCGCCCTCAATGCACTGGAGCAGGAAGAACTGGACGCGCGCGGTGCCTATCCCGCATCGAGCGCGGGGTAGGGGCAGGGGGCATGGTTGATCTTTATGCGCCGGAGCGTTTCAGCGTGCGGGCGGCCCTGTCGCGGCCATTTCGCATCGCGGGTGACCGGCCATGGGGATTTACGGGACTCGTCCTGTTCGAATTGGCATTGATATTGGCGATCAGCGTTGTCTTCGGTGCTGTAATCGTTGAGTCCCTTGATCAGGTCACCGCGGAGCCGGGTTCACCCGAAGCCCTCGACGCGGAGTTCGGCGCCGTTGTGGCGGTCTTTGCTCTCTTGCCGATGTTGATCCTCTGGGGAGTCGCCAGCGAGGCGGCCTGGTACAGGCTGCTGCTGGATCGCAAGCCCCATGTCCTGCCGCCTTATCGCCTCTGGGCGGATGAGGGTCAGGTATTTGTGGTCTATCTCGTGATCCTGGCGCTGCTTTACGCTGCAATGTTCGCGATGGTGCTTGTCGTGCTTATCCCTGTTGCAATGGTGGAAGCGGCCATTTCGGCGGGCAGCCTGGAGGCTGGCGAGGTGCAAGACTGGCTCGCCTTTGCGCCGTTCCTCATAATTCCATTCTATTTCGGCATGCTGATCGTCGCCATGCGGTTTGCGGTGGCGGTACCTGTGTCCCTTGCCTGCCGCGAACTACGCATTTTTTCCGGCTGGCCGGCGACACGCGGCATGGTCTGGCGCATGCTTGCGTCGCACATGCTGGTTTTGATCTGCTACATCATCGTGGCCGTCATTGTGGTCAGTATCGCCGCTCCGCCCATCACCGACTGGCTCAACCGCGCGACCGGCAACCCGGACGCCAACCTGATAAGGGCCGGTGTCGCAGCTTACCTCTTGATTATGCACGCCTTCTATATCCTGAGCCGCGGGGTGAACGCGGAAGCGGCGATGGTTCACCTCTACCGCGAGCGCAGGGCGGCCGAAGCGCAGACAAAAGCAGGCGCGTGCTAACCCGCCTTCTTCAACGCCTTCTGGCGGGCCATGTCGCGTTCCAGCACGGGCTTGAGATAGCGCCCGGTCCAGCTTCTCTCCACGCCGGCCACGTGCTCGGGCGTGCCAGCCGCCACGATCTCGCCGCCGCCATCGCCGCCTTCGGGGCCAAGATCGATGATCCAGTCGGCGGTCTTGATGACATCGAGATTATGCTCGATCACGATCATCGAATTGCCCTGCTCGACCAGCTCATGGAGCACTTCGAGCAGCTTCTTCACATCCTCGAAATGCAGCCCCGTGGTCGGCTCGTCGAGAATGTAGAGCGTGCGGCCCGTGGCGCGCTTGGACAGCTCCTTGGAGAGCTTCACGCGCTGCGCCTCGCCGCCTGACAGCTGCGTGGCCGGCTGGCCCACCTTCAGATAGCCCAGCCCGACCCGTTTGAGGGTCTCCATCTTGTCGCGCACCGACGGCACGGCCTGGAAGAAATCGGCTGCTTCCTCCACCGTCATGTCGAGCACCTGCGCGATGGATTTGCCCTTGAAGGTCACTTCCAGCGTCTCGCGGTTGAAGCGCGCGCCATGGCACACATCGCAGGTGACATAGAC